>Ga0209979_1003197_pt1 | contig 14724 bp, 14 predicted proteins | sample AnhtaG_FD_183114 | JGI IMG/M metagenome (GOLD analysis project Ga0209979, IMG submission 183114) | Deep subsurface microbial communities from Anholt, Denmark to uncover new lineages of life (NeLLi) - Anholt_01485 metaG (SPAdes) (version 2) | ecosystem: Environmental > Aquatic > Marine > Oceanic...
CGCTGATGCGCAACTCCCACTTGCGTTTCAGTTGCAAGTACGTTTACCTGCGGGTCGAAAACAATGCCACCCGGTTCACCCAGGCCTGTGAGAAGGGTGAAGTCTTGAAAATCCCGATTGCTCACGGAGATGGTAATTACTACAACTTCGATGACGAGATACGCATACTGGAAGACAAGGGCCAGGTGCTGTTCCGCTACGTAGATCGGGAGGGCAATGTGACGTCGGAAGCGAATCCGAACGGCTCGCTGAACAATATCGCCGGCATTGTCAACGAAGAGGGCAACGTGCTGGGCATGATGCCCCACCCTGAGAGAGCCGTAGAGGAGGTGCTCGGTTCGGCCGATGGGTTAAAGGTGTTTGCGTCTATCCGCGCTTCTTTGGCAACCCTAACGGCGGTGGGTGAAAATTGAAGGGTCGCGAAGTCACATTCCTTATTGTCGCCCTGCTTTTGGCGGCCGTTATCGGCGGTCTGATCGGTGACATTGTCGGCACCTTCCTGCCCCCTGGAGCCGCCAAAACGCTGTTTACAAAAGCATTGAAGGTTGGATTTGACACCGTCAAGGTTGATTTTTATGCTATTTCCTTTACCTTTGGGTTGACGTTGAAAATCAACTTTGTGTCGGTACTGGTGGTACTGCTGGTCATAGTGTATTTTAGATGGTGGTATTTGTAGGAAAGTAGAGACCGCAGGAGGTTTGTTATGTTTGGTCTGGGCTGGCCGGAGTTATTGCTCATATTCGTGGCCGTGCTTCTTTTGTTTGGAGCCAAGCGGCTTCCCGAAATCGCGCAGGGCTTGGGGAAAGGGATCAGGGAGTTCAAGAAATCCGTGAAAGAGACGACCGAGGATTTGAAGGGCTCGCTGGAGGAGAAGGCGGACGACGCCTCGGCTTCCAAGCCGAAAGACAAAAGCGACAACAACCAGAAACAACAGTCGAAATAACCGTTTGAGTTTGACGGTCCGACCGTGAGCAACAGCTTTTCCAAAGAGGATGCCAACAAAATCGCCGCCGTTATCGGTGCGCAGGACGTGGCTTTCCAGAAGGACCACTACCGCTTCAAGGTCGACAACCCCGAAGAAAAAAGAGCCCTCGCTTTAGAGATATATCCTGAGACCGCCCTCGGCAAGACGCGCGGGATGTTAGTGGTGGTCTACACCGGCAATTCTCACTTGCAACTTCACAACTGCACCGGCTATGTTGTCTCGGAGGAGTTGGGGGAAGTTACTTTTGTCGCTGAAACATCTGATCGCCTCTCCGGCCTGGTGGTCGAAAAAGGCGCCTCCTGTTCTCAATATGCCGCCCTCAACCGCGAACTGATCTCCTCCGACTTCACTCAGCTTGGCGTCGAGGTCATGCTCTCCGGCGTGGCGTTGTCACTGGCAGAGGAGATACTAACCGAACGCAAGCAGAAAAAGTAGGGTGACATGACAAAATGAATGTCAAGTCTCAAGAGGTCTTGAAATTCCAGACTGAGGTTCACGGCTTAAGAATCATAGTTCGAATCCCACTTTCCCCGCTTTTTGATACTCTTTTCGAACCCCATAGCCCAAGAACATTTGTCAGTAGCCGGGACTTATTCCGATCCAGCCACGTAACCTGCCGTTTGGTTGCAGGTTAGCGGAGTGTGTGTCAACCCGGCAAGTGGCCCCCATCGTCGCTCCTCGTTGAGTATCAGTTCCGTATCGGATGAAAACCCGCCACGTACGCCGATGATCTCGATTCCGGTGACTTAGATCATGATCTTTAATGGGGTCTCGCTGCAGAGGGTTAAGGGTCTTGCTCGCTCGCGTGCGAGTAGAGACGTTGGTACTTCCGCACTCCAGTTGGTGATCCAGCGTTAGGGTGGGACTTCCTCTTGTTCAGATCATTGAAAAGGCTCATGACCCGAAGGTCATTTGCCAATTCTCAATGACTCGTACTCCGGGTTCGTGGCCCGCTTGCTGACTGGAAACGCTCAGATATTGGCTGCTCCGCCAGTTGAGGATAGGACGATTCCAGTTTGACATGGTATATCCGTTTTCATATACTCTTGTGTAGCCTTGTTGACCTGAGTGAACGCTCCTCACGAGCTTGAGGCAGGATCGCAAATGGCTGTTTTGCCCGTTCCGTTGTCACCTATTATGAGGCTAGTTCTTTCAAAGGGCAGAGTTATCGGACTCTTGATGGAGGCGAATCTTGTAATAGTTAGCTCGCTTAACATCGACTAACAATGTAGTAGAACTTCTTGCGGATAGCAAGAAGCGTCAATAGGGTCCTGGAGTAGTCGCCGGTGGGTTCGTAATCATGAACCCAAAGATCAGGGTTTGATTACATACGCTGGTTTCACAACAGGAGCTCTATAGATATCATGAAGGGAATATCAAAAAGCTCTTAGCAGGCTGATACTGTCACCCTTATAGCTGTAAAACTCTTACCTGGTCGTCCAAATGGTGTCCGGCAATGATCCAGAATACTCAAAAATGACCGAGTGACAGTCAGTGTCATAATGTAACAGACTTATACCAAGTTGCGATCATATGTATAACATTTAAGGGTACCCCACCGCTCGCGGTGGGTTTGGAAACCTCAATTTTACGTGCCTAAGGCTCCCACCCCAAGGGGTGGGTTACCCGATTAGTATTACCTGTATGATGGCAACTTAGTATTACAGCTCAGATATACCCTTCATCACGCTGGGCAAGCATTACAGATTTGATGCTGAGGGCTTGAGAATGTAAAGTTTATTGGAGATCTAAGGAGGAAACATCCAAATGATATTCTGCAGGGCCATGTATGGAAACAGGCTACCAGAGGCGTTCCCTGGAGCTTCGGAGGGCAGCTAGGCTTTTCCGTATCGCCACCGCAGATGGCCGCACTGGCACTGAACGAATCCTGCTGTGGCGTCGTCCAATTTATATACAGGCTTGCTGCAATTCTCACATTCGAAAAATCCAAGTGCCTGTTCGCACACCGAGATCAGCTTTTTGGCCTCATTTCGAGCCAAGTCGAAGGAGTGTGAGGCCTTGTTAGCCCAGGAGATCAGAAGTCTTTCCGCTTCGTGGAAAACCTCCAACGTTCGCCTGTAGGGCTCGTAATCCTCGGCGCCCTTTATCATGAAGCACTTCTTGGCGTCCGAGATGAGCCGGGACAGGAACTCCTGCGCAGTCCTGTGGTCGTTTCTCTCCCGGTGCAGATAGGGCATTTTCACTTTGAGACGCTCGGCCAGTATTGCGAGCTCGATATCCATGATCTTTCGAGCTATATTTCCGGCAGAGTCGGGCTCACTTTCAAGCCGAGCACGGGCATCATCAAAGGTCCAGGTTTTCTCTGACCAGCGTATCCCGATCTCCGGCTTTTCGTAGGGCATGAGCGCCTTGAAAGTCCAACTGGCCCCCTGGAGTTGGTGTCGGAGCTCGATATACCACTCTCGATCGTGGGTGAGCACAATGACCTGTCGGTCCCCAAACTCCTTTTCCAGGAGTTCGGCAATCATCCCTCGGTGGTTCCGGTCGAGACTGACAACAACGTCGTCCAGGAAGAGCGGGCGATCCTGGCTCGCTTCGCGTTTTGCCATAGCGAGGAAGATGCAGAGGCCAAGGCTATTCCGGTGGCCCTCGGAGAGGGTCAGCCTCGGCGAGTCCTGTTCGATACCGTGAAACTTCAGCCCGATGTCGATCGCTTTGTCCGTGTCTTCGGGCGGGTAGAGCCGAACGTCCTCAATTGCCTCGCCTGGATGCAGGATAGCCCACATTCCCTGTATGTCTGAGGAAATCTCGTCAATTACTCTCTGAGACTGTAGTCTAATCTCGTCACGAATACCCTGCTCTAATGAGTTGAGATATGAGATTAGGGCCTTGGCACGCTTTGCTTCTGTGGCTAATTTCCAGGCCTCGATTACCTCCTTGCCCGTCTCGACGGTCTTCTTGTCGGTCGAAAGCTGCTGTACGTCCGGCGGTGCGTCCATCAAGGCCGACGCGGCGGCATCGATTAGGGGCAGAAGGTTTTCGTCAATGCTCTTTAGGTCGTCCTCACTGAGCGAGGTTCTGAGTGCCTCGGCGTTGAGCCCGTCGAGGTATGTGAGGTTATCGGCGAGAACTCCCTTAGCTAACTCGTCACGCCACGACTCCACCTCTGCCTTGTCCAGATTGGACTTGAGCGACTTTGAGGTGTCGCACAGTGTACTGATCGCTACCTTACGACTGTTAAAGGTGGCGATGATATCCTTAAGACGTTCCTTCTCGGCCGTGACGTGTGCCTGGAAGTCCACGACAGGTATTGACCGCCCGCACGCCGGGCACTTTACCTCTTTCTCGTCTCCCAGCTTGTCCACGAAAATGCCGGCGGACTGGAGCACCTCCAACTTCTGTGCGATGAGTGGTTCTACCGCCCCTGCCAACTTGTCGCTGGCCGATCGCACGGCATCAACGTGGTCTTTGAGGTTCAGGTCCGCTGCGCTTTGAAGGGTAAGGTATTTTTTTTGATCTGCGTCGAACCGGGCAAACCGTGTCTCGAGCGCTGTTTCGAGCTCGCTGCAACGTGCTACGGGACCCACCGTGGTCACTTTGCCCACACAGTACTTCGCATAGAGTGTTTCGATTTTCTTAAGGATTTGATGGTTGTCGTCCGTACCAAAGGTATCCTTTCGTCTGGTCTCCACTTCCTTCAGTTTGATCGTCGTTTCATTGAGCTTCGACTCCTGATTGACCGACTTTACGAGCTGTCGAAGGTTCTCAGCCGCCATCTCCATCTGGTTAAGACCAAGGAGTGGCAGCAGCGCCGAGTACTTTTCCCCCTTCCTATGCCGAATGAACGCGGCCACTTCATCCTGCCGAAGGACGGTGCGCTGGTAATCCCAACTGCCCATTGAAACGGCACTGGCCCCCGAACTCGTGGAGGTGCCGTTACGCTCGATCTTAGTAATCAGCTCATTGCCGTCCTTGAACCTGATCCGAAATGCCGTCTGTTTGCCTTCAGGCGTATGAGTGTTTATTATCCCTTTCTCTTGTCGCTTGCCGCTGTACTCGTGGCTCAAATGGCCGATCCAGCCATCATTGAGCACGTATTCGATAGCGTCAACAAACGACGACTTTCCTGATGCGTTTTCCCCATAGATGACCATTGACTTACACTTGGGTTCGAGTATGGCCGTTTCAGCCGCACCCCTGAACCATATCAGCTCGATGGCATCAATCCTCATGGCTTGCCTCCGCCTCTGGCGGGACCATGGAGTTCATCTCAGCGATTAGCACCTTCGCAGTCTCAGCCAACTCCTTGGGTGTAAGTTGCTGTTCCCCGATCTTGCCTGTGAGTAGGCTCTTCACGCGTTTCTCGACGCCATCGGTCACAAGTGTTTGGGTTTTTTTTGCCTCGCTGAGCCGCTTGTCGATCCAGCCCTCTTTCTTAGACATTTAATAACCCTTTTTCCTCATTGCGGCATTAACTGACGTCCCACCGACTTTGACATCGGCAACAACCCGACCGTAAGACTTACCAACCTCATCGTAAGTCACTGTCTTTCCGCCGATTAGCTGCCCCAACTGTTGTTTGGCCTTCATGCCTGCTTTTGTTCGCAGTTCAGGAGCATCAACATCAGCAAGCCTTTCCCAGGGCCCTGGGCGATCTTAAAGGTGTCGCCATCTTTTACTTGAGATACTCTGCCTCGTGGCATTTTGCACCTCCTCTATTTCAGGAAAACAAACAGAGTCGAAAAGGGTTGTCAATCACTATCTTGACTGACTGAATTCGTCAGCGGCCAACTCATAAACCACGGCTCATGGACTGACTATGAATCTTTCTCACTTCTTTGCTCTCATCCGGGAAACATAATCTTGACTGAACCCCGCTTCTTGACACTGTACCTATTACGTTACTTATGAAATAACCTGCTGCCATATCGGTAAGTTCATAGCAATGCCAAGTGTTATAATCAGTATTATCCACGTCAAGAGGATTCTTGTGCCAAAAACGAATGAAGATTGAGCTCCCGATCGCAGCGTGGTTTATTACCCGATCGGTTTCCCAGCCAACTGCTTGGGCTATATCTTCCAGCACATTCTTACCCTGATTACTGCTGCATTCAGAATCATATGAAAATAGTCCAATAAATACATCTTGGTGACCATCCCTTTTACGTCCCACGAATTCAGAGTTGTCAGCAAGTTTTTCAGCAATGTTCAAAAGATCTGACTTCCTCACGGATGTTTTGACTTCAATAATACCCTTTACAGCTTCAGTTGTGACGAACACCAAGTCTCCATCTTGGAATAAGATTGGAGCAGATCCGTCGAAAATAAGAACATCAATCTGAGAAGAACAGCTGTGCCTCTTGACAACGAATCCTCGCCCCACACGAACATCTGAAGGCAGGTGTCTTCTAAGTATTGTTCTCAGTACAGACTCCTTCCACTCTCCGTCCGTGAGCCAATGATCGCAGTCAAACTGACGGACTCTGTCTTTTAATGCGTTTAGCTCAAGGTTTAAAGATTTGAAGTAATTAGCGGTATTCATTTGTACAATCCCCTAATGCCTGATGTTTTCGAGTAAGCTCATATTAGAGACTATGCTGAGAACCCACAAAAATCACAACCCACTCCTCCTACTATAATCCCGATACTGACACCACTGACAGTCAAACGAGCCAGCCGGTGGCTTAGGTGACGTGATGACCTCCATGACCTCGTGAAGGAATCCCATGAACACCTCGTCGTCGCGTGGACATTCAAGCCACACTGACTTGCATTTGAATCCAAACCCATCCTCAATAGCAGTCATCGAATCTGGCTCTAAACAGCACAGGCCTAACTTAGTGATTGGCGATAGCCCAAGCTTGCCCGGTGCTGGATGTTGAAGAGCATAGGCATAAGCGTGCAATTGTCGACTATAGAGTTCAACATGATCTTGCTTCGTTTCTGCGGTCTTAAAATCAATCACGCCAAAACCACCATCATCAAACTCAACCACATTGTCGAATCTACCAGAAATGTAGCAGGAACCCTCGATGCCTGGGAATGTGATGGGCGTAGACTGAACCCACTTTTCGCCATAAACCACTCGGCCTAGCGGAAGCTCAGACGAGATATCTTGCGTGGTCTTACCATCGAAATAGCTCTTCTCCATGCTAGCTATCTTCGTGAAAATCTTGGGGAGGGGCATGGAAACTTGCCGCACATTCTCAACAACCTTCAAATAGAAGCATCGCTTGCATTCCCAGAGAAACGAGAAGTCTGATGGGCTGAGTTTAAAGACTTTGTTGGTCATTAGAATGCTCTCTGTTTTTGGCATAGAGTAAATCGTTTACGAAGGACTTTGTCAATCACTATCTTGACTGCCAGGATTTGTCAGTCAGGAGAAGCTGAAAGAGAGAATACAAGCATCCCAGCTACTTGAGGGAATCAGGCGGTTTAATGAATGTGTCTAGTAATTGCAGACCAGTCTCTTGGCCAAGATAGGCTCTTTTCGCGAACGCTTCGTAAAGACTCACCAGATCAGATATGAACAGATACTTCAGTTTGTTCTCCATGTACAATGGATGCCCGACATAGGTTGACTTAAAGAGGACATCGTTAAGTTTTTTTCGTCTACTCCCTGGGACCACCAGCACAAGATGCCCTGCTATTTCAGGATGATATTCCAGCAGTGAAGCAAACCGCTCTATGCCTGACACAATGGCAGTTGAAGTCTCAACCTCAAAAGCTACCTTTGGTATTCCATGAATTGACCACACGCAGTCAATTTGCTCTATTTTCTTCTTATGATAATCTTCTACGTCATCTAGCTTTAGCTCTGAACTGAGCTTAGCCAAGAAAACTCCCATAGCCTGCTCAGTGCGTTCTTTCTTTCCAATAACAGAAGCGAATCCAGAATGATTTGCTAACCTTGACAGCAGTACAATAATGTCGTTGTGATTAAGTTGACTTTCTGTTTTAGCCAGAGGGGGTAATACCTGGTCCTTTAAGAGGGGCAAATCCAGATCGATTTGTGGTTCTTTTTGATCAGCTAATTTCCAGTGTTTCTCATCTGCAGGTGCAGCCACCTTACGGAGCTCTTCGAGAATCGTCTTCTTAGTTGGTTGTTCTCCATTGACCAGATTTGGCAAAACATTCTGTACAATGTTGTCAAACGTTACCTTTTTGTTTTGTCTTTCACAACGCCTAAGGTAATCTAGAATATAGAATCTAACTCTACTTTCAAGAGGTATAGATGAACCCAGCTTTGTATTTGGTCGGATTTTCCACACCGCGTTGACTTTGTCATATTCAAATTGCGCATTAAGTATGGGAGTAATGTCACTAATCTTCTGTTTGACCTCACTTAATAAACCATTTTCCAACAGCTTGGGGATCAATTCATGGTAGATTGTGTCAGTAGAAGCACCGTCATTCTTCACAACCGTGAGTTCAGCAACATTTTTTATGATGCCTATTACGTCACTTCCAACACTTGTTAAGGCAATTGTAATTGGGCTTTTTACTTTGAGAAAGTTCAGAATTAACTCTCCTGACATAACAGTAAGGTAATTCTTTTTCTTGTGCATTGACCAGACAACATTGAGAGGCTGAACATTAGTCCCAACATACTGAAAACCATGTCGAATTGCTGACTTAACTACTGCATCCCAATAAGCAGGATCCTTATGGGCAAAAACCACACTCATCCAACGATCATACTTCAATACTTTGAACATTTCCTCAAACGAATTGTCCAAGAGCGAGAAATAGTCCTCAGCTGACTTTCTTTGGTCTCCCCCTTCAATCACCTCATCCTTGTAGTCCACTTCCTTTAACGTGAATCCTAGCCAGGCATTCCACATAGCAGACAAATCCAGGTACGCTATATGTGACCCATACGGGGGATCAGTAAATATGTAATCAACTGTTCCCGGCCTTAGCAGCTTTGTTAGTCTTGTCGCTGATCCACGGATGTTTCTGAAACGTCCTTTGATTTGGTATTTGTTGCCGATGAGATTGTTAGTGTCCTCTTTACAAGCGAGAAGCTTTCTGAAGCGAAGGTCGAATTGCTCCCAGACGTTTAGTTCAACAGGCTTCTTGGCAACCTTATACCTATAGATACTGAACACGCTGCTTCCCCCACGTGACGCTTTTCTCCCTTTCGCTGATAAAAAAGTTAGATTACACTTGTACATTGTAGCAGCGAAATTGTACAGCATTAGGTCACGAATGTCCGAGGATGTGATTTTTTTTATGTGATGCAGGAGGAAAGACAGTGACAGCAACTGGCGGCGGGAGTAAAGCTCATGCACATACTTCTTATCTGCGTTAGTGGGAAGAGGGTGTTTTTTTGGATACCACCATTTGATAGGTTGGCTTTCGATCTGGGTGTCATCCATATCAGCCCAAGATTTCAGTCGGTCCTCGCACGCTTCTCTTACTTGGTGGAAAGTATTTGTTAGCTCAATCAGATCCACAGGTGCAAGAGCAACAGCTCTAGTCAAGAAAACTGAAAGGGGAGAAATATCAACACAAACAGCCTTACGGTTGAGAATCAGGGCTTCTATAGCAGTAATTCCAGAACCTCCAAAAGGGTCAAGTATAGTATCACCCGTACGGCTGAAGTTCTTGATGTACTCCTGAACTACGTTCCATGCCCGCTTTGTGAAGAATTGGTGACTGCCATAGTGTCTCCTGGCAGCTTGCTTCTTCGGTTCGATATAGCCGTCGATGAGCTGTACCGACCTATAATCGAAATCAGTCTTCTTGGGCACTTTACGAGCTCTCCTCAGTTCGAGAATGAAACCAATGGGCTGCCGCAGCCTTTTCTCACCAAACTGAGACCAACAATTACCGCACAACCTCTATGTTAAGTAATGAATATACGAAGCAAGGCAAAAAAAAAGAAATGAAGATATGCTCTTCAAAAATTCCTGTTTTGTACCCTCCCCACCTTCTCAATACTTCTTTTCAAATGCTCCTGAGTTTGATGAGTGTAGGGGGACCTCGTATTTCAGGTTCGATGGCCTAGTACTGGCTACCCAGACTACGCGGACGCCGCCCTGGAGCAACACACACGTGGTTCAATCCCGATGATTATGGCGGTTATCATTCTCGTCTGGCTGGTGAGATGGTCAGTTCCCGGTCAAATGTTGGGAAACTTCTCTCTGCCATACATCCAAAGGAACTTGTCAAGCTCTTTGAATGTGAATCTTTGCAAACCGTAGAAAGTACGGAAGTCGGTCAGGATTCTTTTATAACTGCCGTAGTCCTTGAGGTCTTGTTTGCGAAAAGATGTAAAGCTATCTAGTCTTCGATATTGCAAAATAACTGCTTCGACAAACTTGTCGAAAATCGGGTAATTGCATTGGTCGTGCCAGCTACAGTACTTTGTTGCAAACGAGTAGCAATTTCGTTTCTTATTTCCGAGTCGTGCCTTTGCGATAGCATTCACGACATTGGTTGATTTCCTGCGCAGCTCAGGGTCGATGTTTAAGGACTGAATATGTTGTGCCATTTCAAAGGTACTGTAAATCTGGGTACTATAGAGATCGTTGATTATGCAGACCTTAAGGAGAACGACGTCCAAGTCAGTATTATGCGGGAGCTGTTGTACTAATCTCAGTATCGCTCTGTCACCAACTGCGTAACGCTCAGAACTCTCGAATTTCCGATAATAGGTGGTAACTAATGGCTCCGTTGGCCTATCCAGAGTGACTTCCTTGCTTACCATGTCATAAGGTGCCCCAGTTCGACTAGGATGTCAAGCTCAGCACTGACAGCAATCCCATCACCACGTTACCCACAAACAACAGTTTGTTGTCAGTATCCTCAAAGCAAAGCCCACCTACTGGTATACCCACAATAAGGGCTTATCCTTGGCTCTTCTTAGTCTGGAGTACGTTCGGGGAGGGGAACTGATGGATTGGGCACATTCGTCTACAAAGAAACGGACTTACTCGAGCTCCTTCCTTGTGAGTAATTGAAATTTCTACTTAAGACTAACTTTCTCAATACTCTTTTTCAAATGCTCCTGAGTCTGATGAGTATAGATCATGGTAACATCATAACTGCGATGTCCCAGGATGGCAGCCATAGTACCGGGATCTACACCATTCATTTGCATATGGCTACTGAAAGTGTGCCTGAGGTCGTGGATGCGTGTTAAACCGCTCAGACCAGCAGCTTGGGCCACTTCCATGAGTGCTTGTCTTAGACCGCCGGGGTCAAGTTGCTTTCCAGAAAAATCTTTGAAAACATATCCCTCTCTATTGTCAAACGACCTCAGCACCTGCAAAGATGACTCGTTGAGGTAGAACTGCCGCGAATTCCGCTTGGGTGTCCAGCCTTCTTTGGGCTGAATCTTTATCAGGCCAGTTTCCAGATCGACGTCATCCCAGGTCAGATTACAGAGCTCGCCAGACCGTAGGCCAGTGTTCAATAGAAGCTTGAAGGCTTTGTAATAGACACTCATAGGCTTATCAGATTTTGCCGCTTCTCGGGCTGTTTTCAGCAACAGCCTGCATTGTTCGGGTGTGAGGATTTTGGCCTGCTTTTTAGGCTTGGGTCTGAGTGGCTTAACCTTTTTAGTCGGTACCGCTGGAATCAGCTCCCGATCATGAGCCCACATAAAGACCGAGCGAACAATGCCCACTTCGAAATTCACAGTCTGCGGCAAGGGTAACCTTTTGTTCTTATGATTACCTGGTTTGTCCCCATCGGCAACAGCCTTCAATTCAGTGGATTCTAAACGCTGTTTTTGGTATGATTCAATATGCTCTGGCTTTACTTGTGCGAGGTACTTCAGGTTGGGATGAAACATCTTAAGAAAGGTAAGAAAAGTGTTCAGCACACCGAGGTAGCGCTTGACCGTGTTGTCGGCTGTTCTCAGCTTAACATGATCGGCATACTCTTGAAAAAAGTCGTCAATGCGTTTATGCCGTCCAGTAAGCCCAAGTTTTTCAATGCGGCGCGAGTTATCCAGGGCCTCGATTTCTTTTTTGAGGAGCTTAGCATCCCTGAGTGTTCCTGCTCTTACCCACTTGTGGCGACCGCGGTGACAAATCACCACATAATAGGTTTTCTTGCCCATCTTACCTTTTTTGGACTGTATACTTGCCATATCAACTCCTTAGAATTCTGTTAGAAAAAATGTAAAACGGAGAATAGAAAGTCAATAACTATTTGCAGCACAATGGGAAAAATTGTTAGAATATAAGTAGCTGGAGAACTATGAATTCGAAGCCCAAATCTGTAGAGCGCGTATCTCAGTTTCTGAGTGTCCTTGAGCCAGTGGATCTGCCCCGATTCCGGTCCATTTTCTTGAGCTGCTTCCGACAGAAGCTGAGTCTAAGATTTCTGCGTGTCGGACGGTCAATCCCGAGTTGGTTAGACTTGAACTCGCCAGTTCTGTCTCAGTTCCCTCGACTCGATATGCTTGGCGCTCTGGGTTGAAAGACCAGTGAAATTCTACTGCTGGCAGGATCGTATACGACCGATTCTAAGAGCTGATTCACGAGTCGTGTTTTTTCGTTCTCTGCCAGTACCTCCCACAATAATCCAAACCGTTCGAGGACAGCGACCAGATGCTCCCTGTGTAAAAGACCTGCACTCAGAGTCTCACGCAATTCTAGCTTGTAATAACACCAGCTACTTTGCAGATCAATAAAAAAATCTAACCTCCACGGTGAAATTCACCGTAACTTGTCTAAGAGAGAGCGGGGCAAACTGTTACTGGTGTTATCCCCCCTCCACCAGCTAAACAACCCCGCCCTCTCGACCTAGAACAGCCACGCCCTTCCAGACAGCTATAGCACCTGTCCTTCTAAATCATAACCGATCTCACTGTCAGTTTCTGTCAGTGCGAGGTGAAAAAAATGCTATGTTAGCTGAGAAATCATTTGATATCATCCATGATGACCGAGAATTGGGAGCCAATTGTAAGGAATAGCCACAGAGTCTAGACTGTCTGCAGAAAAAGGTATTAGAAAAATGGAATGTCCTTAGACTGAGTGTTGCTGATGTCTGGCGAGACAGGTGCATCAAGACGGTCAAGAACTGACTCTCTTTGGAACATTTCCTGACAGTTGTTGCTTACCCAGAAGTCTTATGGCGCAGAAGAAGTTAAGTTTACAACAAAACCGAAGCCTCTTAGAAGCAAATGTACGATTCTTCTTGTAGCAACTTCAACTCAAGGAATTGCAGCACACAGGAACATGCCTATGTATCAAGAAAATCTCCAACTTCTTCACATCAAGGGCTACAGTATCATTGCCTTCCTTATCCTAGAAACCGGGATTGCCCCTTGATCAGATTGTCTTGAGCTCTCAACACACCATTCTCCCTGGAACCGCAGAACCGGATTCTTGACCTCTATCACTCTGCTCTCCGGGCTCTCATCCGAAATCACCAACCTCAATTCCTTACTATTGATTACCGACGTGTGGATAAGGAGAGACGTTACTAGGTCAGATACACTTTCAGACTCAAGACCTTGCTCAATTCTGGCAGCAAAGGAGTCCCACAGTTCCTCGAACGGGAGGGCCAGTCTGGAAAAAATCCTTCGTCTCAGGTGCTCAACGTTTTCGGTGTAAATATCGTCCAGTTTCTGTGACAGCATGCGCAAGGCCACTGACAACAAGACAGCGTCACTCATTCTCAGGTCATCAATACCGAAGCTATCTCGGCGGTCTAGGCAGTATCCACCAACAGTTTTATCGTAATGTACTGGAATATTAGCTTTTGAAATTGAATTGATGTAACGGTAGATGCCTCGTTCAGAGATATCACAGATATTCCGTATTGTCTCAGAAGTGATATACCTCCGATGGTGGAGGAGGTTTATCAGCAGGACTATCTTGTCCAGTTTACTCATATAAATGGTTTAGGGGGGTGTATTGCCCCCCTTGTTACCATAACACCTGGATCAAATTAATGAACAGATCGAGTGTTGATGGTTCGTCTGGATCTGGCTCGTCACCACCACCGGGTTGCCCAAAGGTGTCCAATGTGTCGTCGTCCGTAGGCAGCGGTCCACCTCCTGCACCGTCCGCAAGTGCCACTGACGGTACCGTGGTTGACCCAAGCAGTCCCACTAGCAAGAGTGCCGCCCAGTAACCCACCAAAAGCAAAAGTGGTGTCCTTCTGACTGTCATGGTGCCTCCTTCGCAAAAGTTGATCAGTTTTTCCTCATGGAGAAAGGCATACAAAATGTTTGCCTGTTCAATCAGCAGGTCTCCAGGAGAGCTAACTAGCTAATAGACAATGAATTGGAGAGGTGTGAGCAGGAGTTAGTGAGGCATTGAGTTTGCCACTTTACTTACCGTTGTTAACCGCTGTCTCATAAGTTAAAGTGTGACAGCGAGAACAAAAGTAGTCAGAATGGCTACAAGACGGTAACCTGGCAAACTTAGGGGGTTAAGGTTCCCTTGTGATGTGATATTTTTTGATCTTGCGGCGCAGGGTAGTTAGCGGCATATTCATAATCCTTGCCACCCTTGATTGGTTCCAGTCGTTGGCGGAAAGTAACTCTCTGATAGTGGCTTTTTCGAGGGCCTGTGCTGATTGTTTGCGCCGGGTATCGATTCCTTCCTGTATGAGAAACTCCTTAGGAAGGTTAGACACGTCGACTAGCCGACCAGGATTGAGGATACAGAATTTTTCCACCAAGTTCCTCAACTCCCTGACATTTCCCGGCCAGGGGTATGCCAGAAGAGCCTCGATAGCGCCTGCCGAAAAGCGGGGGTACCTTTGCTCGTCGTGAGCGTATAATTTGATGAAATGCTCAACCAGGAGCA
>Ga0209979_1003198_pt1 | contig 14724 bp, 9 predicted proteins | sample AnhtaG_FD_183114 | JGI IMG/M metagenome (GOLD analysis project Ga0209979, IMG submission 183114) | Deep subsurface microbial communities from Anholt, Denmark to uncover new lineages of life (NeLLi) - Anholt_01485 metaG (SPAdes) (version 2) | ecosystem: Environmental > Aquatic > Marine > Oceanic >...
GGATAGATAAGGACAGGGTTGTTACCGCCTGGGACGTATTGGCGGGCAAGGCTGCCACTGCGGCGAGAAATGTTGTCATCTTGGGTGGAGGTTTAGTTGGCTGTGAAACGGCGGACTTCCTGGCGGAGACAGGTGACAACCCGGTTGTCGGTCGTACTACAGTGACCATCGTGGAGATGCTGGAAGACGTGGCTCTGGACATGGCAAATGAGGCAAGACACTTGCTTATGCAGAGACTGCGTGAAAAAGGAGTAACGATACTGACCTCAGCTACAGTGAAGGAAATACTCGATGACGGTGTGCTATTTACCAGAGATTATAAGGAGGAATCCATCCACAACGTGGATAGTATTGTGCTGGCTCTAGGAGCGAGGCCGATTGATCACCTATCGGAGAAGATCAAGGATAAAGTGGCCGAAGTCTATGTGATAGGCGATGCAAAGGAGCCACGCAAAGTGCTTGAGGCAACTGCTGAGGGAGCAGAGGTTGGCCGAAGGATTTGACTCTTATGATGTCGTATGCAAAAGTGGAGCATTTTGGCTCTGGAAATAAAGGCATTGAAGCCGTGGGTAAATTTGATAGAAATATCAATAGTCTTGAGCAGCGAGCTAGCAAGTGGTGGCCTTCATTTCTTGCCGAAAAGGAAGCCTCAACTAGTATTATCCCCCTGTTGTTAAGAACCCAAGACGAATTCCTGTCAATACTGAACCTTTCAAAGGAACATCCAGAGCAAGTTTTTGATGTACTAAGTGCTTCAAAATTTGCACCCAACGTCTTTTTGAAACACCCTGCCATCTTGGCAGACTTTGGCGGTGAACCAATCCAACGTATGAATTCTCAATTCTACTCATTATTCCCTAAAGCTGATGTCGTTTCGGCCAATGAATTTGAATTCATTTAGGCAGGGTCCACGTACAAGTTTACTTTGGCGCGATAAGTATATATGGGAGCGTTACATGTACGAGCGTTCGTGACATAACACCGAACTGACCCCATGCCTGTGTCAACTTAAGTGGCCATTATTCAGGTCAGCGCCGGGGAGTTTCAGGGAATATCACTGCCTTGAGGGGCCTGGGATTGCACAGTGCTGGGTGAGCTTGGTTGGGTATCGCTGCGTGGACCAAACTAGGGTGAAATTGAGCAAGGTCGGTGCGAGCATCATTCCGAATTTAAAAACGGCGGCGCAAAAGGAGGCATGGTTATGGCAACAATGCAGAACGAACAGATGTTGCTAGGTGCTTATCGGGTGTTGGATCTGTCTGACGAGAAGGGGGTTTATTGTGGCAAGCTCCTCGCTGACTATGGGGCTGATGTCCTAAAGATCGAGCCCCCGCAGGGTGACAGGATGAGATGGCGGGGGCCCTTTTTCCATGACGATGTTGACCCTGAAAAAAGCCTTTACTGGCTTCACTTCAACACTAATAAGCGCTCCATCACCCTGAATTTAGAGCATGAACAGGGGAGGCACATTCTGAAGAGGTTGATCGAGACCGCCGATGTTTTGATTGAGACCTTCCCCCCCGGCTACATGAAGAGCTTAGGCCTGGATTACGAGGCGCTTAAGGGGATCAACCCGGGGTTGGTGATGTGCTCCATCACCCCCTTCGGCCAGAGCGGCCCCCGCAGAGATTGGAAGAGTGGCGACCTGGTGAACGCGGCGATATCGGGCATGGCGCACTATGTCGGGGAGCCCGATGGCCCCCCAGTTAGGTTCGGCGCTGAGCAGTCATTCCAAACTGCCTCCAATTACGCCTTTACCGGGATCCTGTTCGCCCTCTACCACCGCAATGTCACTTCAGGGAGGGGTCAATATATCGATATCTCTCTCCAAGAAACCTACGCTGCTCTCTGGAATGCAGGAGGGGGGATGGTTCAATCGGCGGTGCTTATTGGAGTAGCAGGAGCAAGAGCTGGCAATAGGCCGGGACTCAGCTTCCCCTACGGAGGTTTCCCGGCTAGAGATGGCTGGGTCCTGATCTGCTGCGTTGACCCCGGGCAATGGGACGCTCTGGCGCAGTGGATAGCCGAGGTAACCGGTGAGACGGAGATCCTAGATGACATGTATAAAGGCCGTATGTGGGAGCGAGGCCCCTACCAGGACATCCTGGAACGCATAGTTGACAATTTCACCCAAGAGCGCGCTATGGAGGAACTCATGGTGGAAGGTCAGAAACGGAGCGTCCCCGTCTTCTCGGTGAGGACAGTGAAAGAGATGATGGATTGTCCCCAGTTGGCGCACTTAGATTTCTTCACCGAAGTCGATCATCCTGTGGTGGGAACGCTTAAGTATCCCGGCGTTCCGGCCTTCATCCCCGATGCTCCGGGGCAGATCAGAGCATCTGCTCCCCTATTGGGCCAGCATAACCAGGAGATCTACTGTGAGGAACTGGGTTTTTCCAAAGAGCAGTTGGGTATTCTTCGCAGTGGCGGTATTATATAACGCAGGTTAAAAAAGGAGGACTGAAGAGATGGCAGAGATCACAAGGGTGACGAGTGGCATTTTTGAAGGGATAAGGATTATCGAGCTTGGCATGAACTATGGTATCCCCTTTGCCGGCCGCATCCTGGCGGCCCAGGGTGCCGAGGTCATTATGGTGGAGACCAGCAAACTGCCCCAGGTGTTGAGGCACCCCCCTTGGATCGGCTTGGCCGGCAGTGGAGCTTACTTTCCCGACTTATCGGCGATGAAGCTGAGCATAAGCCTGGATCTGCGTTACCCCGAAGGTCAGCGGATCTTCAAGGAGCTGGTCAGGATCAGCGATGTGGTGACCGAAAACTTCAGCCCTGAGGCTATCACCGAGTGGGGAGTTGACTATGAGACTCTCAAGGAGGTCAACCCCCGGCTCATCTATGTTAGCGGACCGGCTACAGGGGTTTCTGGCCCTTTCCGGCATTTCCGGGGCTACGGGCTGATGGTCGCTGGTCTTTGCGGCCTGGCTGCCCTCACCGGCACCCCTGACTCCCCTCCCCAGGCGCCGGGCCTAATGCCTTTGCCTGACGCCCTTCTTGGGAGCTTGACCCCCGGGCTTGTGGCAGCAGCCCTGGAGTGGCGGGAGCGCACTGGCCGGGGGACGCACATCGAGTTGCCCCTTTATCTGGCCGGGGTCACTGCCCTGGGGCCACACATCCTGGATTATGTCGCCAACCAGCGGATCAGCGAACGCATGGGTAACCGCGACCCCTACTTCGCACCTCACAATGTCTATCCCTGCCAGGGAGAAGATCGGTGGTGTGCTATCACCTGTTTCACCGATGACCAGTGGCAGGCCTTCTGTAGGGTAATCGGGAATCTTGAGTGGCCCAAGGACCCCAAGTTCGCGACCCTTCAAGGGAGGAAGCAAAACGAGGATGAGCTCGACCGGCTGATTGGGGAGTGGACCATTCACCAGAAGGCAGAGGACGTTATGGAGATGATGCAGCAGGCAGATGTTCCGGCTGGCATGGTTCAGACAGCGGCTGATCTGGTTACTGACCCCCATTTGATGGCGCGCAACTACTGGCGGAGGACAGTACACCCAATACATGGCCCGCATCCCAATTACTCAGTGCCTATTGGGCTCTCGGATACCCCTTTCCAGTGGGGCTGTACTTCAAGGACTATCGGCGAGCACAACCAGTATGTTTACGGCAAACTCATGGGGATGCCTGAGGAGGAGATCCAAAAGTTAGCAGAGGAAGGGGTATTGGTCTAGGCCTGCTCTGGCCCAGGATAGTGCGGATTGAGGGGTTGGGGTGGGGCGGGCAACCCCTGGTTGATTCCAGTGTATAGGCTTTGCGAGGCCGCTGAGTTAGCAAAGCAGCTACCACTAGCCTGCGAAGCTGGGCGTCGAGCTTGAGCCTGTAAAGCAGGAGATATAGTATGGGATCCCCATGGGTGTCTGTTTAATCCCCTTTTGACGATTAGCGCCTATCCGACTGGGCTATGGCTAGGTTGGCCTGCGAGAGCTGATCTCTGTGAGGAGTGCCTCCGCTCCGGTTACCAGGCTGTCGATGACATCCCTTACCGTCGGTACACTTTGAATGAAGCCCAAACCCTGGCCACAGGTTATAGTCCCGACATCGACATCCCCTGTCGTGAAGGCGTTTCTGCCCCGCTCCCCGCTGATCACTGTCAACAGCTCCTCCAACGATGCCCCACGGGACTCCATTTCCAGGACCTGCTCTGCTGCTTTGTTCCTCAAGACTCGTGTCTGGTTTCTTATGGAGCGCTGGATCATGACAGTACTGGCTTCATCAGCCTCAACCAGAGCCTGCTTAATATTCTGATGAATCCGCGACTCACGGGTTACCATAAATCGAGTGCCCATCATTACCCCTTCTGCACCCAGCGCCAATGCCGCCACAATCTGGCGAGGGTCGGCGATCCCGCCAGCCGCTATCACCGGGATGGTGACTGCGTCCACTATCCTTGGTACCAGGTTCCATATGGTTACATCGTCCATCAGCGGGTGTCCCGCCTCCTCAAAGCCAGCGGCAGTCACAGCGTCACAGCCTACCCTCTCCGCAGTGCGGGCATGTCTCACAGCCCCTACCTTATGGATGACCTTAACATTGCCCCTCTTGAGGATATCCATATATTGCTCCGGACTGCTGCCCGAGCTTTCTATCACAGGGACCCCTTCCTCTACTACCACTCGCACGTAGTCATCGGTCGGCAGTATCCTCATCGCAGGGAGCAGGGTGATGTTGACCCCGAAAGGCTTGTCAGTGAGCTCCCTCGTCTTGCGTATCTCATTCCTGAGTTCCTCGCCCGTCGGGAACGTCACCGAGCCGAGCATGCCCAGACCACCGGCGTTGGAGACCGCCGAGGCTAACTCGGCCGTGCCCAGCCAGGCCATCCCACCTTGGATAATGGGATATTGGATGCCCAACAACTCAGTCACTCTCGTCTTGAGCATTTATTCACCTCCATCGCGTGCTAAAGATGACGACATTCGGCTTGACCTCCGCTTGTAGAATCTCTGTCTTGCTGACTCACTCCCATGTCTGGCCCAGCGACTTTACCCTCAGCTAGATCTCCCGGGCAACCCGGAGTGCACTCTCGATGGCCTCGGTCACCTTACCTGGCTCAGCGCTGTCCCCAATGATATGAAGGGCCTTCACCTTTTTCTCCAGCTGCCGTGCGAGCTCCCGATTGGGCTCCATTCCCACGGCAAGCACCACGCTGTCCGCTTCAAAAAACTCGGTGCCCCCGTCCCGGCTTGCCCTCACCCCGCTCTCTTTTATCTCCTCGACCTTGGCGTTGCGTTCCATCCTGACTCCAAGGCTGCGCAACCTGCCGATGGTCACCCACCGGGTGGTGCGCCCGATGTCGGCACCTATCCGTCCCAGCATCTCCAGAATGGTCACCTTTTTGCCCTTTTCTGCCAGGAATTCCGCCGTCTCACAACCTACCATTCCCCCACCTACTATGACCACGTTCTCGCCAACCTCCTGGCGGCCCGTCAGCACATGTATAGCTGTAGCCACGTTCTTTCCCTTTACACCCGGGATGTCAGGCACTATCGGCGTTGCCCCAGTGGCCACTATTACGATATCTGGCTTCGCCTCCTCCACAGTCCTGCCGGTAACCTCTTTTCCAAGCTTAACCTTCACCCCTAGCTTATCCATCTGACCTGCCAGGTATCTGGTCAGGTTGCCCAGCTCCTCCTTATGAGGTGGCAGAATGGCCACCAGAAGCTGGCCGCCCAGCTGCTTTTGGTTGTCGGCCAGGGTGACGTCGTGGCCCCTCATGGCGGCCACTCTAGCTGCCTCCATCCCGGCAGGACCGCCACCAACGACGAACACCTTCTTCCGTTGCTTGGCCGGCTCGATGCTGTATTCCGCCTCCCTTCCCGCCCGGGCGTTGACCGAACAACGTATGCCGCTTTGCTCCATCAGACCATCGAAGCAGAAAGAGCAGGCGATACAGGGCCGTATCTCATCGAATCGTCCCTCCAGGGCCTTGTTGGGCCACTCAGGGTCAGCGATAAGGGGTCGAGCGATGTAGACCATGTCTACCCTCCCCTCCGCTAGGGTCTGCTCCGCCAGGCGGGGATCGGGAATCCTGGTGCCACCTATGACCGGGACCTTGACCACCTGTTTCACCCCTTCTGCCAGGTAGATCCAGTTGGCCCGGGGCACCGCCATTTGAATGAAGGGAACCGGGGCCTCGTGCCATCCGGTGGACACATTGATAGCATGGATGCCAACCCGCTCCATCATTGGGGCCACTATTTTTGTATCCTCCAGGGTGTTGCCGCCCTCCATAAAATCAGCGCCCGAAACCCGGCACAAAAGTGGGTAATCCTTTCCCACCTTTTGCTTGACGCTTTCGGCGCACTCCAGAAGGAAACGAGCTCTGTTTTCTATATCGCCGCCATAGCCATCTGTCCGCTTGTTGGTATGGGCAGACAGGAAGTGGCTGATGAGGCCGGTGCCGGCAATGGCGTTGAGCTCAACGGCATCCAACCCCGCCTCTCGCGCCCTGCGCGCTCCCTCCCCGTAGGCCTCCACAATCCGCCTGATCTCGTCAATAGTGAGTGGCCTTGGTTTGGGAGCGTCGGGACGCCTGTCGACAGTAACATCGGAAGGGCCAACCAACTCCGTGCTGCCATCATCCCTTATCAGAAACCCCAGGGCAGATATCTGAGTTGCTACCTTGGCTCCACACTCATGCATGAGGTCGGCAAACTCCCGCAGACCAGGTATGAGCTCATCGCTGTATACCCCCACAATGCCTGGAAGAAAAGGCCCGGAATAGAGAGGGGGAGTAAGGCCTATGACGATGAGGCCAACGCCTCCGCGTGCCCGTTCGGCATAGAAGTCCTTGAAGCGGTCTGTCACCCTGCCGTCGCATCCGAGCCCGACTAACATAGCTGGCATCACTATCCTGTTTTTGACCTCCATATCCCCGATCTTGATTGGTTCAAATAGCCTTCGTAGTTGGCTCACTAGAGTTCCTCCTTCTGACTAGAGTCGCGGCATTTCCTGTGGATAGCTGGACGCGGTGATACACCAGCTCGGGAAAACCAATCAGCGGCCTGTCAACTGTTTCCTGTGAAAACCGACTTAACTAGATCACCGCTTGTTCCCTGAGCTTAGGCTTAGCTGAAGGCCCAGGGCCTTTATCGGGCCAAAGGCCGGGTGCTCATACTCAGCTTGGCCGAGATTTAGGCGATCAGCCCTTCTGCCTTTGCCTTTTCACCTCGTCCACGGTTTCCATGAAGGCTCTTATTCTCTCTTTTACCAGGGTGTCAGAATAGGTTCGGGTATCAACCATGTCTGACTCGATAGCGCAGGTTGGTATCCTTAGGTCTCTCTGGTTAAGTGCGTCGGTAAACTCCCTCCAAGTCTGGTATAAATTGGTCGTGGCGCGGCATGAGGCCACCAACATCGATAGCACTCCATCAATGTCATAATCCGCGACGAATTCGACAGCGTACTGACCCCCTGCCAAGCCGCGCATCATGCCATTTACAGCCCAACCTCTGTTGTACATCTTTCGGGCGATGGACTCCAGGGGGAAGTCGTAGTCGATAATCTCTTCGTCCGGGACCTGACCACCTTCATAGGTGGGGGATATAGTGGTGGCACCGAACTCCTGCTCCAGCCAGTTATATATCCCTATGTAGAACCAGGGGATGATGAGATGCCACAGCAGCCGATACTTCTCCTCAGGCATGGTGCTCAGGTTGTTTTCCACACGGTATTTAAGCTCATCATATACTTTTTGATAGAAGTCTATCGTCTCTGGCCAACACTTCATATGCATGTTGGGGAAAGCAATAGTCGCCGAATCCTGCGCCGGCAGCGGATTGGGATGGTGTTTGCGCAATTGACAAGCCTCATAGAACAGTTTCTGGACCTTCATCCAATTGGCCAGAGCTTCGCTCAGCCGGTTCTTATCGAGCTTCTTGCCGGTAACCTTCTCCATGAAAGCCACCAGCCTTTGCAGTTGCGCATAATAGTGGTCAATGAAGTGCTGCCTAAGCCCCTCGTCATTATAGTCCCAGCCATAGGGCCACTCCTGAACGTCGTAGCCGAAGTATGGTACGTCTAGGTAGCGACCAAGCTGCTGCAGCCATTTGGAACGGTTATCGCAAAACTGAGCATTGCCTATGAGCATATCCGGCGTGCCCATACCGGCGTAGGGTGCATCAGGAGGAGGCTCCCCCAGCTCATACATCCTCTTGGCGATGCCCAAGCCCGTCCTCACATAGGAGCAGATATCCATGGAAAAGCCGTCAGACTCAGCTATCTCGCAAAAGTAGGGGCCAATCTGCTTGGCGGCACAGATAGGCCCGTAGTTCTCAACCAGGACCGGGAGCACATCCATGGCGTAAAATATCTCCTCAGGCACCCCCCACATCGTCCAAGCTACAAACTCCCCTCTATCATGCGCATCGGTGATCCGCGAATAGTAGGCCCGACGTAAACCCTTCATTGACTGGGCTACCTCTGTTGCCTTAACCGCTCCTAGCGCCTGCTCCTGTGGTTGCTCCTTAGTCTCGCCTGCCATCACTACCCCCTCAAATTGGATCTAATATCATACCCATTGGTAGCCACTCTAGCGCGATCTCGCCTTTTAACCAATCATTTCCAAAAAGGCTTGTATCCTCGTCTTGAGTGCCCCCAGAGCCGCCATACTGTAATCACTTTCGATATGAAGGACCGGCAGACCTTGCTTTTCCAGGTAGTCTCTTAGATCAGGAACGTCAAGCTCGTGGAGATCGCAGTACTTCATAACGTATAGTACGACGCCGTCTACAGAGAACCCCTTTGCGAAGTCTCTAATGTGTCCGAATCTTTCTTCTAAGTCCTGTTGGTAGGTAGCCCATCCCTCCCCTCTACCTCTAATCGTGCGGGGACACATGACCCTATCCAGGTAGCGAACGCTGAGCCCCTCCAAGGGATCCGAGCTTTTATCCACGTCGTACCAGAAGTACCTTGTGCCAAGGCAAAGGTCATCGATGACGACGTTTCCCCCGCAATCCTCGATCAATTTGAAGAAGGCCGGGTGATCGATTTCAGGCCCCCAGACGAGCAATCTCGTTTTGGTCTCAGGGCCGTCGCTGCGCTCTCTGACCTCAGCGATGATACCTTCCAGTAGCTGGTTTCCCTCCTCTATAGGCAAGCTAGCCACTGCTATCATGGCCTGGATAACTTCAGACCCATAGATAAGTGGCGGCTCCGGCTTCCTGAGTTCGTAGAACTCCCTCAGTAGCGCTCTTTGTTGGTTATGGAGGTCAATGGCCTGTTGGAGCTTCTGGTCAGATATCTCCCTCTGTGTAAGCTTTTCTATGCTCTTTTTGAAGAGGACTAGCTCCTCTTTGAAGAACTTAAAACATGCCTCATCCAGGAAGTTGGGGACGTTTATCCGATAAGTATATGGGGATGGCAGGTTGTATGTCCAGATTCTGTAGAGGTTTAGTCTACTGTCGCAGGAGTCTGGCGTCACCCAGCCATCAAGAAAATCATATGCGCCCTTCAAGGCAGCATCGAAGCAGCTCTTAACGAAGGGGCAAAGAGCAGGATCACAGTAGGCATGAGCAGCTGTTACGGTATCTGTCAAGTTTCCCATGATCCGGTAGGGAACGAGGTCAGCTGCTGTCAAGATCTCTAACGGGAAGTAAGAGCAGAAATAGCCTATTATCCTCTTCCCATCACTTTTCAGCTCCCTTGCTCTCCTATCCCGATTTTCTGAAAGCTTCTTTGCCCCTTCCAGCCATCCTTGGCCTTCCAGGTTCATCTTTACCTCCGTAATGTTAGCCCATCTGGGCGTCAATCCTACCAGCAGATGGCACGATCATAGGCAAGTACCATCTTCTTGGTCTTGGAACGGGGTATTCCTGCCCGCCGCAGTTCCTCCTCTATCTCTGAGGTACGCCCTTCTAAAAGGTAGGTTCTAAAGGGCTCAGGGATCTTGGTCAGGTTAAGCTGGTGCGCTATCACCCCCAGCCGGAGGGACAGGGACTCAAACCAGGGCAGCACCACCCTGTTGTTCACCACGACGTTGACTATAGATGTCCGTCCCGAATTGAAGGCACGATATAAGGCGGGGCTGATCTGCTCAGGCGTTGTCACGTGCTCCCCATGACAGCCTATCAGCTCATACATCTTGTCGTATCTGATATCGGGTAAGAATTCCCATGGCTCGACCTGTTCCTGAAACCAGCAATTCACCCCGTTAACCACGCTCCCCGTGTTGCACACCACATAGACTATGGGGAGGTTATACCTCCGTGCGGTCTCTATATCGCCGCCGGCCATGCCCATGCTGGTGTCGCTGGTGAGACCCAGAACCTGCCTACCCGGCTGGGCCAACTGGGCGCCTATGCCCATGCCTATCCCATGCCCGAAGCTACCTGCCTCCCCGGAGTCCAAGATCTGCCCGGGGAAACTGGCCTTTATCTTGTCCGTTAAATAGGCGCTACAGAGCAGGGAATCCAAGATGACAGTGGCGTCGGGATCCAGAAAACGGGTTACATCCCTGGCCACCAGCCAAGGGTGAATTGGCACCTCATCTTGGTATTCCATCTCATCCCGTTCCAGCTCCCTCTCATATTCCTTGCGGCAGCGCTCAACGTGTTGCAGCCACTCCTCCCTTTTTGGTGCCTCCCTTATATGGCTTCTGGCACAATCGATCATCTGTTTCAGCACCAGCTTGGGGTTTCCTATGATGAATTCGGTAGTGGGTAGGGAATTCCAGCCATCGGTGGCCGATTCGTGGATGACGATCCTCTTCGCCATAGAAGGCCATGCCGGAGGCCTTCCATGGCGCTCGAACCAGCCTACCCTGAGGCCCACTACCAGAAGGACATCGGCGTCGGACCAGAAATCAGCGCGGTACGCGCCTCCCACCGCCAGGGGGTGATCCTCGGGAATTGCCCCTCTAGCCATCCTTCTCATGTTTACCGGTATGCTGAGGAGTTCGGCGAACTCCCTTAGCTCATCGGCAGCATCGGTCCAATAGACCCCCTCTCCTGCTATCAGTACGGGTCTCTTAGCCTCGAGAAGCATCATCACCGCCCTATCCACCGCTGCGGGATCCGCCTGAGTCGGGGAAGGAGAGGCCATGACTTCCCAGGGCAGCTCTCCTATGAGCTTTTCGGGGTTCTTGATGATGCCCAAGGCGCCCATGGTCAGACCTAGGACGACAGGCCCTGGTGGACTGACCATGCAGTCGCGGAGCGCCCAGCGCAGGTAGAGGGGAATCATGTTTCTATCGTCTATGTCCATGCTCCACTTGGTCATGGTCTCGAATATCCTGCTGGGATAGACTTCCCCAAGCGCACCGCGGCGACTCAGCTCCCAGTCGTGCATCCCAAACAGGCCCACCACTGGGCTGCCAGCCAGCCATGCCTGGTTGATGCCGCTAACGGAATCGGTAACCCCTGTTCCAGCGCTGCCGAAGCACACCCCAGGGGAGCGACTGCATCGGGCATAGGCATCGGCGGCATAGCCTGCCCCCTGTTGGTGACGCATGTGAATGCGTCTTATGCCATGCTCGTGGAAGCCCGTCTCCAGGGCCCAAACGAAGGCCCCGGGGATGCCGAAGGTATATCTTATACCATGTTCCCTCAGTATACGGCCCACTAACCTCCCACCGTGGAGGGGATAATCATACTCCTCACTCTGGTGTAGCCTGGGCGCTCGTGAAGAGCCGCTCATCTCTCACCTCCTGTGGCCTCGTCCCATTCGCTCGTGCCCTGTTTACCTTACCTAGTAGTAGGGTATCTGCGTTCCTCGCGCGTTTGTAGGTCCACAAGGGAGAACTCCGAGCCAAGGCGGGCTAATACTTTGGGGTCGTCGTACAAGACCCAAACCGCCTCAAGTGCCTCATCAAAGGTCTTGGCACGGATGAGCCTTTCCTCCTCCCCCACTTTGAGCCTAAAGCGATACTCAAGCTGCTTTCCCATGGCTAAATACCTCTATCATCCATATCTAGGGTTCCGCCTCCTCAGGCGTCACCGGCTCCCAGGGGTCCGGCTCGTCGACCGGCGGGATGCCGTACTGGTCGAACGGGAAGATGGGCAACGCTTGGCCCAGGCCGTATCGCCGCATCGCCTTGCCCCGCTTGGGCAGCTCCTTATACGGGATATGAGCCCAGAGGAGACAGGCAGGTGCCATGTAATTCTGGGGGTTGATGAGGCTCGGCTCCACCTGAACATTGATCACTGCCGGTTTCCCCTTTTCCGCTGCCATGAAGGCCCTCTCCAAGGCGGGTCGGATCTGGCCTGGCTCCTCCACATACTCCCCGTGAACCCCAGGGAACATCTCCGTTATTTTATCATATCTTAGCCCGGGAAGGAACTTCATGCCCAAGGGGCGATCCTGAGGCCCCATTACCTTCCATCCCTTGGCATACTGCATGTACTCCACGGAGGCCATCCAGCCGTTGTTGTTGGTCACGACATAGACCGCCGGGACCTCATACCTGAGGGCCGTTTCCACGTCCATCCCGGCAACCCCAAAGCCGGCATCGCCGAGAAGACAGAGGGTCGGCCTCTTCTTGGTCTCGGGGTCGGCAAAGGCAGCGCCGATGGACATGCCTATGCTGTGGCCGACCCCGGCCTGCTCCCCAGCATCCAGTATCTGCCCTGAATAACGGATCCGGAAGAATCTATCGCCAAAGGCGGAGATGGTGTAGCCGTCTAGGATGATGCGATTGGTGCCCCCGTAGAGGTCCTCTACCGTCTCGGCCATCACCTTGGACAGGTAACCATGGTGCACCGGCTTGTGGTTCTTGTATTTCTCCGCCTTGGCAAGGAGATCTTCCCGGTCCTGGCTTGCCTGCTGTTGCACCTCCTTGACCCATTGCGCCCGTTCCGCTGGCGGCTTAAGCCCCTTGGCCTTGATGTAATCGATCATCTGCCTGAGGACGATCTTTGGGCTGCCGATTATGGCAAGTTCGGTTTTCACCGAGGTGAAGATATGTTGCTCCGACTCGTTTATCTGGATGGTGCTGGGCCAGCCCAGGCCGAACCACCCGTCGAAAACCCCTATCTTGGTCCCGATCAGTATCAGGGGGTCGGCCACGTTGGCAAAGGGTCCCCATCGTCCGCTTAGGGGATGGGTCTCGGGGAGGGCTCCTCTTCCTGTTCTCCTTCCGGCCCCAGGAACCTGGGCCAGCTCCATGAACTCCGTCAGTTCCGCCGAGGCGTCGGCATGGTGAACCCCGTCTCCGGCAAGGAGCAGGGGCTTTTTCCCCTCCATGATCCTGTTCGCCACCTTCTCTACCATCTCCGGATCGCCACCGGTGGGTGGCAGTGGCTTGGGGGTATCCTCACCGCGCCACTTGGGAACATAGGCGGTGTGATCCATGAAGAGGAAGGCCGCCGATGGTGGCGGCAGGGGAGCATTGAAGGTCCAAAGGGGGAACTCTATTATCACCGGCCCCTTGGGATATATCTGGGCGTCCCTGAAGGCCTCGGCGACCAGCCGCTTGACGGCCTGAGGGTGGTTGGCCTTGCGCACCCACTTGGTTATGTGGCTGTACATCTTGTCGGCGTAGGAGGGCTGCCAGCTATAGAGCCCCTCGTGAGTGGCTATAGTGGACCCCGTTATGACCACCACCGGAGAGCAGCTGAGAAAGGCCTGTTGGAGGCCGCTGGCCATATTGGTGGTGCCGGGCCCGGTATCGAAGAAGCAGACCCCGGGCTTGCGGGCAACCCTGCCATAGGCATCGGCGGCGTATATCGCCGATTGCTCGTGGTGGAAGGTTAGTATCTTTATCCCCAGCCGGCTCGCCGGGTCAATGACCACCCAGTCGTCGCCACCGTGAACCCCGAAGAAGTACTCCACTTCCTGTTCCTTCAGCGCCTCGGCGAAGTAATCGCCCGCCGTGGGGTGAAATTCCAGCGTTCCCAGGGGAATCTTGTCCAGATCTACCTGTTCCGTCATCTTGACCTCCTATCCTCGAAATTTGAGGTTGCTAACTTGCTTCCCACTCCAGACCGCCTTTTACCAAGCTAGATCTTGCGCCCTATCTCTGCCCCTTCGGAAATGGCGTCCACAACCTTCCGCGGCTCTTTGGCATCACCGATGACGTAGAGCTCAGCCACCTTGCCCTTTAGCTGCGTCGATAGCTTGTTCACCGACTTCACCCCCATTGCTAGGATGATGCTATCCATGCCCGAGATGGTTTCCCTCCTGCCCTCCTTTTCCACCACCACTCCATCATCGGTGATCTCCTTCACCTGGGCGCCAGTTATTTCCTTTATCCCCCATTTGGCAAACCTCTCCATGAGGAAGGGCCTGGTGAACATGCCGATATCCCAACCGATAAAGTCTAGCATCTCGATGATGGTCACATCTTTACCCCTTTGAGCCAGGAACTCGGCGGTCTCACAGCCAACCATCCCTCCTCCCAGGATGGCCACCCTCTGGCCAGTGAAAACCTTCTCTATCAAAACGTCGTTGGCGGTGACTACTTTTTCCAGGTTTGTACCCGAGATATCCTCCGGTATCAGGGGCTGGCCACCGGTGGCCACGATGACCACATCGGGCTTGAGCTTGTCCACTACTGATGGGGTGAGCTCTTTGTCCATTTCAACCTTTGCCCCAACTTTCCTGACCTGGGTGGCAAGGTACTTGATAGCCATGGTGAACTCCTGCTTCATCGGGGGCAGAGTGGCAATACGGAATTGCCCTCCGAGCTTGTCACTCTTCTCATAGAGGGTCACCTCATGTCCCCGAAGGGCCGCTACCCTGGCGGCCTCCAGCCCCGCAGGCCCGCCACCG
>Ga0209979_1003199_pt1 | contig 14724 bp, 15 predicted proteins | sample AnhtaG_FD_183114 | JGI IMG/M metagenome (GOLD analysis project Ga0209979, IMG submission 183114) | Deep subsurface microbial communities from Anholt, Denmark to uncover new lineages of life (NeLLi) - Anholt_01485 metaG (SPAdes) (version 2) | ecosystem: Environmental > Aquatic > Marine > Oceanic...
AGGCACTCTAACAAAACTCCATAACTCGTCGCCAGCAGATTAGGAAACAGCCTATGATTAGGAACGCTTGATGAATATCGTCACGTTTTTCATAACGAACACGCAAACGCCTTTGGTTGAACAGCCAATCAAACGCTGCCTCGACCACATAACGAAATTTGCCAAGACCGCTACCATTTTCGGTGTTACGTTTGGCAATCAATGGTTTGGTCTTACGCTGTCGCAAAGGCTTGCGAATCTTCTCCTCGGCATCATAAGCCCGGTCTGCAAGCACCTCATCCGGACGTCTGCGAGGCCGACCACGTGGCTGCTTGATAGGCGGGATTCCATCGACCAATGCAATGGCCATCTCCGAATCATGAACATTTGCCCCGGTATGTTCAATCGCCAAAGGCGTGCCCTGGCCGTCAACAATCAAGTGGCGCTTAGAGCCGTTTTTGCCCCGATCCGTGGGATTTGGGCCTGTTTTCGCCCCCCAAAAAGCGCCCGCACTGAGCAACTGTCCATGGCAGAAGTAGACCAATCTATCGCATCGGCCATGCCCAACTCGTCCAGTAAGGCCCGCCATATCTTCTGCCAGACACCGGCGATTTGCCAATCGCGCAGGCGACGCCAACAGGTCATTCCGCTGCCGCAACCCATTTCCCGTGGCAGATATTCCCAAGGAGTACCAGTCTTGAGAACAAACAGGATACCAGTCAGACAAGCTCTGTCGCTTACTCTGGGCCGACCGCCTTTGGGCTTTGGCGGTTCTGGCGGAATATGTCGTTTGATACGTTTCCATAGTTCATCTGTTAGTAATGGCTTAGCCATAATAATGTCCTCCATAACATCATGTTACCGTTGCTTACAGATGTTATATCGGCTAAACTACTACTCAATTATTAGGTTTTGTTAGAGTGCCTTAGTCTTAACGGCTCTTTTTTTAGCCTTTTTCCTTCCCAGAATTTGGTTGGCCTCTTCGGGTGTTTTGGGCGGCCACTGCCCGGCTGATTGCAATTGTTTCAGATGGTCCAATTCCTCGTGACTGATGATGGTTCTGCACTTTGGGAACCTGTTACAGCCCAGGAAGGGTCCCCTTTTGCTCTGCCTGATTACCAATTCGCCCTCTTTGCACTTATAGCACTTTATCCCGGTAGGCTCCGGCGGCGGCTTGGGTGGTAAGATGTTGCCGTCCTTGTCGAGATTGAGAATGGTTTTGCAGTCTGGATAGCCGCTGCATCCCAGGAATGGGCCGAATCGGCCGCGTTTATACGTCATTGGCTTGCCACAATTCGGGCATTTGTGCTCACTTAGCTTTTCTTCAATCATCCTGCCCTCGCTGTCACAGGGAGATGCAAATTTGCAGTCCGGGTACGCCGAGCAGCTAAGGAACTTCCCACTTTTGCCGAATCTGTAAACAAGCTGCTGACCGCACCGCGGGCACTTATATTCGCTGGGCGTAACTTCCGCCTTGGCGTGTTTCATCTGCTTCTGCGCTGTCTCAAGGTTTTCCTTGAATGGGCCGTAGAACTCCTCTAATACACCAAGCCAATCAAGATGCTGTTCTTCGATTTTGTCGAGCTGCTCTTCCATATAGCGGGTGAAGGCAATGTCCATTATCTTTGGAAAGTACTCGTTGAGTTTGTCCGTCACTATCTCGCCAAGGTCGGTGGCAAAGAACTTCTTTTCTTTTTGCTCGACGTAACCCCGGTCCTGGATGGTGCTGATGATTGCGGCGTAAGTGCTCGGGCGACCAATGCCCTCTTTTTCGAGGGCTTTTACCAAGGAGCCTTCAGTATATCGGGCTGTAGGCTTAGTGAAATGCTGTTCGGGCTTGATATCAACTACGGCTAAATCGTGGCCAACTTGCATCGGGGGTAACTGTTGTTCGCTCGATGAGGTAGGCCAGATTCTTGTAAAGCCGTCAAACTTCAGAATGCGCCCGCCGGTCTTATACCAACACCGGCCCAATGAAGTCTCAGCTACGATTTTTACATTCGTTACGTCCCACGTGGCCGGTGTCATCTGACACGCTATAAACCGGCGCCATACTAAATCATAGAGCTTGAACTGCTCGTTGGTGAGAAACGCCTTTATTTCGGAGGGTGTAAGGTCAACGTCGGTAGGTCGGATGGCTTCGTGCGCTTGCTGTGCGCCTTTCTTCGATGCATAAATCCTGGCTTTCGGGGGCAGATAACGGGTGGCGAAATGCCTGGTGATATAATTTCGTGCTTCGTTAAGAGCTTCGCCTGAAAGATTGACGCTGTCTGTTCTCATATAAGTGATAAGGCCCAGAGAGCCCATCGAACCCAAATCAATGCCCTCGTACAACTGCTGGGCTACTCGCATAGTTCTTTTTGTTGCAAAGCCCAGCTGATTGGCGGCCATCTGCTGCAGGGTCGAAGTGATGAAAGGCGCACCTGGCTGAGTAACCGATTGTTTGCTTTCTATATCCGCAACTTTGAACTCCGCCTGCTTTAAGGCACCGAATATGCGCTCGGTTTCTTCTTCGTTGGATGCCTCGAATTTCTCGTCGCCGACCTTGTCAAGTTCGGCCTTGAAGGCGTTGTGTTTCGTGAGCCACTCACTTTGTTCTGCGATGCCTGGCGGCTTATCGTTTTCTGTCTTTGGAGTAATAAAGTCGAGCCACTGTTGCGTGTAATCACTTTGTAAATCGGCGGTGAATACCGCGGGGATAAGCCAATACTCCCGGGGTTTGAAGTCGCGGATTTCCCTCTCCCTTTCGACGATCATTTTGACGGCTACGGACTGCACCCGGCCGGCGGAAAGTCCCCTGGCAACCTTTTTCCACAGCAATGGGCTTATCTGATAGCCGACTATCCGGTCGAGTATTCGCCGGGCCTGCTGGGCCATAACCTTGTCGATGTCGAGCCTGCCCGGCTCGGCAAAGGCACGCTCTATGGCCGAGCGGGTTATGGCATTGAAAATCACGCGGTAGGTTTTTGCTTCGGGCACGCCGAGGATTTGTGCCAGGTGCCAGGCGATTGCCTCGCCTTCACGGTCGAGGTCGGTGGCCAGATAAAGGTCCCGGCATTTTTTTGCGGCGGCTTTCAGCGATGTTACGGTCTGTTTTTTGCCGGGCATTATATCGTAAGTCGGCTTGAAATTATTTTCTATATCGACATTCAGACCTTTTGAAGGCAAATCACGGACGTGACCCATTGAGGCCTTTACTTCAAAGTCTGAGCCGAGATATTTATTTATCGTTTTCGCCTTGGCAGGCGATTCGACAATTACCAAAGATTTCTTATTTGAACTTGATTTTGCCATAGAAAATCCTCATTTAGCCCCGCGTTTTACGCGGGGTTTGTTCAGACGACTACTCCCTAATCGGCGTTTTTCGCCAAAAGATTTAGAAATGGACAAATACAAGCGTGCCGTAGAAATGTCAAGCGAAAACAATTTTTTGCGTGGTCTTAAAATCTCATTGAGATAACAGTAGTCTTTTCGGATTGATTTTTCAGTAGTCTTTAAAGTATCTCATCCAATCCGGCCAGTCATTTGGCTGGACACCGCCGGCCATAGTCCAGGGGCCGTTTATGTCGAACTCACGATGCCACTTGAGCGTCCACAACTCCTTGAGTCCTACTTTTCTGACGGACCAATCCAAAAAGAGAGCGTTTGTGGTACCGGCCCCGTGTCGGTCAATACAGAAATGATTCATTTCCGCATCGTAACCTTCCCACACTCCATTGTAGTCAGGCGGTCCCATGAAGTGGAAGGGACCGCCTCCCCTCCACATGGTATCTGCGAACAGTGGAACATAACAGGCGTTTTTAACGTTGGGAGTCCTCCAGTTACATCTTGTGGGACGGTCCTGAATTTCCGACACGTTCGGCGGCGGATTATAAACCCAGCAATTTATCCCGTAGCTGCCTTCTTCAAGCTCCGTGCCGCCTGGCCCCCCTGTCCCCATGATGTAGCTGTTGAAAGGGCCGCCATATTCTGCCCCGCTTCGCAGTCGTTTCTTGGCCATTGGGCATCGCAGCAAATCTGACCTTGTCTCCCACTGAGGCCGCAAAGGTATTATCCATTCCCCACGATTCCAGCCCACGCTAATGCCTTCTGTGAAATGGCCGCTGTTATCATCCGTGTATATCTTCCAGATAAGGCCCCATTGATGCAGGTTCGACAAACAAACAACCGCCCTTGCCTGTTTCTTTGCCCGGTCCAGTGCCGGCATCAGTATCGATATCAACAACGCAATGATGGCAATTACCACCAAAAGTTCTATTAAGGTAAAACCTCTTGCTCTGTGCATCAGCAGGACCCTCTTTTCCGCCAACGTCTGCCAGTTGAAGTTCCAGGATGGGCAAAACAAGGCTTTTGTTCACTTGGCGTTGAGTTCGTGGCAGCTATCTCTATAAAGCATTATACCATAAACCGGCTTTCCTGCAATGCTCGACCCTGGAATGTAGAGAAGTAGCGTTTTAGGTGCTTTTAAGAAGCTGCTCGAGCAGCGGTCTTAGTTTTCGGATGGCGTTGCCGCGATGAGAGATTGCGTTTTTTTCCTCGCGGCTCAACTGCGCGACCGTTTTATTCAACTCCGGCACAAAGAAAATCGGGTCGTAGCCGAAGCCGTTTTCTCCGATTTCTCTGTCAGCTATAAGGCCTTCTAACCTCCCTTTGGTTTCAATCAGAACTCTTTCCGGGCTTGCCAAACACAGACAGCATACAAATCTGGCTGTTCTTTTTTCGCTGGGCACGCCCTCCAAGAGCTTCAATACTTTTGCCACATTCTTATGGTCGAGCAGCTTTCTGTCTTTGTCTTTTGCCCCTGAAAACCGCGCCGACTTTACGCCGGGCGCGCCGTCGAGGACATCGATTACCAAACCTGAATCGTCGGCAATGGTCCACAGGCCGGTTGCTTCGGCATAGCCGACAGCTTTCTTGCGCGCATTTTCCGCGAAGGTCGCGCCATCCTCTTCAATCTCCTCAATCCCCTTAAAATCAGCCAAACCCACCAATTCCAAATCAATATCAAGCATCGATTTCAATTCCGCAATTTTGCCGGGATTGGTCGTAGCAACGAGAATTTTGCGTTTCATCGATTCTATGTCCCCGTTAGCTCAGCAGTTTCTTCAAAAGTGCTCTCTGGAAGTGGAGGCGGTTTTCGGCCTGGTCGAACATAATCGAATTGGGCGACTCGGCAACTTCGTCAGTGATTTCAAAGTCGCGATAAGCCGGCAAACAGTGCATAATCTTTGCACCAGCAGGCGCAGATTTGAGAAGTTCGGTATTAACCTGAAAGCCTGCAAAGTCCGCACGCCGCTCTTGCTTTTCATCTTCCTGGCCCATACTGACCCAGGTGTCGGTGTAAATAATATTGGCGCCGGCTACAGCCTCGGTCGGATCGTTCGTTTGTGAAACGCTGTCCGCTGATATTTGATTCGCTGCCTCAACTGATTCGGCGTCGAGCTCGTAACCGGCCGGCGAAGCAATAATCATTTTCATTCCAAGCCTGGCACAGGCAAAGGCTAAAGAGCGAGCAACGTTATTGCCGTCACCGATGAAAGCAATTTTAACGCCTTCCAACCGGCCGCAATGCTCGCCAATTGTAAGCACATCCGCCATTGCCTGGCAGGGATGCGACCAATCCGTCAGGGCGTTTATCACAGGCACCGTTGCAAACTCGGCCAACTCAGTGATGGTGCCGTGCTCGAACGTCCTTGCCATTATACCGTCAACATATCGGCTCAGCACCCTTGCCATATCCTTAACAGGCTCGCGTTTGCCGATGCCGCCTATGTCTTCGGGCTTGACGTAGATTGCGTGGCCGCCGAGGTCCGTCATCGCAACCTGGAAACTGATTCTGGTTCGCAGACTCGGCTTCTCGAAAAGCATTGCGAGAACTTTGCCGGGAAGGCACAAGTCATTACCGCCGACACTGTATAGACTCTTTAGTCTCGCGCTTAATCGCAGCAATTCTTTGAGCTGCTCGGTAGTACATTCCTTTATGGAAAGAAAGTCTTTCATACTTCATCCCCTTTTAAGACACGGTCAAGAATATCAACGGCCTGGTCGATTTGGCTTTCATTGGCAATCATCGGCGGCATAAACCGCAGCACCGTACCCTGAGTGCAGTTTATTCGCAGACCGTTTTCCAGACATTTGTCCGCTATTTCGGCTCCTGAGCTTGTCAATTGAACGCCTATCATCAACCCGACGCCGCGGACGCTGTCGATAATAACGTGTTTTTCTTTGAGCTGCTCAAGCTTGTTCATAGTGTATTGGCCGAGCTGCACAGCGTTTTCCAGCAGATTTTCCTCTTCTATAGCCTCAATAACTCCAACGGCAGCCGCGCAGACCAGGCCGCTGCCGCCGAACGTAGTAGCGTGTTTGCCGGGCACGAGCGACGCTGCCACCTCGGCTTTAGCCATCATAGCTCCTATGGGCACGCCCCCGCCCAGCGCCTTGGCCATCGTCATAATATCCGGCTCGACGTCGAAATGCTGATATGCAAACCATTTGCCGGTCCTGCCTATCCCAGTCGTGACTTCATCGAAGATAACCAGCGCCCCGTTTTCATCACAGAGCCGGCGGATTGCCTGCAGATACTCCTTCGTTGCGATATTTATTCCGCCTTCCGCCTGAATCGGCTCCACCATAACCGCCGCCACTTCATCGCTGAAAGCCGACTCCAGTGCGCCGATGTCGTTGAACGGCACATAAGCAAAGCCCGGCAGCAGCGGCAGCAGACCTTCGTGGTGCTTCGGCTGGGCGGTCGCCGTCATCGTCGCAAAAGTTCGCCCGTGGAAGCTGCCCTCGCAGGTACTTGTACTTTTCCGGCGAGGTGTGAAGCCGTGCCAGTTTCAATGCCGCCTCGTTGGCCTCGGCGCCGCTGTTGCAGAAAAAGCACTTGCCGCCGAACGCTCGCTCGCTCAGCAGCATCGCCAACTTGCCCTGCGGCTCCGAGTAAAACGTGTTATCGATGTGCAGAAGCTGACCTGCCTGCTTACATATTGCATCCACAACCTTCGGATGGCAATGGCCTATCGCGCTGACGGCCCAGCCGGGAAACATATCCAGTATCTTATTGCCGTCCGCGTCGAAGCAGTAGCAGCCTTCGCCTTTGGTGATGACCCGCGGCAGACGGGGGTAATTGCCGATAACGTACTTCTCAAACAAATCAATCGTTTCCTGAGTAGTCATAACTTTCTTACCTTGTCCATTCTGATTTCTGACTTCTGCCTTCTGTATTCTGTTCTCTAATTATCTGCGTGCCGATACCTTTATCGGTATAGATTTCCAGCAGTAGTGAGTGAGCAATTCGCCCGTCGATAATATGTGCCTTCTTGACGGCTGCTTCCAACGCCGTCAGGCAGGCTTCGACCTTTGGGAACATTGCGTCGGTAATGACGCCGGAATCAATCATCTCCTTAATCTGCGTTTCGTCCAGGCTTGAGACCCAACTGTCCGGTTTGTTGAGGTCGGTCAGTATGCCGTGGGTGTCACTTACAACAACGAGCTTCTCAGCCTCCACCGCCGCAGCGACCTTACCGGCGGCGCTGTCGGCATTGACATTTAACTTTCCGCCGGCCTTGTCTTTAGCCACCGATGCGACAACCGGTATAGTGCCGTCGGCACAGAGCGTCTTTAACAGTTCGGCATTTACCTCGATAACCTGCCCGACCAGGCCCAGGTCAAGCTTTCGTCCGTCTTCACCGGCCAGGCGCAGCGGCTCCGCAAACAATACGCAACTGCTGAGCGAATGCAGTCCCATTGGTTTGCAGCCCAGCTCGGTGAGAGTCTCGCAGATGGGGGTGTTGATTTTATGCACGAGCGTATGCTCTGCTATTGTCAGCGTTCGCTCATCGGTATACCTCCGGCCCTGCACCCACACGGCTTGAAGACCGGCCTCGTTCATCGCCCTTGTAATGGCCTTTCCGCCGCCGTGAACGATAATCGGCCGCATCCCGACGGTAGCCATAAAGGCTATGTCGGTCAGCAGCTTTTTTTGCAGACCGGCGTCATCCAGCACGCTGCCGCCCAGCTTGACCACCACGATTCGCCCGCGGAAGCTGCGGATATACCCCATCGCCTCAATAAGTGCACCGGCTTTTGCAATAGCTTCTTCCACTGCTCAACTCCTGAAAAACAGCAATAAGATAAAGAAGTGAGTCTATGAATGCGACAGCGATTCGTCAAGCTAAATCTGTTCAGAGGAACTAGCAACCGTTATGTTAGTCCCTCAGGAGTTGATTGGTTCTGGAATTGGCTTGGATTTTGGATTAATTGGCCTTGAACTTCCTCAATAATCAACTGGGCTATCGGCATTTCTGGGCGAAGTATAAACGTCGTTGGACCAAGGTTAATGATTTCAAGAGTCAATGGTCCATTCCAGCCAGCATGAACAGTCGGGGCGGTGAAATGTACAAGCACTCCACACCGAGACCTGCTGCTCTTTCCTTCAATTCGACCTGCTAAATACGGCGGTCCTTTGTCAGTTGGCAATCCAATTCTCTCAAACGTTTTGGCAAGAATGAACTGTTTAGGCTCCAATGGAAAGGGCTGCTCTTTCGTGAGAACGAGTTTCATAGAATTCCTTGCGAGAAAATCTGATACCGAACCTGATTTCGTCAAGTCGTAAGCAAAAGTGCCCCCTTTGGGAATAGAGATTTGATTGTGAAGTTTCAAATCAACGGCGGTTGTGTCGTAAGGGCAATACTTGACTCCAGGTTTTAGCTCTCTGGGTGAAGGCTCCGGATCGATAACAAGTCTTCCTTCATCCAGTGCCTTCTGGATTTCAAGGTTTGAGAGAATCATTTACAAATCTTTTCTCTGATCTGGTTTGCTTTGACCGTTATCGTCTGTCCATTCTCGAATGTTGGCTGGGGAAGTCTAACTAGTAATAGATCATCTTTCTGTGGCCCCGGTACAATTCGAATCAGCCCAACTACAGGATTATCCTCTGTAGGCTCGCTCTGAAAATTCAAATCTTCCTTTTCAGCGAACATCGAAAACTCCGTGCCATCAAACAGGTTGCCTCGGACAGCATATTCTCCTGTAAACTGTCCAGGAGATATTGTGCAATCGAGCCATATTTCCATAACAACTCCTTTCCTACCTTCCTCGTTTTCTCAACCCATCGTTTTTACGTAAACAGGTTCACCTTTGGCCAATTTGGTATCTTATACAACATATCGTCAAAAAATAATGTTCCCAACAAGGCCTTTTGTTCACTGAACATAAGCCCATATTATACCGTGGTTTGTAGCCAGGCTATAAGATTTTCCACACTCTGAGTTTCCCACACTACAACTGTTAAATCTCAATAAGCAGGCCCCAAAAAGTCTTATGAAGCCCATGGAAAAGTCACCACGCCAGATTTAGCTCCTCACTTCATTACCTTCCAATTGAACCGAAAGTCCCTGCAGTAGAAACTACGATAAAACATTTTACCACAAATCCAGCAACGAAGCAAGGACTATATTGTCTTTTCTCCAAAACATACTCCCACACACTTCGTATATCTGCTATCCGCCGTAGGCCATCCGCTAAAACAGTCGTCTGCTGTCGAGCAGGAAAGTCACCGGGCCGTCGTTGATGCTGCTGACGTGCATGTATTCGCCGAAGATGCCTTTTTCAACGGTTATGCCCTGCTGGACGATAAGCTCACTGACCTTTTCATAAAGCTGCTGTGCCAGTTCCGGCTGGGCCGCGGCGTCGAAGCCGGGACGACGGCCCTTTCGGCAGTCGCCGTGCAGCGTGAACTGGCTGACCAAAAGGATGCTTCCGCCGACGTCGAGCACGCTTCGATTCATCTTGCCCGCTTCGTCGGCGAAGATACGCAGGTTCACCAGCTTATCAGCCATAAACTGAGCATCGTCAGTAGTGTCGCCTTTGCCGACACTAAGGTAAACCAGCAGCCCTTTGCCGATTTGGCCAACTGACTGGCCGCCAACTTCAACCTTTGCCTCCAAAACCCGTTGAATAACCGCTCGCATAGCTATCCTTAATGTATAAGTGACCCTAAAACCAGGGCGATGAAGCCGCTCGGCGAATGTGCAGCTCGTCTATGACCGCGTTGCCTTTATGTGTTATAAGATACAGCACAAGCTCAGCAATTTCTTCCGGCCGCATCAGGTCTTCTTTCTTTATGTCGGGGCGAATCTGCTCAATCATATCGGTATCTATGCCGCCGGGACATATCGAATGGACCCTCACGTTTGAGCCTCGCAGCTCTTCCGCCAAAGACTTCGTCATTCCCCGCAACGCGTGTTTCGACGCAGTATAGGCGCTTTGCAGCGGATAGCATTTGACTCCAACTATTGAGCAAATATTGATAATGTACCCCGCCTCCGCCTTCCTTAATAATGGCAGAGCTTCTCTGCAAAGCATGAACGGTGCACGGCTGTTGACAGCGAACAGCCGGTCCCAATCCGCAGTGGCCGTATCTTCCAGTTTTGCCGAGTGAGTGACCCCCGCGTTATTAACCAATATGTCCAGTCGGCCAAATTCTTCACTCGTCACTTTGACGAGGTTTTTGATAGACCCTTCTTCGGTTAAGTCGGTAACAACAACCTCTGCTTTTGAGCCGACGGCTGTTACTTGTTCAGCCGTCTCTTTTAGTTTATCAACCGCGCGTGCAGCCAGAACAACTGCAGCTCCTTCTTTGGCTAATGCAGCGCAAACAGCCCTGCCCACCCCCCTGCTGGCCCCTGTAACTATTGCAACTTTCCCGTTTAATCGTTTCTTCATTTCACAGTCGTTCCCAGAAAACTCGTCGGAATTATAACAAAAAAATACAGCAAGCAAAATGTCTTTGCTTGCTGCACACAAACTGCTGACATCAAATATAGTCCGCAACGACTTATATCGGTATTTTCATCCAGTCTGCCGTCACTGCCGGCATTCTGGATTCATAAAATTGTGTCCGCACTTAATTGTCGCCGGAATAAATCCTGGCCGCCTGTACGGTTTTGTCGCCACCTTTTTGGACTCCTGATGGCTGACCGTTGTCTATATTTTAGTAATCCAGAGAATCCTCTTGCTCTCTCGTGCCTCTTCTGGATGACTATCTTCCGTTGCGCCTGTCTTCCGGTTCCCTTCTTCTTTCTTCGCTGTTCCTATACCGCCGGTCGCGGTACATGCCCTGGTCGCGGTATATGTCCTGCTGCCCCTCTCTCTCAAGATAGCTGCCACGCATACCTCTGTTGAAACCCCTATCTCTCCTGGACCTTCGTCCGCTGCGTTGCAACTTCCTCATTGTTGCCTCCAGCTTCTTAAGCACTTTCCCAAGCCGCTCTTGCTTGTCAAGCAGAAGGCCCTCTATCGCCGCAGCAGTCTTTACCGCTCCTTCTTCAAGTGCAAGCTCTCGAACAAAAACAAGCTCTGCAATGGCTTGTCCTTGTGCCGCTTTCGCTAAATCTCTCCTGCCTTCAATGTTGTCTTCAAGACCCAAGGCACTTGTCCACTCGCGTGTTTCTTTCTGACTTTTTTTGTTTATGTCTGCCAACGCCTTCTTCAGGCCCTCGAATTCATCGAGTTTACTCTTAATTGCCTTCGGGTCTGCCAGAAATTTAAGATCGGCCGTCAGTGAGTTTGCATCCCACCTGTCCCTTCGCGGCCGCCGTGCAGGGGACTTAGCAACGGTACTTTTGCTTGTAGGTTTAGGGTCCTCTTTCTCAGCTGCGGCAAAGGTCTCGGCGAGAATGAAAAAGAGAGCCAACAAAAGCAAGATTGATAAAATTGAACGTTTCACAATACGTCCTCCAAAATAATAATAATGTTAATCAAAACTGTCGCACCGTCTAAAACAGACGACTTAATTAGATCCTCTATACAAAATTATACACCAAAATGTTTTAGCTACCTGCCGTAAAATTACCTAAGTCCAATTCTTGAGGTTTTTTATACCTCCTCCAAGGATGCCAGACCAATCGTTTCTGCAATTGTATCAAATTCATCCAGCGAATAAAACTCTATAATTATTTTTCCTCTTTGTCCGTTCTTTCGGGTTTCAATGCTTACCTTTGTGCCCAGCCGGCTGCTGAGTTTCCTCTCCAGGTCCAGAATATGAGCCGGTTTTGACCGGACAGCGGTCTTGGCCTGGTCGGTGCCTGTAAGATATTTTCGCACCAATCTTTCGACTTCGCGGACGCTGAGTCGGCCAGCCATTGCTCGATTCGCCAGTTTTCGGCGAAGTTCATCGGTCGGCAGGCCGAGAATTGCCCGTGCATGGCCTACATTCAATTGCTTTTCAATTAGCATCCGCTTGACCTCGTCTGGTAAGTCCAGTAGTCGCAAGTAGTTAGCGATAACAGAGCGGTCTTCACCGAGCCGCTGCGCAGCTTCAGCCTGAGTGAAAGAGAAGGTATTGAGGTAGTTCTGATAAGCCTTTGCGCGTTCGATGGGATTCAGGTTCGTTCGGTGTATGTTCTCGACTAATGCAAGCTCAAGCAGCTCTTCATCCGTTGCAGCGCGAACCAGCGCGGGTATAGTAGTCAGCGAAGCTAACCGAGCTGCTCGGTATCGGCGTTCCCCTGCGATGAGCTGGTATCCGGAGCCTGCCGGCCGAACGAGAATTGGTTGAATTATGCCATTGGCTTTGATGGACTCGGCTAAATCGGCCAATTCCTGCTGGTCCCATACCGTTCGCGCCTGATAGGGGTTTGGCGATATCGCATCGATATCGATTTCCTGCAGCGAAGTGCGTAACTCGTTGTCTGGGGGGAAGTTAGGGGGTACCGCAGGACTCGGTAACGTGTGGTCTATGTTGCTTCCTTCTGGTGTTATCGGACCTAACAACGACTCGAGCCCCCTGCCAAGATGTTTTGGTTTCTCCCTTTTTTTGTTGGCCATATATACGCTCCTTCACAACGAGGTTCCCATTCTGCGACGGGCCCCGAGACGGGAGAAAGCACGTTCGGGGAAGCCCAATAAGCTGCAAACCGGGGCCCCTCTACATTAGAAATCCTGTTTTCTGCTGTTACTTGTAGGTTGACAACTAAACATCAGCCTGAATAATATGTCGGAGTTTTTACTGGAAATTCTGCAATTTTGCGAGACTAAAAATTATTTCTTGAAGAGAATTGTTTCACGTGAAACAACGGCACAGAGAGTAAACCTCGGGCGGCGGACTCTTTTGTTGCCGTTCTTTGGTGGTTATGCTCTTAGGGAGAGGCAACAAAAAGAGACTGTTTCCCGAGGAGTTGGCTTATCCTAATGTGAGGACGCCGACTAAGTTTCTCTTCAGTTTCGCGGTAACAAAGGAGCAATCGACAGCACAGGTTAACAGTCACAACCATAAACACTTGGTTGCCCCGGAGGCAATAGAAGCGCGACTCTGGCATTGAAGCTGACTGTGGATTCCATTAGTGATGGGAAGCACAATAAGGGCTTTTGCCTGTATTGCGATGTGCTTTTGCAGGATGGTCTGCTGATCATTGCCCGAACGCGCAGGCGAACAGGAGATGCCCGATATTGTCTGTGTAGCGTACATTGGCCAGTTAGGCGTTTAGCGAAGACGCAAGGAAAGGCACTTGAACTGACGACACAAACCGTCGATGCAGCCGGCTGCGGGCAGATGTTTCACGTGAAACATTCTATTGGGGACTCTTACTGCTGGGCCGTTAAGTTACTCGAAAGCGAGGCTAAAGAGTTGCAAGCTGAGTCGCCTGCTTGTTTTAGGCATAGGTCGCTGTATAGATTAGATTCTGAGAAGAGTGGTTTGCAGACTCATCTATTAGATGATAAGGGGGTGTTTGTTGTAAATGCACCAAACAGAATGTTGCCTTAATGCAATCGGAGCGAAGAATCAGCTTTTTAAGATTCCAACAACCGGCTGTGTGGCTCTAAGTGCTTGTTACTACAGTGGTTAGGTAACTCCCGGGTCGGGTCTGTAAGGGTGCGGCAGTTTTCGCGCCAAAGACGCGGGTTTTGTCAAGAAGATCGAACCAAACAGGCAGGTTTTAACAAGAAAACAGAAAAGAAGAGGCCTTGATTCTGAGTCAAAATCGAGGGTGGTTCGAAGCAAATACGCAAGCGCCTGTTGTGAAAATCGGTATAATGTGGGGACATTTCAGGACACAATCGCTGATTTTGGGGCAAAAATGGGGGTGGCTGTCAAGAACAAATCCACGGAATTTCGCATGACTTGTGCAAGTCGTGCGAAAAAGGGGGTCAAAAATTGACAGAAATTGACAGAAATTGACAGAAATTCGCAAAAAATTGCAAAAAATTAACAAAAATGTGCACTTTTTGGCACTTTTCGAAAAGGCGACCTGCGTGAATTGGGCGAAACGCCAGGGTACAGGGAGTAGGGGATAGGGGATAGACTGATAGACTCAAGACGGAGGAGGGAAGTCAGTCCTATGGACTCCTTACGGAGAAGACGGGAGATAGAAGAGGGACGATGGACGATGGACGAGGGAAGGAATATCGAATGTCGAACAAGGAATATCGAATGTCGAAGTGAAAAGATAAACGGGCGGGGAGAAGAAAGCGAAGTCAGAAGACGGGAGATAGAAGAGGGACGATGGACGATGGACGAGGGACGAGGGAAGGAATATCGAATATCGAACAAGGAATGTCGAATGTCGAAGTGAAAGGATAAAGGGGCGGGGAGAAGGGGCGTGATTTGCGATTTTCGATTGACGATTTACGATTGGGTGGGGAGAGAAGGTAGAAGTGGGAAGAGAAAGGGCTGGCGACTGGGAATCGGAGGGATTAAGATGGGGCGGGGAGAAGGGGAGAAAAAAAATATCTGGATTTTGGAGA
>Ga0209979_1003200_pt1 | contig 14723 bp, 14 predicted proteins | sample AnhtaG_FD_183114 | JGI IMG/M metagenome (GOLD analysis project Ga0209979, IMG submission 183114) | Deep subsurface microbial communities from Anholt, Denmark to uncover new lineages of life (NeLLi) - Anholt_01485 metaG (SPAdes) (version 2) | ecosystem: Environmental > Aquatic > Marine > Oceanic...
ATTGACCGAGAATGAAATATTAAGTACTATTATAACACAAGCGTGAAAACCGCGAAGGCATTTTCCTTGGCACAACGTGATAGCAAAGCAGCTCAAATCCTAAGCCTGGAGGCAGAGAGGCAAGCAAACACCATAAATCTTATTGCCTCTGAAAACCATGCCAGCCGAGCAGTGCTTGAGGCCCAAAGCTCAGTGCTAACTGACAAATATGCTGAAGGATACCCCGGGCATCGATATTATGGCGGGTGTGTCCACATAGACGAAATTGAAAATTTGGCTATCGAAAGGGCTAAAAAGCTCTTTAAAGCCGAGCATGCTAATGTCCAAGCTCATAGTGGCAGTCAAGCCAACATGGCAGCCTATTCAATTCTATTGGAACACGGAGATACTGTTATGGGGATGGGCCTCAGCCATGGCGGGCATCTCACCCATGGCTCTGAGGTCAATTTCTCCGGCAAATGGTATAACTTTGTCCCTTACGGAGTCGATCCTAAAACCGAGATGCTTAACTACGATGAAATTGAAAGGTTAGCTCTGGAGCATAAACCTAGGTTAATAATAGCCGGGGCGAGTAGTTACTCTCGTATTATTGATTTTGAGAGGCTTCGCTATATAACTGATAAGGTGGGTGCCAAGTTATTGGTTGACATGGCTCATATAGCGGGGATAATAGCTGCTGGACTTCATCCCTCTCCTGTATCCTGTGCTCAAGTTACTACTGCCACCACGCAAAAGACCTTGCGGGGACCCAGGGGTGGCTTTATTTTATGTGATAAAGAGCTGGCTTCAGCTATTGATGCTGCAGTTTTTCCCGGGATGCAGGGTGGTCCTTCCATGCATATCATCGCCGCCAAAGCCGTGTGCTTCTTTGAAGCTATGCAACCCGAGTTTGTTGATTACCAGAAGTCAGTGCTGGAGAATGCTCGCGTTTTGGCTTCCGAACTCCAGAAATATGGGATGCGTATTGTTTCCGGGGGCACAGACAACCACATTGTCCTCGTTGACCTTTCTCCGCAGGGGATAAACGGCAAGGATGCTGAGGAGGCTTTATGGGCCGCGGGCATCTCGGTAAATAGAAATACCATTCCTTTTGACCCCAAGCCACCACGGATTACCAGCGGTATCAGGCTGGGCACCCCGGCAGTGACCACGAGAGGTTTTGGCACAGAGGAGATGAAGCGCATTGCTTCTCTCATTGCCAAAGTGTTTTCTCCTTCGGGGGATAAGCGGGCACAAGAACAAGTCCGCCGGGAAGTACAAGAGATGTGCCAACAGTTCCCCATTCCTGGGCTGGCATGAAAGACTTCTTCCCTCGAATTATATTAACCAAATAAATTCTCACAATTCTCCCTCCCCTAGTGGGAGGGAGCTAGAGGGAGGGGGAATTCACTAGGTTTCACCCTCACCTAACCTCTCCCTTCAAGGGAGAGGAATTATATACGAAATTATGTGGTTGGCTATGGTTTATTTGGTTAGTTTTTTACTAACCCTTCCCAAGAAACGGCGATGATTTCATGCTATAATCAAGTTAGTATTTAGATAGCTAAGAGGTAATGATGGACGAATTAAAAGTGTTCAGCGGCACTGCTCACCCTGCCTTAGCAAGGGCTGTGTGTGATTACTTAGACATACCCCTGGGGGAGGCTGAGGTCTTTGAGTTTAGCAATGAGAACATTTTTGTGCGCATCCTCGAGAATGTCCGGGAACGGGACGTTTTTATCATTCAGCCTATTTGCTCTCCAGTTAACAGAAACCTGGTCGAGTTACTTATCATGCTCGATGCCTTCAGGCGAGCTTCAGCGGGGCGAATTACCGCTGTCGTTCCCTATTATGGTTATAGCCGCACTGATAAAAAAGACCAACCCAGGGTTCCTATCACTGCTCGCTTGATTGCCGACCTGATTACTACCGCTGGAGCTAATAGATTGCTCACCGTAGACCTCCATGCCCCTCAAATTCAAGGATTCTTCACCATACCTGTGGATGAGCTCACCGCGCGGCCTATGTTGGCTCAATATTTCAAGGAGAAAGCTCTGGATAACATGGTAGTGGTTGCCACTGATATTGGTATTTCCAAGGTAGCCCGTGATATGGCTGCCAAACTTGGAGTTCCCCTGGCTATCATGGAAAAGAGGCGCTTGGGAAATGTCGATGCCAGTGAAACCCTTAACGTAATTGGCGAGGTTGAGGGAATGCGTGCCCTGACGGTTGACGATGAGATTGATACCGCTGGTTCTCTGGTCGGGGTGGTGAATGCTCTTTTGAAAAGTGGCGTTACGAAAGTTTATGCCTGCTGCACTCACCCCGTTTTCTCTGGTCCCGCTATCCAGAGGATAGCCACGAGCCGGGTGAAAGAGGTAGTGGTTGCCGATACCATACCTGTTAATGACGATAAGAAACTGGACAAGATCACTGTCTTGCCCATAGCTTCGCTTATTGGCGAAGCTATCCACCGCATCCACACTGGCTTATCAGTGGGGGCGATGTTTGAGGGATAATAGAGTAATCAGCAAAGCAACTCAAGAAAGCCTTGTGATTTTCTTGGGAACCCAGTTAGTATTTAGAGCAAATTTATCGGGGTTGATTTAGTTAGCTGAAAACTGAGGGGTGGTAGCCAAAAATGCTTAAGTGGCTTAGCAATCTGCTTGATTCCAACGAGAAAGAAGTGAGGCGCCTTCAGCCTTTGGTTGACCACATAAACTCGTTGGAGCCTGAGTTTGAAAAGCTCACCGACGATGAACTTCGAGCGAAAACCGATGAATTTAAGGCTCGGCTAGCCGATGGTGAAAGCTTGGATGAGATTTTGCCGGAGGCTTACGCTGCTGTTAGAGAAGCGGCCAAGCGAACCATAAGACAGCGGCATTTTGATGTCCAGTTAATGGGGGGAATCGTCCTTCACCAGGGGAAGATAGCCGAGATGAAAACTGGTGAGGGGAAAACCCTGGTAGCTACCTTGCCCCTCTACCTCAATGCCCTCACTGGACAAGGCAGCCATCTGATTACCGTCAATGATTATCTTGCCAAGCGGGACTGCCACTGGATGGGCCCTATTTACCACGCCCTGGGTATAAGCGTAGCCAGCATCAATGCCCAACAAACAATCGATCAACCTGCTCCTTCCTATATCTATGACCCCAGCTATGAGTCGGAAGACCAGAAGTGGAATTTTCTCCGCCCTGTCACCCGCCGCCAGGCTTATGAGGCAGATATAACTTATGGCACCAATAACGAGTTTGGCTTTGATTACCTCAGAGATAATATGGTCTTGGATTTGTCTCAATGCGGGCAGCGTCCCTTGAACTATGCCATCGTCGATGAGGTTGATAACATCCTTATTGACGAAGCCCGTACACCACTCATTATTAGCGGTGCTGCCGAGGAGGCAGCCAAAAGGTATTACACCTTCGCCCAGTTAGTTCCCCGCCTTAGCAAAGATGCAGACTATACCATTGACGAGCGTACGCGTGCTGCCAACCTTACCGAGATTGGCATGACCAAGATGGAGAAGATGCTAAAGCGGGAAGGCTTGCTCAAAGCACCTGACCTTTATGACCCCTCTAATTACTTTCTCACTCAATATCTGGAGAGTGCCCTTAAGGCTCATGTCTTGTTCAAGAAGGACCGGGACTATGTGGTTAAGGATGGGCAGGTCATCATCGTGGATGAATTCACTGGCAGACTGATGTTCGGCAGGAGGTATTCTGAGGGATTGCATCAAGCCATCGAGGCCAAAGAGAGAGTAAAGATTCAGCGAGAATCAGTTACCCTGGCCACTATCACCTTCCAGAACTATTTCCGCCTGTATCAAAAACTGGCGGGCATGACCGGTACCGCGGCCACGGAAGCCGAGGAGTTCCACAAGATTTATAAGCTGGAAGTGGTAATCATACCCACAAACAAGCCCTTGATTCGCACTGAATACCCTGACCAGATTTACAAAGACGAGAAAACCAAGTTTGCTGCCGTGACCAAGGAAATCAAGCAATTACATGACCAGAAAAGACCTGTTCTTATCGGCACAACCTCTATTGAGAAATCAGAGTATTTATCTGACCTCCTGAGGAAAAATGGTATACCCCATCAAGTGTTAAATGCCAAGCATCATGAAAAGGAGGCAAGCATAATCGCTCAAGCCGGGAGTCTCGAGGCGGTAACTGTGGCCACAAACATGGCCGGGCGGGGTGTGGATATTATACTTGGTGGCAATCCTGAGGGGCGTGGTGAAGCAGAATGGCAGGAAGAGCATAATAAGGTGGTTGAGCTTGCCGGACTCCATATTGTAGGTACTGAACACCACGAAGCCAGACGCATTGATAATCAGCTCCGGGGAAGGGCGGGAAGGCAGGGAGACCCTGGTAGTTCTCGTTTTTATGCTTCCTTAGAAGATGAAAATCTTCGCCGCTTTGGCGGTGAACGTGTTAAGGGACTTATGCAGTGGGCGGGTATGGATGAAAATACCCCCATTGAGCATCCCTTCGCCACTAAGGCTATGACCAATTCCCAGGTCCAGACCGAAGGCTATCATTTCAATGTTCGTAAACACCTTGTGGAATATGACGATGTCATCAACAAGCACCGCGAGGTGATTTACGCCGAGAGGAGAAAAATCCTCAGTGGCGCCGACCTTAAGGCAAATATAATATCTATGGTCCAGGATGAAATCCAAGAGCTCTTCAGTGAAGAGAATATCCACTCATTAATTAAGCATGAAATTAAGAGCCGAGTATATGACCACTTTGACCATAACCGGAGCAACGGAAATCTACAAGCCTTGCTTAAAAGCATGTCCGATTGTTTCCCCATACCAGACGGGCTCAATGCCGACATTTTATCTGACCTCGGTGTTGAGGAGATCATTGAGAAGTTAGTTGAACACGCTAAAAGGCTATTTAGGCAGTGGGATCCAGAGGTGGATGATGAAAACAGACAACTGGTGGAACACCTAGTAATGCCAGCATTAATTCAAAAGCATTTAACTGACCAGATCTTCGATGTTCAGGGTCGAAAGATCATTGTCCCAGGTATATTCCCTGACTTACCACCCCAGTTCAATGCTAGTGTCTTATCCAGACAGACCCGGGAACAAAGTATCAACGAGTTAATCCATCATGCTGAAGATTTATATGAACGCCTGGAGCAAGAGGTCGGTGTCGATGACATGCGACGACATGAACGAGAGATAATGCTTTGGGCTATCGATCGCTCATGGATGGAGCATCTTACCGAAATGGACCGATTGCGTCAAGGGATAGGTCTGCGGGCTGTGGGTCAGGAACAGCCGCTGATAGTGTATAAGAGGGAAGGTCATGCCCATTTTGAAGCCCTCTTAGCTAGCATTCAGCATGATGTCACCCGCAGAATTTACCGCGTCGGTATTGTCAAGGAAGCTCCAAAAAAGAAGGAAGCGGTTATGGTGGGCAAAAAAGTTGGACGTAATGATCCCTGCCCGTGCGGCTCAGGCAAGAAATACAAGCATTGCTGCGGGAAATAATTAGTCTCCTCTCCCTTGACGGGAGAGGACTAAGGTGAGGGTGAAAGTGTAGTGCTGCAGAAGGTAATGCTTCTAGATTCCCTCTCCCTCGAAAGGAGAGGATGGAGGTGAGAGTGAAATGCCAATTTATGAATATAAAGCAGTAGACGGTGCTCATTGCAGGCTGTGTAAAGGAAGGTTTGATGTGAGGCAGGGAATAAATGATGAACCGCTGAAAAGATGCCCCGAATGCGGCGCCGAGATAAGAAGGCTCTTTTCTCGCCTCTTCTTATGGCGAAAAGAATCCTTCAGCCATGAAGGCCCCTTTAATTATATGGAGGACGAGGCTGACGAATTAGGCCTGGAGGAAGGCTTTGCTGAAGATGAAGTTTGGGAGTGAGGGCAGAAAGGTTACCCGCTGCCGCTAACTATTTGCACACTTTTTGATTGTACCTCGAGTCCCAAATTCTTCACGCTAGAAAGTGCAGACGTGGTTAATTCGAACTGTTGCACTGGCCAGAAAGGCTTGCTAAAATAGCTAAATCGCTGATAATCAGGTTGCAGCTATGATAGATTCTCCTGTTTTAGTGCTTAATCAGAGTTATGAGCCCCTCAACTTATGTCGCACGCGTCGAGCTATAGTGCTAATCTTTCGCAGCAAAGCTGAAGTGCTGGAAAATAGCCGAGGTGAGCTTCACTCTGTTAACCAGGTATTTCAGATACCTTCCGTAATCCGACTCGTCTATATGGTTAGTCGTCCTCGCCATCAGAAAAAATTGAGCAGGCTCGAGGTATTTAGTCGTGACCAAAACACCTGCCAGTATTGTGGCCGGCAAACCAAGGAGCTTACCTTAGACCATGTTATTCCGCGGCGGCGGGGTGGGAAGCACGCCTGGGACAATGTGGTTAGTGCCTGCATTCCTTGCAACAGGCGCAAAGGCGGACGTACGCCGGATGAAGCAAGGATGAGATTGCTGCGCCAGCCGCATCCCCCTCGCAATGATGGCTTCTATATTCCCTATCACCTTCTCAATAATCATGGTGAATGGCAAAAATATCTACCCTCCTTGAATTAATTCATCCAGAGCTATCTCTCTAACCACCTCATTATCCAATTGTACTGTTATCGTTTCCTTGAAGAAGTTAGTGCTGATTACCCTGGCTTTACCCCAGGGTGTTACTATTTCCTGTTTCGGCTGAGGCATCTTCTTTCTCATAGCTGCATATTCTTTGCTTTCATATGACAGACAGCAAAGGAGCCTTCCACAGATGCCCGATATCTTCATGGGATTCAAGGCCAATCTCTGTTCCTTGGCCATTTTAATAGATACTGAGGCAAAGCTGGTGAGGAAATTCTGGCAACATAAAGGATAGCCGCACTTGCCTATGCTGCCCAACAGCTTAGCCTCATCCCTTGCCCTCACTTGCCTTAACTCCACCCGTGTTTCCAGAGCATGGCTTAATTGCCGAACCAGGTCTCGGAAGTCCACCCTATCCTGAGCGCTGAAGAATATGGTCAGGTGCTCGCCCTTAGAATCATAGCGAGCCACTTGTGGCTTCATCTTTAACCCAAGTTGGGCTGCTATTTCATTGCACCTGCTTAAGGCTTCTTTTTCCAGGTTCCGCCGAACTTCCTCTAAATCCTCTTCCTCAGCCTGGCGTACTACCATCATTAATTGCTCGCTTGGTTGAGACGGGGCTTCAAGAGTAACGACTTTAGCCACATCTGGACCATGCCCAGTATCCACCACTACATAGTCATTCACTTGCAGGGATATCTCACCAGCATCACAGTGGACTAATTTACCTCTAGAGCGGAATTTAACTCCAATTATGTTAGCCATCGAAATATATTATATTCTAAACTCCGCAATGACATTCTCGTTCAGGATTTTATACTCAGTTTCTTCCTGGGTAAATTGAGCATCAGCCATTCCAATGCTAAACGGGGATTAACATTCTTAGAGATTTCCTCCTGTAGCAAGCAAAGATTAGCAAGAAACTCTTTAATCTCGCTCAGACTTAATCCCCTGGCTTGTTCTTCCAGAGCTATCTCATAATCTACATTGATGATGGCCTCCTTGCAACCACCTTTAATGAGCATCAAATCACGCCACCAGTCGAGCCAAATCTCTATTATTTCTGCCCCGGCTCTCCGGTTCTGGCTAAATTGGCTTGCTAGCTCTTGGGCATAGGCAAACCTTTGCCCTAAGCTGGCAGTTAATAAGGAGAACACCTTGGCTATCCTTTGGGACCGCTGCTCCAATATATCGTCATCTGCCAAAGCAGACAATGCCCAGCCAAGGCGACCATGGCACAATTGAGTCAAAAGCTTCGCTTTATTAGCATCAACGTTATATGAGTTGACGAGTATCTCTTGCACTTGCTCTGATGGCACAGGCTTCAATCCCAGCCGCTGACAACGTGAAATAATTGTCGGCAAGAGGTGCTCCTCCTCAGCAGCTAATAAAAGCCAAACTACCCTTTGCGGTGGCTCTTCTAATATCTTGAGCAAGGAATTAGCCGCCTCAGTAGATAGATACTCAGCGTCCTCAATGATAAACACTTTACACTTACCTTCATACGGTGGCAGGTTGGCTAAGCGTTGCAGCCCTCGAATATCATCAATGCCAATCTCCGTTTTAGAATCCAAGCCAATAGGGGTGACATCAGCGTGCTTGCCCTCCAGGATTCGCTGGCAGGAACGGCATTGACCGCAAGGCAGTTCGGGGCCATCGCAATTTAGGGCTTGAGCCAAATTGAAGGCTAAAGTCCCTTTGCCCACATGCCGCGGCCCTGTTAGAAGATAGGCGTGGGCTATAGCATTGGTTTTAAGGCTGTAATCCAGCAGAGATAAAATTTTATCTTGTCCTATAACTTGCCACATGTTAAATCAGGTCCAGACTCATCAAATCCTGATAAGTTTCCCGGCGCCGAATAAGACGCCCTCGACCTTCCTTTACCATAACTATAGCTGGCCTGGGCATGGCATTATAATTGCTCGACATGGGTATGGAATAAGCGCCGCAAACTGGAATAGCTATGATGTCACCGGGATGCACTGAAGCCAAATTGATATCCCTTACTAAAATATCACCTGATTGACAGAGCTTGCCAGCAATGGTGACCACCTCTCTTTCCACCTCCAAAGCTTTGTTAGCCACCAAAGCCTCATATTTAGCTCCATAAAGAGCCGGGCGGATATTGTCGCTTATGCCACCATCGACACAGACATATTTCTTTATGCCCGGTATCTCCTTTATCGCCCCGACCTTGTACAATGCCACTCCGGCCTGGCCGACAATTGCCCTTCCTGGCTCGATAATGAGCCGAGGGCGACTCAATCCCAGTCCCGAAATAAGACCATTCAACTTGCCAGTCAAAGCCCCGGCATAGTCAGCTATTGTGGGCACTTTAGAGTCCAGAGTGTATGGAACGGCAAAACCGCCACCGATGTCGAATTCGCTAAGATTAAAGCCGAATTTTCGGCCCATTTCCCGGGCAAAGCGAAGCACAAGCTCTATAGCGAGCTCATAAGGCTGAATCTCGGACACCGGGGAGCCGAGATGGAAGTGAAAGCCCAAAAGGTTAAGGTTGGAGGCTGACAAAGCCTGGTTTACCGCCTCTTCAGCTTGCCCGGTAGCCAAAGGAAAGCCAAATTTGCTCTCTATCGTCCCGGTAGCAGTATATTGGTGAGTGTGGGGGTCGACCCCCGGAGTGAGGCGAAGCAAAATATCTTGCCCCATCCCCCTTTCCTTGACCAGCCCATTAAGCAACTCAAGCTCATAAAAGTTGTCCACCACAATTCTGCCAACTCCCAAATCCAGGGCAAGATTCAATTCTTCCGGCGTCTTGTTGTTGCCGTGGAAATAAACCTTGTCCAGAGGAAAATCCACGGAATGGGCGATGCTAAGTTCTCCCCCAGAGACGACGTCGAGTCCCATGCCTTCTTTCTTAAATATAAGAGCCAAAGTCCTGTTCAGGAAAGCTTTAGAGGCATAAATGACCAGGGTATCAGGATGATATTTACAGAACTCGTCTTTAAATTCACGGCACTTATGGCGCAGGGTGAGTTCATCGAAAAGATAGAGCGGCGTGCCGAATTCGTTAGCCAGGTCAACAACATCACAGCCGCCGATAAGGAGGTGACCTTGATTATTCACCTCAGCGGTTAAAGGAAAAAGGGCTAGCTCAGGCGCCTTGCTTGTGTTCATGTTGATATGGTAGCTTGTAATGCCCAGGTAAGTCAAAAAATTGAATGAGGTCTTACCGGCTGGTTAAAAAGACCTGTGGCCTCCTAGTGTTACAACCTACCTTAAAGGCTTTTTATAAACCCCTTGTGAATCTGTTATTAGAATTCCCGATAACGTTTTATTGAACTACTCTATACTCTTAGCAATCACTTTCGCCCAACTGGCAGCACGCTCTAGCTCTCCCTCTTTCAGCGGACCTTTCCCGCCTTTTACGAAAAAACCTTCTGGTGACGCTATGAGAATCCCTCCCTTTCTTTTCAGACTGTCAGCGATTCTTCCTGCGGCATAGCCGAAGATTCCGACCAGCCTCGTCGAGAGTCTGGTATCGAACGTAGCCACATTGATACCCCTAATAGCAGGCTCCGAAACTCTGTTAAGGAAGCCTTGAATCGCCGGCGTAGGTCTGCCCCCACGGGTAGGAGAGCCGACGATTAGTAACTTCAATCCCGTCAATTGTTCTGGCTTCACATTACTTACCCGGAGTATCTCAACATCCTCTTGGGAACCAAGAGCATTACCAATCGCCTGGGCTACTTGCTCTGTATTGCCAAAAACCGAATCGTAAACTATCAATACTTTCATCGAGATATACCTCCAATCCGATGTACCCACCGCTACGGTGGTGCTTCCTATTGTGCCCTCACCATAAGAAATTTTACCACAATCGCCTAGCTACTCCTAGCTGTTGCCCTTGATTACACTTTCGATGCTTTTCGGCGATCGTCGTGGGAGAAGCACCTTATGATTACCGTTATGAAATTTTATTCACAATATTCTTGAACCGTGTATTGCTGATTGGAGCTTCAGCAACAACTTTTCCGTTATACACTATACAAAAGGTTCCAAACGGGCATGGACTGTTTTGGGCTTCCTGGCAATTTTTTAATTCGATTATATTTGGTTTTATGCCGTGTACCTTCTCCGCAGTCTCACTTATCTCTCTAACATTTTTTACTGAGTAAGGACATTGATCTGCCCTAATTATCGTTAGGCCTCTGCCATATTGACTTAGTCTTTTTTCCCAGTTTCCTTTGAATTTCGGGGGTGGTGCCTTTTCATTCAGTTTTCTCACAAGTAACTCAAAATCAGGAGAGGCTTTATCCACACCCTCAAAACCGTTTTTTACGAATATTTCCTTCCCCGCCATAAATGAACCTTTACGAGTTACCACAGCAACCCCCCACATATTTCCCTTTCCAGCATCTTTTAAGCATTCATCCACTAAAAGCGTTCCATAACCTTTTCCCTTATAAGCACGTTTAAAACCAACAAAGATACAGTGAATGAACATATATCCACTTGCTTCAACGGGTCTCCAGCAGAATTCACCTGGAATGTATTCAATCATACCCTGAGTCCCATCCTCATCTGAGTACAATGTCTTGATTTTCATACCTTCTGGAAAACGGTCTTTTAGCCACTCAATCTTTTCTGGGTATCCTTCTCTCTTAATGTTTTTGTACCCGCAAATCCCGTATTCGAGAATATTGTCTGCATTTGTATCAATTATCTCTATCCTTTCCATTATTTATACCTCTATCTGCAGCCTAAAACTTCTGGCCTTGTTTAAGTAGTTCAGGCTTTCGTATAACGGTTTGCGGATATCTGAAATTCTGAGCTCGAAGGGCGAGGTTGCGAAGCAACCGCAGAGTTCCAAACCCCGCCATAATTTAAATCTTTAGTCATTCGAGTTACCTCTTTTTGATTAATTCCACACCTTCCTTAAGAGCAATTCCACTAAGGATACCCTTAAGAATTTTGGCTTTGGTTTTAGTATCGTTTGGCTTGATATTGTCTGTTTTTCTTTTTTGAATTGCCTTATCCAATGAATTTTCAAGAGTTGTTAAATCAAGCAAAGCCGCTGATTTGCAGTAAAAACTTCTCGATCTTCCATCATCAAAATTAACTATCATTGTTTCGAGTAATTTAATTCGTTTTTTCTGTTGTCCTACGAATTTTTCAATTCCATGTTCTTTTATAAAATTCAAATTCGGCATAACTTTTTTATACGATGGGTAAGAAGAAGATTCTTTCAATTGTTGATATTCTTCATCACTTTTGAATTTAGAACACGGAAAGTCTGAACACTCAGCACAGACCTCAAGATTCTTTTTCTTGACACAACAAGTTATGAAGGAACACGATGGATGTTTACTAAAGAATGCTGGGCCACAGCAACCAGGACATCTTGAAGGCCCCACTGTATAGTATCTCGGGCATAAACCACAATCAAGACCACATACACCAATTGTTGGATAGATTTTTACATGTTCATTCATTTTGTTCACCATATTAGTATCATTAATCATATCTTAATAAATTTACTTTCCCTAAAGGCGGGGTTTGGAATTCCATATAACAGCGGCATAAGTGGACTGCGAGTTCGCCTAATCCGATTTACCCACCGCTACGATAGTGCTTCCCATCATGCCCTTGCCACACGAAATCCCACCATAATCGCATGGTTCAGATTAACGCTTTAGTTTCTCTATTACAGCGTCGGCTACCTGGCTGGTGCCTACGGCAGTGGCGGGGTCGAGCTTCAAATCATAGGTCACATCCTTGCCTTCAGCTATGACTCCAGCTATAGTGCTTTCCAAGTTATCGGCGCTATCCTTTTCCCCGAGATAATGCAGCATCATCACCCCAGAGAGCATCGTAGCCATGGGATTGGCCTTATTTTGCCCGGCATATTTGGGGGCGCTCCCGTGGGTAGGTTCAAAGATAGCTACCTCATCCCCGATGTTGGCTCCAGGCGCTACGCCCATGCTGCCGACCAGTCCAGCACAGAGATCCGAAATTATGTCGCCGTACAAATTGGGCAGCACGAGGACGTCAAACATCTGAGGCTTCCTGACCAGCTCCATGCAGGTTGCGTCCACAAGCATATCGCCAAATTCTATATCGCTATATCCTTTGGCAACTCCACGAGCAGTATCCAGAAAAAGTCCGTCGGAGAATTTGAGTATGTTAGCCTTGTGAACCGCGGTCACCTTTTTCCTGCCGTTCCGCCTGGCATATTCAAAGGCAAATTTGACAATTCGCCGGCTAGCTGTTTGGGATATAACCTTCAAGCTCACGGCGGAGTCTTTCCTTATCTCCTTTCCAGTAGCACCAAAAACGAACTCTAGCAACTGCTTTGTTCCTGAATCACCCTTGGCAAACTCGATGCCAGCGTAGAGGTCTTCGGTATTCTCCCTGACAACCACTATATCCACGTCTTTGAACGGCGTGTTTATACCGGGGTAAACCTTATAGGGACGGAGACAGGCATAAAGGTCTAAGGTCTGCCTCAAAGCGACATTGACGCTCCTGAAGCCAGTGCCTATGGGTGTGGTCACCGGTCCCTTAAGGGCAACTTTGTTTTTCCTTATGGACTGGAGAGCACTTTCAGGAAGAGGTGTACCGAACTTATCTTGAGCCTGACTGCCTATGATAACAGTATCCCACTGGAACTTGACCCCCGTAGCTTCCAGCACCCGCCGTGTCGCCTCAGCCACCTCAGGGCCTATGCCATCGCCGGGGATAAAAGTTACTCTATGCTTCACAATAGTCATCACCCTCACCTTAATCCTCTCCCATCAAGGGAGAGGAAAGTTAGCTTATAATGACAAAACCTTTACGCTTCTGTATGTACGGGATAAGCCCACCCTCCTCAAGGATGGCAGACATTATCGGCGGCATCTTGCTACAGCTTAATGTAACACCAGAAGTCAAATTAGCAATCATGCCACCAGTCAAATTTATCTCCAACTCATCGCCGTCGCCGATTTTATCGGTGTCGCAAAGCAGGACAGGCAAACCCTGGTTTATGGCGTTCCGGAAAAAGATGCGTGCTGCCGATTTGGCTAAAATAGCGCCTACCCCCGACATTTTGATTACTACCGGAGCATGTTCCCGACTGGAACCCAGACCAAGATTTTTGCCCGCAACGAGAAAATCACCCGACTTTACCTTTGAGGCGAATCCAGGCACAGCATCCTCCAGGACATGCTTGGCGAGTTCAGGCAAGTTGCTCCTCAAATGGGCAAATCTGCCGGGGATAATATCATCTGTGGAGATATTATCGCCCAGTTTAATGGCTTTGCCCTTGAGCACCAAATCAGGCATCTTCACCCTTCCTGGAAATTAAAAGTCAAAGATAAAAAATCAAAATGACAAACCAAAGTGTAAAAGGATTTCATTTTTAATTTTTGCTCTGCATTTTTGCCTTTTACATTTTTCTTTTTTATATAATGTCCCTGGGGTCAGTAATCTCGCCCCTTATGGCTGAGGCGCTAGCGGTTGCCGGGCTAGCCAAGTATACCATAGCCTCGGGGTTGCCCATTCTTCCCTTAAAATTACGATTGGCGGTGGAAAGGCAAACCTCGCCATCTCCCAATACCCCCTGGTGGAGACCGAGGCAAGCGGCACAACCCGGCGGTAGAATAGTTGCTCCAGCTTCAATTAAGCTCTGGATATAGCCTTTCTCTATAGCTCGAATGAGCACTTGCCTCGAAGCTGGCGCTATGAGCAATCTAGTACCGGGATGCCTCTTCTTGCCCTTAAGAATCTCAGCAGCCACAGCTAAATCTTCCAGACGTCCGTTAGTACAAGTGCCAATGAATGCCTGCTGGATTTTGACCCCTTTTACTTGAGTCACTGGACGGACGTTATCCACAGCGTGGGGAAGCGAGAGCATTGGCTCAAGCTGGTCGAGATTCACGGGTATGACCTGCTCGTAATTTGCCTCAGCATCGGGATATAGCGGCTTGTAATTGTCGCCCCGGCCATGCCCTATGAGGAAATCCTGGGTGATTTTATCGCCGGGAAACAGGCCAACCTTGGCCCCGGCTTCCACAGCCATATTGGCTATGGTTAGACGCTGCGGCATAGTCATCTGCGCCAAGGCCTCGCCACCAAATTCCAAAGCCTTGTAATTAGCACCATCAGCGCCAATCTGGCCAATGAGATACAGAATTAAGTCCTTGGCATAAACTCCCCGAGGAAAGACGCCTTTA
>Ga0209979_1003203_pt1 | contig 14713 bp, 14 predicted proteins | sample AnhtaG_FD_183114 | JGI IMG/M metagenome (GOLD analysis project Ga0209979, IMG submission 183114) | Deep subsurface microbial communities from Anholt, Denmark to uncover new lineages of life (NeLLi) - Anholt_01485 metaG (SPAdes) (version 2) | ecosystem: Environmental > Aquatic > Marine > Oceanic...
AATTTGTAATATAGCTCCTTAACATTACCTCAAGCTCTTTATAATCTAGGGAACACCTAGTCATATCCTTCTTAAATTACTTTGAGTGGTTGAAATGCTTCAAGTGTCTCCTTACTACCACATCCAAGGGAGAAACTACCATCCTCAAACCACGTGATGGTAGAAAGGCTTATTCGGACAATTAAAGAAGAGGTGAGCCATGCTAATGACTATCTGGACCCTTTAGATGCTCAAAGGAAGCTTGATGTATGGCGATATACTGTAACCATGAACGCCCACACCAGGCCCTGGGATATAAAACGTCTTCAAAATTGATGATGAAAGTGGCCTACAAATAATAAATAGACTATTGGATAAGGCAGCCGAATTACAACCTGAACTGCAAGACCTATTGGTTAGATTTGCTGACCATCTGAAAAATATTTCTACAGATGAAGAAACATAGTCTGTTTTTGCTGACTTAGCTTTATCTGCCTGCTTCATTCATACCTATTTACATACAATGTTAAATTTTTGTTGATATTATGTCAAAATTTATTGACAAATTTCATCAGTGTGCTGTATAGTTGCCCTTTTAATGATAAAAGGAAAGACGATAAGGCTTAGCAAACAGAAGTGGGTAGAAGTGGAAGAAGAAGCAAGAAAATTAGGCACATCCGTTACAGCTTTCTTAAAGCTTCTGATTAAGCAATATTTTAATAATATTAAATTTGAACGAGCGCAAAAGGAAGAAGGTTCGTAGGATTGGTTAAATGAAGTGGATTAATATCTATATTTGGGGCGTTTTTCATTTTTCACCTCCATTAAAACATAAGCCCGCTCTGGTCAAGAGCGGGCTTATGTTTAGCCTGTTATCTGAGCAAAGAGTTGTGCGATGAGATAGTAAAACTTAACAAGGATGTTACTGAATTTGTTGATAAAGCTGTAACTGAGGCTTTGAAGAAGGAACAAAAAGAGAAGAGGAGGTGATGTGTATGAGTAAACATAAATAAAGGGTGGAGGGGCGGATTAAAAAATTTTAGAAAGGAGAATTAGATGAGAAATAAAGTAATTATGTCGATACTGTCTGTAGCACTCATTGCGGGTTTGGTTCTCGTTGGCTGTGCTAAGCCAGCAACTCCAGAAGTGGAAGCTCCGCCTGAGGAGGAAGCTCCAGTTGAGGTTGAAGTAATCGAATGGCGGTTTCATAGCCCTCATACAGAGCAACGAACAGAATATGCTTTGCAGCTAGATTGGGCCAACATGATTTCTGAGGCGACTAACGGCCGCCTGAAAGTGACGATATACCCTGGTGGTGCTCTTGGTTTTAAGGATGCTGATATGCTTCGTGTTGTTGGTCAGGAGGCTACCATCGAATCGTTTCTCGCTTGCCCGAATTATGTGACCCGAGACGAGCCAGCCTTATCTGTTCTGATGCCACATGGCTGTGGTGTGTTTGTCAGTAGGGAGGAGGTTCAGAAAATGATGCCTGTTGCTATAGAAGAGGGTGAGAAGCTTTATGCTGAGTGGGGCATCCGTCTTTTGAATTGGTATCCCACACCGGCTTGTTATACTGGTATAGCAGCAGTGGAACCCCTCAATAGCCTGGAGACAATGAAAGGCAAGAAAATTAGGTGTTACGATGTTATACAAGCTTCGGCATTCAGGAGTCTTGATGTTGCGGCTGAGGTATATCCGCAAGCGGATATATACTTAAACATGAAGACGGGTGTAAGTGATGCAGCTGTCGGGTATCCTACCATGGTGAAAAATTTATCTCTTCAAGACGTTGCCAACTACTATTCTCTTTTCACTGTTAATACTGTGCCAACAGGTCCAGCAGTTAATGAGGAGGTCTTTCAGGCTCTCCCTGCTGATCTGCAGGAAATAGTTTTACGGGTATCAAAGGAACACCAAGAGAAGTACATTAAGTCATGCATAGACTGTAGCCAAGATGAGGCAGATCTTGCCTGGATAGAAAACGAGACAAGTGTGATTATATTACCTGCGTTCTCAGAAGAAGACAAAGCAGTGTTCTCAGCGGCTGCTTTCGCCGCCTGGAAAGCGAAGGCTGAGGAATATGGACCAAAGGCAGTTGAGGTTCAGAGGATAATGCAGGCAGAGCTTGAACGGATTAGAGCTGGTTAGAAGCAATAAAAGAGGATAAGGAAATCCTCCTCCACACTTTGCATAATAGCATGTTAGGGTGTGGGGGAGGTGCTTGATGGAGAGTAACAGGAGGCTCAAAGGTGCCAGAGCGAGCTCAAAGAGTAAGTTATCGCGCAACCGAAGTGCTTAGTTATGGGGCTGAGGTATGTATTATGGCTTTGGTAGTATTAGTTAGCTATAGCGCTATCTCTCGGTATGTGTTCTCAAAGGGAGTATATTTCATGGAGGAGTTTGGCAGCATCCTGCTCGCTGCGATTGCTTTTCTATCATTTGCCTATGCTTTTGCCGTGGGAAGGCATGTCAATGTTACCCTTATTATCAGTAAGTTTCCTAAAGCGGTAAGAAACTGGTGGGAAGTAGGAAGGAACTTGGTATGTCTGTTCTTCTTGTTTGTTTGGTTTAAGCTACTGTTTGATTTTGTTTACACCTCTTATGAAATGAACTGTCATTCTGTTGACGCGCATATATACTTAGTTCCATGGATGGCGCTAATGCCGTTGGGTGTCATGGTTTTTGCAGTAGCCGTGTTGATGTTTTGTATTAATAGAGCCTACGAAAATGTCACGAAGGTAGAGGAAAAATAGTGGGTACGAGGAGGGTTAGTGATAGAAGGCAAAATAATATGCAGAAGAACGTAGAATGTGGTTAATACTCATTGCCATCTTCGTTACCATGCTTTTGGCAGGGGTGTGGATTGCAGTTGTTTTAGGTCTGACTGGAATTATAGTCTTGTACCTAGGCGGTGGCCTCTCTGCCTTACAAGCTGGAGCGATTGCTACTTGGGCTGCCATGTATAATTATCCGCTTGCAGCGCTCCCAATGTATATCTTTTTGGGAGAAGTTTTTGTAGCTAGTGGATTGGCCACTAGAAGCTATGATGCTATAACACCCCTATTTGAAAGAGCTCCTGGGAAATTGCTGGTTTCCAATGTGGTGTTAGACACTATGTTTGGTGCGGTCGTTGGCTCTAGCATGGCTACAGCAGCATGTGTTGGTTCAATAGCTTACCCAGAGCTAAGCAAGCGGGGTTATAATAGAACGGCAGTAGTTGGCAACTTAGCTGGGGCGGGAACACTGGGGTCGTTTGTGCCTCCTAGTCTACCTCTGATTTTATATGGGGCGTGGGTGGAAGTATCAGTGGGCGCTTGTTTTGCTGCCGCCTTAATCCCCGCACTCATAACGGCCGGATTATTCATGATCTATCTTGCAGTGGCCTGCCGAGTGCGGCCCGATATAGCTCCTGCTGGGAAACTGATTCCTTTGCTAAATGCCCTTAAAGCAAGCAAGGCTGTCTGGCCACTGTTAATACTCATGGGCAGCATAATGGGGGCAATCTATTTCGGTATAGCAACTGCCGTGGAGGCGGCTGGTTTGGGTGCTTGTATAGCAGTTGTCATGAGCTTTTGTTTCAAGACGTTTAGTTTTGGAAGGCTGCATCAATCACTTAGTGCGGCAGTAAAGACTTGCGGTCAGCTCCTGTTGGTTATCTCTGGGGCCATGATTTTCTCGATATCTCTATCTAGTATTGGGATCCCCCGGCAAGTAGTCTTAGCCGTAGAAGCAATGAACTTGTCTCCTCTAGTAGTAGTCATGTCCATATACCTTTTATATCTTGTACTAGGTTGCTTCTTCAATTTCATAGGGATGATGGTAATGACGATACCGTTCACATTCCCACTCATGATGAGCGTCGGAGTCGATCCCTACTGGTTTGGTGTTGTGTTGGTGGTGCTTTGTGAGATGGGATTGCTTACCCCACCTGTCGGTCTGAACTTATTTATTTTGCAGGGGGTAACAAACAATGAAGTGAGCCTTGGTGAAGTTGCGAGGGGGGCTATCCCATATTTCCTGCTGTTAGGCGTGACACTAATGTTAATAACAATATTCCCCCAGTTGTGCACTTGGTTACCTGCTTATATGAGGTGATTTTTGCCTATGCAGTGGCGGCAGAAGGAAGTCTAAAAGGTTTGGTTTTCCAGATGATAGAGGTGTGATTGAGGGTGGCAATGTATTGGACGGACGAATAGGTCGGAAGTTTTTTGCGTCGGCTGAATTGAGTGTTGAGAGGATTAAGTAGAAATATACGTTTAGAAAGGAGAAGAGAAATGATAAAGATAGCTACAAAGGTAACTGTAGATGATGGAGTTGAGATTAATTACCAACTGGATGATTTTACAAACCCGTGGGAAGAGGTGACGGAGACTATTGCTTTGCACCATGGCTCGACTCAAAATTTGAAATTCTATACACCAATGGTACCGGCATTGGCACGGAAATACAGAGTTTTGCGCTGGGACGCGAGGGGTCGTGGTGGATCCACAGCGCCACCACCAGGATCCACATTCTCAGGAGCACCTGTTGATGATGGTGTCACTGTTGGGGAGCGATATGTTAAGGATGCCCTCTGTCTTATGGACAATTTAGGCATTGAGAAAATCCACTGGGTTGGTGATTCATGTGCTGGGATCATAGGAGCTTACTTTGCCGTGAGATACCCTGACCGGATTAAGAGCTTGGTTTCCATTACGGCGCCGCTCACCGGGCTACCAAGGGAATTTACCTTAGCATGCTCTCTGGGTGAAAAGGATGTGGCCACAGCCATAGAAAAATGGGGTCTGAGTGGATGGCTGGCTCGGACAAATCTTATGTCCTGGAATGCGGATAGATCGGAGAGGGAGGCGAGATGGGTGAGTTGGCAACGAGCTGAAAGAAAGAAAATACATACCCATGCATACGCGGGCCATTGGAGGTGGCAAGAAAAGGTTGATCTGACACCGATGCTTGGAAAGATAAAAGTTCCCACTCTGATTTTGGCAGCGGCGCGAAGCAGGATTTGCCCCCTGGAACAGCAGTATTCCATCCAAAAACAAATCCCGAACGCAAAAATTATTGTTTACGAGGATGTCGGCCACGGCGTACAGTTTTTGATGCCTGAACGTGTTGCGGAGGATATCCTGAAGTTCCTCGAAACTGTTGATTGAGACGTGCTTGGAACATGAGAGGGAATATTTCTTGCCACGAGTGAAGCCTATAAAACAATTGAGGAACTCCCTGGAGTTGGATGTTGAGAAATCTACGTTGTGCGGATATAGCAGAGCAGGCTAGAGGGTTCCTTTCTGGGTTTGAGGGGCTTGGTGGCAAGTACATAGAGCCCTTATCTCTTGGTAAGGTGGCATGGAAGATCACGCTTCTAGCACTGCACAGGTAGGCAATTTGAGCGGTGTGAAGCAGCCTTTCTTGACTCGCTCTTATTTTCTCAGACTCTTGAGCAGTGAAGTTTATGAAGTAGTGTAACAGAAAAGATTTTTGATGAGTAAATAGGAAGGTAGCGACATGGTAACGGACAAAAAGGCATTACGGGAGAAAGTTTGTCAGAAGGTGGAAGAGAATAGGAATGACTTGATTAAAATACTGCAAGAATTAGTTAGAACACCTTCCGTGAACCCTCCTGGAGACTACGATAAAGTTTCGCAATTGATGGTTGAGTATTATAAAGCAGAAGGCTTAAATCCGGTTGTGGCATGTGCGCCTGAAGAAGAGGTGGAAAGATTGGGGCTTACCTACCCTCGGCCTAATGTAATTGCCTTGTATGAAGGAAGGGAACATTCTCCGGTTTTCTGTCTAGATGCGCACACAGATGTAGTTGGGGCCGGTGATGAATCCTTATGGAAATATCCCCCATTTGGTGCAGAAATCCATGATGATAAAATTTTTGGAAGAGGTGCGGAGGATACAAAATGTCATCTTGCTGCTCAATTGATAGCGTTTAGAGCTCTTAAAGAGGCGAATGTAGAATTAAAGGGGGACTTGCTTTTGACTTCGACTGTAGATGATGAAATTGGGCAATGGCCTGGGATGGGTTATCTAATTGAAAAAGGGTTTGAGGAAAATGGTTTTAAAAAACCAGATTACCACATAGTTGGAGAACCTTCAGGGATAGAAAGGCTGTGGTGTGTAATGAGAGGGCGGCTTTGGTACGAGATAATTTTTAAAGGAAGGTCAGCACATGGGGGAAATCCTAAAGAAGGAATTAATGCTATTGAAAAGGCGATATCACTTGCAAATGCAATGAAAAAGTTTGAGATTAAAACAGACCCACTTATGGGCAGCGATACAATCAATCTTGGTATATTACAAGGCGGGCAAGCGATAAACGTGGTTCCAAGTCATTGTAAAATTACTTTTGATATACGACCAACAACAAAAACCGAAGTAGTTAAGGATTTCGTGAATACCACAATCCAAAGACTAAAGGATGAGGATCCAGATTTTGAGATAGAAAGCATAAGGTTATTAAACGATAGACAAACAGGTGGGATTGGTCCAGACCATGAATTCGTTAAAATGATTCAGAGAGTAACTAAAGAAATAACTGGGAAGACCATAGTACCCATAGGAGGTCTCTCGTTGGGAAATGCCTATTGGACGTGGGTTAATGGTGTGGCTAGCGTTCTGTATGGTGGCGGCGATTTTAGTAGGGCACATGGAGTGGATGAATTTATTTCTATCGATGAATTAGCAGAGGTTACAAAAGTCTTTGCCGGGTTGATTGTAGAGTTATGTGCATGAAAACGATGACTTGGCTTATTGAAAGCAGTTTATTGATATTGGCAGTAGGACTAGTAATGAATAGGCGTAAGCCAAAGTAGACCAAGTCCTCCCAAAACAAGCTGAGGCACTCGGAGCAGAGATACACGTTGAGGTTACACTGGGTTTCCTTGAGACTAAAGAAAGGAGGAGAAAATGAGTTTAGAAGGGAGTGTTTTAAACTATTTAAGTGAGAATGAGAATGTACTCATGAGTTTGTCAAAGGATATCTGGGGTCATCCCCAACTTGCGCTTGAGGAAACTTATGCATCAAAGTTAATTGCAGGTCAACTTGAGGAAGCAGGTTTTGCTGTCAAAAGAGGTGTTGCTCAGATACCTACAGCTTTTGTAGCTTCATGGGGAGAAGGGAAGCCTATAATTGGAATTTTAGGTGAGTATGATGCTTTACCCGGACTTTCTCAGAAAGTATCTACTAAAAAAGAACCAATAGAGGAAGGAGCCGCAGGACATGGCTGCGGTCATAATCTCCTTGGTGTGGGAAGTCTTGGAGCAGCATTAGCAGTTAAAGAAGAAATGAAGAAAGATAGGATTAAAGGAACAATTAAGTATTATGGCTGTCCGGCAGAAGAAACACTCATTGGGAAGGTCATTATGACACAAGCTGGTGTTTTTGATGACCTTGATGCAGCAATATGCTGGCATCCGATGCATGTCAACGCAATAAGGGGTTGTTCCTTCCTTGCTCTGAATTCTTTCAAACTCAATTTTCATGGTGTTTCGACGCATGCTGCAGCAGCTCCGGAAATGGGACGCAGTGCATTGGATGGTATAGTCCTGACGGATGTGGGTGTGAATTATTTACGTGAGCACGTTATACAAGAAGCTCGCATACATTGTGTAATAACAAATGGTGGATTAGCCCCTAACGTTGTTCCTTCCTATGCCCAGGCATGGTATTACGTGCGTGCTCCCCGCAGAGATCAGGTTGATGAGATATATTCAAGAATTCTTGATATAGCTAAAGGCGCAGCATTAATGAGTGGTACAACTTGCGATGTAGAGTTCATTGGCGGATGCTATGACGTTATACCAAATGATGTAATTGGAAGAATTATGTTGGAAAAATTAAAGAGGATTGGTGCTCCTAACTTTACTGATGAAGAAAAAACTTTTGCAAAACAGTTACAGGCAACACTTTCACCTTCTGCTGTGGAGTCCGCTTCAAGGGACTGTGGATTAACAAAGGAGGAGATAGGGGATCCTCTCTGCGATAAGATATTGGATCGCGTAGACTCTCTTGCTAAAGGAAGAATAAGACCTGCTTCTACTGATGTAGGTGATGTATCTTATGTTACTCCGACGGGACAATTTGCTACATGTTGTGTTCCTCTTGGTGTTGCTCTGCATTCTTGGCAGAGTACTGCAAGTGTTGGTTCAACTATTGGTTTCAAAGGGATGATGCTCGCAGCAAAAACCCTGGCGCTCACTGCTTTAGATCTTGAGACAAGGCCAGATGTTCTGAGGGCTGCTCACAATGAGTTTAAAAAAGCGACTAGAGGAAAGAAATATGTATCGCCGCTTCCTGAAGGATTTGCTCCACCAACAAAGAAATCTGCTCCTAGTAGATGGAGAGGAGTTTAGATTCATTTGGTGGTGGGCTCTGCCAGGGAAAACAAGGGCTTCGAGGTTCCTGCTCCTTTGGAAAGAGACTTCCCTCCCGTGCAGAGCCTTGCGGGCAACCAGCGGGAAACGGCATCTAGCCTGCCTTCTTAAGCCAGTAACCTCCTCGTCCCGTGTGGAGTGCCGCTGTAATCGGGGGTCGCCTGCAAATGTTGGTTTTGCTATTTGTTTTTGAGTCTGCCGATATTTGCTTTGATATGCCAGCTATTGTGGATAAGCAAACATAGCAGTTAGCACAAAGACAAATGGAGAGTCAAAAAGCTAGGCAGAAGAAAGAAGGATGTGAGAAGTGGGTGGCAAAAATTAAGACTGGGTAATGGCGTTTTCAATAAGTTCAATACGTTTACTTTTACCTTTTTGGTCAACTTCTATAGCTACCACATCTATGCGCCATAAAGGGGGTAGATTCTGGTGAGTACTAATATAGGTTAAAGCTGAGGCAATGAGCTTTTCCTTTTTGCTTTGTGTTATCGATTCCTCGGGAGTACCAAAGTCTAAGCTGCTCTTGGTGCGAACTTCGACAAAGACGAGATAGTCTTTTTGCTGGGCAACAATATCAATTTCCCCCATACGGCAGCGAAAATCTGTCTCGAGAATGCGGTAGCTTTTCTTCTTAAGAAATTTCTGGGCTAATTTCTCCCCTAGCTTGCCAGTCTCTTGGCGATTCATCACCCTCACCTTAATCCTCTCCCTTCAAGGGAGAGGAAATGCACTGCTGGTTAACATTCTTAACTGGGGCAAAAGATAGACGGTGAATTGGTGAAGGCCCTAGTTGCCACAAGCTGGAGATATGCTGCTGTGTTCCATAACCCTTATGTTTAGCAAACCCATAGCCAGGATAGATTTTATCCAGCTCTTCCATTATATGATCTCTGGTGACCTTAGCCACAATAGAAGCACAGGCAATAGAAAGACATAGCTTATCACCCTTGGTTATTCCTTTTTGGGCAATATGGCATCGAGGCAAAGCCAGCCGGTCAATAAGGAGAAAATGTGGTTGTTGGGGCAGCTTCTCTACAGCTTGCTTCATAGCCATCTGGGTTGCCTTGAGAATATTTATGGCATCGATTACCCGGGGCGGAACTACGCCAATGCCTACCGCTAAGGCATCTTTGTTAATCAAGTCAAAAAGGAATTCACGCTTCCTGGGACTTATCTCCTTGCTATCCCGGACTAGCTTAAACCAAGAGGGATAGCTAGAGCAAGGTAGGATGACGGCGCCAGCAACCACAGGGCCAGCAAGAGCCCCTCGCCCAGCTTCATCAACCCCAGCGATAAGCTCATAACCCTGTAATTTAAGCTCATTCTCCTGATTAAGGTTTGGTGGCAGCGACATATTCCGGCAAAAGTTAAAAGTCAAAAATCAAAATGACAACTCAAAAGGCAAAACTTTTTTATTTTTGCTCTGTATTTTTTGCATTTTGCATTTTAATTTCTCCATTTGCTATGATGCCACCACCTAGCACCTCATCGCCTTGGTAGAATACGATGGCTTGGCCCGGGGTAATCGCTTTCTGCGGCTGTGGAAACCAGATATCGGAGATTGCTTCGCCTTGCTCGCAATGACGCGGTGGAAATAAGGCAGCTTCCGCTTCTTTTGATTTATAGCGTATCTTAGCAGCCACAGTGATAGGCCCGAGCAGCGGTTTACCTGCTACCCAGTTCAGCCTTTGGGCGGTAACTTTCTGACTGTAGAGATCCTTCGCTTCGCTCAGGACAATTTTATTATGCTCCGGTTCTATCCTTATGACATAAAGGGGCTTGCCTGAGGCTAATCCCAGGCCATGCCTCTGCCCGATAGTGTAAAAGCCTATTCCTTGGTGACGTCCTAATATTACTCCTTGAGCATCTACGAACTCTCCAGGTATACTCGAAAGGCGCTGGCTGAGGAAAGCACGGTAATTCTTTTCAGAAATGAAGCAGATGTCCTGGCTAGGCTTAAATGCTATAGATAATCCTGCTCGCTTTGCTATCTGCTTAACCTCAGTTTTAGTATAGCTACCTAAAGGGAAAAGGAGATGCTTAAGTTTTTCCTGAGTTAAAGTATAAAGGAAGTAAGATTGGTCTTTACTTAAATCTGCCGCTTTAAGTAAGTGATAGCCATCCTCAGAATGCTCAATCCTGGCATAATGACCCGTAGCTAGGAAATTAGTTCCTAGGGAAAGGGCTTGGGATAAAAGGAAGCCAAACTTTATATGCTGATTACAGGCAATGCAGGGATTGGGAGTTCGCCCTCTCTTATACTCCCGGCAGAAATAGTCCACTACATTGAGGTCAAATTCTTTTTTCGAATCTACCACGTAGAAGGGAATGTTTAAAGTGCTGCAGAGAGCTTCGGTCTGACGTGCTTGGTATTCGGAGCGAGAGGAATCCCAGAGATACATGTGTAGCCCTATAACTTCATGGCCAGCTTCCTTGAGCAACAAGGCAGCCACAGAGGAATCCATCCCTCCGCTTAATGCCACGGCTACTCTTCCTTTAGTCATAGATGCTGTATAAGTATATCGCACAAAGTAGAGAGTAGCGAGATTGCGGAGCCCGTTCCGAGCATAAGCGAGGAATCCCGCCCCCAGTTTGCTTCGGCTACGCCTCGCAACTGCTTACGCTCCTCGCAATGACGAGGGGGGAGGTAACAACTGGCTCACCTTTTCCCAGACGATTTTGGCAATCTTATTTTTGGGTAGAGAAGCAGCTATTACCAACCAGCGGTCGGGGTCAGTTGCCGTCATCTTGAGATAACCCTCTCTAACACGGCGATGGAAAGATAAATCCTCTAGCTCAAAACGGTCTTTTAAATTTCGTTTTCGTGTCAACCCCTGCTCAGGCGGTAGGTCTAAGAGGATAATGACATCTGGCTCGAGATTCTGGGTTGCCAGGCTGTTAACCATTTCCACCGTAGGCAAACTAATCCCCCGTCCATAGCCTTGATAGACAGAGGTAGAATAACTAAAGCGGTCGCAGATAACTATCTTGCCTTCTTGTAAAGCAGGGCGAATTACTTCAGCTATCAATTGGGCCCGAGAAGCAGCAAAAAGGAACAACTCAGCTTCAGGCGAAACAAGACATCCTCGCTTCTTCTTGAGTGCTCTCCTTATCTCACTACCTAGAACCGTGCCCCCAGGCTCATGTGTCAGTACTACAGGAATATTCTGCTGACGCAACCTCTGGTATAAAGCCTTGGCCTGGGTGCTTTTGCCACAGCCCTCCCCACCTTCAAATATGATAAACAAGCTCAAGGGTTGCCTCAATTCCCCCTTGTCACGATGCTACTTCCTTTTGCTACCAGGTTCTGGCTCCCACTTATTGGTGTTAAGGTTAGGATGTCTAGCTATCATATGTTGCAGGTGATGAACATAGGCAGACTGGGAGGTAACAGGATAGACAGTATCCAGACACCGTCTCATTTGAGCGGCATCGTTGTTTTTAAGAACATAAATCGGTATACCGAGTGCCTCAGCATCTCTTATCTTTTGTGGTTTACGGCGGTAATAGCTTCGCATGGTGAGAAAAAGGTCAGCTTGCTTAAGATCGGCAACAAATTTCAAATTTTCTCGCTCTTCCCCAGCAACTTGTTCTAACCGGGAACGGTTAATGCCGAAGAGGTAAAATCGCAAAGGTTGCTTCTCCAGTTCCTTCACTGCCTCTTCGCTGATTGCCACGCCTTTGGCTCGCAACTTTGGCTCAGAGCTTCGGCCCAAGACAAGCCTTTGATTGCTTTCTAACATGGAAGACGATGTTATTTTCTCCCTTTCCACATTCCCATTTTTGTCCATCCAGCGAAGCTCAGCTTGAACGGGGTGTTGATGCAAGGTAGCATCTACCGCATCAATCACGTTGGCGTGAACGGTTACTTTATAGTAGTCCATGATTTCAACCACCACATCAAAGGTAGGTGGTGCCTTGCGTTCCAGGATAGATTTCTGTGTGTGGCGCCGCCTTGCCTCTTCATCACCTAAGGTAACCGTTTGGATGCCACCGATGAGGTCTGACAAGGTAGGATTCAGTATCAAGTTCTCCAAAGTGTTTCCGTGAGCCGTGCCTATTAATTGCACTCCACGCTCAGCAATAGTTCGAGCTGCCTGGGCTTCAAGCTCAGTACCTATTTCATCAATGATAATGACCTCAGGCATGTGATTCTCCACCGCTTCAATCATCACTGCGTGCTGCATGGCAGGGGTAGCTACCTGCATCCGCCGCGCGTGTCCAATAGCAGGGTGGGGGATATCACCATCTCCAGCAATTTCATTGGAGGTATCAATTACAACAACCCGTTTTTTGAGATCATCAGCTAGCACCCGGGCTACTTCCCGCAACATGGTTGTTTTACCCACCCCAGGCCGCCCCAAGAGCAAAACATTCTTGCCCGATTCAACAAGGTCTTGAATCATCTTTACAGTACCGAACACAGCCCGGCCCACACGGCAAGTCAGACCAATTATGCGACCGTTTCTATTGCGTACAGCTGAGATGCGATGAAGAGTGCGTTCAATGCCGGCGCGATTGTCTCCAGTGAACTCACCGACTCGTGATACTACATAGTCGATATCACTAGGGTCAACTTCCTTAGAATTGAGAATTAACTCTTGACGGGGAAAACGAGCTTCAGGGAGGCGCCCCAAGTCTAAGATTACTTCCAGTAATTCATCCCGACCAGATTGCTCATAAAGTGGTTCACGGATATGAGGCGGTAAAATATCAAGCAAAGCATCCAGTTCATTACTAACTACCTTTTGCATACTAAAACAACAATTACTTTCAGCTAACCACCCCTGGTAGCTAGCAACTCCTGCTGGGGTATAGCCTTTATGTCCAGGCCGGGCATAGCAGCACCTAAACCTTTAGAGACTTCAGCAATAATAGCTGGGTCCTGATAATGAGTGGTGGCTTTGACAATGGCTTTCGCCCTGGCTGGGGGATCACTGGACTTAAAAATCCCTGAGCCAACAAACACACCCTCAGCACCTAGTTGCATCATCAAAGCAGCATCGGCTGGCGTAGCTATGCCGCCAGCAGCGAAGTTCACCACGGGCAACTTCCCCGTGTTATGTATCTCCATCACTAACTTAAAAGGAGCACCTAGCTTCTTCGCCTCAGCTATCAGCTCTTCCTCCAGTAAGACCTGAAGCTTACGAATTCCGCCCTGGACTGCTCGCATATGTCTCACAGCTTCAACAATATTCCCTGTTCCCGCCTCACCTTTCGTTCGAATCATGGCTGCCCCTTCAGCAATACGACGCAACGCCTCACCTAAATCACGGCAGCCACAAATAAAGGGAACCTTGAAATCGTGCTTCCAAATATGGTGGTTCTCGTCGGCAGGAGTAAGCACTTCAGATTCATCGATAAAGTCAACGCTCAATGCCTCTAACACTTGAGCCTCAACAAAATGCCCGATGCGACATTTTGCCATCACTGGTATGCTTACTGTATCCATTATAGCTGAGATTATAGTTGGGTCAGCCATACGAGCCACTCCACCGGCAGCACGAATGTCCGCCGGCACCCGCTCTAAGGCCATGACAGCGCAAGCACCAGCTTCCTCAGCAATTTTGGCTTGCTCCGCGGTGACCACATCCATGATTACGCCACCCTTCAGCATCTGAGCCAATCCAGCTTTAGTTTTCCAAGTACCCTTTTCCATTTCTTAATTACCCTTAGTATATCTTACCACTGTAGCTAAAATAATTACAGTTAATATTATCATTATCTAGTTTGGCAGACAACTTAACATTAAAGGGAGTGCTCAGAAATGTAGTGCCCCTTTAACCTTGTGGAAGGGTCACAACTACAAAATTGGGGGCGAATATGAATCCAACGCTAGGGCAAGATTACACAGCATCATGTTCCACATTCTAGTTTTCCTTCATAGGCTTTCTCAAAGAGTCTAACCATGCCTTCCTCTGTGACTTTACGCGGATTGCGTGCTACATGTGCGGTGCTCTTAAAAACGTTCTTTGCTATTGAGGGAATCATGTCCCTTGTTACGCCGACTTCTTTAATTGATGTTGGCATATTTAAATCTATTAAAAGCTTCTTAAAAGCCAAGGCGGATCTGAATGCTGCCTCTCGTAAGGATAATCCTGAGGTAGGCTCTCCTAAGATCCCCGCAATGGTGGCATGCTTTTGCAGATTCGAAATAGCATTATATTCCAGCACATAGGGCATTGTAATGGCTATTGAATAGCCATGTGGGAAATGAAATTTCGTCGCCGGATATACATAAGCATAACCACATGCATGTCCAATCACAGTTCCCGCGTTTCCAAAAGCCAGGCCAGCCATTAAAGATGCCAGGGACATGCCTGATCGGGCCTCCATGTTATCTCCGTAAGCATAA
>Ga0209979_1003204_pt1 | contig 14694 bp, 12 predicted proteins | sample AnhtaG_FD_183114 | JGI IMG/M metagenome (GOLD analysis project Ga0209979, IMG submission 183114) | Deep subsurface microbial communities from Anholt, Denmark to uncover new lineages of life (NeLLi) - Anholt_01485 metaG (SPAdes) (version 2) | ecosystem: Environmental > Aquatic > Marine > Oceanic...
TCATCTCCATCATCTCCTTCCTCCTTGGTGTTGTCCCTTTCCCAAGGAGAGTTTATACCATTTCGGTTACTTCTTATATGATTCAACCAATATACCTTCAGTTACATTTTAGGTGATTCAATTCGAGGGGTTGATTTTCTATCTGAAATATGGTATATTGGGTTTTAAGTAAGGCAACCGGTCGGACGGAGTAAGGGCTTAGCGGATCGTTGTAAGGTTTGTCTTTGGTCTCTTGATTCGCCGATACGGAAGTGTCGGCCTTTTCTTTGCAGTCTAAACGTCCCGGGCAGGTGAGGTTGACCTGCCTCTCTTCTGCTCGAAGATCGACCGAGGTGAAAACCATAGCATGCATGAAGTGGTGAAAGAGAGACTCCTAGAAAAAGGAGAGGAACAAGGCTATCTCGCCTTGGAAGATATCCTCCAGGAGTATCCCGACGCTGAGTCTCATATCGAGGAGATAGGCGATCTCTATTCCCTCCTAGAAAGGGAGGGCATACCGGTCATCGGTGCTGAGGAGGCAGTGAAGGAGCCTCGACCCTCCGATGGAGAGATGGAGGCGGTTATTGGCTTGGAGGAGCTGGATCTGGAGAACACCCTCGCTCTCTATCTCAGAGAGGCGGCTCACCACTCCATCCTGGACGCAGGGGAGGAGATCGCTCTGGTGAAGAAGATAGAGGCTGGGAAGACGGCCCAAATGCCTTTGGACCAAGGAGTCCCCCCTGAAAAGCGCCGCATCCTGGAGCGCCAGGTAGAAGAGGGAGAGGTGGCACGCCAGCGCCTCATCCGCTCCAACCTCCGCCTGGTGATAAGTATCGCTAAACGGTATCGAGGACAAGGCCTCACCTTCCTGGACCTGATCCAAGAGGGGAACGTAGGGCTCATGCGAGCAGTGGATAAGTTCGACTACCGCCAGGGAAACAGGTTAAGCACCTATGCCACTTGGTGGATCCGTCAGGCTATCACCAGAGCCCTTTCCTACCAGAGTCGCACTATCCGACTGCCGGTACATATGGGAGAGCGGTTGCGTCGAGTGAGGCAAGTCTCGGGGCAATTGGAGCGGGAACTGGGTAGGAAACCCGAACCCGAGGAGATAGCCCAACACCTCGATCTTAGTATGGAACAGATGGAGAGGGTGCTTAGGGCTCCCACCCACACCATCTCCTTGGAGAAGCCGGTGGGCGAGGATGGAGAGAACCAACTGGGCGAGTTCATAGAGGATGAGGAGATCCCTCCACCTGTGGATTTGATCCTAGACGAGGAGTTACATGAGCAACTGCAAGAGGTCCTCTGGAAACTCCCTTCCCGGGAGCGGCGGATAATAGATCTCCGCTTCGGCCTCAGCGACGGGGATCCTCGTACCCTACAGGAGATTGCCCAGGAGTTCGACTTGAGCCGCGAACGGATCCGTCAGATCGAAGGGGAGGTCCTAAGAAAACTTCGTCACCCCCACTTCAGCAGGAAATTGAGGGCTTACCTCAACTGAAAAGTTACATCTTTGATCAAATTAAGGAGGTATCAGAGTGGAAGAGAGGATAAAGGGTCTAGTGAAATGGTTCAACCCGGCGAAAGGGTACGGCTTCATCCAGCGCTCCAACGGCGAGGATGTCTTCGTGCACTTCTCGGAGATCCGGATGGAGGGGTTCAAAACCCTCAATGAGGGGGAAGAGGTGGAGTTCATCCTTCAAGATGCCGACAAAGGCCCCCAGGCCGTGGATGTAGTTAGGCTGCACGCCTACCCCGCCATCACCACGGGGAGTGAGACCTAAATATACCCTTGCCCTTGACCACGAAAGAAGCCCCGAGTTAGCCTCGGGGCTTCTTTCTTTCTGGCAATATTGACTTTCGCCCTGGGCAAAGGTATGATGCAGCGGTGATGGGCGGAAGAGCACGTCGAGAGATCTTGCCTGGGCTGACGGCCGCCGCGGGCCTCATACTCCTAGCCGGAGCGCTGGTCTTTTTCACCTCCCAGCCCCAGCCGCCATCTCCCTCCCCGACGGAGACCCCCATCGCTACTCATAACCCCTCCCCTACGCCCCTCTCGCCCAAGGTGGGGATAGTCTCCGGTCACTGGAAATATGACGGCGGAGCGATGTGCCCTGATGATGTGCGAGAGGTGGACGTCGCCCACCAGATCGCCACCAAAGTGGCGGCTCTTTTGGAAGAGGGGGGATATACAGTTGACCTCCTGGCCGAGTTCGACCCTGCCTTGCAAGGCTACGAAGCGGACGTACTGGTGGCCCTCCACATCGACTCCTGCATCCCTGGTGCTTCCGGTTTCAAAGTGGCCCGAGCCTGGAACAGTTTCATACCTGAGGTAGAGGACGAACTCGTGGATTGTCTCTATGAAGAGTATGAGAGAATCACAGGCCTGAAACCCCACCTGGAGAGCATCACCCTGGATATGAGAGGTTATCACGCCTTCGGGGAGGTGGCTCCAGAGACGCCAGCGGCCATCATAGAGATGGGGTTCATGGGCGATGACGCGGAATTATTACGCCATCGTCAAGACACAGTGGCCCAGGGGATAGTGGCCGGGATAGAGTGCTTTCTCGAGAGGTCGAAAACCCCGTAACTTCCAAGAAAGACTTTCTGTGGCGCTCAGCGATTCACATCCACCAGAACGTAGGGAGAGAACGTCGCCCTAAAGGGCGACGCTACACCTTTTCCCCCATAGATACGCTCCCACCCCCAAAATCGCAGCCTCTCCCAAGGTCAAGCCTACCCAGGTTATCGCCGCATCGAACCAGAAGGGGAGGGGGAAGAGTTGAATGAGGGTGTCCGAGTGGCTGAAAAGCCACGAGTCGCCCGCAAAAAAAGTGCGGTGAAAGCCCACGAAGAAGGTATCGAAACCCGCAGCGGCGAAGACCCCCACTAGGCCGAAGAGAAGAAAAGTCCACAGGCTCCCCTGGAGGAGAGAGTCAGGGAGAGCCTTCCTCCCCTCCGGGTAGAAGAGCAGGATAACTACCGCCCCCACGATTAGAAGGCCCAAAACCCCGTGGAGGAAAAGGGCGCGTCGAGCCAGGACCTTCACATCTATAAGATGAATCAACTCTCGCTGATTGAAGAGAGGCCCACCCTCATCGGCCAGTTCCCCCAAATAGGAGATCTCTTCCGGTGAGCGGAGGTAGTAGAGCACCGCTTTGGCTACCTCTCTTCTCTCATGGTCATCGTATCTGGGAGGCAAAGGCCAGCTCCCCTTCGAATACTGGTAGTCGATGTACGAAAGTATCCCTGCGGGAAAGGAGGAAGAAAGGAAAAGATACAGGTTACTCAAGAGAAGGAAGAAGGGGATAGAGATGACCAGAACCCATCTAAGAGCAGGGATTGCTTTCTTCACTCTCCCTCCAGCATGAAGTGTAGAGCGATGAGGTTTATAAGGTGTTCCACCGGCGCTCGGTCATCGGTGAAGACCGGGCCTCGGCCTTCGTACCGCTGCATACTCCCCTCCGCCAGGGCCGCCACTTGGCGGAGATGGGGGTCGGTGAAGCGAGCCACATTCTCGTAGAACCCCTCCAACTCCGTATCCTGATTGGTGCCCACTACTATCGAGTTGGGCACATGGGCGTCGATGATGTAGACATCAGGGAAGACGGCGGCCATGGTGCTGGCCAGGACATCGACAAGCCGGAAGTCGCTCTCCGTCCGCGCCACATTGATGGCTACTACCCCTCGGGGGGTGAGGTGCTTCCGAGCCAAGGCAAAGAACTCATAAGTGGTAAGGTAAAAGGGTATGTAGGGCTGGCGGTAGGCGTCGATGGCGATAACGTCGTACTTCTTTTCCGTGCGAGAGAGGAAATACCGTCCATCTTGAGCGATGGCTTTCAGGTTCGGCTCATTCATAGCGAAAAACCGCCGTCCCACCTCGATTATCGAGGGGTCGATCTCCACCCCCTCTATGAGGATAGGACCATATATCTCGGAGTACTCCTTGGTCACCGTCCCCCCCGCCAGGCCGATGAGGAGCAGACTCTTCACCTCCTGAGGGGAATAATCAGCGTTGAAATAGGGGGCCAGAAGGAAGTAATCCCAAACGCCGTAACTGAGAACTCGATGAGGGTTGTAAAAGGAGTGAAACGCCTGTCCCTCGTTCAAAGTGAGGAGGATATCATCGCCTTCCTTCAACACCTGGATGTAGTTGTAGACCGACTCCTCCTCGTAGATCATCCCTTCCGTGGCTTTGATAGGCCCCCTGGGCAGGAGACTGAGGGCCAGGATGATGAGAGGTAAGGGGATGTACCACCAGGCGCGTCGAGCGGCGACGAGAAAGAGCCCCACCAAGGAAAGGGAAAGCAGAGCCAGGGAGAAGATGAGAAAACTGTTTCTGGTGCCGAAGAAGGGGATGAAGACCAAGACCGGCAGAAAAGTGCCCAAGATGCTCCCCAGGGTGGAGAGGGCGTAGATCCCCCCCGCCGTATGGCCGGTAGAGACCACCGAGGCGGTCTGGAGACGGATGGCGAAGGGAGAGACACAACCGAGGAGGACCACGGGGATCAAGAAGAGGGCCAAGAGCCCTACCAAGGACCCGATGAAGATATCCACCGAATAATCAATATAGCCTCGCAGAGAGAAGCGAAGGATAGGATGGGCCAGGAAGGGGATGAGCCCGATAGCGAACCCGGCCCAGGCGGTGATCTGGTAGAGGACCCTGCGGTGAGGGAACCTATCGGCCAGCCGTCCCCCCAGGTAGTAGCCGGCGGCCAAATAGACCATCATCAGCCCGATGAGGTTGGCCCAGATGACCAGCGAGGTGCCGAAATAGGGGGCCAAAAGCCGAGAGGCGGACATCTCCACCGCCAAAGTAGTCATGCCGCTAGTGAAAACAAGTAGAAGAAGGAATCTATCCCTTTTCCTCATAGGATCCTCTGGGAAAGGCATGGCTCCAGACCTACTTGGAGATTATAGCCCATTACCTCACTGGCAGCAAAGCACCCGCCTCATAAACCGCCCCTGGCAAGGGAGTAGCGTATTGACCTGTGCGCAAAGTTGCGCTATACTGAGGTCAGGCCAAACACAGCCTGGCCCTGGATTTGATCTGCCCCCTGGCCCGCTCGTGCTGTACGTAGACTATCCCTGCGGGAAGCGCACGGTGCGAAGCATTGATGCCAGGACAGGCTGGCGATGATAGGCCAGGAGAATCCCACCTCCTACGAGAAAAGGAGGAGTTCGATGACATCTCGTTTGGCCAGTAATGAACCGCTTCGGGTTGAGGTCACCATCGATGCACCACGAGACCTGGTGTGGTGGGCCTGGACGAAACCTGACCGTATTACCGCTTGGTTCGCACCCGAGGCTCGGCTCGACGCCCGCCCCGGGGGAGCCTTCGAACTATTCTTCGATCCATCTGACCATGACCACGAGTGCACTAAGGGCTGCACCTTCACCTTGGTGGAACCCTATCACAGGTTAGGCTTCACCTGGAAGGGCCCCGACCAGTTTGCGACGCTGATGAACGATCCGGATTCTCTAACCTCTGTGCTGGTCACCCTTTACGATGAGGATGGAAGTACGCGCCTTGTCGTAGAGCACAGCGGCTGGGGTGAGGGTGAAGAATGGGCACAAGCGCGGGCCTGGCACCAGATGGCTTGGGAGCAGGTCTTGGGGAGCCTAAAATCAGCCTTGGAGTCGGGCCAGGGCCTGCTGTGCTGCGCTCCCGCCGAAGGAAACGAGGGCTGATGGACGGAATGGGAAGTGGGGCAGGTTTCCCTGCTACCTAGGTCGGATACCATCACCATGAGCGCTCCCATCTGAGCCTCGATATGCGGGCCCCTGTGCCACCTACTCTGTGGCATTTGAAATGAGAGATACCGCCCCCTTGACGAACTAAGTACTTTGGTACTATACTAATTACAGGTTTCTCTCAAAGGCGAGGTGCTAATGGCCCAGGAGAAGGCTACAGAAAGGGAAGAGATCATCCCTCCTTTCCCCGAGATCGCTGCGGTCACCACCCTAGAGGAACTTTTGGGGTGCTTGCTAGAGACGATCATCCTAGCCACCGATGCCAGCGAGGGATCGCTGATGCTCCTCCACGCTGGCAGAGAACTTCTCACCGTCAACTCGGCTCGTGGGCCCCGAGAGCAGGTGGTGCGCAGCGCCAAGCGGCATCTAGGGGAGGGGATCTCGGGCTGGGTGGCTAAGCATAAGGAACCCCTACTCCTCGTCGGCCCCGTGGATGATCCCCGCTTCTCGGGGGTAGAGCCGGGGATTAAGGATGCTATGTGCATACCTCTGGTGGAAGACGGTCGAGTCATCGGGGTTCTATCGGTGAGCAACAAAAGGGGTGAGGGAACCTTTTCCGAGGCCGATCTTGAGCGGTTCCTGACTATGGCTGGCCCTAGCGCTAAGATGATAGCCCTCACCCTCGCTCAGCGAGAACTGGACGCCGAGAGCAGCGCCTGGGCCAGGAGGAAACTAGCGCAAGAGATCCACGACGGACTCCTCCAAAGTCTCAGCACCCTGATCCTCCATCTACAACTATATGAGGAACTGAAGGGCCAGGACCCTCAAAAGGCTGGGGTACAACTAGAAGAATCCAGGAAACAAGCCTTGGATTGCCTACAGGAACTAAGACATGTGGTCTTCGATCTGAGGCTGGCTGACTTGGAGCAGCTGAGCCTGGCAGAAGAGTTGAGAAAATATGTGGCTGAGTTTGGAAGGAGAAGTAACATCGAGGCTCATTTCGGTTTTTCGGGAAAGAGAAAAGAGCCACCCCTCAACGTGAAGAAGAACCTCTACCGGATCGCCCAAGAGGCGCTCACCAACGTGCGCCGCCACGCCCAGGCCAGCCGTGTCGATGTGCGGTTAAGATACGCTCCCCACGAGATGGAACTAACGGTCACAGATGATGGACAAGGTTTTCAAAGAGAGGAGGTGCTGGGCCGGGCTCAGGAGGAGAAGAGGTTTGGCCTTTTAGGCATGCAGGAACGAACCTACCTTTTGGGAGGGAAACTGGAGATCAAGAGCACAGCTGGGCAGGGGACGGCTGTCCGCGTAGTCGTGCCCTTCTAACGATTATTGACAGACAACCTGGTCTGTCCTATTTATGATACAAGAATAGCCTCTTAAACTCAGCAGACTACCGCTAGAAAGGTGGGTGATAGCTCCGCAGACTGAACTCTCACACAGGGAATGATTGGACCTAGCACGGAGATAAAGAGAGGGGGGATGAAAGTTTGTCCAAGGAATGGGAAGGGGATCTTCTTGGTGGTGGTACCGATCGAAACCCTGAAGAAGTGGTCACGATGTCTTGGCCCAAGTACTCCGCGTGTTTGACGAATTAGAATTTATGTGGTATAATCATGGTTTGTCATGCTCTCTTCGACGGGCCGTGAGGGCCCGTCTTCGGTCCTAAGAAATCAGAAAGGGGGAGTTGATGGCTAGGTCGGTGAAGGCCACGGCCGTGGGGGCCAGGGCAGGGGAACGCCCGGCGTCCGATGTCCAGGCCACGCTCTTTGATCTCGACGCCCTGAAGATACCCTCCCTCCTCCGTCCCTCCAACAGACGGAAGTCCTATGCCCGTATAACTGACGTTCATCCCATTCCTTCTCTCATCGAGGTTCAACTTCGCTCCTTCAAATGGTTCCGGGAGGAGGGACTACGGGAGCTCTTTGACGAGATCTTCCCCATCGAGAGTTTCAATAAGAAGATGTGCCTCGAACTTGTCGACTACTGGTTTGAGGAGCCGAAGTACAGCGAAGATACCTGTCGGTCTATGGATATGACCTACGCGGCGCCGCTTTATATCCGTGCCCGTCTGGATAACAAGGAGACAGGGGAGAAATTGGAACAGGATGTCTATTTGGGTGACTTTCCTCTCATGACCGACAATGGAACCTTCGTGGTCAATGGGGCAGAGAGGGTGGTGGTCAGCCAATTGATCCGTTCTTCGGGTGTCTTCTTTGATGTGGAGGAGGATCGGACCACCGGCCGGCAACTCTGCGTGGCCAAGTTGATACCTAACCGGGGAGCCTGGCTGGAGTTTGAGACCAGCAAGAAGGATCTCATCTCCGTCAAGGTGGATCGTAAGCGCAAGATTCCAGTGACTGTGCTTTTGAGAGCCCTGGGCGCCGTGGAGGTAGAGGAGGATCCCCATCCAGATCTTTTGGGTGAGGGTAGCGATGAGGAACTCCTTCGTCTCTTTGAGCGGAGTGACAGCATGCCCGACCATTGCTATATCGAGGCTACCTTGGAGCGGGATCCGAGTCGAAATTCAGAGGAGGGTCTTCTGGAGTTCTTCCGCAAGATACGCCCTGGCGACCCTGCGACTCTAGAGAATGCTCAGGGCTATCTTACCTCCTTACTCTTTAACCCTCGCCGGTACGACTTGGCGAAGGTAGGGCGGTATAAACTTAACGCTAGGCTGGGCCTTTCCCTTCCTCTCGACTACCGCATCCTCAGCAAGATGGATCTGGTGAGGGCGGTGGAGCATATGATCCTGGTGAACAACGGGGTGGAGGATCCCGATGACATAGATGATCTGGGCAACCGGCGGGTGAAGACGGTAGGGGAACTCATCCAAAACCAGTTGCGGATCGGGCTCCTACGGATGGAGCGGGTGGTGCGCGAGCGGATGAGCACCCGTGATCCTTCCCAGATCAACCCCCTTGCTCTCATCAACATCCGTCCCATAGTGGCGGCTACCAGGGAGTTCTTCGGGGGTAGCCAACTCTCTCAGTTCATGGACCAGACCAACCCTCTGGCCGAGCTGACCCATAAGCGGAGGCTTTCGGCCCTCGGCCCCGGGGGGCTGCGTCGTGAGCGGGCTGGCTTCGATGTACGAGATGTGCACAGTACCCACTATGGCCGTATCTGTCCCATCGAGACTCCAGAGGGACCGAATATCGGCCTCATAGGTTCTTTAGCCACCTACGCTCAGGTGAACGATTACGGTTTCCTTGAGACCCCTTACCGGCGGGTGATAAAGAGTTTGCCCAATGAGCCCTCTCTGCTCGTGGGGAAGCGCCTGCGATCCGACGTAGTCGACCCCTCCTCTGGCCAGGTAGTGGCCAAGGCGGACGCCAGGATCTCTCCCGAGTTGGCCAAGAAGATAGCGGCTTCACCATTAGAAAAGGTGAAGATCCGTGCGTTGGCCACGGAGGAGGTAGTTTTCCTCTCCGCCTTTGAGGAGAAAGAGTCCACCATCGCCCAGGCCAACGCTCTCCTGGATGAAGAAGGGCAGTTCATCGAAGATCGGGTGTCGGTGCGGCGGGGAGAGGAGTTCCTCTTGGCTGCTGTTGATGAAGTGGACCTCATGGATGTCTCGCCCAAGCAGATCGTCAGTGTCTCCGCGGCCCTCATCCCCTTTCTAGAGCATGACGATGCAAACCGAGCGTTGATGGGCTCCAATATGCAGCGCCAGGCGGTGCCCCTTTTGCGCCCTGAGGCTCCCCTGGTGGGCACAGGGATAGAGTACCAGGCGGCTCTCGATTCCGGTCAGGTGCTGGTGGCCGAAGAAGATGGGGAGGTAATAAGCGTTACCTCAGAGCGAATCGTGGTGAAAGGGGCCGATGGGGAGAAGGTCTACCCCCTCAAGCGTTTCCACCGTTCTAACCAGGGGACCTGCATCGACCAGCGTCCCATCGTGGAGAAGGGAGATGGAGTGCGAGCAGAGCAGGTGATCGCTGATTCCTCCTCCACCGATAGGGGAGAGTTGGCCCTGGGTCAAAATGTGATAGTGGCTTTCCTCTCTTGGGAGGGAGGCAACTACGAGGACGCTGTCCTCATCAGCGAGAGTCTGGTCCGGGAGGATAAATACTCCTCCATCCATATCGAGAAGCACGAGATAGCGGCCCGGGATACCAAACTAGGGCCGGAGGAGATCACTCGTGATATCCCTAACGTGGGCGAGGAGGCTCTAAAGGATCTCGACGAGAGAGGGATAATCCGTATCGGTGCCGAGGTAGCACCTGGAGATATCCTGGCAGGAAAGATCACGCCCAAGGGTGAGACAGACCTCACTCCGGAGGAGAAACTCCTCCGCGCCATCTTCGGGGAGAAGGCTCGGGAAGTGAAGGACTCGTCCCTCCGGTTGCCTCACGGCGAGAAAGGGAAGGTAGTGGATATAAAGGAGTTCACCAGGGAGGAGAACCACGACCTCCCAGCCGGGGTAGAGCGAATGGTGCGGGTTTCCATCGCTCAACGCAGGAAGATCACCGCAGGGGATAAGATGGCGGGCCGCCACGGTAATAAGGGTGTCATCTCTAAGGTGGTGCCTATAGAAGATATGCCGTTTTTGGCCGACGGCACCCCGGTGGAACTGATTCTAAACCCCCTTGGGGTTCCGGGGCGAATGAATATAGGGCAGGTCTTCGAGACCCATCTAGGTTGGGCCGCGGACCATCTTGGCTTCAGGGTCATCTCACCCGTCTTCGACGGGGCCCATGAGGGGGAGATAACCGCTGAGTTGGCGCGGGCTTGGCTGATGGAACTGGCCTGGAAGGAGATAACCGAGAGGGCTTGGGCATGGCTGCGAGGGCAGGAGTATGACCTGGAGGAACTGGAGGACGACGAGGAGGCGCGCCGGTTATATATCGCCCATTGGCTAGAGAAGGGAGAGTACGACCAGGAAGCGCTGGCGACCGACCATATCTACGCCCGACGTAGCGTGATCCGCGAGTGGTTGAAGGAACATGGCTATGACCCCGAGGAGATCTTGGTCTTTGAGAACGATCCCCGTCCCTTGAAGGCCCGGCAGACGGCCGATAGGCTCGCCCGTGAGGTTTGCCTCCGGTTCTGGTTGGGGCAGCGTGGCTACCCCGCCGATGAGTTGGAGGGCCAGGAACTGGGGAGGCGAGCGGAGGAGGTGAGCGAAGAGACCGGTTGGCCGTTGCCCACCTCGGGCAAGATGATCCTGTTCAATGGTCGCACCGGTGAGCCCTTCGACCATCCGGTGACGGTAGGGGTGATCAACATGATGAAACTGGCCCATCTGGTGGAGGATAAGGTCCATGCCCGCTCCACAGGCCCCTATTCCCTGGTAACTCAGCAGCCCCTGGGTGGCAAGGCTCAGTTCGGAGGACAGCGGTTCGGTGAGATGGAGGTCTGGGCCTTGGAGGCTTACGGTGCGGCTCACATCTTGCAGGAGATGCTTACCGTCAAGTCCGATGATGTGATCGGTCGGGTAAAGACCTATGAATCGATCGTCAAAGGGGAGGCGATTGGCAAGCCAGGGGTTCCGGAATCGTTTCGTGTTCTGGTGAAAGAGTTGCAAAGTTTGGGGCTCGCTGTAGAGGTAATCGATGAGGAAGGGAATCGGATGCAATTCGGGAAGGAGGAGAGGCCGGAGAGGCACCCTCGTTTGGGGCTGGGTTTCTTGGGCCTAGAGAGTTAGTTTGACTTTTAGGATCAATGGGGGTTAAATTAATTGAATCTATGAGAAGGGAGCGATATATTTGCCCACCATTAATCAGTTGGTGAAGAAGGGGCGCAAGAAGCCAGTGAAAAGGAGTAAGGCCCCGGCCTTTCGCTTCAGGTATAACGCCCTTAAACAGAAGACGGTCAAGGGGAGAGGCGCTCCTCAGAAGAGGGGGGTTTGCACTCTGGTGCGGACAGTCACCCCCAAGAAGCCCAACTCAGCCCTGAGAAAAGTGGCCCGGGTGCGGCTCACCAACGGGATCGAGGTGACGGCTTATATCCCTGGTGAAGGCCATGGGCTCCAGGAGCACTCGGTGGTTTTGTTGCGTGGAGGCCGAGTGAAGGACTTGCCTGGCGTCCGTTATCATATCATCCGTGGGGCCCTCGATTCTGGAGGCGTAGAGGGACGTAAGAAGGGCCGCTCTAAGTATGGCACGAGGCGGCCCAAGAAGACCGCTCTTTAGTGGGTGGCTTGAAGACGCTTCGTCAAGGTGCGTAGAAGGGGTGTTTGTGGTTTACTTAGTGGAGAAGACATAGGATAGCTAGTCTTCTTAGGTGCTGGGGGAGTTAAGATGCCAAGACGCTATCGGCCGCCTCGAAGGGAGGTGGAACCGGATCCGAAGTACAATAGCGAACTGGTGGCTCGTTTCATCAATCGAGTTATGCAGCGGGGGAAAAAGAGCCTGGCCAGGCGGATCTTCTACGAAGCGTTCGATATCATTGAGGATAGGTTCCACCGTAACCCCCTGGAGGTCTTCAACCAGGCTATAAGAAACGTTACACCGGTCTTGGAGGTCCGGCCCCGGCGGGTTGGGGGGGCCACCTACCAGATACCTATCGAGATCCGGGGAGACCGATGTCAGTCCCTGGCCATTCGGTGGTTAGTAAAGGCCACTCAGGCTCGCCCTGGCAAGACCATGGCCGAAAAACTGGCTCATGAGCTGTGGGACGCCTCGCAGAATACGGGGGCCGCAGTCAAGAAGAAAGAGGACACCCACCGCATGGCCGAGGCCAATAAGGCGTTCGCCCATTATCGTTGGTAGTTGTAGGAGTGAAGAGAATTTCGCCTATCCCTCCAACCTGTAGGATAGGCGATCTGCTGAAGAAGAGATGTCTGAGCCTTTTCCTTTGGAAAGAACCCGAAATATCGGGATAATAGCCCATATAGACGCCGGGAAGACCACCATCACGGAGCGGATCCTCTTCTATACCCGGAAGATCCATCGCATGGGGGAGGTCCACGAGGGTGCGGCTACCATGGATTGGATGGAACAGGAGAGGGAGAGGGGGATCACCATCACCGCTGCGGCTACGACCTGCTATTGGCGGGATCACCGGATCAATATCATCGACACGCCGGGTCACATCGATTTCACCGTAGAGGTCCAGCGGTCCCTCCGGGTCTTGGATGGGGGGATCGTGGTCTTCGATGGGGTGGCCGGCGTGGAGCCTCAGTCGGAGACGGTATGGCGTCAAGCAGACCGGTACCACGTGCCTCGCATCTGTTTTGTCAACAAGATGGACCGACCGGGGGCCGATCTTTGGCACACTATCGACATGATCACCGACCGATTAGGAGCCAACCCTGTGGCCTTGCAGGTGCCCATCGGGGTAGAGAGTGAGTTTGTAGGGGTGGTGGATCTCGTCTCCCAGGAGGCGTTCCTCTATGCTGATGAATTGGGTGTGCAGCAGGAAGTAAGGGAGATTCCACCCTGTCTGCGTGAGGAGGTAGCCAGACATCGAGAGATCCTGGTGGAGAGGGTGGCGGAGACCGATGAAGGGCTGACCCTTAAGTTTCTAGAGGGGGAGCCGATAGAGCCCCTTGAACTGAGAGCCGCCTTACGGCGGGCGACGTTGGAAGGAAAGTTGGTTCCTGCCCTTTGTGGCGCGGCCTTGCGAAATAAGGGGGTTCAGCCTCTCTTGGACGCGGTAATCTATTACCTCCCTTCTCCTTTGGATATCCCCCCTATCACGGGGATCAACCCTAAAACGAAAAAGGAGGAAGTCCGTCCCGCCGAGGGGAAAGAACCCTTCGCCGCTCTGGCCTTCAAGATAGTCTCCGACCCTTATGTGGGGCGGCTGGCCTATCTCAGGGTCTATTCCGGATCTCTGAAAGTAGGTTCCTCCGTCCTCAACTCCAGCAAGGGGACCAAAGAGCGGGTGGGGCGGCTTTTGCGTATGCACGCCAACCATAGGGAAGAGATCGATATGGCCTATGCAGGCGATATAGCCGCTGTGGCGGGCTTGAAGAGAACTTTCACTGGGGATACCCTTTGCGACCGCAAACACCCCATCGTGCTGGAGTCGATTGGATTCCCAGAGCCGGTCATCTCGGTGGCCATCGAGCCTCGTACCCAGGCCGATCAGGAGAAGATGAGCGTGGCTTTGGCACGGCTGGAGGAGGAGGACCCCACCTTTGACGTGCGCATCGATGAGGACACCGGCCAAACCATCATCTCTGGCATGGGGGAGTTGCACCTGGAAGTCTTAGTGGATCGGATGCTCAGAGAGTTCAGGGTCTCGGCCAAGGTGGGGAAGCCTCAAGTGTCCTACCGGGAGACGCTCACTCGTCCCGCGCGAGTCGAAGGGCGGTTCATCCGTCAAACCGGTGGGCGAGGCCAGTATGGTCACGTCTGGCTGGAAATCGAGCCCTTGGGTCGTGGTGAAGGGTTCAAGTTCGAGGCTCGGACGAAGGGAGGCGTCATCCCCAAGGAGTTCATCCGAGCCGTAGAGAAGGGTGTCCGGGAGGCGATGGAGAGCGGGGTCTTGGCTGGATACCCGGTAGTGGATTTGAGGGTGGTCTTGGTGGATGGTTCCTACCACGAGGTGGACTCCAGTGAGTTGGCTTTTAAGATAGCCGCCTCTATGGCTCTGAAGAACGGCTTACAAGAGGCCGCCCCCGTGCTCTTGGAGCCGATCATGAAACTGGAGGTGATCGTGCCGGAGCAGTTCACCGGCGAGGTGGTGGGGGATTTAAGTGCCCGTCGTGCCCAGATAGGAGGGATGACTCCCCGGGGAGATCTCCAGGTGATACGGGCCCAGGCCCCTTTGGTCCAGATGTTCAGCTACGCCACGGCACTGCGCTCCATGACCCAAGGCCGGGGCACCTTCACTATGGAGTTTGATCGCTATGATAGGTTGCCCCCTGAACTAGCCGAGGAGATAACCGGCGGTATCAGGCAGCGGGTGATGGCATAAAAGGTTTTGAGGAGGTCTTATAGATGGCTAAGGAGAAGTTCGTAAGGGACAAGCCCCATGTGAACGTGGGGACCATAGGTCATGTGGATCATGGGAAAACCACCCTTGCCTCGGCGATGACCAAGGTGCTCTCTTACAAGGGGTTAG
>Ga0209979_1003205_pt1 | contig 14691 bp, 9 predicted proteins | sample AnhtaG_FD_183114 | JGI IMG/M metagenome (GOLD analysis project Ga0209979, IMG submission 183114) | Deep subsurface microbial communities from Anholt, Denmark to uncover new lineages of life (NeLLi) - Anholt_01485 metaG (SPAdes) (version 2) | ecosystem: Environmental > Aquatic > Marine > Oceanic >...
CACCTACACACCCTTTACGCCCAGTAATTCCGAGCAACGTTTGCCCCCTACGTATTACCGCGGCTGCTGGCACGTAGTTAGCCGGGGCTTCCTCTGAGGTTACCGTCAAGCCCCCCCTAAGGGGGGTTTTCTTCACCTCTGACAGGAGTTTACAACCCGAAAGCCTTCATCCTCCACGCGGCGTCGCTGCGTCAGGCTTTCGCCCATTGCGCAAAATTCCTCACTGCTGCCTCCCGTAGGAGTCTGGACCGTGTCCCAGTTCCAGTGTGGCCGGACACCCTCTCAGGCCGGCTACCCATCATAACCTTGGTAGGCCGTTACCCTACCAACAAGCTAATAGGACGCAAGCTCATCCTCAAGCGCCCGAAGGCTTTAACTCTGAAAGCTTATGCTTCAGAGCATCATGCGGTATTAGCCCCGCTTTCGCGGGGTTATTCCTCACTCGAGGGCAGATTGCTCACGTGTTACTCACCCGTTCGCCACTTTCCCCGAGTAGCAAGCTACTCGGTTCTCGTTCGACTTGCATGTGTTAGGCACGCCGCCAACGTTCACTCTGAGCCAGGATCAAACTCTCCAATTAATATATAAGAGTTCCGAAGAACTCTTATAAGCGTTTGTCGTTGGCAATTTGGATCGATCTGTGGTCGCTCCGCTTTTTATTTCAAAGATCTAACTCTTTCTAACCCGAGAAAGAGGTTAGTCACTCAAGATTTGAAATTGATGAATTCCAACTGTGACTATCTTCCGAAGAAGCATTAATATAATAGGTTTATTCGCCTGAAAAGTCAAGATACTTTTTTTGTTTTTTTGATTTTTTCATATCCTTTATTTTGAATAACTTAGGCAATATTTAGATTTTAAATTTTTGTCAAGTTTGGAGTTATGCTCTCAAAACAAAAAAGGGGATGGTTCTATTTATGCTTTGGGCTTGACTTAGAAGGGTGTGCCCTTGGGAAGAGAAAAAAAATAGAAACGTCCCTTTTTTTTATGGTAAAATGTTTTTAATAGGGAGATGAGATGAAAAAAATTATCGCTTTCTTGCTGGTGGTCGTTGTCGGCTTTTTGGCCTACACATATTTCGCGTCTCTTTCGGAAGAGGAGAAAATGGTGAAAGTCCTAGAGAAAGAGTTCGATCAGGCCGTGGGCAACTTCCTTCGTGCGGTGCGCACGATGGCTGGAATAGGCATGGATACAACCTCCGATATCGACGACGCCGTTGTCAAGATCAAAAAAGTGAAAAAGGAATTGAGCACCCTCAAAGGCAGCCTGCAGGAAGACTCAGCGAAAGAGCGCGCCGAAAAACTGGAAGAAAGGATCAAGGAATTCGAGCGCAAAAACGATATCGAAGAGTACTGATATTATCTTTTTTGAGATTTGAAGCAATCCGAGGGAGTGGTTTTTTTTCAATTTCTGCCATCAATTTTTTCACGTCTTCCTGCTCTGGATTCACCCGAAGGGAAGCTTTAAGAACATCCAGCGCCTTGGATTTTTGGGCCGTCTTGTAGTAGCAAAAACCGAGAGAATTGAGGAGTCGCGTATCGCTGTTGTAGATCTTGTTCCCCTCTTCCAGCGACTCGATGGCCTGCATGTATATTCCCATCCCAGTGTGAGCCTGGCCTTTAATCAAATAATAATCAAACAACAAATTCTCGTCCTTTTTGAGATTTTCCACGATCTCCAGGGCTTTTTCGAATTTGTCATTTTTCAACATGAAATAGGCGTACTCGCGCACCCCTCGTATGTAGGTTTTGTTCAAGCTATAGGCCTTCGCAAAGTTCTCTTCCGCCTTGTCGTTTTCCTTCAGCTTTTTATACTGCTCAGCCAGCATATAATAAAACAGGAACTGATTCTGGAGCGAAAATGGCTTCATCCTGGCAATCGGATGCGAGACCGCCTCAGCCAGAGAAACAGCAAACTCGGCCTTTTTTTCATCGACTTGTTTTCCCTCTCCATCGAGAAAACTTATTTTCATCTCATAATAATCGGGCGTCAATTCTTGGACAGGAACGATAAAATCAACGCTCAGGATTTCCCTATAAGTATAATTTTCCAACCGTAGTGTGTAGGTTTTTTGGATCGTGTTTTTTTCGCTCAGTCCATTTATGTAAATTTTGACCTCGCCCTCTCTCCAAAGATCTTCTGTCATGTTGATGATATTGAACAAAACAGCGATGTCCTCATGCCGGGAAAATGTTTTTTTGGGATCATACAACAGTTTTTTATTCGCAGTTTTAAACGGCATGTGCTGGTTCACATCGGAATCATGAAACCGGTATCCCAAAAAAGGACCATTGATAACCGGAACCTCTGGGATTTCGGGCACAATAATCGTCCGCTCATGGACAGTGAACTCTTTTCCCACAGAATTTGTCAGGAGAACGTTGAATTCGTACTGTCCCGCCACCACCGGGAAAGAATCCTCGAGAGCAATCCCGTTTGCCCGAACCCTGTCCAGCTCGTCAGGAGAAAAATAAAACGGGAACTGCCTGTCATACTGGAATATTGTGTCTTCTCCGTCCTTCAGGCTGACATTTAGCGTATAATTGCAAAAATATTGATCGTTCGGTTCATAATAATCGATCGATACAATGGATGGCGCTATCGAAAAATGCAAAAAATTAAGGCCGGTAAGAGGGTCCTGGATAAAAGCGATATCCGTGGCGTTTTCCACAAAATTCGTCAAATATTCCGTGCTGACAACGCCTCTTAGATCTAAAAAATGTGTGGAGTAGGCGGGATTCACCATTTTTTTCGGGGAGTTTAAAATATCGGCAAGGATGATGGCGTTTCGAGGGGATGGTTGAAAGCCGTAATTGAATTCGCCGGGAATCAAGGACAACGAAACAAGGGCGAGAGCAGGAGCGAGGTCTCTTATTTCATTATACAGGCCCTCGTAGTCAAACGGGTCCAAATTCCGGCCTTGGAGCAACAGGGCTGCCGGGCCGTCCGAGACAGGGTCGTACAATTGGTATTCCCCGACACCGTGTCTTTGAAAAAACACAAGAGAAAAGTGATTGGGCAGGCCCAAGGACACATCGCCGTAATAAGACCAGACTACGCAGGGATAGAGGCCGATGTTCGAGGGATACCTGTCCTTGCTGACCGGTTCCCCGAGAATGATATAAATCCTTCCCCTATCGGTCATCCATCCAGGCTTGGAGCTTCCGCGCGAAAACCACTTATTGGCGTACTGAAACCGCTGGATGTGTTCATCCTTGTACTCATTTTGCGGAGTGCCGGGAGTCGGGTCTCTCTGTTTCCAGAATGTCTCGATAAAAATATCCCTCTCCCTATCAGTGGAAAGCTGCAAAAAAACTTCCTTTTCTTCAGAATGAATTATGTATTGTGTTTGTTTCAGCCAATCCTGGAACCGCTGCATCAGGTCTTTTACCCTGACCTTCTGTTGGGCAGGAAATAAAAAACTGGCAACGACCAGAAAAAGCACAAGTCTTGATAATTTGGTTTTCATTGTATTAGGCCCTTTTTTGATTTAAACAAACTGGATAAAAAAATCGTTGCTTTTTTATTTCCTTTTATTGCTTTTTCAAATAGTCTATGAAACTTTGGACTTGTGAGGCCTTTGGGGAATCCGGATCGAATTTGAGGTAATTTTCGAACTGCGCCAGGGCTTCAGCGTTGCTTCCCTTGGTCAAATAGGTGAGTCCCAATTGGTAGATGGCATCCAGAAAATCTTCCTGGACCTCCACAGCTTTTTTGTAGTACTTCAACGCATCGTCGAATTTGGAGTTGTTGTAAAAAATCGTCCCGACATTGTACAGCACGGTCGCGTCCTCTATTTTTTCAAACTCGATTTTGTTGTACCACTCTATGGCTTTTTCACTATCGCCCCGGTTCATATAGCAATTTCCCAAACCGATAATGGTGTCCACGTGGTCGGCTTCCCTCTCCAATACTTTCAGGTAGTTAATCTCTGCCTCATCATAATTTTCCAGCTGAAAGTAAGTGTGGCCGATATTCATATACACAATATAGGCCTCGGGAAATTTCTCGACGATCATGTTGAATATCGGGATAGACTCATTGTATTTTCCTTCGTTAAAAAGGCCGATCCCCTTCTTGTATTCTTCCTTCATTTCTTCGGTAACAAACAGGCCTTCCACTTTTTTCAGCGCCAATTCGATGGGTTTGTTTACCTGTCGGTAGTCCAGAATGCTGGTCATTATTTTTTTCGGTTCATATCCGACCAATTCAAAGTCGATGAACCACTGCCCGCCATTGACACCCATTGCCGCCCATTTTCCCTTTTTGTCTGTTGTGGTTTCAAAACCCGATTGTGTTTTCACAAACAAGAGCTTGACTTTGACTCCCTCGAGGGGATTGCCTTCCTCATCATAAACATAGCCAATTTGCCTCCCCTGACCTGTCCAGTCCTGAGCAAGAGCAAAGGAAGCCAAGATCAACATCACGAATAGTCCGAGTGCACATTTTTTCATCCAAAACCTCCGTGTTTATTCTAGCATTTTGAGGAGCAAAAAAAAAGCCCCTCCCGCCTTATCGGCAGGAGGGGCTTTTAAACTCTAGCTTGTGTATCTGCTTAGTCGCTTAGAACTGGAATCTCACTCCAAATCGGAATATTCTGGGGTTCAACACTTCGTTGGGCTCACCGGAACGGGTATTCTCCGAGAATGACCCATCATGGAGATAGAGGTCTCCCGGATTGACGGTGCGCTGTCTGTTGAGGATACTCTGGTTGAACACGTTGAAGGCATCGATCATAAAGTAGATACGACCTGTATCTCCGATCCTCAAGATCTTTTCCACCCTCAGGTTCAGATTCCAGAATGTATCCATTCTGTTCGTGCCGTACGGATATAATCTCATGTTATCGTCAGGACTAGCAGCTGTCGTACTGGTATACTGGGGATTGGGTGCCGTGTCATCTGCTAAGACGATCTCCTCGACGATGATATGTCCTTCACGCGCGTTGAAAGTGAACGAGACGTTGAAGTCGTAGGGAAGCTGATACAATCCTTGAGCTTTTAACATCCAGCGGGCGAAAACCGGCATGTTGACCTTTCCGCTCGCACCACCGATGCTGTAAGCAAATGGCTGGCCGTCTTCGGACCACTGGTTTGTGATATTAAGCGGATAAGTGGCGCCCCAGGTTGTTTTCTGGCTCTGATAGGTGAAGGAGCTGTTCAGCATCCAGCGGTTTGACAACCTCTTGTGGAACCGTAAGTTGAGGCCCATATAGGTGTCATAATAGTCAGAAGGCGTGTTGGTAACATACCTTTGAGAAACGTTTTTCACGCCTGCTCCCCAGACATACCAGGGTTTTCCGGCAGCTTCACCGAGATCGAGCACATCCCCATCCGGAGTTGTGTAGGAAGTGGGAACATTGTGCGGAGCTTCAACATAGTCTGACCTTTCCAACAGCCTTCCTCCGAATGTGTCATAATAGCGCCTGTTCGTCCACCACTCGTTGTATTTTCTCCAGGTGAAGTCCACTCCTAACATGACGTCGGTCATGAGCTCTCTCTCCACACTGGCGATAAATTCATAAGTGTTTTCACCTTGCCAGTCGGGATCGACGTCGTAATACGAAGCCGTGGTTGCGCCGGGATTATTGGGATCATAGCTGCCCCACATCTGGTTTTTTTCACGGTCCCAGTTTCCGACAAAATTACCGGCGTCGTCGAAAGCCCGGTAGGCCGTCCTGGCGGTTGTGCTGTAGTCGGCCCAGTAAAGCTCGTTAAGATCCGCTGCACTGTTGCTATTAGCATCATCCCACCAAAACCGGAACCATCCGCTTGCACCGCCCTGCATCCAAAGATATGCGGGCCAACTCGCCATACGGGCACCGTACATCGCAGCAGATAATTTGGCGATGGTTTTGCCGTCTCCCGTGATGTCATAGGTCAGTCCGAGTCTTGGAGACAGGGTCTTCCATGGAACGGTGTCTGACATATCGACTCCCGGAACTACTATGCCTGGGAAAAGACTACCGATCTTAGCGGCACCGCCATTTGGAAAAAAGCTCTGCTGAATCTCGTAGTAGTTTTCCAAGTACTTCTCGTCAATGTCCTCCGAAAACATGGTTCTGCGCTCATCGCCCTGTGTGTAGCACTGCTGGTAGTCATACCGCAATCCGAGCTTCACCGTCAAACGGCCCCAAGTGGCCGTATCCGAGAGGAAACCGCTGAACTGCTTGGATCCTTCCGGACCACCCTGATAGGTGCCTCTGTAGACGTAGATGTACCTCAAATCGACACCGAACTGATCCAGCACAATATCCCTTGAGCCGTCTCCATCCCAGTCGACGGTCTTGGAGTTGTAGTTGTGGTTGTAGCGGACATTACCGGCATAACCGGAAGTCCAGGCATCCCACCTGTCGATGAACTCCCCTCCTATTTTGATCTCATGGGATGCGCCCAGGAGCTCATCATTAAAATAGGTGGCGATGAGGGAAGCCTGTTTATTCGGCCTTTCGGAAAAGAACCAGGAAGCGCTGCTTGCGAGCCGATTAGCAATGTCATAGGTACGGACTCTGGTCAGATCTTCGTCATCAGCCGGCCACAGTCCGAATCCAGAATCGCTGAATCCGTACTTTGCGGAAACAAACAAGCTGTCGCCGAACATGTGCTCATCCTGGATCTTGGCGATCGGGCTACCAAAATGGTATTTGCCATACTGGTTGTATCCAGCAGGAAAGGTCGAACTGGAGCTTCTTCCCCATTTCAGTTTGGCACCCGAGTGAATAAACAACTCCAACCTGTTCTCAGGAATGAGCTGGACGTTGATCTTGGCGGCATAGTTAACCAACAAGGTGTCGTCGGGCGAACCGTTGATGACTCTGGTCTTGATATCCTGAGTTCCCCAAGAACCCCACCACCAAATCTTGTCTTTGAGGAGAGGTCCACCGATATTGAAACCGTAGTCCTTGATGTCTCTGATCTGGTTGTATCCGAAGCCCGGGAATACCGCTTCGACTTTATCAAAGCTTTCCCCGGTAGGTTCGGATTGGAATGCAGATTCCGTGTAGTAAAAACGGCCTCCAAAAGTCACTCTGTTTTCACCACGACGGGACACCATATTCAGGGACACTCCACCTGTTTGCGTCTCAACATCAGCTCCACCGATTGTGACATTAATTTCTTCGAACACATCATAGTCGAAATATGTCGAAGATGCGCCCATGGCAGCAGGGTCTGTGAAGTTGACACCGTCCATTGTCCAGGTGTCGTTATCACCGTCACCACCCAAAGCGACAAAACTGGCTTGCTGACCGGACTCGTTTCCACCGACATTCTCCCTGTCCACCTGGACCGCAGGAGTCATCTGCAAGATGACCCAAGGGTCTCTGGCACTGGGCAGGGATTGAAGGGTCTCATAGTTCATTGTCGTGGAAATCGATGTCTTTTTTATTTCGACAACAGGGGAAAAAGCAACAACGGTCACTTCCTCTTCAAGAGCTCCCATCTCCATTTCGAGCCTGATTTCCGTGCTCTGTCCGACTGCTACGATGATTGTGGTTTCAGTTTTTGTTTTGAAACCTTCCAACTCAGCCTTAAGAGCATAACCTGTGGAGGGGGGAAGAGCCATGAATCGGAATGATCCTTCTGCAGTGGAAATAGCCTGCATCGGAGCACCGGCTGTTGCAAGCAACGTCACAGTCACACCAGGAATCGGATTCCCATCTGAATCAACAACTGTTCCGATGATTCGACCGGTTCTCTCTTGGGCTACCAAAGGAGCAATAAGCAGTAGTGCGAAAAGAATAACTAAAGCTTTACGCATAAAAAATCCTCCTATTTTTCCCTCATTTTAGGGAAATTGTTACCAAAAGCCTTGGAGTGAAATCGATCACTCCACCTATAACCTCTTTTTTTTAGAGCTTTCCTATGGACACCTCCTGTTGATATTATTTTTTTCGCTATCATTACATCTTTTATTAAGCATTATTTATGCCAATTCTTGGAATTATTAACTTGTTTTTTATCTACAACTTAGAAATGCCAGGTTTTCACTTTTCTCCAAAAAATTGGATTGGTTCCAATAAATTGAATTTTTTATGTCGAACTGGGCACTGCTTTATTATGTATACATTCTCAGGATTAGTTTCGATTGGGCATGCCCAATGGAAACAGCTTATATTTGCCGACACTTCTGGATGAGCGATTCGATTTCCCGGCGCTCCTGGGATGATAGCGAATCCTTCCGCAATCGCAAATAGTGTTCAAAATATTCGAGGGCGCTGGCTTTGTTGCCTCTCTCTAAATGGGCTTTCCCCAAATTCAAGTTGATAAAATCGTCAGCAGGATCGATCACCAGGGCTTTCTCCCAAACAGAGATGGCATCACCCATTCTTCCCACAGCTTTGTAGCCAAGACCCAATCCCCTGTAGGCAACGACCAGGTTGGGATCGTACCCGATCGCTTTTTTGAAATACTCCATGGCCTGGCTATAATCCGTTCGATCTCGAGTTTTCATCGATTTTGAAAAATAAAGAGCCCCCAAATTGGAATAGGTTTTGGCGGAATTGGGATCCAAGGCAAGGGCTTTCCGGTAATGCTCCAAAGCTTTTTGTTCAACTCCTTTCCTCCAGTAAGCAATACCTAATAAATCCCACACTCTGGGATCAAAATCGATCATGGCCAAACCCTCTTGAAGCATTGAGATCCCTTTATCCAGCTCCCCTGTTTCGCTGAGAAGCATGCCATAGGCTGTGACAATGTCATAGTTATCCGGGTTATGTTTGTATCCTTCTTCTAAAAGTTCTAGCGCCTTTTCCGGCTGGCCCTGGGATTTATAGAGAGGAAAAAGATAAATATAGGCACGGACCATGTCCTTTTTTTCTCGGATGATTTCTTCCAATAAACGGATGCTTTCATCGAGCTTTCCTTCATCGAACAGGATGATCGCCGCATCCAGTTTTTTTTGGTAAGGGAGGATGGTTTTGAGATCATCAGCCGGCCCGTAGTCTTTCTTGATTTGAGATTGTGCAGAAGATATATAACCCAGGCTCCTCAACCTCCGTATGGCCTCCTGGTCTATTTTGGAAGGAGCGGGTTCGGCTTGGGATGAGGACAATTTTTCCATCAGTCCGTTCAATTTTTTCCTGTACTCCTCCACATCGATCTTCTGGACCTGATTGTTTTCTTCGTGAAAATCCTTCTCCAGGTCGTAAAATTCGGGTATCGGGGAATCGAGGAATTTTTTTCCCTCTTCGATGAATCCCAGCAAAGGAGCGGCTCCTCTATTGTAATATGGATCCAGAGACTCGATATAGATCGCCCGGTTTTTGATCTTTTTTCCTCTCATCGAAGGAAAAAGCGAAACCCCTTGAAGAAACGGCGGTTTGTCAGTCTGCAGAATATCACAGATTGTGGGGAAAATATCCACGTGGCAGACATAATCAGCGATGCGCCCAGTATTTAGGCCGGGGGCAGAGATGATCAATGGGATCCAGATCGTGCTGTTATAGGCAAAGTAGCTGTGGGTCAGCTCGCCATGTTCGCCGAGGGATTCTCCATGATCACCCGTCAAAATGATGAGCGTATTTTTGAATAAATCCTTTTGATCCAAAAAATTGAACAACTTCCCCAATTCAGAATCGACATAAGCAGCCTCACCGGAGTACGGATCGTCCTTAAACTGGCTCAGGAAGGGTTCGGGAGGGGAATATGGGGTATGGGGATCCCACAGGTGAACAAAGGAAAACCAGATAGACCTTTGTCCGGAGATCCAATCGATAGCAGCATGGATCACTTCTCCTGCCCGCCTTTCAGGAGCCGAAAAGGATGCAGAAGACTCGGAAGGATAGGATTCATCGTAGACGTCGAATCCTTGGGCCAGGCCAAAACGGGAATCAAGGGGAAAGGCACCGATAAAAGCGCCGGTGGCATATCCCTTGTCTTTGAGGTATTCGGCGAGGGTCAAAAATTCGTCGGCCACCTTGAATTTAGAATTGTCGTGCACACCGTGGTGGAGAGGAGTGGTTCCCAGCAGGATGTTGGCATGGGAAGGAAGAGTGGTCGGATTATGGGCAAATGCCCTTTCGAACACAATCCCTTTGGAAGCTAATCCATCGATATGCGTAGTTTGAACAAACGCGGTGCTGTAACAACTGAGGCGGTCCGGCCTTATTGTATCTATCGAGATAAGGAGGACATTCAAGTCGCCTTGTTCCGAGATCGATTCCTGGGTCGGAAAACACACAAAACTCATTCCTGCCAGCATAAGAGACAGGAAAAGAACCTGCTTGATGATCCTCGTTATCATTTCTTACACTCTTGGATCAAGGCCTGTACCTGTCGGCGCTCCTCCGGAGAAAGTGTTCGACCTTTCAACGATAGATATCTCTCGAAATATTCGAGAGCTCGGATTTTTTCTCCTTTCTGCAAATGGGACACTCCCAAATTATAAATAGAGAAATCAAAATCTGGATTTAATTCCAATGCTTTTTTCCATGAGGATATAGCATTGTCGATCTGACCTATGACCTTATAGGCTCCACCCAATCCATTGTAAGCGGAAGCCAATCCGGGATCGATTGCGATCGCTTTCTGGAAACATTCTTGAGATCGGGCGTTATCTTCCATTCTCTTAGTCTGAAGAAAAATTGAAAAATGGAGAAAACCCAAATTATTATAAATCAATGCATTCGTTCCATCTAATGAAAGCGCCTCCCCATAGTACTCCAGCGCTCTCTGAAAATCCCGCTTTTCAGTATATGCGATTCCGAGATATGTCCAAACGTCTGGGTCCGTGGCCATTATTTCCAGGGCTTTCTGAAGGAATTCAATCCCTTTATCAAGTCTTCCCTCCTTGACCAAGAGGAAGCCGTAAGAGGAAATGATCCTGTAATTTTCGGGATTATATTTATAGCCTTTCTCCATAATGGCAAGGGCATCTTCAATTAATCCCCTCAGCTCATAAATGTTGGAAAGGTAGGTGTAAGCAGCGGAAAAATCCTTTCTCTTCTGGATAATGTCATTCAATAGCTTGACGGCTTCCGGGACTCTGTCATTTTCTAACAAAATCATAGCTGTGGCCTGACTCTGATGGAAAGGAAGCAGAGTTTTCAGGTCATCCTCCGGTCCGTAGTTCTGCTTGAGCTGTGTTGCCGGAGAAGAAACATACCCTAAACTTCTGAGCTTTTCTCGGGTTTCTCGATCGAACCTCTGAGGATTGTGGATCTTTTCAGGAGACGTAAATTTATCCAACAATCCCTCCATTTTTTTTCGATATTGCTCCACATCCATTATATGGGCAAGATTGTTTTGTTCCTTAAAATCCTCTTCGAGATTATAATACTCTGGCAACGGAGAATCGATAAATTTCCTCCCCCCTTCGATATATCCCCGCAGAGGAGCCCATCCGCTGTTGTAATACGCAACCAGGGATTCAAAATAAATGGCTCTTTTTTCGATTTTCCTTCCCATCATCAAAGGAAGGAGAGAAACTCCCTGGAGGGAAGCAGGCTTTTTTATCCCTAAGAAATCGCAGATTGTGGGAAAGATATCGATATGACTCACATATTCATCCGTTCGTACCGATTTGATCCCTGGACCGGCGATGATCAAAGGAACCCAGAGGGTGCTGTTATAAGCGAAGTATCCGTGCGTGAGTTCTCCATGCTCACCCAAGGATTCCCCATGGTCGCCGGTTATCACGACGAGCGTATTGTCCAGCAATCCCTTGTTTTCCAGATAATCGAATAGCACTCTTAATTCAGAATCTACATAAGCCACTTCTCCCGAGTATGGGTCATCCTTGAATTTTGTGTTAAACGGCTCTGGAGGAAAATAGGGAGCGTGAGGATCCCAGATATGAACAAAGGAAAACCACTTGGAATTTTGCTTCTCCAACCAGTCTAGAGCAGCTTGGAGAACCTGGCCGGCTTTTCTTTCCTGAAAGACAAATGGTGAGGAAGCCTTGGATGGGTAGGATTCATCATAAATATCAAATCCCTGGGAAAGCCCGAAACGAGAATCCAATGGGAACGCCCCGATAAAAGCTCCAGTGGCATATCCATTTTCTTTCAAATGTTCGGCCAACGAAAAAAAATCCTCAGCCAAAATGAATTTTGAGTTTTCATGGATACCGTGATGGAGAGGAGTGGTCCCTACCATGATGTTGACATGGGATGCTAGCGTAGTGGGCGTATGTGCGAAGGCTCTTTCGAACACAACTCCCTTCGATGCAAGAGCATCGATATGGGGAGTTTGAACAAACTCTGTGCTGTAACAACTCAGGCGGTCCGGCCTTATGGTGTCTATGCTTATCAGAAGGACATTTAAATCCTTGCTTTTGGCCTCGGCGCTTGGAGTTAGTCCACCCAGAACTATGAGTCCGAAAAAAAGGAACAGGCAACGGAAAATTCCCCTGTGAAGATTCTTGTTCATCCGAAAAATCGGAAAAGAAAAAACTCGATCGATAGAAATCGTTACTTGTTCTGGGCTAAATTCAACTCAACCCAGAAGTCATATTGTTTGACCCTCAGCAATTGACCTCGCATTCTGGCCATTTTGACTGAGCCATGTTCAGCGTCCATATCCCTTAAACTTCCGCCGCTTCTCTCATCTGTAAACGTACTTGTCGCTGCACCCGCTGTGGCAGTGGTTTCTTGTTGGGCCATTCCCCTGGTCAAGGCTTCCTTGTATTCCTTTGTGGCGCCACCCCACTCAAAATTCAGGTTCACTCCCTTCCCGGGCTCAAGGGCAATACCAGGGGCGACTTCTGCCAATTTGGGAAGAGAAATCGCAATCTCATAAAGGACGACTTTGTCCAGTACGTTGTTTCTGAAAAGCGCGCCTTGATATATCGGTGGTTCAGCATCCTTGGAATACCCTTCGGCTTTTTTATTGATAAGCTGCTGCTCGAACATCATGTAGGCTTTATTTTGACGGACCTGGGCTTTCCTATCTTCGGGCATTTCCTGACCTATCTGTTTTTCCAGGATGGCGATATAATCATCTGCCGAGATTTGTTTTTTCATCAATCTGATCCCCAAATCCTTTTCATTTTCTCCTTGCGGGCTGATCCAGACAGTCAAGCCGGTCCAAGTGATGGAACTGAGGAATTTGGGGTCTCTGAAGATAAACAGCACAAACAGATTTTCGGCATCATTCATAAAGGCATACTCGATCTTGGCCTTTTTATAAGTGCTCAAAGAAACATTCCCCCATTCGGTGTTCATGCCATCGATACTCGGCGGGGTCGCGATCCACTTGCACTCCATGGGTTTGTCATTCGCAAAGCCTGCCGCAACAAGGGCTAATACCATAAAAGCAAACAAAAAGCTGCTGATCATTCTCTTATGTTTCATTTAAACCTCCGTCTCCTTGAATTGAAAAGCTGAGTTTTTATTATAATACTTCATGGGGTAAAAGTCACGGGTGGTTACTCTGCCTCATTCCAGGTCGGTTTTATCCACCAAATGATATCCTTGGGCCAATAAAACATCACCGGGATTTATCAAGTTTATATAAACTCTCACCCACATTGCTTTTCCTTCTCCGATATTTTGAACCGTGCCGACATAGGAAAAAGTCGTGTCCCCATCTCCTTCATACCAAGGCCCATCTACCATTATGACATCTGCGAATTTTTGGGGATTAAAAAGGTCACACGAAACAAAAACCAAACAAAGCGCAAGGGCAAATAGATGTAAAATGGTGGAGCTGAGGAGACTCGAACTCCCGACCTCTTGACTGCCAGTCAAGCGTTCTCCACTTCTAGTTGACTGTAAACAATACATTTGAGAGTATGCCCTCTTTTTGTGGGGACAAAATGTGGACAGATTTCGTGGTTTTTTTGGGAGTGAGGTTTTCAACGGCTCTTTGTTTTTGTTCAGTACTGGAGTGAGTATACCTCTCTGTAACTCTTACTGAATGATGACCTAACAGTTCTTTTACAGTGATGATGTCAACTCCTGCAGCAACAAGTCTCGAGGCGAATGAATGACGCGTGTCATGGAACCTTAGGCTAGGGATCCCAGACTGCTTTATGGCCTCAGCAAAGGACTTCTTGATGTCTTTAAAAGGCTTGTTGGTTTTGGGATTGGGAAAAACGAACTGTGACTTTCCATTTAGTCTCTTCTCATTCTTCAATGCTTCAAACAGAAGATCGTTAATGGGAATGAATCTTGGCTTTCCGCTCTTTGTGTTTTCGACCTTAATCTCCCGGTTGAAAAAATCTGTTTGATCCCATCTCAGATTAAGGATCTCTCCTTTTCTCATTCCAGTATGAAGCGCGGTAAGAACAATCAGCTTTAGATACTGAGGACATGCATCAAGGAGTTTTTGTTCTTCTTTCCAGGAAAGTATTCTTTCTTTGAGGTTGTCTTTCTCAGAGAAGAGTTTTACCTTTTTAGCTGGATTCATTTTCAGATATCCCCAATCGATCGCCAGGCTGAACATCTTCTTTAGCAAAGCCAGATATCTGTTTGTGGTGCTCTTTTTAGCTCCATCATCGAGCAGTAGAGATCTAAATTTTTCTATCAGCAGTGAATCAATCTCCTGTAGATCTTTGTCTTTAAAAAAGGATTTGATGTTCCGCAGCATGTAATCATCGGTGATCCAGCTTCGTTTATTGACTTTGGCATAATTCGTTGGTAACGTTCATAATGTTCGGCATTATGCTGTGACCGAAACAATCTGGATATCGAAGTAACCCTTGATACCAAGTTTTTCTTTCCAATACTTCTCCCATTTATCTCGGGAGTAT
>Ga0209979_1003206_pt1 | contig 14686 bp, 16 predicted proteins | sample AnhtaG_FD_183114 | JGI IMG/M metagenome (GOLD analysis project Ga0209979, IMG submission 183114) | Deep subsurface microbial communities from Anholt, Denmark to uncover new lineages of life (NeLLi) - Anholt_01485 metaG (SPAdes) (version 2) | ecosystem: Environmental > Aquatic > Marine > Oceanic...
ACAGCATACCTTGCTTTGGTAGACAGTCTCATCACCCCCACCCCTTCCGCTTCCTGGATCGCGGTCATATCATAGCATCGTTGAGGATCCTTGTCAATTACCTCACCAAAAGAAAAAGGCAGGGGGAAGCGGTAGGTAGGGATGAAAGGGGACAGGGAAAGAGGGGAGGAGGTGTCGCTTGACGGGATATTAAGGTCGTGATAAGCTATCCCCCGGCCGGAGCAGTCGGCCAAAGGGCCTGTCCTGAGCGCAGCCGAAGAATGACAGTGAACAGACAAGGAATTGAGCTACGAACACCGTTTTGGAACGCCTGGGATTCGCGCCTGAAGATCGGGTAGTGATCGTCCACACCGACGACCTGGGGGCCTGCCATGCGGCCAACCTCGGCTCCTTCGGCGTGCTGGAGGTAGGGATTGTCTCCTGCGGCTCCATCCTGGTTCCCAGCCCCTGGTTTCCAGAGGTGGCGGCCTACGCCCGCAGCCATCCGGAGGCTGACCTGGGGGTGCACCTGACGCTGACCTGCGAGTACGAATCCTATCGCTGGGGTCCAGTCGCTTCGGCAGGGCCGGGCTCTGGCCTGCGGGATGAAGAGGGGTACCTGTGGCGCACCACCGAGGAATCTCAGGCCCACATCATGCCTGAGGAAGCTGAGAGGGAGCTCCGGGCCCAGATCGAGCGGGCACTGGAATTTGGGATTGACGTCACTCATCTAGATACCCACATGGGAACGGTGTTCCACCCCAAGTTCCTGGAAATCTATGCCCAGTTAGCATTGGAGTATCAGGTCCCCTGCTTCTTTCCCCGTGTGACCGAGGAGATGGCTGCCGAGGCAGGCATGGCCCAGGCCCTCCCAGCGATCCAGGCCCTGATGGCCTATCTGGAATCGCAGAGCCACCCACTGCTGGATCACATGGTTGTCAACACCCTCATTGACGTCGAGGACAAGTTGACCTTCTACAAGGAGCAGTTCGATAGCCTGCAGCCAGGGCTTACCCACCTGCGCCTCCACCCTGCCGTGCCCAGTCTGGAGTTGGAGGCTCTGGGCCTCACGGCCCGCTCTCGCGCTCAAGACTACCAGGTCTTCACTACCCCAGAGCTGAAGGAGTACCTAGCCGGGGCAGGGCTGAAAATCATCGGCTACCGCCGCCTGCGGGACATGATGCGCGGCGCTTGACAGCGGCAGGTGTTCAGTGTACAATATTCTAAGATTTATCAATCCGTACATGAGCACAGAGAGGGAGTGAGATGGTCAAGAGAGCCAGCGCAGTTGAAGCCCGCCGCAATTTCTCGCGGTTGTTAAGCGAAGCCCATTTTGCCGGTGAGGTTACAGTCGTGGAAAGGAATCGGCAGCCGGTGGCTGTGATCATCGGCTATGATGAGTACCAAGAGTTGGTGAGTCGTGCTCAACGGAGCTCGGACAGAGCACCGAAACCGAATGAGGTTCATGCAGAGCAACATACTGTTTCCTTGGAACAAGCGATTGCTGATTTGACGCTGTCCTGCTTAGGGCGACCACCGTGCTCACCACATCCCCTGCGGGAATCTCCGATTGACGCCAATGCTGTAGCCCAAGCCGTGACCGAGACCTTTGGCACCGATGACGCCGTGGAGATTGTGAATCTTCTACGAGACTCTGTCCCATGATCGCCTTGGACACGGACATACTGTGCATCTATCACATCTTTAAGCAAGACGCTCGATTCGAACCCACGGCAGCCCTTATGTCCGCTATGGAGCAAATCCGCTACGGGGTACCAATCTTCAGCCTGCTGGAGTTGTGCGGTGTAACGGCCACAGCAGGATATCGGCAAGAGGCTCTGACTCTGTTCGAGGAGTATGTGAGCGCTGACAACATCACCCTTCTGTATCCTCCCGTTGACCTTGCGTCACCCCAGCAGTTCTGGGCGCGGCAGAATACCGCGCTTCTCCAACGAATCGAGCGAGGTGTGAGGTTGGGCGACGCTGCCATTCTGTGGACCGTAGAGAGCACGGCCTGTGAAGCGCTAATCACATGGAATGTCAGACACTACCGGGAACATACCGATCTTGAGGTCCGGACGCCTGACGAATGGCTGCATGAACATAGATTGTCACCGACCACAACTGATCTCAGCAGCGAGGACTCACCATGCCTGATCTGTTGATCATCGGCTCTGCGGCTGGCGTGCCGACGGAGGCACGTTTCTGTACTTCACTGGCCGTGCGCACTGAGCAGCACCTCTATCTCATAGACGCTGGTGCGCCAGTGAGCACGCTTTTGTGTCGCCTGGGTGAGGACCCGTTGAAAGTGGATACGGTATTCCTCAGCCACATGCACAGTGACCACGTGGCCGGGTTGCCCCTGCTGCTCCAGCACAACCACCTGTTGCACCGCCGGAAGCCGCTCGCCATCTACGGCCCCTGGGATACAGCCCGGCGGCTTCGCTGCCTGCTGCACGACCTGCTGCTGGGCGTGGATCGCCTCAGTTTCCCCCTCAGCCTGCACGATGTGGTCCTGGGCCAGCCCATCCTCCTGCCCGACCTGACCGTCACCTTCTTTCCCACCACTCACTACCTGGGCTTTGCGCCCCACGCTCCCCAGCCCATGAGCTGTGGGCTGATCGTGGAGACAGGGAACAAGCGGCTGGTCATCTCCGGTGATCTGGGCCGTCAGGATGACCTGGTGCCCTATCTGGAGGGCTGCGATATCCTTCTGCACGAGTTCGGCCACTGGAAACTGGAGGAGATCGCCGACTTCGCCGCCCTCCATCGGGTGCCGCATCTGGTGGTCTACCACCTGCACCACGAGTGGGAGCGGCGCGAGGAGGAGATGTGGAGGGTGATCCGCAAGCGCTACGGAGGGGAGCTGACGCTGGCGCGGGATCTGATGCGACTACAACTGTAATGACCAGGTGGATGAGCGGAAAGTGAGAACCCAGGCCAGGTTGCTCCCGGCCGGGGCCCATTGCTTTCGCACCGACCTGATGACCTAAGGCTGGGACCACTCCTCTCTGATGAGGGCCATTAGCTCATCGGGCGTGATGGTGGTTGAACCTGATTCTTTTGCTACCTTTGGGAGTTTTAGAAGATGCTCTCGGTCCCAGGTGACGAGATAATCTGGCTTGGCCTTCTTTGCTGCGGCAGTTATAAAAGAGTCTTTGGGGTCAACATACTCTTCAGCTTCCCAAACTTCTTCTTTGCTTGGCGTTTCAACGATCTCCGGTTTAAGCAACGATAGCAGGGCGATGTAGGAGTCCAGGACATGGGGAGCCTTTTTCTCAAGGTTTCGTTTGGTTTCTGCCAAAACCTCTGGGCTAACTACAAGGGTCAAATTTCCTCGAATGGCTGCACGGATCAGGTCGCGAGAGGATCCTGTTGAAGAATAGGCTGCGCTGAAAAGAACACTGGAGTCAAGAAAGATCCTAAGCATCGGCATTATTTCGGGCAAACTTCTCCTTGTAGATTTTCCCCCGGATCTCTCTTCCTGACTCAATCAGCTCCTCAAGAGTGATTCCCTGTTTCTCTAGGGCTTCCCCGATCCGATCCAAAGCGTCCATCGCTAAGACCTCGCGAGGTGAGATCAAGATACCCTCCTCAGTCTCGATGAAAGCCACAAGACCTCCCTCCTCGATCCCCAGCTTTCGGCGAAATTCGATTGGGATGGTTACCTGCCCTCGTTTCTGAACCGTGGCTAATTTCACCGCTTGAGCCATTTCAAACCTCCTCTGACTCAGTCATACTTTCATAGAGTACGATAATGCTAGCACACTTTCTCACCTTTGTCAAGAAGCTACCGCTTTTAGCCACACCCTGACCTGTAGGAGGTGATCGGATGCCCAGGTGCACGGGCTCGGTCACTGGGAAGTGGAGGAGGCCGCCGACTTGGCCGCCCTCCATCGGGTGCCGCACCTGGTGGTTTACCACCTGCACCACGAGTGGGAGCGGCGCGAGGAGGAGATGTGGAGGGTGATCCGCAAGCGCTACGGAGGGGAGCTGACTATCGCCCATGACCTGATGCGGGTGTCGCTGTGAGGCCTGGAGCAAATTGGGAGCGGGGATACAGGCTCTAATTTGTCTCCCCGCTTTTTTTCATGTGTAGAGCGATGGGGAAGAGTTGCCTCTTCTAGCCAAGTCGCGGGACTCCTCTACCCCTCCTCGACCACCATCTCTCGCACGATATCCGCATCGGTGAAGATATCGGTCTCATCGCGGCTGGTGGTGGAGAACTCGGATACTACTGCGCCCTCGTCGCCGGCCTGGAACCAGTGGAGCGTGTTCGGTTCCAGGGTGTACTGCTCCCCAGGGTTGAGCACGATCTCATACCAGACAGTGTAGTACTGCTCGCGCCCAGCAGGGGGCCGGGCCTGGGGGTTGGGCGTCGGCTCACCCGGTACATACAGGAATAACTTTCCCCAGCGGCAGCGGAAGGTCTCCTCCTTGCCCGGCTCTCCCGCCACGGGCGGATGCCGATGCTCGGGGCAGGCCTGTCGGGGGAAGAGTACCAGCTCCTTGGCGCACACCCGGTCGGTGTTGAGGTAGACCACCAGTTGAAGCCCCGTCTTCTCCAGCTCTCCCAATCCCATATCGCTAACCTCGATGTTCGCCGCCTCCTGGGGAGTGATCACAACCCCCGCCTTGTCCAGGTATTCCAGCGTCCTGCGTCGCGCCTCTTGCAGTTGCTCCTGTGTAATCGTAGTCTCCCTCACCTTCACTCTATTGTCAGATCTTATGCCTGGAGTCCACTATAGGACAGTCACCCCCTCTTGGCAAACAAGCGATTTCGCCAAAAACCTGCAGAGATGGTACAATAGTGATGGATGGCCAGCGAAACTACGCCTGAAACCGACAGGATTATTTACGGCCGAGGGCGCGGAGACCGCTGAGATTTTCTTTTCTCTGCGCGCTCAGCGGCCTCCGCGGTGAATCGAAGAGTTCAATGAGTGGCGGGAGATTCCATTGAGTGACATTCGCCGACTTTGGCCGGTTCTTATCGCACTTGCAGTCGTAGCCCTTCTGCTATCGCTAGGCCTATGGGCCACCCGACCTCGCTGGCACGATCTACTCCTGCACTGGACGGGTGAGGAGGAGCTACTGCCCCAGGTACGGGGGATGCTCCAGTTGGGCACCGACCTGATTCGCCCTTGGCCCAAACTTGAGCCCCAGGTGCCCATCGTCCACACCGGAGTCAACCCCTTCGGCTGCAACACCTTCCTCCAGCAGGAGGTGGAGCCCTGGAAGCGGGAGGAGTCGCTGCGCCTGCTCCAGGAGGCCGGCTTCAAGTGGATCCGTCAGGAGTTCCCCTGGGAGGACATTGAGATCCATGCCAAAGGTGACTTCACCGATTGCCGACATGAGCAGTGCGTCTCCGCCTGGGAGAAATATGATCACATCGTAGACCTGGCTCACAAGTACGGTATAGAAATCATCGCCCGCTTGAGTAACCCGCCAGCATGGTCGCGTCACAACGGCGACATGCGGGGCACCTTCGCCCCACCTGATGATTTGACCGACTTCGGCGATTTCGTGGAGGTAGTCGTCCGCCGTTACCGAGGACGGGTCCGCTACTACCAGATATGGAATGAGCCCAACATCTACCCCGAGTGGGGGGAGCAACCGGTGGACCCGGCGGGCTACACCGCCCTGCTGAAGGAATCCTACATCCGAGCTAAAGGAGTGGACCCAGAGGTGGTCATCATCTGCGGCGCGCTGGCCCCTACTATCGAGCTCGGTCCACGGGATATGAATGACCTCATTTTTCTGCAGCGCATGTACGACGCTGGAGCGGGAGAGTATTTCGACATAATGAGCGTGCAGGGGTATGGTCTGTGGTCCGGTCCCTACGACCGGCGGATGCGGCCCATCACCATCAATTTCTCCCGCAACCTCTTCATCCGCGACATCATGGTGAAAAATCGCGACGCCCACAAGCCTATCTGGATCTCGGAGATGAACTGGAACGCGCTCCCACCCCATCACCCCTCACCGCCCTACTACGGCCGCGTCGCACCAGAGCAGCAGGCCCGCTACGCGGTGGAAGCCTACCGGCGGGCTCAAGCGGAGTGGCCCTGGGTGGGAGTGGTCAACTTCTGGTTCTTCAAGCGTGCCTCGGACGCCGAGCGGGACCAGGCCTGGTACTACTTCCGCATGCTGGAACCCGATTTCACCCCCCTGCCTGTGTACGAGGCGCTCAAAGCCCACGCCACGCAAAAGGCGGTGATGCACCAGGGCTTCCATCAGGAGGATCACTGGACGGTGCGCTGGGAGGGAAACTGGGAACGGGTCAGTGACGGGCGGGCTGTGCTGGAGACCTACCGGAGGACAGATGAAGCGGGAGCGCGAGCCGATTTCGCCTTCAATGGCAGCAGCGTGGCCGTGGTAGTGAAGAAGGAGGCTGACGGTGGTCAACTCCGGGCGACCGTGGATGGCGGCCGGCCCAGGATTTTCGATCTGAGGGCTGAGGGGCCGCAGTACGGCGTGGCGCTGGTGATCGCCAGCGGACTGCACACCAGCGAACATCATGCCACACTGGAGGTAGTGGAAGGTGTCGTGGCCATCGAGGGCTTCATTGTGCGGCCCCGGTCCTCCCAGCTCAACTGGGCACTGGCCGGGGCGGGTGTGGCTGTGCTTCTCGTGCCCGCGGTCTATACCCAGCAAAGGGGGGTGTGGTGGAGAAGATAACGCTGAGGAAAGCTCTCCCGCTGCTGGTTATCCTTCTCCTGGCCGCAGCCCTGCGCTTCTACCGGCTGGATGGGCAGAGCCTGTGGGCCGACGAGGGCAACAGCGCCGCCCTGGCCCTCCGCTCGCTGGACCGAATCGCCCGCGATGCCGGGCACGATATCCACCCCCCACTCTACTACTGGCTGCTGCACTTCTGGGTGCGCGCCTTCGGTATCAGCGATGTTGGCCTTCGCTCCCTGTCCGCCCTGTCGGGGGTGCTGCTGGTGGCCCTCACCTATCTGTTGGGAGGGCACCTCCTTGAGCGGTCGGTGGGGCTGGCTGCTGCCTTCACCGCTGCGATCTCCCCCTTCCAGGTGTACTACAGCCAGGAGGCCCGCATGTACATCCTGCTGACGCTGTTGGGCGCGGCGTCGGTGTACGCTCTGCTGCGCTACCTGGAATCTGATACCCTGAAGGGCACAGGGAAGCCGATCTGGTTGGTCGGCTTCATCCTCAGCACGGCGGCGGGCCTCTATACCCACTACTCCTTCCCAATTGTGTGGGGAATAGCAAACGCAGCATGGCTGGCCTGGATCATTTCCATCCACACCAGAGGTCGCCTGCTCCAGCGGATTGGGACGTGGCTCATGGGGCAATTGGTCATTGTGGGATTTTACGCTCCCTGGCTGCCCATCGCCTATCGTCAGCTTAGCACCTGGCCAGCCATCAGCCAGCAGCACGGGCTCCGCCTCTACCTGCACCAGGCCTTTCGACTGTGGAGCCTGGGCGAGACTGCTCCGGGCGGAACGGGCAGCCTCTGTCTGCTGTGGGGGATGATCGTCCTGTGGTTGTTGGGGGCTTGGCCAGCGCGCCAGGAGGAGGGCCGATTTGCCCTGCCCCTCTGGCTGCGCCAGGGCCTGACCCTGGGTTACTGCCTGCTCCCGGTGTTCTTCCAGTGGGGGATGTCCCTTTTCCGGCCGGCATATCGGCCCAAATTCTTCCTCGTGGCCGCGCCCCCCTTCGCCGTGCTCCTCGGCCAGGGCATCGCCAATGGCCTGCACACCCGGTGGTGGGCCCTGCGCAACACCTGGGCAGTGGCCAGCCTGTCTCTGATCCTCGTCGCCTCCTGCAACTCGTTGGCCCATTACTACTTCGATCCCACCTTCGCCCGCGACGATTATCGAGGCACGGCGGCCTACATCACAGCGGTGGAGCGTCGGGGGGACGCCATCCTGCTGAACGCGCCAGGGCAGTGGGAGGTCTTCACCTATTACTACAAAGGTGAACTGCCGATCTACCCCTTGGCCCGAAAGCGGCCCCCCGATGAGGAAAGGACGCTCGCCGAGTTGAAGAGGATCGGTACTGAGCACCGCCGCCTCTTCTGCCTCTTCTGGGCCACGGAGCAGAGCGACCCGGAGCGGATCGCCGAGGGCTGGCTGGACCAACACGCCTACAAGGCTCTGGACCTCTGGCGGGGGAATGTGCGCTTCGTGATCTACGCCCTGCCAAAGGCCATCCCTCCCGGCGAGATGAAGCAGCAGCTCAACGTCCAGTTGGGCGATAGGATCACTCTGCAGGGCTACACCCTTCAGGAGGAGTCCGTCGCCGCCGGCGAGATCCTGCAACTGACCCTTTTCTGGCGCGCGGAGGCCCCCATCGAAGAGCGGTACAAAGTATTCGTCCAGGTGCTCGATCCGGCCAATCACATCGTCGGCCAACGGGACGCGGAGCCGGGGGGCGGGGCACGGCTGACGACGCTCTGGCCGCTGGGCGAGACCATCGCCGACAACTACGGGGTGCTCATTCGTCCCGGGACGCCGCCAGGCCGCTATCGGCTCATCGCCGGCCTCTACAGCCTGACCACAGGGGAGCGGCTGCCAGTCAATGGCAATGACAAGGTCCTGCTCAGCCAGGTCAGCGTGGCCCGGCCCGCTGCCCCGCTGCCGCTGGAGGCCTATGGGATCCAGCATCCAATTCAGCTCCTGTACGACCCCCTCGCCCTTCTGGGCTACGACGCTTACAAGTTAGGCTTCGATTGGCGTCCGGAGGAGCCACTGCACCCCGGCGACATCCTGCACCTCGACCTCTACTGGCAGGCCCGCCAGGCTCTCCACACCCGCTGGCGGCTGAACCTGCGCTTGGTGGATGAGGGGGACCGGACCTGGTGGAGTGGGGAGCAGCTCCCGCTGGCCGGGCAGCCCTATCCCACCACCGAATGGCAGCCTGGGGAGGTCGTGCGGGGGCAGTACGACCTGCTCATTCCCGCCCACGCTCCTCCGGGGCGCTACCGCCTGGAGGGGGAAGTGCAGCCGCTGGGCGGTGGATTGGCCCTCCGGCCCCTGTGGAGGTCCGAATGGCTGAAGGTGAGGCGTTGAGGGTAGGCCGCATGGGGGAGAGGGTTTCAGTCGTCACTACGGTCTGCAATGAGGGAGAAAACATCCACCGCCTGTTGGATTCACTGGCCATCCAAAGTCGCCCGCCGGACGAAGCGGTGATCTGCGACGGGGGTTCCACGGATGACACCCTGGACATCCTGCGAAGTTACGCCCAGGAGGGGAAAGTTCCCCTGCGGGTGATCGTGCGGCCTGGAGCCAACATCTCCCAGGGGCGCAACGCCGCCATCGCCGAGGCAAAGGGGGCCATCATCGCCGTCACCGACGCCGGGGTGCGGCTGGAGTCTGAATGGCTGGCCTCTTTGACCGCTCCCTTCGAGCAAGACTCTCGGACCCAGGTAGTCAGTGGCTTCTTCGCCCCCGATCCCCACTCCGTGTTTGAGATCGCTTTAGGCGCCACGATTCTGCCCGTGTTGGCCGATATTGACCCTCTCAGGTTCATGCCCTCCAGTCGCTCGGTGGCCTTTCGCCACGAGGCCTGGAAAGCGGTGGGCGGCTATCCGGAGTGGATTGACTATTGCGAGGACCTGCTCTTCGACTTCGCCCTGCGAGAGCGACACGGCCCCTTCGCCTTCGCGCCGCAGGCTCTGGTTCACTTTCGTCCCCGGCCCAACCTGGCCGCCTTCTTCCGCCAGTACTACCGTTACGCCCGGGGGGATGGCAAGGCGGACCTGTGGCGCAAGCGCCATGCAGCCCGCTATCTGACCTACCTGATAGCCACTCCCCTCCTCATCCTGCTCAGCCTGCTTCACACCCCGCTGTGGCTGCTGGCCTTTCTCGTGGGTGGCACCATCATGTTCTACACCCCCTACAAGCGGCTGCTTCCCATGATGCGTTCGCTTTCCCTCCAGGAGAAGTGCCAGGCCGTCATCTGGGTGCCGGTGATTCGGGTGACGGGAGACGTGGCCAAGATGACCGGCTACCCGGGGGGATGGTGGTGGCGCTGGCGGCATCGGCAGCAGATCCCTGCCCGCTATCCCCACTGAAAGACTACAAGCGGGTCAGCTCGAACTTCCCCGTCACTGTGTCATAAACCCCGAAACTCGGCTCTCCGAAACGGCCCATCACCTCGCCGGGATTGGCCCACAGCGTCCCACCGAGCTGTTGGGTCTGTGGGCGGTGGGTGTGGCCGCTGAAGACAACGTCATAGTGTCGGGAAGCGGCCAGGGCCCGGCCAATCTGAGGGTAGTGAGCTACGGCGATCTTTCTGCCATTCAACTTCAGCTCAACCAATGGCTGGTACAGGTAGACCTCCTCCCGTTGGGAGGCAACCTGGGCCAGGAGCAGGGGATCACCGTCGTTGTTGCCCAGCACGGTGTGGACCGGCCCTGAAAAGGAATCCTGTATCTGCTTCAGTGAGAAGGGTGCGCAGAGGTCGCCGCAGCACAGCAGAACTTCCACCCCCTCCAATCGGTCCAACGCCCTCTCCAGGTTCCAGATGTTATCGTGGATGTCAGATAGGACAGCGATTCGCATTTTTCCTCCCTCCTGTTCACTGAGCTTGTTGGCTCAGCCATCCCGCCCTCGGGATGGCTCGCCACAAAGCAGCGGAGAACGCATGTGGCCCTGTGGACCGCCGCAACCCGGGGACGGGTTGCGAGAGCAGATGTTTGCTCAGCCATCCCGTCCCCGGGATGGTCCGCTGCGAGGCAGCGGAAAAGCTAACACAACCAGGCGCCAATATCATCCACCTCAATCAAGGGCATCACCCCCCGATCATAGAAACAAGCGCTGGAATACGGATAATCCGCCCGATTGTCAACCAATGCCCGTCGCTTGACTACCGCATTGTTGTGGAAGTACTCCAGCTTCTGCCGCAGGAAGTCTACTGAATAGACATTTTGCGCCTGCACCTCCTGCCAAATGCCATGTTGCTTTCCAGCGTCCGCATGCTCAGCGAAGAAGGCGAGCAACTCGCTCCGCTGCTCTTTCCGCAACTCCTTCAAGATCGCATGGGCGGTGTAGGAAGCAAACTGCTGCAACACGTGTGAGATGATTAACGAATCAGATGGCCTGACGATGATGTGAAGGTGGGAGGGCATGATGACAAAAGCGTACAGGCACCATCGATCGTGCTGTCGGAGCCAGTCGAGAGAATCCAGAATGATGCTGGCATAAGAGGGCTCGGCTAGCAGATGTCTCCAACCGTGCAAGGTGGTGGCGAAGTAGAGATGAGCAGGATCGTGATGGGGCCGAAACGTCATCAGTACCTCCGTCCGCATGGAGTCATGATAGTGCCTTGACATTCTGTACAGAAGCAGTGATAGTGCGGCCCTGTGGGCCGCCGCAACCCGAGTACGGGTTGCAGGAGCTCTCTTGTCGCTCAGCCATCCCCTCCTCGGGATCGCGTACCGCAGAGTGGTGGATGAGGTCTGTCGCTCTGCGATCCCGTCCTCCGGTATCGCCCGCGGAGCCGCTCAACCCACCCCCATTATACCCAGGCCTTAACTCCCACACAAGCTCGTCCTGTCTGACTTGGCTGACAGGCCAGGGATCCCGCCGAAGGACTCGGCCGCCCCAGTTCGACAACCCCGGCCTCCTGTGCTATACTACCCCACGTGACCTATGAGGGAGGGAGAAAATGAGCCTCAAATCCACCCGTTTAATCTTCCATGGTCTGGGAAACGTCAACTGTCGGGTGCTGCGCATTCTACACGATAAAGGGGAGCTGCTTCACAACCGCTACAGGCTGCATCCATTGATCGTTAGCGTCGTTGACTCCCAAGGCGCAGTCTGGGATCCGCGGGGGCTGGATCCACTGGAGATCGCGGCTCTCAAAGGCGCTGGGCGGAGTGTGGCCGAGCACTCTGCCGGACGGCCAGGGATGAGTGGGATGGAGCTGATTGAGCAGGCGGAGGCGGATGTGCTGCTGGAGGCCTCTCCGCTTAACCTGGAGACAGGTCAGCCAGGGCTGAACTGCATCCGGACTGCCCTTTCACAGGGAATGCACGTGGTGACAGCCAACAAGGGGCCGTTGGTGCTGGCCTGCCAAGAGTTGATGGAACTGGCTCGCTCCAATGGCGTGGGGATAAAGTTCAGCGCCACGGTGGGGGGTGGCCTGCCCGCGGTGAACATCGGTCAGCGAGACCTGGCCGGGGCGACTATCCTCCGGCTGGAGGGCATCCTCAACCTGACCAGCCACTATATCCTCAGCCAGATGTCGGCTGGCATTTCCTTTGAGGAGGGACTGGCCCGCGCGCAGGCGGAGGGGCACGCAGAGGCGGACCCCCGGTTGGATGTGGAGGGCTGGGACGCAGCAGCCAAGCTGGTGATCCTGGCCAACGCAGTGCTGGGCCAGCCAACCACGCTGGCCGATGTGCAGGTCACCGGCATTGCAGGCATAACCTACGAAGAGATCTGCCAGGCGCGGGCGGAGCGCAAGATCATCAAACCGCTGGCCTCAGCGGAGCGGCGGACGGATAGGAGCTATGGACTGCGGGTGGCTCCCACCCGGCTGCCCCTGTACCATCCCCTGGCCCGCCTGACAGCCCACCAAATGGCGGTGGTCTATCACACCGACATCGCGGGCACGGTCACCGCCGTGATTGATGAGGAGGATCCCATGCCCACTGCGGCGGCGATGCTGCGCGATCTGATTGACATCCATTGCGCTTGAGAGGAGAGGGCGATGCCCCGTCGGAACAGGTTCAGTTGGTCCGTCAGCCGCATGAAGGAGTTCGACTTCTGCCTGCGCCACTACCACTGGAGGCGCTACGGTTCCTGGGGTGGGTACCGAGCGGATGCCAGCCGCGAGGCGCGGCAGGCCTTCGTCCTGAAATACGTGACCAGCCTATCGCACTATGTGGGGAGCATCATCCACCGCACTTGCGCCCGCTTCTGGCGAGATCAACAGAAGGGGCGGTACCTCTCCGAGGAGAAGGCTCGGCAGAACACCATCCGCGCTCTGTACGCTGGCATCGGCGACTCGGAGCGCGGCGGCTGGCGAAAGCGGGTCAGCAGCGGTACCCATCTGTTCGAGCATGAATACGACGGCGGCCTGTCCGAGGAGCGATTGGCGCGGGCCCGCGATCGGATCGCCCGCTCCCTGGCCGGCTTCTACGCCCTCGATCTGGTGAAAAGGGCTCAGGCCAATGGAGACAAGCCGGAGGTGCTGTCCATCGAGAAGCGAGAACGCTTTGAGCTGGCCGGTACCACAGTTTACTTGGTGATGGACCTGGTGGTGCAGGAGCCAGATGGGGTGCGCGTCATCTGGGACTGGAAGAGCGGGCATAAGGAACAAGTCAATGAGTTCCAGGGAGCGGTTTACGCCCTATATGGCCAGCGGGCCTGGGGCCTGCCGGTTGATCGCCTCCGGATGCGCCTCGCGTATCTGCAGCCGCAGAGAGTACAGGAGTTGGTCCTCACGCCGGAGCTGCTCGCTCAAACGCAGGCCCAGATCGAGGCCAGCATCGCGGCCATGCGGGCCCGGCTGCGAGATGTGGAGGAGAATGTGGCCCACATTGACGATTTCCCCATGACCGATGACCTGACCCGCTGCTCAGGCTGCGCCTTCAAGCGGCTGTGTGGCCGAGATTAGCCATGCGCCAGACCGAGCAGGCTGACAAGCTGGCCTACTGGCCGATCAGGACCGTGCTCCAGCTTACTGATGCGGCCCGTGTCAACTCAAATGATAATGTTACCGAAGCGCGATGGTTCACTCAAAAGATAATGTTACCGGGGCGTCCGCTCCTTTCTCGTAGAAGCTAGGGGGAAGGCGAGGGTCTCGTGGACGTTCTCAGTCCTTCCCTCGACGGCGTTGGGTAGGGAGAAGAGGTAGTCAATCAGTCCGTAGATCTCCTGCCGCAGCGTCCGAGGGTTCGTTCCTTCCCGTAGGGTTTCCAGTCGTTGTCGTTCGTTCTCGTTGATGGCGTCGGTCTCGCAGAGGCGGTCGAAGGGAGTGCGGGCCTGGTCGTATCGCCGCTGTGTGCGGGCGGGTCTATCTTCGGCAGCAGGGATGAAGGTCTTCTCCACCACTCGCATGACGGGCTGGAAGAAGTTAGAGTACAGCCACATCTTGTCGTAGAGTTGGTCGAGGGTGATGGTTGGGGCTACGGTGTCGATTCGTTCATTCCCCAAGTAAGCGCGGACGAGTGTGGAGTTCTTCTGCTCGACGAAGGGGTTGTCGTTTTTATGGAAGGGTCGGCTGCGAGAGAGCTGCACGTTTTGCACCATCTCTCCCCAGAAGCGCAGCAGGTGGTGGTTGAAGAATTCGCTGCCGTTGTCGGGGTGGATTTCCAGTATCGGGAAGGGAAGACGGGCCAGGATGCGGCGAAAGCCATCTTGCATGACGCAGTAGCTGCGTCCCAGTACAGCCACCCGTTCACTCCAGCCGGTAGCGACGTCGATCATCTGTAGGGTGTGGACATAGTGGCCCGAGGGGCTGGCGCCGCCGTGATGGACCAAATCCACCTCGAAGTGGCCTGGATGCTGTTCATTCCAGGGGATGCGTTTCATGGGGATACCTCGCGTGGCCCGATTGGCTTGTTCGGGTCCTTTGCGGGGGAGGCGAGGCTGGTCTTGGTGGATGCGTGCCAGGATGCGCCCCACGGTGGACACACTAATCTGGTCCAGCTTGGCCAGCAACTGTGAGGATACCTTCAGTTCACCATGAGCCGCCAGATGCTCGGCCATCCACACCCCCTTGGGAGTGAGGCGTT
>Ga0209979_1003207_pt1 | contig 14684 bp, 12 predicted proteins | sample AnhtaG_FD_183114 | JGI IMG/M metagenome (GOLD analysis project Ga0209979, IMG submission 183114) | Deep subsurface microbial communities from Anholt, Denmark to uncover new lineages of life (NeLLi) - Anholt_01485 metaG (SPAdes) (version 2) | ecosystem: Environmental > Aquatic > Marine > Oceanic...
GATGAGCAGGCCGGCGGCGAGGTAGCCGACGATGACCGGCAGCCGCAGGTAGTGAGCAAGCGCGCCACCGGCAAGCGCCACCGCCACCACCAAGAAGATCTCGCGGAAAAGTTCGCCCTCTTCCATGGTGTGCTCATTGTGACGCCGCTGCCGCGGGCCCACAAGGGGTACACACCGAACACGGCTCGGGACAGATCCAGATACCCTGTCGCCTGCGCCTGCACGTCGTTAGCGAGTTCGGGAACCTTTCGCCCCTTTTCTAACGGATACGTGCATCGGCTCCCCGAAGGCCGGCGCTCTTAGTGCTGCTCAGGGTGTCTCTATACAAGGCCCCGTCTCTTCAATCTGGCGCCACCATCTTCCAGAGGAGGTATCGGTCCCGCAGGGTGCTGGCTCGGTAGGTCGAGGCGCCGGCCTTCGTCCTTAGCGGATGAGCCAGGCCGCCAGCCAGCCAATGCCGAAGCAGACGGGAAAGGTGAGGATCCAGGCCATCACGATGTTGTAGGCGATGCCCCAGCGGACCGCCGAGAGCCGCCGCGTCGCCCCAACACCCATGATGGCCGAGCCGATGGTGTGGGTCGTGCTCAGCGGGATGCCGAAGTGGGCGGTCGCAGTAATGGTCACAGCAGCGGCCGTCTCGGCCGCAAACCCGTGCACCGGTTGCAGCGAGGTGAGACGCATACCCAGAGTCCGGATGATGCGCCAGCCTCCAAAGGCCGTGCTCACACCCATGATCGTGGCGCAAAGGAGGATGATCCACAGCTCCACGTCGAACTCCCTGTCATAGTGAATGGCCATGGCCATGGCCATGACCCCCATGGCTTTCTGGCCGTCGGCGGTGCCGTGGCTCCAGGCCATGAAGGCAGCAGAGACCACCTGAAGGGGGCCGAAGAGACGACGTGCCATCAACGGGCTGGCCCTTCGCAGCAGCTGGAGAAGGCCAAGCATCAGGAGGAAGCCACCCGCCGCACCGCCCACCACCGCCGCTCCCACCCCCGTGAACACCTTCTGCCAGCCTTCCCACAGCAGCACGTCCGGGCCCGCCACGGCCACGCCCGCGCCGGCGATGGCAGCAACGATGCCGTGGCTCTCGCTGGTGGGCAGGCCGAAGTACCAGGCGAAGGTGCTCCAGAGGATGACCGCGATGGCGGCGGCGGCGATCGTCTCCAGGGTGACGATCTCTATGTCCACGATGCCCTTACCGATGGTGGTGGCGACAGCCGTCCCCGAGAGGGCGCCCAGGACGTTAAAGACCGCGGCCATGCCCACGGCGGTCATCGGGCGGAGGACACGTGTGGAGACGACCGTAGCGATGGCGTTGGGCGCGTCCGTCCAGCCGTTGACGGCCTCGAAGCCCAGGATGAGGATCATGGTGAAAATGAAGAAGGCGAAGGAATCGGTCATGTCATGTTTGAGGCGTGATGACCGGGCAGGCCCGGAGCGCCGACGGAAAGAGGGCTCCCAGAAGGAGCCCCTGCGGCTGGCATCGGGGGAAGGTGCGGAATGGAGCTACGCATGCCGGAGGACGATGCCCTCCAGGACGTTGGCCACGTCCTCGCAGCGGTCGGTGGCTTCCTCCAGGTGGTCGTAGATCTCCCGCCACTTGATGATCTCGGCGGCGCTCACCGTGTCCTCAAAGAGTTCGGCCATGGCACTGCGAAAGAGGTCGTCGGCCACGTTCTCCAGGCGGTTGATCTCCACGCAGTGGGGGAGTATCTCGCGGAGGTTGCGGTGGGCGCGGAGATGGCTGATGGCCTGTTCCACCTTCACCGTCATCAGGCGCACGACATCGGCGAGGTCGCGGCTCTTGGCGGTCGGCCCGGAGACGCCGTAGAGGCGCATGGCGGTGGTGGCCTCCTCGATGAAGTCCATAACATCGTCCATGCGCTGCGCCAGGAGGGCGATGTCCTCCCGCTCGATGGGGGTAACGAAGGTCTTGTGGAGGAGGGCCATGATCTCGTGGGTGATGGCATCACCCTTGTGCTCCAGCTCCCTCAGACGGTCGGTCTTCATCTCCACGTTCTGGTAGTGCTCCATCAGGTCCAGGAGAACCTCTCCGGCGTCCACGAGGTTCTGGGCGCTCTGATGGAGCAGGTTGTAGAAGCGGTCATCTCTGAGAAGGAAGGGGAACTTAGGCATTTCTATCCACCGAAGCGACTAGCTGCCCGAAGAGAAAAATAGCCCGCTCCGGGCTTTGATGGGTACCGTTGGGTGGGCGGGCCTTATGGCTCATGAGCTTCAAGGAGAAGGTAGCACGGCGGGTCGAAAAGCGTCAATGGGACCGGGCGGGGGTTGTCGTTGACCCGCTGGGGGGCTCGTGCTAGACTGACGAGTGCCGACCGATAGGTCGTGAGGGCTCTGCTGTCCGTCCCGCCGGTCGGGGCGCCGATGAGCAGAGTATTTTTGCCCTCGCCCCGAGCGGCGAGTTCGTGGTGGGCGTAGCCGAGCGGTTAAGGCGCCAGGTTGTGGCCCTGGAGATCGAGGGTTCGAATCCCTCCGTCCACCCCACGACGAAAGATCGTAAGCGGCTGCCGGGTCTCGGCAGCCGCTTTGGTACAGGGGTCAGACGGTGAAGCTCGTTCGCCTCCTCATCTTCTTCCTAGCCCTGGCTGTCCTTCCTGTCGCTGCCGCCTGTGCGGGTGGGGACGGAGACAACGAGCGGGTGGCGGGCGTCGTGAGTCGCATGCTGGCCCTGGGCCAGCCCGCTGGCGCCAGCGTGCAGCACTTCGCCGGTCGTCTGCCCGATGACATGCCGGTGGAACTCCCCTCGTACCCCGGATCCACGCTGATGGCCTCCCTGCGCCAGGTGGTGAGCGACGATGCAGTCTACTTCATCGTGCTTGATACCGCCGACTCGCCGGATGAGGTGCTCCAGTACTATGAGGAGGCCTTCAGCGAGGACCCCTGGCAGGTGGAGGCTACCTCCTCCACCGAGGAGCTCACTGCCTTGCAGTTCAGCAAGGTCGATGATGCCAACATCTCCGGGGGGGTGGCAGTCAACCAGTCGCTGGAGGGCGATGGCCGGAGCAGCATCTTCATGTCTCTGGAGGTGATCTCAGGTGCAGGCGAGGAGGAGGAAGAGCCGTTTCAGCTTGGTGCCAGCCGGCCTCTGCCCCGCGACTTTCCCTCGGACATCCCTATCTATGATGGGTCCACGGTCATCGCCACCGCCCACGTGAGGTCGCCCGGCAACCAGGACTTCCTGATAACCTTCCTCAGCCAGGACCCCCAAGACGAGGTGATCGAGTATTACCGGGAGGAGTTCGAGGCCAGGGGCTGGAGCGTGGTCGATGAGCCGAGCGAGGGCTTCGCTTCATCCATCTCCTTCCAGGACAGCGCCAGCCCGGAGATCTCCGGGACCATCTCCGCTGATGTCTTCGCCGAGGAAGGGGACTACACTCAGGTGGACATGCAGCTTCGGGTGAGTTCCGGTCGCGCCCAGCCCGAGTGACCCTTCCTACCCTGCCACCTGCCTCGTTTGCCCCTCCTACGTGAGGCGCTCAATGAGGAGCGCCGCCAGCCCCAGGAAGAAGAAGAAGCCCAGGATATCGGTGAAGGCGGTGACGATGATGCCTGAAGCCAGCGCCGGGTCCAGGCGGGCCAGGCGCAGGGCCGTGGGCACCAGCACCCCCGCGGTAACCGCTGCACCCACGCTCAGCACGGTCGCCAGCCCCGCCACCACCCCTAGCCAGACGTTGTCCTTCCACAGGAAGGCGGCCACGCCGATGAGGAGGCCGATGACGACCCCGTTGAGCGCGGCTATGACCAGCTCGCGACGCAGCACCCGCAGGGCCTGGCGCGGCTCCACCTGGCCAAGAGCCAGGGAGCGCACGACGAGGGTGATCGTCTGCACCCCCGCATTGCCGCCCAGCCCAACGATCATGGGCATGAACACGGCCAGGGCCACCACCTCCTCGATGGTGGATTCGAAGGCGTTCACGGTCAGGGCGGCGAAAAAGGCCGCCACCAGGTAGAACAGGAGCCAGCTCAGCCGCGGCAGCAAAGACTGCCGCAGGGGCCGCAGGACCGACTCCTCCTCCGTCAGACCCACCATGCGGTACATGTCCTCGGTGGCCTCCTCCTGGGCCACATCCATGAGGTCGTCTACGCTGGTCACGCCTACCAGGCGGCTCTTCTCGTCCACCACGGGGAGGGCCACGAAGTTGTAACGCTGGAGGATGCGTGCTGCCTCCTCCTGGTCCTCGTCCACGCGGATGCTGATGACCTCCGGGGTCATGATGTCGGCGATGTGCTCCTCGGGAGCGGCCACGACGAGCTGACGCAGGCTGACCACGCCCTCGAGGCGGTGCTCGGCGTCGATGACGTAGAGGTAGTAGGCCAGCTCAGCATCCGGGTGGGTGCGCCGGAGGTAAGCCAGGGCCTGGTCTACCGTCCACTCCTTGTGCAGGGCCACGAAGTCGGCGCTCATGCGACCGCCGGCGCTCTCGTCCTCGTGGCGGAGGAGGCCGGTCACTTCGGGGGCCGTGCGCATGGCCAGCAAGACCTGTTCGGCCTGCTCCGGCGGCAGCATGTGGAGGACATCCGCGGCGACATCGGTGTCCACGCGGTCCAGGAGGGGGGCCAGGACGGCGGCCTCCAACTCCATGACCACGTGTCGTCGGGGCTCCTCCTTGAGGTATTCCAGGATGTCGGCGAGCGTCTCCCTGGGTAGCTGCGGCAAGAGGGCCACGCGCAGCTCGGGCTCCAGGCCGGCGATGACCTCGGCCTGATCGGCGGGATGGAGTCTTTCCAGGTGCGAAAGGGCCCCCGGGACGTCGCCTGCTATCAGGAACTCGCGCACCTGCTCCATGGGCTGCTGCTTCTCTTCGCGCATGGCTTGCCTCCGCCAAGAGGGGTGTGCCGGGCTCGAAGGGTGCCCGGTTCAGGCTGCCGGGAGAGTACTCCAGTTCGGTTGAGGGCCGGAGAGGGCTATGCTAGACTGTCGAGGGCCCGAAAGGCGCCGCAAGGCCCGCGCTGATACTAGCGGGCGGCTCTTTCCGGGTCAACCGGCGCGCTCGTAGCTCAGCGGACAGAGCACCTGGCTTCGGACCAGGGGGTCGGGGGTTCGAATCCTCCCGGGCGCGCCAGCTTGTTTCTGTCCCCCGATGCAAGAGCTGAACCTCTCTCCGCGAGCCAAGGCCATCGTCATCGCCGGCACCATGCTGGGGTTGCTGGTGGCGGCCATCAGCCAGACGGTGGTGAGCACGGCGCTGCCGCGCATCATCGGCGAGCTGGGCGGCCTCAACCTGTTTAGCTGGGTCTTCACCGCCTCCATGCTCACCTCCACCACGGTGATGCCGCTCGTGGGGAAGCTGTCGGACCTCTACGGCCGCAAGCCCTTCTTCATCGGGGGAATCGTCGTCTTCATGGTCACCTCTGCCCTGTCGGGACTCTCCCAGAGCATGGTGCAGCTCATCGTCTTCCGGGGCTTCCAGGGGATAGGCGCGGGCATGATCATGGCCAACGCCTTCGCCATCATCGGGGACCTCTTTGCTCCGTCGGAGCGGGGCAGGTACATGGGGCTGTTCACGGCGGTGTTCGGGCTGGCCAGCATCGTCGGTCCGCTCCTGGGGGGCTGGATCACCGACAACCTGAGCTGGCGCTGGGTCTTCTACGTCAACATCCCGGTCGGCGTGGTCGCCCTCTCCGTGCTGATGGTGGGCTTCCCCTGGATCCGGCCGAGCGGGACCCGGCCTCCCATCGACCACTGGGGCGTATCCGCCCTCGTCCTGGCGGTGGTACCCCTGCTGCTGGCGCTGGTGTGGGCGGGAGACCTGTACCCGTGGCTCTCCCCGCAGATCGCCGGCCTGCTGGCGATGTCAGTAGTGGGGACGGTCGCCTTCATCCTGGTCGAGCGGGCGGCGGCGGACCCCATCATGCCGCTCGGCATGTTTAGCAGCCCCGTCTTCAGCGTCGCCATCATGATCACTTTCCTCACTGGCATGGGCATGTTCGGCGCCATCACCTTCACACCGATGTTCATTCAGGGAGCGCTGGGCTCCTCGGCCACGAACTCAGGCCTGGTCACCATGCCCATGATGCTGGGGCTGGTCGTGGCCAGCACCACCGCCGGCCAGCTCATTACGCGCACGGGGCGCTACCGGGTGCTGGTGGTCCTCGGCGGCATCGCGCTCGCCGCTGGGATGTACCTGATGTCCCGCATGGACGAGGGGACGGCGCACATGGTAACAGTGCGCAACATGATCATTGTCGGGGTGGGCCTGGGCACCAGCATGCCCATCCTGGGCCTGGTGGTGCAGAACGCTATGCCCTACCGGCTGCTGGGCGTGGCGACCTCGTCGGTGCAGTTCTTCCGCCAGATCGGGGGCACGCTGGGCATCGCCATCTTCGGGACCCTGGTGACGACGCACCTTCGAGACAACCTCCGCGCGGAGCTGCCGACGGAGGTGCAAGCCCTGCCGGAGCCGCTGCTGGAGCGGCTGGAGGACCCCCAGGTGCTCCTCAGTCCAGACGCTCTGGACCGGCTGCGCGAGGGCTTCGCCGCGCTCGGCGCCCAGGGCGCGGGGCTCTTCGCGGAGACTATCGACTCCATGCGCATGGTCCTGGCCGAGGCCGTGACCAACGTCTTCTTCCTGGGCATGCTGGTCTCGATCGCCGCCCTCGCGGTCAGCGTGTTCCTGCGCGAAATCCCGCTCCGAACCACGGTCGCCGGCGAGGAGGGTGCCCGGCCGCTGCCGGCTCCGCCCGCAGGCGAGGCTGTCAGCGGGCAGGTTCCTGGCATCCCTCTCGCCGACCCGCCCTCGGCGGGCCCGCCAGGGGATGAGCCGGGGTAGCCGGTCTGCTGAGTGGGTCGGAGGGTGCAGCAAGGCCTACGGATCTGGTGCGCCCGGCCGATACATAAGATTGGGGAAGCAGCCAATCTGTCCCCATCAACCCAGCAGGGCCAGCGCCGACCCTCCCCGCCACCAGCTCGACGCTGGCCCTCACCATTCCAGCCCCTTCCTCCCCCTTGACCTCCCCCTTGACACAACCCGCAGAAGCCCTATCATGCGGGTCGCCATCTGCGAGCCGAACGCCCGGTCTCTGGCAGGAAAGACCAGGGAAGTCTCCAATGTCCACAGGAACTCTGCGGTATACGCTGACCGACGCGGTGCTCCCCCGGGAGACCGTGGCTCGCCAGGCGCTTGTTATCGTCGGGGCGGTAGCGTTCCTGGCGCTGGCCGCGCAGGTGAGCTGGAACTATCCGTTCATCCAGACCAGGGCCGGCGGGCCCGTTCCGGTAACGGGTCAGACGTTCGGCGTTCTGGTCATTGGCGCCTTGCTGGGCAGCCGGCTGGGGGGAACAGCCATCCTGGCCTATCTGACCGCCGGGGTCGCGGGCCTTCCCATCTTCGCCGGTTGGTCTGGCTCCTACACCTACTTTGCGGGACCCACGGGCGGATACCTGCTGGGCTTCGTCATCGCTGCCATGGTGGTGGGCTGGTTCGCCGAGCGGGGGTGGGACCGCTCACGGTGGATCGTCCTGCCGATGCTGCTGGGAAACGCCCTCATCTACGTGCCGGGGCTGCTCTGGCTCCATCAGTGGCAGCGGGTGGTCGGGCTGGAGGGGCACACGCTCGATCTGGGCCTCTGGCCTTTCGTTCCCGGCGATCTCCTGAAGCTGGTGGCTGCTGCGCTGGTCCTCCCGGCGGGGTGGACCTTGGTGGAGCGCCTGGGGGCCCCGCTGAGGAGATGACCGGCTCGGTCTGCTTCCCAGGCGGGTCCCGGTCCGCACCCTTGCCGTGGCCTATTAGATGGCCCTTGACTTGACCCTACTCGCAGATCGCCTATCATGGCATTCAGTCTTCGCCGGTTCTTCGCGCTGTGCGCCTCCTGCGTCCAGTGGTGAACCCGGTTCTCAGCGAGAATCATGGCCTTACTTGAGATAAGCGACCTTTCCATTCGCTTCGGAGGTATCATAGCCCTAGAAGATGTCTCCTTCGGTGTCTTACCGGAGGAGATCGTAGGGCTCATCGGCCCCAACGGGGCGGGCAAGACCACCGTCTTCAATTGCATCACCGGCATCTACCAGCCGGATAGCGGGTCGATGACCTTCGAGGGCCGTGACCTCCTGAGCCTGCGCCCGCACCGGATCATCGGCCACGGGGTAGCCCGTACCTTCCAGAACGTCGAGCTGTTCCGCAGCATGACCGTGCTGGACAACCTGCTGGTGGGCCAGCACGCTAGCTTGAGCTGCAACCTGCTGGAGTGCGCCTTTCGGCTTCCGCGGGCCCGCAGGGAGGACCGGTACGGCCGGGAGCGCGCCCTGGAGGTGCTGCGAATCCTGAAGCTAGAGCATCTGCAAGACGTTCCCGTGGCCGCCCTCCCCTTCGGCATCAAGAAGCACGTGGAGATGGGCCGAGCCCTCGTTTCCCGCCCCCGACTGCTCCTGCTCGACGAGCCGGCCGGTGGCCTCAACCGCGAGGAACTGAATGCCCTGGCCGGCCTCATCCGCGCCCTGCGCGACGACCTGGGCGTCACCATCCTGCTGGTGGAGCACCACATGGACCTGGTGATGCAGATCTCGGACCGGGTCTGCGTGCTGGACTTCGGTCGCAAGATCGCCGAGGGGACGCCGGCAGAGGTGCAGCAGGACCGCTCCGTCATCGAGGCCTACCTGGGGGACAGCGATGCTAAAGGTTAGTGAGGTTCACGCCTCCTACGGCCCGGTGCTGGCCCTCCGGGGGGTGTCGCTGGAGGTGCCCGCCGGCTCCATCGTCGCAGTGCTGGGGGCCAATGGGGCCGGCAAGAGCTCCATGCTGCGCGCCATCTCCGGACTGCTGCGTCCCTCCCAGGGCACCATCGAGTTCGAGGGGCGACGCATCGACCGGCTGGCGCCGGAGCGCATCGTGCAGATGGGCATCTCCCAGGCACCTGAGGGCCGCCAGATCTTCACCGAACTCACGGTGATGGAGAACCTGCGCCTGGGCGCCTACACCCGCAACGATGGCAAGGAGGTCAAGCAGGACCTGGAGAAGGTCTTCTCCTACTTCCCCGTGCTGGGAGAACGCAGAAAGCAGGAGGCGGGCACCCTCAGCGGCGGCGAGCAGCAGATGCTGTCCATCGGCCGCGCCCTCATGGCCAAACCCAAGCTGCTACTCCTGGACGAGCCCTCCCTGGGGCTGGCCCCTATGCTGGTGCGGGAGATCTTCGACATCATCAAGACCGTCAATGAGCAGGACGGCATCACCGTCCTTCTGGTGGAGCAGGACGCCAACATGGCCCTGGGCGTGGCCCGGTACGGCTACGTTCTGGAGACAGGAGAGGTAGCCCTCCACGAGACCGCCGAAAACCTGCGCCGCGACGAATCGGTGCGTCGGGCCTACCTGGGATACTGAGAGGAAGGCGAAGTGGAGCAGTTCATCCAGCAGGTGGCCACCGGGCTTGCCACGGGGAGCATCTATGCGCTCCTGGCTCTGGCGGTCGTGCTCATCTACCGCTCCACCGAGGTGGTCAACTTCGCCCAAGGCGAGATGGCTATGCTGACCACCTTCATCGCCTGGACCTTTCTGACCAGCATGAATTACTGGCTGGCCTTCTTCCTGGCCGTGCTGGTGGCGCTGTTCATCGGTGCGCTGCTGGAGCGGGTGCTCCTGCGGCCGGTGGAGGAGGGGCCTGTCCTCAACCCCATCATCGTCACGCTGGGGCTGTTCACCGCCCTCAACAGCGTGGTCCTGTGGCGGTATGGAGGCGACCCCAAACCCTTCCCCAAGGTCCCCTTCTTCGAGGGGGGTCCGTTTTCGGTGGGGGCGGTGGCCATCAGCAGGGCGAACATCGGCGTCTTCTGTGCGGCGGTCGTCATCATGGTGGCGCTGTACTTGTTCTTCACCTACACCAAGGTGGGGCTGGCTATGCGGGCGACAGCTCTGAATCGTGGCGCCAGCCGTCTGGTGGGCATCCGGGTGGGGCAAATGCTGACCCTGGGCTGGGCTCTGTCCGCCGCGGTAGGCGCTGTGGCCGGGATGCTGGCCGCGCCCATCGTGGCCCTCTCCACCAACATGATGTTCGGGCTCATCCTGTTCGCCTTTGCCGCCGCCGTGCTGGGGGGGCTGACCAGCCCCCTGGGGGCCATCCTGGGCGGTTTGACCCTGGGGGTGGTCCAGAACCTGGCCGCCACCTACAACCCGACAGAGTCCAGCGTTGACCTGGCTATCGCTTTCCTGATCATCGTGGTCGTACTGGTGATTCGGCCCACGGGGTTGCTGGGCAAGCGGGCGGTGAGGAGAGTCTAGGTGGTCCAGAGCCTGCTGCGGCCTCGGGTCCTCGGCCTGGCCCTCCTGGGGCTTGTCATCCTCGGATTCCCCTACTTCAACACCATGTTCGAGTTCATGAGCGGCTGGCCGTTCTTCGGCTGGTGGGTGGACCCGTTCCGCATCTTCCAGGCCGGCCGTTTCGGCGTCTGGATCATCATCCTGCTGGGGCTCAACCTGCTCACCGGCTACAGCGGCCAGATATCTCTGGGCCATGGCGCCTTTGTGGCGGTAGGGGCGTATGTGGCGGCCATCCTCATGACCCAGTACGACGTACACGTCATCCTTGCGGTCGTAGCGGCAGGCCTCTTCACAGGGGCCGTCGGCTTCCTGGTGGGGGCGCCTGCCCTCCGCCTCACCGGCCCCTATCTGGCCATCGCCACCCTCGCTGTGGTCATCGCCCTCCCCCAGATCCTCAAGCACGACCTGGTGAGCGATTGGACGCTGGCCTCCCAAGGCATCAACTTCTATGAGCAGGGAACTCCCCCCAGGACGCCGGAGATGCTGGAGGACATGGTGAACAAGGACCAGTGGCTGTACTACTGCACCATCGTCCCCGCCCTCATCATGACGGTTCTGGCCTGGAACATCACCCGCAGCCGCCTGGGGCGTGCCTTCATCGCCATCCGCGACACGGAGATCGGCGCCCAGCAGATGGGGATCGACGTGGCCCTCTACAAGATGACGGCCTTCGGCGTCAGCTCGTTCTACGCCGGCATCGGAGGCGCCCTGTTCGTGTTCAGCGAGGCCGTCCTGGGCCCCGCCACCTTCGACATCGTCATATCCCTCACCATGCTGGCGGTGCTCGTCCTGGGAGGGATGGCCTCCGTTCTGGGCAGCATCTTCGCGGCCGCCATCATGACCATGCGGATAGAGATCGTGGACACGCTGGTAAAGCTGATCCCCTTTGGGGAGGAGTTGCGCATCGATGCGTTGCGAGGAGCTATCTACGGCGGACTGCTCATTGTGGCCATCATCATGGGACCGAGGGGTCTGGCCGGGGGCATCCGGGAGCTTGCCAAGGTCAAGCCTTCGGCGATAATAGAGAGGGTTCGATCACTGAGGGTGGCGGAGGTGCTGCGGATAGGTACGCAGCGGCTTCTGCAACCCTTCCGGCGGCGGGACCGGTGAGGTCCCGCCCAGTAAGCGGGCAAGGAAACCCAAGACAAGCTCAACGAGCGGGAGGGAGGTGATAGGCGCTGTCTTTAAGCCCTGTCCCAGATATCGGAAGAGCACGGCTCGCGTGACCGCGAGGGAGGGATACCATGCGAATCCGTAGTAGCCGACTGTTGTGGCTGTTGGGCGTCGCCCTGCTGGCGACCATGCTGCTGATGGCGGCGTGCGAGGAGGAGGAAGAGGAGGTCGTAGACGAGACGCCCGAAGCCACTGAGGTCGCCGAGGAGACCCCCGGCGTCGTCGAGGAGGTTCCGGGAGTCACCGACACGGAGATCCTTCTCGGATCTCACCTGCCCTTGAGCGGGCTGGCCGCCGCCTGGGGGGTGGACCTCAAGGCCGGAATGGACGCCTACTTCGATTACGTCAACGACCAGGGGGGCGTCCACGGCCGCACCATCGAGTTCATCGTCTATGACTCCGAGTACACCGGCCCAACCACCGCCGAGGTGGTGCGGAAGCTGGTGGAGCAGGACGAGGTCTTCGCCATTATGGGAGGCCTGGGGACGGCCGCGCACAGCGCAGTCTGGAAGTACCTCGAGGAGAACGGCGTCCCCGACATGTTCATCCTAACCGGCAACACCAAATGGACCGAGCCGCTGGTGAAGAGCCGCTTCGGTTTCCTGGTGGACTACATCACCGAGGGCAAGATCCTGGGCAAGTACATCACGGACAACTTTGCGGGCAAGAAGCTGGGGATCATCGCTCAGAACGACGACTTCGGGAAGGAAGGCGAAGAGGGCCTCCGCCAGGGCGTCGAGGACGCCGACATGGAGATCGTCGTCGAGTACTACGAGGAGACCCAGTCGGACCTCATCGCCCAGGTCCAGCGGCTGCGAAACGAGAACGTGGACGTTATCGCTGCCTATGTTATGCCCATCCAGGCAGGAAGCATGATCAAGGCTGCCCGGGAGACCCTTAGCTGGGACGTGCCCATCGTGCTCACCGGCGTCGTCGCCGTCGAGGTCGTGGCCACGCTCGCCGGCCTGGACAACATCGAGGGTGCCGTCAGCGTGGTCTTTGGCCATCAGGCCTTTGAGACCGAGGAGCCGGGCGTCGCCGAGCACCACGAGATCATGGCCCAGTTTGCGCCCGATGTGGAGCCCGGCAACCTAACCCTGGTGGGTGCCACTATCGCCGAGGGCATGGTGAACATCCTGGAGGAGAACGGTCCTGACCTTACGCGAGAGAGTTTCCTTGATACGGCCGAGTCCATCTGTGGCTTTGTGTGCTCGACCTGCATGGTGCCGGTGAATCTGAGCCCCACCGATCACCGCCCCACCGAGATCGAGGTCTTCGTGCGAGCGACAGTGGACCGCTCCACCGACCCGCCGACCTTTAGGTGGGAGCCGTTCGGGGAGCCCTTCGGCTTCGAATCCACCGAGGAGTGCCCGTAGGATTGAGGAAGGACGCCTAAGCACCTTTCGTCTGCCTGCACAGGCTGGACACTCGCGCGGGGGCTCCTGTCTCCCGCGCGAGTGCTTAAGCGCGGGAAAAGTCAGGGCAAACTCCGGTTTCTTGACACCAGCCCCTGCGCCATTATCATGAATCGACGCCCGAGGCAGAATTGCCCCGACGGAAGGCCATGAAGACCGGCAAGATCCCTCAGGATATGCTGGCTCGCCTGCTGGCGGAGGTAGCGCCAACGGACCGGCGGGTCCTGGTGGGCCCGGCGGTGGGCGAGGACGCCGCGGTCATCGACATGGGCGACCGCGTTCTGGTCGCCAAGACCGACCCCGTCACCTTCGCCACCGACCTCATCGGCTGGTATGCTGTCCACGTCAACGCCAACGACGTGGCCTGCATGGGAGCGCGTCCCGCCTGGTTCATGGCCACCATCCTCCTCCCCGAGGGTGCCCAGGAGAGCCTGGCCGAGGGGATCTTCCGCCAGGTTCGTGAGGCCTGCGCCGCCCTGGGGGTCACTCTGGTGGGAGGGCACATCGAGGTCAGCGTGGGGCTGGAGCGTCCCATCGTGGTGGGGGCCATGCTGGCGGAGGCCGGGAGAGACGATATCGTGCGCAGCGAGGGGGCCCGCCCCGGCGACTGCCTGGTGCTGACCAAAGGCATCGCCCTGGAGGGCACCGCCCTGCTGGCCCGCGACGTCCCCGACCGTTTGCGGTCGGTGGGCGTGGACGAGGCTACGGTGGAAAGGGCCCGGCACCTGCTCCTGCAGCCGGGCATCAGCGTGGTGCCCGAGGCGCTCCTGGCCTGCCGGGTGGCCCGAGTGCATGCCATGCACGACCCCACCGAAGGGGGATTGGCCACCGCCCTCTACGAGCTGGCCGCGGCCTCGGGCCTGGGCGCGCGCATCCGTCTGGAGGAGGTGAAGGTGCTACCGGAGACCGCCGCGGTCTGCGACGCCCTGGGACTGGACCCGTTGGGGCTGCTGGCCTCGGGGTCACTGCTCATCGCCCTCGCGCCGGAGGACTGCGAGGCGGTGGTGCAGGCGTTGCGGGGCGAGGGCGTGGCCGTGGCGTGCATCGGCAGCCTGGTGCTTGCGGAGCAAGGGGTTATAATAGACGAACGGGGCCGGGGAAAGCCCATGCCCCGGTTCGAGCGGGACGAGCTGGCCCGCTTCTTTGAACAGGCGGGAGAGCCTGCTATCCGGCCCTGAGGGTCCCCGCTCGGCAGGCCTCAGGGCTGTCCCTCAGACCAGGGCAAACCACGAAGGCGGAGGAAAGGCAGAGGGGGCGACCGTGGCGAAAGGCTTATCCAAAACCATCGGCAAGCTGCGGGCATCGGGATACCAGGTGGTCTCCGTTAAGGAGGAAATGCGCCGCAATCTCATGCACAAGATCCGCACGGGCGAGGAGCTCTTCCCGGGTATCGTAGGCTACGAGGAGTCGGTCATCCCTCAACTGGAGAACGCCATCCTCTCCGGGCAGGACATCATCTTCCTGGGAGAGCGGGGGCAGGCCAAGTCGCGCATGATCCGCTCCCTGGTGAGCCTGCTGGACGAGCGGGTGCCGGCTATCGCTGGCTGCGAGATCAACGATAACCCCTACCGGCCCATCTGCAAGAGCTGCCGCGATCGGGTAGCCGCGGAGGGGGACAACGTCGAGATCGCCTGGCTGGAGCCCGAGCAGCGCTACGGGGAGAAGCTGGCCACGCCCGACATCACCATCGCCGACCTCATCGGCGAGGTGGACCCCATCAAGGTGGCCGAGGGACGCTACCTCTCCGATGAGCTTACCATCCACTATGGGCTCATCCCCCGCACCAACCGGGGCATCTTCTGCATCAACGAGCTGCCGGACCTGG
>Ga0209979_1003208_pt1 | contig 14684 bp, 19 predicted proteins | sample AnhtaG_FD_183114 | JGI IMG/M metagenome (GOLD analysis project Ga0209979, IMG submission 183114) | Deep subsurface microbial communities from Anholt, Denmark to uncover new lineages of life (NeLLi) - Anholt_01485 metaG (SPAdes) (version 2) | ecosystem: Environmental > Aquatic > Marine > Oceanic...
CTGAGGCAATGAGGATGCCTACGGCGATGGGCAGATCGTAGGCAGGGCCTTCCTTGCGCAAGTCAGCCGGGGCCAGGTTGACTGTAAGGCGTTTGTTGGGGTAGATCAAACCCGAGTTCTTTATGGCTGATCTCACCCTCTCTCTTGATTCCTGGACGGCTGCGTCGGGCAAGCCGACGATGGTTATGGTTGGAATCATACCCAACATGATTTGACAATACCTTTCTCTTTCGATTGCATTTTATCACAGGTTGAGGGATTGCGCAACACTGCGTGTTCTGTATCTTGAGTGTGGAATCGGCCAACTAGAAAAGCCACCTGCGTAAACCGCACAGGTGGCCTAGTCTTCGGAAGTCCGAGAAAACAGTTGCTTCAGCATTGGTTCAAGGTCGCCCCTGACCTGCCCAAACTTTGGCAGGTTCCTGAGCTGGCGAGCCAACGATGCTTCCCAAGCTCGCTCAAAGTCAACCAGCCGGGAAGGAGTCAGGGAGTTCACCCAGTTCTTGAAGGGAACACTCTTGTATTGCCGTTTGCGATGAAAGGTGCTTACGACTTGTTGGATCTGGATTTTATCCCGATGGTGTTTGAGTAGATTCCACACATCGTAGAGGTCACGTGCTCGCGTTCGCGTGAGGAGGGCTCGCAGCTTCTCCGCCAAGATCTCCTCCAAGCAATAGGTGAGGATGATTGCTTCGCATTTGTCCGAATAGGGGTGGATGAGCGGCAAACTCACAGGCTTGAGCACTAGTATCTCATAGAGAGTCATGTCCAGTTTGATGCGAGGCGGTGTCCCGCTACGGTGCTGCCTCGGGCCAATATACTGGACCTTTCCCTCATAGGCTTCGCTTCCTTCTTCGTCACGGGTCTTTCCAAGAGCAGCCAACACGAACTCGATCCCGGTTTCTTGGGTTAGAGTTTGACATGTCTCAACTAGATGCCTCCGAAATCTGTCCTCGGAGATAGATTGGGTGAGGGTAAAATCAAGATCTTCGGAGAAACGATAATCAGGGAAATAGAGCTTACGCAGAGCGGTTCCTCCCTTGAGGACAAGACTTTCCGAGAGCGGGCCGTCACGAAAAAGACCGCTCAGAAACCAACCAAGCACATAGTCCCTTTCGATCACGGAGGGGTCTGTCTTTCGGTCACTGGCTATGCGTCTGGTTTCAGCAAGGCTGATCATTTAGTGGGTCCTCCACTCGGTCAGGTCATGATGAGTAACATTTATCCTAAGGTTCCAGCGGCTGTTGTAGCGTCCTGCCTTGGGCATGACCGGGTCAAGTAGACTGTACCCCGACGAGATATTCCTCTTCCAAGTTTGCAGAGACTCTCCTACAGGGAGTTTCAGAAGCTCCGCTAAGTATCCCAGTCGCTTGAAAATCGAGCGGTTGTTCATTCTCTCTACGTATTCCGTGAGCTTGGCAACATCAATTTCCTCTTGGGTACAAGCATACCACAAACCCTTGGTCGCTTCTACTATTCCGCCACAGTATTCGGGATGATCCAGGCAGTCAACAATTGTCTTTTCGCGGTCGGTGATATTAATCTTTCTCTCTTGAATCCAGACCGCATAGTGGCCGAAAAACTTGCTTGGTGTGAGTCTGACAAACTTGAACCGCAACCCAAGATCGGCAATCTCGATGTCGGTTCTTCTCTTGGTGCTTGAAACATAGATCGTCCCTGGAATCTGCTCGGTATAGCCATAGTGATTCAGCGCTGACCAATAAGAGACGGCATACGGTGTTATCAACTTGGAGGCGATGATAAAGGGGTGTTCTGAATACTTCCCCTCCATGCCAGCTTCAAAGGGTAAGATGAGATACTTTCCCTTCTCTAGTCTCTTTAGCCAGCGCTTTTTTTCCAGCCTCGAAAGAAGAAGCCGCGCATTGACCTTGTCTCCTAGAACCTGAGCAGCTTCCTCCGAAGTAAAGACGGTCTTACCCGCCACACTCAGGCTTGTTAGCAGCCGAGCCCCATCTTCACCTAAGGTCTTCATATCGCGTGTAGTCATTGTATCCTCCGTGGATACAATAATAGCATGGAATATAATAAAAGTCAATACATCAATCCGTCTTGATCCAAATCCTCTCCCCATCGGTCACCACTTCGATGGTACCGTTCTCGTCGGTGCGCAAGATGTGCTCTTTCCCCACCAACTCGTCTAACCTCTCCAGCACCTGGGGTGAGGGATGGCCGAACCTGTTGTCGGCACCCACGGAGATGACTACCAACTCTGGACTCACCGCGTTCAAGAAGGCCTCACCCGATGAGGTGCCGCCGCCGTGATGAGGAGCCTTGAGCACCGTGCTTGTTAGCTCCTGACCTGAGGCGACCAGCATTCCCTCTGCTGCCTCCTCGATGTCGCCAGGGAGCAAGAAAGAGACCTGCCCCACGGCCAGGCGAGTGACGACAGAATTGTTGTTGGCATCGGCGTCCGTGTACTTCATCAACTCGGGTCCAGGGTGAAGAACCGCGAGCTCTACCCCGTCCCCTGTCGCGATGCGCATCCCCGCACAGGCTGGGTGATTAGGAATTTCCTTCTCGCCAATCAAGTCCAACCAGCGCTCGTACATCGGGTTATTATGCTCGTAGCCGCTGTCGAGAACCTGCCCCACGCGGTAGCGCTCCAAAACCGGGATCAACCCTGCGATGTGGTCCTCATCGGCGTGGGTGAGGATGACTAAATCAATGCTGCGATCCCAGAAGGGCATCCTACGGCCCAAAACACTAATCAGAGTCGTGGGGCTTGGTCCACCGTCAATGAGGATCTGTTGACCTCGCGGGGTCTCGATGAAGATAGCATCGCCCTCTCCGACGTCCAAGAAGACGACGTGGAGCTTCCCATCGGGCAGGCTGGCCGCTGCGACCCAGACGAGGATGGCGGCGATGGCCAGGCCAGCGATGAGCACTTTGGTGGAGAGGCGGTCGGACTTCGGCGAGCCCCTCGGCCTGAGTTCGGGACCAAGGCTCAGTCGAGCCGTCAGGCGGCGCCACAGAGACTTGAGACGCGAAGGCTCTTGTCGTGCTACCAGCGTAGCTCCGGCCAGCAAACCGTAGTAGAGGCAAACGAGGCTGGGGCTGACGTGTCCCAGGTTGAGGGAGGCATAGGGGAAGCTGGCCGTAATCTCTACCGCCCGGATAGTGTAAGTCAGGAAGAGCCAGGCTACCCAGCCCAGGACTTGCCCCAGTGGCAGCCAGATCAGGCCAGCAATGGTCGCCACGCCGCCCCAGAGCATCACCCAAGGCTGAGCAGGCAAGATGAGGAAGTTGCTGAGCAGGGTGACCAGAGATAATTGGCGGAAGTTATAGACTATGATAGGCAGAATGGTGATTTGGATTGCCATCCTATTATGACGATGAGCGTTTAATTCCCTTCCCACTGCCTGCTGAGACATTGATAAGCCTGGCCCGTTTGCTGGCTGCATAAGACACAGCCGCCTGAGACCCTGGTGGCCTTGGACGCTCCCACAGTCAAACGATTGTGGGTGCGACGGCGTCACAGAGATAGTATATTATTAGAAGAAGCCACGTGTGTCAACCCCACAGCATGAACGCCGGCAGCCAGCCGAAAACGGGGGTATTGGGCAATTGTTGGTCGCTGGTCTTCCCTGCACTTTTCGCATTAGCGTCGCGCTGAACCTTGTCTTATGCTGTGTGTGCTTGTGAGAAGGATCGAGACAACACGCGACGCGCACAGCCAGCAGCGCAGGGGCGTGAGGACAGGCCTGAAACGAAGAGGTTAGCCTAATCGCGCTGGCCTTTTTATGTGCTACTGATGGCCGTGCTGGTCTAACGAGATATAGGCAAAAAGCCACCTGCGTCAACCGCACAGGCGGCTTTTTACTATTGCCAAACGAGGCGAAAGTTGGTATAATATGTTTAGCAGCCAATTGGTACTTGTAGCCAACTTCACCAGAAGCCCCGAGAGCGTTTTTTCGGGCAAGTGGGTAGTTTTTTTATTAATACCTTCGAGAAAATAGACGCTTACAAACAGCCACAGCGGGTCAACGGCGACTAGCTAGACCCGAAAAAGACGGCATCTTGCAATCACGGGCGAACAAAACGTTCGCCTGGGCAAATAAGGGATTTGCCAACATCTCCGTATGTTAGGCGATCAGGCGGAAAAACTCGGTATAATCACTATTCGGCGTACAAGAATGCACTATGACCCTCAAGTCTTCATCAACCAATTTCCAATCGTGAACAAGTTCGTGTATCACTTGGTTTACTACAGGGTGGTTTGGGCAGCCTATCGAAGGCACGAACTTCGATGCGAATTCTGGACACACACGATCGACGCTCATCTCCTGCAAGCAGCCGTGTGTTGGTGCATGGTCTTCGGCTCCCATGGGTGCAATCCGACTCATTGGAAACATCTTTCAAGGGCTCAGTCCGAGGAGCTTCAACAGAGTTTCCGCGATGGCCTTCCCCAACACACGGGGATCGACTGGCACCAATGGGAGCAATACTGGAAGGAGATGACAGATTTCCGCAACAAGCATGCAGCACATCGTGAGTTGAGTTTTTCTGGGCCTGTTCCTAACTTCGATATCGCACTCAAGGTCGCATGCTACTACGATCACTGGATACGTCAGGTCATCTCCCCTGACATACTCGACGAACCCGCATTGGAAGAGTCAGTAGCAGAATTGCAGCAGACGGCAGCTCCATTAGTCGACGAACTGATGAAGCATACCAAGGACTCTCAAAGAAACGCCGAACCAGGCGCCGCACCGGACCACTGAAACGCTCCGCGTTTCAGTTCCCTCGCTTCCTTCGGCGGCCGGTGAGCGCTGCCGTTATGCACGAACTAGCGGCTTGCATTCTGCAACACAAAGTGATATAGTGCATAGGGGAGCCTAATTCGTCCAAAAGAAAAAAGCAGGCTACGCTGACCTGCTAGAACAGCCAACGAAAAAGGGATTACAGAGTCGTGTCTCTGGTAATCCCAACACCTACTCCTGATTGGCCCAGGAGACAGGCTTGGGGATATGATAGCACAAAGCCGCTTCCTGGGCAAGTGGGGGGCGGCTTTTTGGTTTCGGTGCGTTGGGACCTGCGCGAGGCTGTTGGGTAACTGGCAATCGTAACGCGCTGGCTTATGTGCCAAAGTGGATACTGAAAGAGGTACCGCTAGCGAATGAGTGTTTAGGGACCGTGGGATGAACAGAGATGAATTATGAGGAAGTTGTGAGGTTAACCAAGGAAGTGAAGGAGAAGGCCCTGTCTTCGGGGGCTGACTTGGTGGGGATAGTCTCAACTGAGAGTATAGACGCCATCCCGAGACACTGGATAGGATGGGAGGTCCAAGTCTATACGAAAAAATCCCAGGATTATATGGAGGGCTCCAAATCGATTGTTGTTCTGGCATACCACGCATGGGACGATGTCTTTGAGATTGCCATCTCAAGAGGAAATACATATGAATATCCTGCTTATCAAAGGATGAGGCTATATGCGAGAAGGGTTCTGCGCTTCATTCAAAGTCTAGGCCACAAAGCTATCGTTTACCCGTACCTGCTCTCACATAAAAGGATGGCACAGCTATCTGGATTGGGAAACTTCGGAAACAACTCACTAATTATCAACCCCATATATGGACTCTGGTTCAGACTGCAAAGCATGCTCACGGATGCTGAAATGGTGCCAGACAATCCCTTCGAGGAGAATCCCTGCGGTGAATGTGAGAAATGCATAGAAGCGTGCCCTGTGGGAGCCTTGACACCCTACAAGATTGATCCGGACAAGTGCATTCTAGGGATGTACGATTCGATTCGGGACGACCCCAGGTTCCAATCCTTGCTAGATGAACATATGCCAAGAGATTGACGGAACACAGCCGTCTCATGTGCATGACTTGTCAGAAAGCATGTCCATTTGGAAGAGAGAAACGAGGGTTGATCTAGGCCTGAGCCACTTAGAATTCGCCGTCTGAAGCTAAGAAGCCCCCTGAGGGGCTCGACCCAGCGCCTGAGAGAGCTTCCCGATTTCAGCCGGTGATTTCTGATCTCTGGCTCCCTCTGGACAATGCCCAGAAGATAGGCTTGGTGAGATTGTGGCACAAAGCCGCTTCCTGGGCAAGTGAGAGGCGGCTCAGTCTTTTGGCTAACGAAACCATTCAGTATCAGCGCCAAGGGGGAAGATCGAGTGGGAGATTACAGAGCAAGGGACGTCAAGCCGCTCGAATCGCAAGCGCGTCTGTCTTGCTGCCAACTGACGCCTTTCCCTCTTAAGGTGTTTGGCAAGCCAGCCGAGACCTGTGAGATGGTCAAAAAGGGTGCTAAGGTCTTGGTCGAGGGAAAGCTGGACATCTCAGAGTACACCGACAAGGAAGGCCAGAAGAGGGTGACCTTTAGGGTTTTGGCCGATACCTACCGCTTGCTCTAAAGACAAAGGGGAGCCCTTACAAGCCTCCCCCTGCCTTCCCTTTTCGGGAGTTGCCGGCTCCCACCCACCCCCTCTTAAACACTGACTGGCTAAAGATTTGCCCTTACTTTAGCTTGATGGTACAATAGAAACACCCGAAAACCTATTCGCATGCGCCAGGTGTTAGCTGAAACCAAAGGCTGAGGGGGAATGTTGTGACTTGCAAGTACTTGACGACAACCGACAAAGTAATGCCTGGTGGCACCGAGATCGGCGGCTCACCGTTTCCCCGAAGCGAAAAATGGCTTGCTTGTAGGCTTGGTCGTCAACCTGATACCATCGGTTGGGCAACGAGATGTGACCAAACGCCTGAAGAAGGGCCTTGTTGGTGGTGGGTTGAAGAACACGGCGAAACCACAGACCGGAAGTTTTGGAACGTTTCAGATGGTCGAGCGGGCCCGGGGACTCTGCGTACTCCTTGGTAGCTTGCCGTAAGGATAAGCCCGGCACCTTATTTTAGCCCGATGGTAAAATTCTGGAGCTCAGACTATCAAAAAGAGGCGGTACGATGAAACACTCTGGTGCTCCACTCGCTGCTCTCATCGCGACGCTTGCGGTCTTTCGCCAACTGGCACAGCTTGAATACACTTCTGGATGGTTTCGCACCCCACTTCTCCGCGCAATCTTCGACCCGCAGGTGACCGGCGTACTCCAGATTGACTTGGTTGGAACCATTGCGTTAAGAAGCGGACTCGTGTTCCTGGCGGTGTTTAGCGTTAGTTGGGCGGTGTTGTCTCTCTTGGCATCAATTGCCGAGTGGCTGAGACGACGAAGGTGAGCTTAGTGGTGTGGGGAGCAGCCGGCATCGGCTATCCTTGAGTAAGCCTGCCAAGGTAGGGGCATAGAATTGCCCATACTTGGCAACTTTGGCTGGCTTGTCCCCCAAAAAGAGAAAATCCCCGGGGCTAGGCGAGTTCCGGGGCGCTGACGTCAGCCGCTCAAGCGGCTCACTTTGTTCGCCCAAATGCCTGCGGCACTTCGCAAACCGCCGGAAAGTTAGACGACATTGTCATGAAGGGATGAACTATGAGTGAGTTTGGGTTTGGGCCAGCATCTCAAAGTGAACAGATCGTATTCGGTGCTGAAAGGCCTGGCTATTCTTCTAAATCAGTGAGCTTGAGTGATGTTCAAAAATGGATTTCCTTTATGAAGAGACAAGGGCCCAAACGCGTTTGCTGTCTTCTTCCCCAAAATCAACTGAGTTATTATGATGAAGAGCTTTCAGATTCGTATCGCAAAGAATTTGGACAAGATCATATCTGTTGGGCACCGGTAGAGGACTATCACCTGTGTGATGTAGCGACGCTAACAGAAAGGATTCTCCCCTTCTTAAAAGAGTCGGACATAAAGGGTGAGCCAGTTGTTGTGCATTGTTCCGGTGGAAGTGGACGAACAGGGCATGTTCTTGCCGCGTGGTTGGTGTTTGGACGTGGCTTCTCTGTAGAGGACGCTTTGCTTGCTGTTAAGAAGATGGGCAGAAATCCTTGCGAGGCGGTAAATTATGGAAATGCGACAACTCATGAGTTGTTTGCGCTTCTTCAGGAATGCCAAAGGGACAACGTCGCCTAACTACTATATCCGCGAAGTTTTTCAGGTATCGTAGCAACATTTTGAGATATTCAACTTCCACAACACAGGCTTTGGGTCTCCCTACGCTCGCCCAAATTCACTTAATAGGCACTTCGAGAAGCTCGAAAACGTCATAAGGAACCTGCCCCCAATCCTACTGGTAACATGAAAAACTCTACAAGCGATCTTCCCCCTGAACTCCAAGCTTTCGCTTCCCTCCTCGACGCCCAGCCTAGCGAAGTCCAAAGCGCTTTTCAGTTCTTACTAGCCACGGCCATGCATGAGGCTGGGAAGGTTGAGCTGTTGAACGTGGCGGAGGTTGATGGACGTTGGCACTACACTTTTTCTGGTGCAGGCGAGGTGTTCAGTGTGGTGAGGCCAGAGATGGGCAAGGACGTGGAGAGACAGGTCCGGCAGGAAGTGCGTCAGATACTTGTTGAGGAGGGCTTGCTTTGAATCTTGGAAAAGCTTTCATGCTAGCGATTGCCCTTATGATAATCCTCGCTGGCTGCGCCTCCCAAGAAGAGCCAATGTTGCGCCCTGTCAGAACAAAAGAATCGGATCAGCCCCTTAGAAGCGAGCCTAGTGAATACACCATTACGGTCGAAGGCAAGGTGACCGATAAGGTCAACGGCAAGGAAATCCCCAACGCCAGGGGCATGGTGGTCACCATCACGGGGACTTACACGTTTGAGGCTAGCACTTTTGAAGTGAGCTTCCCTGCCATGTCTGTGGTGAATATCCGAGCCGAGGCCCCGGGCTACAAGCCGGTCATGAGACAGCTCAAAGCTCATTATGAGCGCACCGCTACACTCGACGTCGAGATACGGCTAGAGCCTGCGGGGCTAGTGGAGGTTACGCCACAATCATTGTAACCAAGTCACCCCTTTGAGATGTAGAAACATGGCCGAGGTGATAGGTTGGATTTTGGGCGTCGTCATCTGCATAGCGCTGCCCCTGGCTCTGGGATACTACGGTCTGGCCGTGGCTGGCGGGGTAGGGCTGGCGGTGCTGTTAAGGAGTTAGAAATGATAGATGCGCACTTTCAAGAGAAATGCCTCGGTACGGAAAGGGCCTGGCTGGACAGTCTATCTAAGGGGCAGATACCGAAGGAATGGCACGAGATCCGAGAACCGATGCCAGAGGAGATGATTGCCCCTCGGAACCCCACCAAAATGGGGGGGGCTGATGGTGTATCCGGCGACGACATTTTAGCCTTCATTGAAGCTAACGAAGTACTTCTCAGTCAGGTCCAATCGGAGAAGGACAGACAAAGGCTTGAGTGGGCATTCGGCTACCTCCGTTCTATGGCTCATGGGACACCCCCAAAGAGGCGTATCAGGGGGGCGACCTTTGAAGGCGCCCTGGGGCTCAGGGGGATAGTGCAAACAATACGCCGGGCGATCGAGCCTCCGGTTTCCGCTACTCAGCGAGATATGGAGTTCTGCACCCGCTTAGTCCAGTGGCTCTTCCAGCCCAATGGCGAGAAGAGATATTCGTGGCGCAGGGCCGTCTTTGCACAAGGGTTCCTAATAGGGGTGACAGACGTGGAAGAACCATATGGGTACAAAACGCGCCCTCTTCTACTGATAGAAGTGTACAGCGACTTGCGGGATAGCTTCGCTATGCGCTGGTACGTCAACGGCGCTAAACTTGTTGAAGGCCGCTACGACCACGAGAAACTCCAAGACTTGTCCTTCTTGCGGTGCGGATGGTGGTCAGAGGAAGACAACTTGCAGCGAGGCGCTACCGTTCGGAAAGCGTACTTAAACGGTGGGGGCGACGCACTGCCATGCATGACAATAGCGGTCTATGGCGACGGATTCTCGCTATGCGTTGGGATTCGGCGCACTTGGATGGGAGAAGAGGCATACTACGAAGAGATGCAAAAGGAGTACCAGTCGCTACAGGCAGAATGGGACGAGGGAGAGTGTGACCTCCCACCCCAAGCAGACCCCGACTATTGGGAGGAGCTTGGCTACCCGTCTGAAATACCCCCCGACTACTACTAGATCTCCTATCCGGGGAGGGAATAGGTGAAGCTCAGCTGTCCGGCTTCACGACTAGGCCCAACTCACACTAATGAGGAGACCTGTAACTGATGTTGGGGTGTATGCCCCATACTCAGGGTTGATGAACGAGGAAAAGGGAGAGAGCAACCGTAAACCGCCGTTCTCCGCCGTCTCCCTTGAGGCAATGACAGTATAGCTGTGGACGTCGGTCTTGTCAAACCCGGTACCGGGAGAGTAGGGCGACTTGATTAGGTTTCGGTCTTCTTCTGTAGCTCCTGGCGAATGGCAATGTACTCTTGAACGACTTCCAAAGACAAACCGGTGAGGAAACTGATCATCTCAGCCGATTTGCCTTCTTCCCATAGCTGACCCACCCGTTCATCATCGTCGTTGTAGCGGGCCACGGCGCAGGGATGGTGGTTGATGCGACGAGCGATCTCCTGGTCAACAAGCCTTGGTGTTTGAGCAGCACAGAGAGCCTCTTGTGAGTTAAGGTGCGGCCCAGGTCGAAGATGGTCCCGCTGTGGCGTAGGACCACACCAGGGTTCTGCTCATAGAACAACGCCACAGCCTCGCTCACGGCGCTGGGAGAATGTAGTCCAGTGAGCAGGCCCACGGTGGAGAAGGGGAGCACGCCTCCTTGGTCAAAGGCTTCTTTCAGGATGCGAGCGGCGACTCTGGGTCTCAATTCTCGCAATTTGGCTCCTTCAGCCAATTCCTGTAGCTCCTCAGGGCTGATGAGCCTGACGATCACTGGCACTGTTCGGCTGAGATGTTCTAAGTCTTGTCAAGTAGTTGAACCTTAAGATTTCGATAGCGTTTTGACCTCTCTGCCCACCGGGCGCAAGGCGCACAAAGCCTACCTCCGCTGAAAGCGTGGTTTGACAAAGAGCCCAAATGCGTCTACAATAGACGCATCAGGCAGAGGGGAAGTTGACCCAAGCTTGAGGGAGCGACAGCTCGCCTCTTACTATCTTGGGCGGCTTCCCTTTCTTCGTTTCTGTCGTCTCTGCCATTTGCGCTCGGCGCGCTGTTCGGCGCGTTTCTTGCGCGCGCGGCGGTTGTTGCGTCGGCGCACCGTTCGGCTGAGCTCACGGCGAAGCCTCATCGGGGACGGTGTAGCGCTCAGCGATGATGGCTCTGGCCTGCTCGCGGGTGACGGGCCTGCCATCCACGTCGCGCAGCTCGTAAGGGCGGTCTTCGAGCAAGATGACGCGCACCCGATCCAAGAGGTGAGTGGCGCAGGCGCAGACGGCCTGGTTGTGATGATTGCCCTTGTTGACCATCTGGTCATGGTAGATGACGGCAATCTGAGGGTCATGGCGGCGCGCGACGTCGGCATCGAGGTAGCCGAACTTCTTGACCAGGTCAGGTCCGGCCTGGGAGACGTGTAACCCTTTGCTTTCGGCATCTCCACTCTGGCGGCTATCGGGCACCAGACCGTGCCAGCCACGGAACTTGCGGTTGCTGGGGAAGCGCTCCGCTCGACCGATGAAGCTGGCAAAGACCGCGGCTCCCTTCTCCCCCACCCCATACAGCGTCTCCAGGTTGCGGCTGGGATGCAACCGGCGATACAGCGGCCGCACGGTCTCGCGCCACACGGCGTCGGCTTCCGCCTCCAGGTCGGTCAACCAGCGTTGGTCACGACAGACCTGTTGTTGAAGCAAATGGTAGTCCAGCGCGTCGGTGCCGTAGCTGCCCTTAGCGGGTACACCAGCACCGCGGTCTGTCCCCCTATTGGGTTAGGTGTTACCGCCATCACCCTCATCGTCATCGGCCGCTTCATGCCTCGCAAGACGCGCGAGGGATCGTTGGCGGCGGCCAAGTGGGACGCTTTCAGGCGCTATCTGGCGAACATCGAGAAGTATACTGACCTCCAACAGGCCCAGGACATTTTCGACAGGTATCTGCCCTATGCCATCGCCTTCGGTCTGGAGAAGAGCTGGATCAAAAAGTTCGCAGCCGTCGGGGCTCCTGCTCCCCCCTGGTACTACCCCTACCCACCTGTCATCTATGCACCTGGCCGTCCCCACCGGCGTGGGATGGGCCGGCCAGCTCCCGCAGGCGAGGGCCGGAGCGTCCCTTCCCTGGAGGGAGCGACTGAGGGCGTCTTCGCCTCCCTGGAGAGCATGAGCAGCGGCCTCTTCTCCATGCTGGAATCGGCCTCCAGCACCTTGTCCAGCGCACCCTCTAGCGGCGGAGGTGGAGGCGGCGGTGGAGGTGGGGGAGGCGTCGGCTAGAGCCAGCTTGCGCTATTCATTGAGCTCGCCCAGATCACCTACTTTCTCAACCAGCCTATCAAGCCCCGCGTAGAGGCCAGGCAACTCCTTAATGCTGGGACGGGGATAGTATTTGGGCACCATTTTCCGCTGAATTCAGGAACGGGAAGCTCTTTCAATGCCCCTGATTGCAGCCGGATAAAGCCATTTGCCGCTCTCTGACAGTGAGCCAGTAGCCACTGCCGAGCTTCCTTGCTGTTAAGGCAGGTCAAGAGCCCGGCCAGGACTTTGGGGTCCCGGGGCACAATATAATACACGCTGTGGCGAGGCACAATTTGCCCTTTTTCATCCGCCCAGAACCGGGGGTTCCTTTGTGATGTCCTTGCACAGGATCTTCGCCCTGAGTATGTCAATCATTGGAGGCTTCTCGTGGAATGCGTACCACAAGCGTCGCCCCCGAGTTACGCAGTGCCTGGAAGCGAGCTTCACTTTGTACCTTGAAAGGTATCTCTTGAGGGCCGCGAGTTTTTCCTGGGGCAGAAGGGCTCCCGCTTTGTCGTAGGGGATGAGCATTGCATCGGAGACCTGCACACCACGAGAGGCAAGTTGCTTCCCACTTACGGTGGGGTGGGCATAAGCCGAGAGAGCCCTGGGCACCCTATCCCGAGGCACCACAAAGATACCATCCGCACCCGTGGCCACACCGCACTTGATACGCAGGTAGATGTGCTTCAAAGTGAGCTCGCCCTTCGCTGTCTGGCTCCACCCCTTGGTGGTAGAGAGCCACGGCGATCCATCGCCAGGAACCTCGACGGTGATGGAGGACCCATCGCGATGGATAATCCTGGTTGCTCCTTCTCCATTCCTGCTGATGGTGCTAATGGTGGGATAAGTTATGAGCCCCTGGAAAGCGTCCTCATCGACGTGGTGGATTTCCTCAACGTGGTGCTCGATCATCAGCTCCCGAAGGGCTCTCCCCGTGACCGTGTACTCATACTTCTCGGGGGTTATGAACACCAAACGGCCACCGGGGGCGAGGCTGCGAAGGGCTTTCTCGAAGACGAGCATGTACAGATCAAAGCGACCGGTGGCGGTTCTAAACTTCCTCCGGTACAAAGCCCGCTCAGGTTCGCTCAAGCGCTCCAGGCGCACGTAGGGCGGATTGCTGATGATGAAGTCAAAGGTGCCGAAATCGCCAAGCAGAAAGTCGGCACCCCTGAGCGTGATCTTCCCATCCCGCCTGATCACGGCCCGTGCCTCCTGGATGAGGTTGAGATCGGAATCCAGTCCTACTATGGGCGGAGGCTCAACGTGTCTCTGGCGACACCAGCACAGGATTCCCTCGATGAAGGCACCGGCGCCACAGCCCGGGTCAAGGAGACGGTCGTCAGATTTCGGCGACCTGTGCCTGAAGAGCTTCTCTACCATAAGGTCGACAATGGCTGGAGGAGTCAAGACTCGGCCCCTCATTCAACTTGCTCCTTTGGCTTCCTGCATTATACCTGGACCGAAAGGGCTTATCAAGACGAATCAGCAACCGCAACGGGACCATCAGGCCCAAAAACTCCTCGACGCTTTTCCGACGGTGCGCTATAGTAGAGGAAAAGGCCGCCGTGCAACAACTTTCTCAACCTTTTGTGGATATAATATAAGGCGAGGCGACGCGAGGAGAATGGAGCGACTCCAGACCCGGTCAGCCAAACTGACGGAACTCGTGGCCAAAAGGGCCAGACTGGTGGCCAGCCTCTCGAAGGGGCCGGACGTGATAGCAGAAGCTCAGAAGAGGGGCGAGGACGACAGCCACCTTCAACGTCACTTCGAGAGATTGCTGCACGAGTATCGGCGGGTTAACAAGGCCATTGCCTCGCTTGGGGCCCATCAGCCTAAGCTGCTTTGATGCAGCCCCCTGCCCCTTGCGGGCTCGGCCCGTGAGCAACGTGCCTACTATCAGCCACCCCAGAAAGGAGGCCAAAATGGCAAAACCCAGGGTTGAAAACGTCGATGACCTGTGGGGCAGCTTGGAGGGCCAATGCCAGGGCTGCGACCGTTTTGGCCCAGTAAATTACCTGTCCCTCTGCCAACACTGCACAGCGATGCTGGAACGCGACCTGATTCGCGAGCGCGATTGGGAATATTCAGTACCTGCTTTCGGCCTGTCTTCCGAAGCCCGAGAGCAGTTGCGCCGCCAGATGATCGCGCAATTTGGCGAGGCACTTGAGCTCATCGCTCCAGCAAACAAGGATCGGGAGAAGGACTCGTCACGAAAACGAAAAAAGCGAAGGGGCAGAAAGTAGACCACCTGCTCGCCCATCAGTACGACGAAAACGTGCCTGACCGTGTCAAGTCAAATGATAATCCTACCGAAGCGCTACTGTTCGGTCAAATGATAATGTCACCGGGTTGTCCTCTCCTTTCTGCGAGTTTTGAATACTTTCTAGTTTACAGACATACAGACATCCAT
>Ga0209979_1003209_pt1 | contig 14679 bp, 17 predicted proteins | sample AnhtaG_FD_183114 | JGI IMG/M metagenome (GOLD analysis project Ga0209979, IMG submission 183114) | Deep subsurface microbial communities from Anholt, Denmark to uncover new lineages of life (NeLLi) - Anholt_01485 metaG (SPAdes) (version 2) | ecosystem: Environmental > Aquatic > Marine > Oceanic...
TTCTGCGTAACGAGGTGGCGTATCTGAAGCGCGAGCGTGACCGTGTACGATCGTTCAAGGAATGCGTGGATAATACGCGGCTGCGCAAGGCCGTGGAGCGTAGCCTACAGGTAGCTGTTGAAGCCTGCCTGGACATCGGCCGGCGCCTGATCGCCCTGGAAGGGTTTCGCTACCCGGAGGACAACAGGGACGTCTTCCAGGTCCTGGGAGAGGAGGAGGTGGTTCCCCAGGAGCTGCTGCCCGCGCTGCTCGACATGGCCCGCTTCCGCAACCTGATCGTCCACGACTACGCCAAGATTGACGATGCTAAGGTCCATGCCATCCTGAAGAAGCGCCTGGGCGATTTCGACCAGTATGCCAGGGCTATTGTGGCTTACTTGGAGCGGCGGGGATAGGGAACGGAAAGTGGCGACTGAGGAGCCCCTAGCCTTCAGGGTGGTGCGCGGGGGCCTGTTTGTGGCCGTTAGCTCCCACTTCAATATCCTGTTCGGCTTTCCGGCCAACCTGATCTTGACCCGGCTGCTGTCCCCAGAGTGTTTTGGCGTCTTTTCGCTGCTCAACCTCCGTCCCTAGATCAGGGATCGAGCCGAGGTGAGCCGACAGAGAGGTGGGGTAGAGGTGCTAGAAGGACTTGAGATGAGGATGAATAAGGCAGGGGAAAGAGCAAGAAGTCTATTATTTGAGCCGGGGGACACCCTATCTCAGCGGGTGGTGCGGGGCGGGTTCTGGGTGTTTGCGCTGAGGATTGCCGATCGCCTGTTTCAGCTCATCCGCACCATCGTCCTGGCCCGGGTTCTGGCCCCATCCGATTTTGGCCTGATGGCGATTGCCCTGCTGACCATGTCCGCCCTGGAGACCTTCTCCTAGACGGGCTACCAGGCGGCTCTGATTCAGAAGAAGGAGAACATCGAGGATTATCTGGACACCGCTGGACCGTTTCCGCCCTGCGGGGCTTTGTCCTCTTCGCCGTCCTTTACCTTGCTGGCCCTTGCATTGCCCTCTTCTTTGGCACCCCGGCGGCCACACCCATCATGCGAGCCATCGGCATCTCCATGCTGCTGAATGGCCTGACCAACATTGGGGTGATGTATTTTCGGAAGGAACTGGAGTTCAACAAGCAGTTCGTTTACCAATTGAGTGGAACCCTTGCCGACCTAGTTGTGGCCACCACGGCAGCGCTGCTTTTATGAAGCGTCTGGGCATTGGTCTTCGGACTGATGGCAGGGAGTTTCATGCGATTTGTAGCATCATATTTAATCCACCCCTACCGCCCGCGACTAAATCTCGATCTGGGACAGTCCAGGGAACTATTTAGCTTTGGGATGTGGATGCTTGGGTCCAGCATAGTTGTGTTTTTAGCGATACATGGCGACGATGCTTTTGTTGGCAAAGCCCTAGGTGTAAGTGCTCTCGGTTTCTACCAGATGGCTTTCCGCTTTGCAAACCTGCCAGGTTCGGAGATTGGCGTATTATCAAGAGTAGCGTTCCCTGCTTACTCAAAGTTACAAGATAACATTCCGAAGTTAAGGGGCGCTTATCTCAAAATGCTAAGATTCGTCACTTTCCTTGCTATACCTCTTGCTGGTGGAATATTCGCGCTAGGTCCGCAATTCACGCAGATTTTCTTGGGAGATAAATGGATGCCGATGGTTCCGGCATTAAGAATATTGGCCATTTCGGCAGTGGTTAGAGTAATCGTTGGCACCGGCGGCGCTTTATTCAACGCCAGAGGAAGACCAGATGTAGATTTTAAGATGAATCTCGCCAGAGTAATAACCCTTGCTGTTACAATATACCCGTTAACTATGGTATGGGAAATTTCAGGTACATCCCTGGCCGTGCTTTTAGCCGTTTGTGCTTGTATCCCAATTTGGATTATTGGCTCTACGAGGGAAGCCAAGATTAGAGTAAGGGATTATCGAATAATACTTTCATTTCCTCTATTTGGCACTATCATAATGTCCATTGTCATATTTGTTCTCGGGATAGTCTTTGATCAGTTTCAGTTGATGGGGTTTCTTATCTCTGTGCTCGTTGGCACTATAACCTATTTCAGCCTTACTTTTTTAAGTCAAAACATCTTAGATTACCCGGTATTTAGAGATATGAGGTTTATTCTCAGTTCATTAAGGTTAGAGGGTAAAGCAGGATGGTGAAAAAAAGAATAGCTCACTATGTGAGGCATATACTTCTTAAAAGAGAGAGGAGTTTAGGAGAGCAATTTTTGATAAGGGCCGTTTCTTTATTTTATCCACGGAAGATGGAAGAGTTAAACAGATCTTTAAGGAGGTTCTTACTTAAGCGGAGGATAGCCATAGCATCTCCCTCTGATTTACAGCAGGACTTATATCTTCGTTTGCTGTGGGGTGACTACTGGGTTAAATATGAATTAATCAAAGCCTTTGGAGAAATGGGGTATATCGTTACTGACATAGATCCTGATATCGTTATCCATCTATTTGGAGCGCCAGCCAGATTACCTAAAATAGCGTACAAGATTATCTGGATATACAGTCACCCAGATAGGGTCAATGCAGGCTTGCTGAGACAATACGATAAGATATTTTGTCTATCATCCTCGTTTATTCAAAAGATAAATCAGATGGGTTTTGAGGCGGAACTGATGATAGGAGCCACAGCTAAGAGACCTATTCAGAGAAAAGCAAAGTATGATATTGTGTTTGTAGGCAACAGCCGGAGATTACCTTACGGGAGAAAAATTGTTCAGGAGATTGGTAAGCCCCCCCATAATTTCAAGGTTTGGGGGTGGGGATGGAAGAACATATTGCCCCAAAAATATTATGGCGGGCAGTATTTGGACAATCAAAAACTTGATGAATTATATGCTTCTTCTCTCATTACCCTAAATGACCATCAAGAAGATATGGCAAAGGAAGGTTTTGTCGCCGTAAAAATATTCGACATTTTGGCTAGCGGTGGCTTTTGTATTTCTGACAAGAATTCTGGAATCAATGAGATATTTGGCGATTCAGTCCCCCAATATGAATCGCCTGAGCATTTGAGAGAGCTTATTGATTTCTATATCAACCATCCCAACGAGAGGTTGAGATTGATGGAAAAGGGAAGAAAGATAGCTCTATCTCATACCTGGCAAAAAAAGGCAGAGCAGTTCTTGAAAGGAGTAGACAAACGTAAGCAGGTGGCTATAGACGACACACACTAAAGGGGCAATGCTATGAGATTACCAGTCTACAAAGTTTTACCAAAAGGGAACACAGAAGAACAGTTACAAATCCAAGTCACTCCCAATCAGCGATATTCAGTAAAATCTGCTTATAGATTCATGAAAAAATATGATTTAGATTATGATCTTGAGCAATTGTTGTTAATCATTAGTCAAGAAAAATTGGGAGGAGACATTTCAATTTCCGACAACATCTGGGATAATTTGATAGTAATAAATGGCTCATATTCCGTTACCAAAGACGGAAAAACTATGGAAGAGATTAAACCTAGAAAGGTAGCAGATATTTACAAACACTGTTCACCAGCAAGGCTGAGGCAGATTGAAGAATATTCTAAACAAATGGATAATTCTTGGGAAAAACCTATTTTCATACATAGTTCAATCTTTAATCAATTTGGCTTTGGGGTAAATGAAAACATAGTTCTAATTCTTGATGGTGCGAGAAGAATTGTAGCTGGATGCTTAAGGGAGGGCTCTTTTAAACATGCACATATAGTAATGACATCCGAGTATTTTGGTGACAATATAATAGACACTAGTGATATTGCCCCCTCAGAACTCACCTGGTTCCCAAATTACCAAACAATCGTTGAAGTAGGACTAGGGGGTAAGAGAAGTAATAAAAGATACGAATATTTTGACTTATCTCAGCTCAAAGACACAATTGTGTTTGATTTCGGCTGCAACTTGGGACAGGCTTGTATCAAGATAGCGATTGCTGGCGCGGAACATGTTTTTGGTTTTGACTGCCAAAGAGACACACTCAAGACAGCTAATAAGATCATAGATAAAATGGGAATTGAGAATATCAGTTATCACGAAGTAGATTTTAATGATAGAGACTTTGATAGGAAAATAGACGCAATTGTCGATGGTGATGCAGACTTTAGTTGCTTTTTTTCAGTTTACAGGACAAAAGAATTGAGACAGCGAGAAAGGCTATTTCAATATATTATTGACAAGACAAAAGACAAAATTTTCTTTGAGGGTCATGCTGACCCTAAAATAGATACTCTTGAATATTATGACGAGTTATTCAGAAGATTTGGATTAGAATACGAATTTAAGGGATATTCAGAAGAACAGAGAAGGCCATTTTTCATGTGTAAGAAGAAGAGCTTATCGGGCGTGATGCAATTAGGAACAACCGTTACAGTTAGTTCTCCAGCTAAACGGGTAACTAAAAGACACCTAAAGAGGTGCAAAGGTATGATGACGCCAAGTAAAAGTGTAGTAGGAAGGGCAATAGCATCTTATAGGATGCGAGGATTTTGGGGGTTTGTCAAGGCCGCCTCAGCTTACCTCTTGAAGAAGTATTGACTGAAGAGGCATCAACCTTCTCGCTTACCTTTATTGAGAGGTTGGCAGACAATTTCGATCTCATGATTTTGGGCGACGGCTGGAAAGAAACCGGGCTTAATCACGGAAAACCTGTCTACGACAGAGAGTTTAGCAAAGTTTGTAGCAAAGCGAAAATATACATCGGGATTCTGGATCCGAAATGGACGGATTTGCAGGATAAGCGCCTAACATGTATCAGCGAGTAAATTCTGTACCTAGGAGCTGGCAACGACTGAAGCAATGGCTATCGGGCGGTGAGACGCTTGGTCACCAGGTTGTTGTCGGTACCATTTGGGTCTATGCCCTCCAATTGGTTCTCCGGGGCTTCGCCCTCATTCGAACCTGGATACTGGCCCGCCTGCTTGCCCCGGAAGATTTCGGTATGGCGGGCATCGCGACGTTGGCAGTAGGTGTTCTAGAGGCTTTTTCGCAGACGGGTTTTGACAGAGCCCTGGTACAGAAGAAGGGAGTAAACACAGATTACCTGGATACGGCATGGACGGTCTCAATGGTGAGGGGTGGAGTCCTGTGCCTGATCTTCTTTCTTGCCTCTCCTTCAGTAGCGAACTTTTACAACGTACCAGGAGCTGCCCCGATTTGCAGGATTGTTGGCTTGAGCTTCCTGGCCAAAGGCCTGAACAACATCGGGGTTATCTTCCTGTCAAAAGAGATGAGGTTCGGTAGAAACTTTTTCTACGAAATGAGCGTGGTCTTGATTGGGTTCTTCGTTACCATCTCGTTGGCTTTCATGCTTCGCAACGAATGGGCCCTGGTTTGGGGATTGGTAGCCCAGTTTGTGACGAGGCTAGTCGGATCCTACATTGTTGACGCCTATCGGCCTAGCTTTAGACTAGATCTGACCAAAACTAGAGAATTATACAGCTTTGGTTTCTGGATATTTGCTTCCACTGTGGTTACTTTCTTAGCTAAACGAGGGGATAGCATTGTTCTCCCCAAGATCCTCGACGTTACAGCGTTTGGATTCTACACGATGGCTTTCACTGTAGCAACCTTGCCGGCAACCCAGGTAGGTGTAGTATCACGGGTCTTGTTTCCCACATATTGTAAATTGCAAGATGACCCTTCGAGATTAAAGAACTATTACCTCAGGGCAATGAGGATAATTCCTTTTCTAACCATTCCCGCTTGCGGGGGGATATTCATCCTAGCTGGGCCCATAGCGCACATTCTAGGAGATAAGTGGATGCCTATAGTCCCCGCAGTACAAATACTGGTCTTCTCAACCATGCTTAAAACGATAATAGACTCCTGCTCAGCCCTGTTCAATGCCGTTGGCAAACCGTCCCTGGTCTTCATATTGACTTTGACAAGAACGATCGTGCTGGCTATTTTGGTGTATCCGCTAACCTCCAAATGGAATATATCGGGTACAGCTCTGTCAGTGCTGCTCGCTGCCTGCTTTAGTATCCCGATTTGGATCTACGGGCTCAAGAAAGAATTGAATGTTGGAGCAGGAGATTATATCAACGCCCTCTTACCCCCTCTGCTTGCGGCTGCGAGTATGGTGGCAACGGTGTATGGCGTGGGATTAGTTACTAACCAGTTTCATTTCATGGACTTCATCATTTCCGTGCTTTTGGGTATGGCGTCCTACTTCGGCGCGGTCTATCTCATCCAGAATGTATCGAACTATCCGATCATTGCTGATGTCAAGCTGGTTATAGCTACACTCATCGGTTAACTGCGTAGCTACTGTAAACTCAAGGAGGGAGTCAAAGTGAACATACTCGGTAGGTTATTCAAGAGAGAGCAAGGAGTAGGAATCACCGAGGGAGTAGACCCCTCTATATTTGAGACCTGGGAGTTATGGGAACAAGATTGGAGCCGGACAAGGATCAATCGTATATGGAGTGAAAAGGTCAAAAGTCGTGCTTGGCGCAGAGACCCTGCTTATAGGCTCGTTGCTGAGTACTGTGCCAAGTATGGCCATACGGTCCTGGATATTGGTTGCGGTGGTGGGATTCAATATGCTGCTATTCATGAGTTCTGTCCAAGCATAGACTACACTGGGGTGGATATTACACCCAAGATGCTTGATGCGGCTCGCAGCCTTTTCCCAAGTGTGAAGTTTGGGTGGGGCGATGCAGCGGAGCTGCAATATGCCGATGGTCAGTTCGACGTGACGATTCTGCGGCATGTCTTGGAACATCACCCGCTCAGTAATGGCCAGAAGATCTTGCACGAGGCGCTCAGAGTCGCCAGGAACGCTACCTTGATTTTGTTCTTCACAGAGCCACAAGACATGGAAGAAAACATCATCGTGAAGCAGAGCAAGTCAGGGTTTTACTTGAACACGTACAGCACGGGGTGGCTGGAGCGAGAGATAGAAAGTGTAACCAGCGGGCGATACTCGTTAGAGACTATCTCGATTCCCAAAGTGGAGGGATCGCCAGCTTTGAGTGATCAGGTTCTGTGGGTGATAGAGAAGGGATAAGGAGAAGAAGCCACTAATGCTGGAAAAGATGTGGGCTGTGAAAGAAAGAGAGGGTTGGGTTGGTTTGATGCGTAGAGCCACCAAGCTAGCCACTCGGAAACTCCGCTCGTTTCCTATCGTGCGCGAAATTTGGGTATACTATAAAAATCACCAAGCGCTCGCGACATTGACCCCTCCAGTCAAGTTGCATCTGGGGTGTGGCAGAGTACATCTTGATGACTATGTAAACATAGATATAGAGGATTGGGCAGGTGTTTGTGACGTGATTGCCTCTGCTACGAATCTGTCGATGTTTTCTGACAACTCAGTTGAACACATTCTCAATCATGCACTACTGGAACATATTCCGCCCTGGGATACGCTCAAGGCGTTGCGAGAGGGGTATCGGGTGCTCAAGCCGGGTGGTACGATCCAGATCGAAGTCCCCGACCTTGAACGCATTTATGAGGATTGGCTCGTGAAAGGGATGCTCGGCGAGGACGAGGCCATCAACAATATCTTTGGCGGGTTCAAGAAGCCTGGCAAAGCTTATAAGGCTCAGCATCACCTAACGGGTTTTACGTTTGACCGCCTTACGAGAATGATGGCCCAAGTTGGATTCAGAGAGTTTGCTCGCCTGGAGCATGAAACCTATCACCATATCTTGGTGGTGTATGCAAGAAAGCCGATGAGCTAAACGATGGGTACTTGGTTCTGGCGCCGCTGGGTACGAGAGGGAGCCAGGGTGTTCAATATCTCCCTGGTAAGGAGAGGCGTCCTGAGGCTATGGTTACGCCAAAATGGACGGCGACTGCGCGAAAAATCTGTCTCGGCCTTCAGGCCAAAAGTCTTGTACGTGGACACGCTGAGTCACCCGCAAGCGCAGATCAACGTCGCTGGTATGCAAAAAGCTTATGAGAAGGCCAGCATTGTTGAGCCTTTTGATTATCGCAAGCTGGCCAACTCTTGGGGACCGAAGCTCATGAACGAGATGTTGTATGAGACGGCCGCTCTTCTTGAGCCCAATTTAATACATCTCGGGAAGTCAGAGTTAGTGGCAGGTCAAACAATTCGCAGGATTAAAGAGCGCATAGACACCTGCGTTATCCACTTTTACGGAGACTTTCGCTGGGAACCACAGCCATGGGTAGTTGAGATCGGGCAATACGCTGACTGGACATTACTCTATCACAAAGACAAGGACTTGATTCAAAAACACCGTGATATGGGTATTAGGCATATTGGTTTCTGGTGGGTGGGCACAGACCCCGACATCTTCTACCCTCGAGGTAGCGACAAACTTTATGAAGTGGTGTTCATGGCGAATAACTCGGACTTTCTGGAAGGCCATCGCCAAAGACGAGAACTGATCGGCGCTATCATTAAGAAAGGCATTGATCTACATCTGTACGGAAACGGGTGGGAGTACCTTTTAGGTGTGCCCAGCGTGCACCTGCACCCGTTTGTGAACAACGGCGAATTTGCCGAGGCGTGTTCCGCTGCAAAGATCACCTTGGGTTTCAATGCGGTAAACAATGTCTACATGTATGCGTCCTGGCGCCGGCCGTTGAACTTGATGGCCTGTGGGGCCTTTCACCTTACCCGCTATTTCCCTGGCCTCGAAGAAGTTTTCGGAAACGGCAAACACTTGGTCTGGTTTAATTCGATTCCAGAAGCTGTCGAGTTGATCGAGTACTATTCGGCCAATGATGAGGAACGGGAGAGGATTGCCAAGGCTGGTCGCCAGGAGGTGCTGGCTCGTCACACGTGGGATGATAGAATTGCAGAGATTATGCAATATCTAACACAATGTAGAGGGTCAAATGGAGGTGCAGCATGATTCAGGTATTCAAACCCTTTATGGGCCGAGAAGAGATTGACGCTGTGGCCGAGGTCATCCGCTCTGGCTGGATAGGACTCGGGCCGAAAACGGCCGAGTTCGAAAGGCGGTTCGCCGAATTCAGCGGTGTCAAATATGCTGTGGGCGTCAACTCGGCGACGGCTGCTTTGGACCTGGCCATGAAGCTGCTACACGTCAACCACGGTGATGAGGTGATTGTTCCGGCGATGACCTTTGTCTCAACGGCGCACGTGGTGGAATACAATCTCGCCACGCCGATATTTGCGGACGTAGATCCTATGACGATGAACATTGACCTGGAGGATGTGGAGCGCAAGATCACAGTGCGGACAAAGGCGACCATTCCAGTTCACTACGGTGGGCGACCTGTGGACATGGACGCGCTGAAGGAGGTTGCAGGGAATATTCCTATCGTCACGGATTGTGCTCATGCGACCGGCGCAAAGTACAAAGGCAAACCTGTGGGTGGCTTGGGCGACATAGGGTGTTTCTCGTTTCATGCCGTGAAGAACCTGGCCATGGGTGATGGGGGTGCTTTGACCTTGAATAACAGGGCCTGGTACGAGCGTGCCAAGCGGTTACGCTGGTTGGGCATTGACAGGGGCACCTGGGACCGCACCGAATTGGACAAGTCGTATTGGTGGCAATACCAGGTGGATGAAATCGGTCTCAAGTGTCACATGAACGACATCGCGGCCAGTATTGGCCTGGTGCAGTTGGACAAGTTGCCTCAGTCGAATGGGCGACGCAAAGAGATCGTCGAGATGTATTTCGACGGATTGAGCGATATCGCCGAAGTGGAACTACCTCTGAGAGATGACGAAGTTTACCGATCGTCGTGGCACATCTTCCACATCAAGTGCGAGGCGAGAGATGACCTCAGCGTGTTCCTGCAGGAGAACGGCATTGCTACGGGCGTCCACTATACACCTATACACACCTACAAGTGCTACGGCAATAGGCCTTACCTGAAGAACGCTGAAGCTTTGCAGCATCGGATCTTGACCTTGCCGCTCTATCCCAGCCTGACGGAAGGCGAAGTCAACTATGTGGTAGAAAAGATTCGTGAGTTCTATCGAACAAGGTGAAGTGTGATGTTAATCGGCAAGCGGGTGAGGTTGCGCCTGGTTGAAGAAGAAGATTTGCCCTTGTTGGTGGCTTGGCGCAATACCCCTTCGATATGGGCTGGCTTTTTCAACAAGTTCCCTCTGTCTATGGCCGGACAGAAGGCGTGGTTTGCGAACCTCGTCGCAGATCAGCGCAAAACGTTGTTCGTAATCTGCACGTTGGAAGGCGACGAGCCTATTGGAACAATCGGATTAGAGCACATAGACTTTGCCAATCAGTCCACTGAATTTGGCAATATATTGATTGGGAAGCAGGAGTGTATAGGCAAGGGTTACGCGACAGAGGCAACGGAGCTTATGTTGTCTTACTGTTTTTTGCGCTTGAACATGAATCGCATCTATCTGGAGGTTTATGCCGACAATGCAAAAGCCGTCAAATTATACGAGCGCTGCGGTTTCAGAATAGAAGGGACGCTCAGAGAAGCTCAGTTTGAGGGTGGGGTGTTCAAGGATTTACTGGTTATGAGCATCTTGCGGCGAGAATTCACAGGATCTTGACCGACACAATAGATACTCACATGCCATTGGTTTCAGTGATCATCCCCACCTACAACCGGGCGCATAGGGTAGGCCGGGCGATCCGAAGTGTTTTGAATCAAACTTATCGGAATTTTGAACTTATAGCGGTTGATGGTGCTTCTGCGGATAGCACAGGAAGAGAGCGAAGTGCGTCAGCTCACACAGGGTTCTAGAGATAAAAATGCAGAAATGAATGTAGCCTATCTTATCTTTGATGAAATACCTTGGCACCCAGTTATAAGAGGGCAGGTCATCGAGTTAATTAAGAAGATAAAACCTAAGGCCAAGATAGATAATTATTATCTGGTCTCCTTCCTACGTTTAAATCGGATTCTTACGGGTAGGGAAGAAATATCTCATATTAAAGGTGAATTGGAAGAATCCGGGATCGATTTGATTCTGATACCTGTTCCCTATTTGGGATTCGCAGCAAGATGGTATTTGCTGCCAATTGTTTTGCTAGTCACTTTACCCATTTTACTTTACCTTGTTTTGACTAAAAAGATCGGCCTGTTGCACTGTAGGTCTTATCTGATCACCATATCGGCCCTAGTCGTGAAAAGGATATTGGGTACGAAATGTATATTCGATCCCAGATCAGACTTCCCTGAGGAGAACATAACTGTCGGTAGATGGGCTGAAACCTCGATTAGCTTCAAAATACTGAAATTTCTCGAAAAGCTCTTCCTAAGGGACTCTGATGCAACCATTGCCATTGCAAATACTTATGATGAGCACTTTCGAAGAATATTTCAGGACTCAAGGCTGTACGAGATGCCCAATAATGTTGACGTGGAAAAGTTCGTAAGGGATGATTCGTTTCGAGATGCATATAGAGATGAAAATGGAATCGGTAGGAAGATCGTATTTTGTTATGAGGGATCAATGGGATACCATTGGCACTGCCCTGAGATTTATGCTCAATACATAATGAGAATGAGAGGGCTGCGAATAGATCATATATTTCTATTTGTAATTCCTAAATCGGATGTCACCCCTTTGAAAGAAACGTTTAATAAATATGGGATTGGCTCCGCTGAATACTTGGTAGAGCATGCTGGCTTCGATGAGGTTCCAAAGTACCTCTCCGTGGCGGATTTCGGATTAGAATTCATGGAGAGGTACAAAATAGCGATGGGGATAAAATTTGTGGAGTATCTAGCGATGGGTCTGCCTGTGGTCATCAATTCGCAAGTGGGGGGTGCCAGGACGGTCATCGAAGAGTATGGGGTAGGAACAATTCTTGATTTGGGTCAGAATAACTTCTTGGAACAACTTATTGAACTAATAGAGAACAAGGATGAAATTGCTAAGGAATGCCGTTCACTAGCTGAAGCGCTATTTTCCAATGAAGTGGTTTCAAATAGATATGCACATTTGTATGAGCAGCTACTCTACGGAGTTTGAGCGGAGGTAAAAGTGGTTCCGAAGGTTGCAATCATCGTTCTCAATTGGAACAACTATGCGGATACAAAGGAGTGTTTGAAGTCCTTGGAGAACGTCACATACCCAGATTATGAAATAGCCATCGTGGATAACGGTTCTACCGATGGCTCAGTTACTAGACTTGAAGTGGAGTTCCCCCAATACAAGTTCATTAAGAGTGAGGAGAACTTAGGGTTTGCTGGGGGGAATAACGTTGGCATCAAATACGCCCTTGAGCGGGCTGCGAATTATGTGCTCTTGCTTAATAACGACACCATAGTAAGCCCCGATTTTTTGACCGAGATGGTCAAGATAGCGGAAGAGGATGAAACGGTAGGGCTGGTCGGCGGCAAGATATACCGCTATGGTACGCATGACATACACCATGCTGGCGGAAGGTTGGTTCTTTGGAGAGGGACAGGCTATAGTTTCAGGGGAGATAAAGCTGCACGTAATGGTGTAAGGAACGTGAATTTTATCATAGGGTGCTTGATGCTGATAAAGTCGAAAATGATCGAGGATATTGGATTGCTGGACGAGCATTACTTCTTTGGCGGTGAGGACGTGGAATACTGCTGGAGAGCCAAGAAAGTCGGTTGGCAGATAAAGGTCAATCTGGACGCTGAGATATGGCACAAAGTAAGCTCTTCAGCAGGAGGAGAGGGATCACCCCTGCTGTTCTACTATAACACGAGAAACAGACTCTATTTCGCCCCAAAATTGGGAATCAAGGACAGAATGCTTTTTTACATATTCTTTTCGCTCACAAGGCCTATCAGATTCGTACAGTGGAAGCTCTCGGGCAAGGATGAGTTTATAGGAGCTACACTTTGGGGAATAAGGGATTTTGTCAAAGGGGAAACGGGTAAGGGGAAATATTTATCAGAGCTCAAAGAAGCATAGAACTCCTTTACGTAGGTTGGGTAGGTTATGAACATCTATTTTGTGTGCAGCATCGAGTTGGGTCTGAATTCGGGCAACTCCCTCCAGGTTGCCGAATATGCTAAAAATCTGGTTGAGTTGGGCAACGATGTTACCCTACTCGCGCCCCAATACGGATATAGGGGGACAATAGAGGGCGCAAATATCATCAAAATCCCCTGCGGTTCCTCCCTTTATACCAGCAAGATCATCTACCAAATCCTGCTACCATTTGTCTTAGCCTACAAAATAATGTCGAAGAGGCCCGATTGCCTTCTGGTTAAACATAGCGTAGTTAACCTCGGCTTCATTTTGCCTGCCCAGATCTCCAGCATACCCTTCGTGCTTCAGGTAGACGCAGACCCGATAGAAGAGATAGAGCTGGATTCCAGGCATATCCCTTCAGCGTATTTGACATCGTTTGAAAGATTTCAAAGATACATCTTTGCCAGAGCCGCTAAACTCATTGTGGTCCACCCGGCTGTGAAAAGAGACTTGGTGAGTAAATATGATTTGAACCCCGGTAAAATCAAGGTCATAAAACTAGGGGTTGATACGGAGCTTTTTAAGCCCTTGGCTCAAAAACAATCCAGGCTGATATTAAACCTGGATCCTTCCATAAAGTATCTGACCTTCGTCGGCCACGTCCTGCCCTGGCACGGTGTGGATTATGTCGTAAAAGCCATACCCTATTTGCAAGAGCTCAGGGATGACTTCAAGGTTATCATCGTCGGCGATGGGCCATCTCTAAGAGACGTGATGGAATTGGCAAAGGAGCGTGGGGTTGGTGACAAGGTTGACTTTGTCGGCGAGGTGCCCAGGGAGCAAGTGCCTTATTGGATAAGCGCCTCAGACGTCTGCCTTTTGCCAGTCAAGATGGTCAGGAGCCACCCGGGAGACCCGATCAAGATGTATGAATACATGGCCTGCGGCAAACCGATCATCGCCGCTAACGTCGAAGGATATGGAGATTTCGTGGAAAAGAAGGGACTTGGCATCGGCGTGGATTTCACGGATAGCAAGCAACTAGCCGCTGCAATGGATAGTTTGCTGAAAGAAGATTTATCATCTTATTGTGAAAACAATCGAAGAGTTGCAGTGAGTAACCATCAATGGGGCCACACCGTCGAGAAGGTAAATGGGGTGTTAAATCGTGCGGTGCTGAGATCGGCAGTGTGACGGGTCTACTGCATCCCCCCGCGCAACCCCGGGGCGCTGGCCAAGGCGATCATCGCCTTGCTCCAAGACCGAGAGCGAGCTGAGGCCATGGGACAGGCAGGGCGAGCGCGAGTGGAGAAATACTTCAGCGTGGAGAAGATGGTGCAACAGACGGAAGCTCTGTACGAGGAGCTGGTCAGGGAGAAGATGGGGCTGGCGTGGGTGGAGGGGAAGGGGTGGTGCGAGGGGACAGGGAGATGAATGCTGAACAAGTACGGAGGCTGATTGCCCAAGGTGAAGGGCCACGCCTGGAGTTCAAGCGCTCGCTGGCTGCATTGCAGGACGGTGTGCGTACCATCGCTGCCTTCGCCAACGCCCGTCCTGAGCCTGTCGAAGGGCCGATGGTGGTAAGCTCCTCTTTGGCGTGCGGGACGACGGCTCTGTGGTCGGTGTGACCCTGGGGGCCAATACCTGTGAGCGGGTGGTGAACACTATTGTGGACAACACGGATCCGCCACTCTATCCCCAGGTGGAGTGCGTGGAGGTAGACGGGCGGACGCTGGTGGTCGTGACGGTAGCGCCAGGTCACGACCGGCCTCACCTGGCGTATGGACGAGCCTACCGGCGAGTGGGCGCTGTGACGGCCCAACTCTCCCGGGATGAACAGCGGCGACTGCTCCTCGAG
>Ga0209979_1003210_pt1 | contig 14677 bp, 12 predicted proteins | sample AnhtaG_FD_183114 | JGI IMG/M metagenome (GOLD analysis project Ga0209979, IMG submission 183114) | Deep subsurface microbial communities from Anholt, Denmark to uncover new lineages of life (NeLLi) - Anholt_01485 metaG (SPAdes) (version 2) | ecosystem: Environmental > Aquatic > Marine > Oceanic...
GGACATGGGCCCAGGGAATTGAGGCACAGGCTCTACAGGTGGAACAAAGAATTCCAGTGGCTGGAAAAATACATCATGGGCCGGGATTTTAAATTCGAAAAACCGCCGGTCTCCGAGGATAAAGATAAAAAATAATAAACAAAGAAGCAAAAGCGAAAGCTCCTTTATTATCTATAGATAGGACTTAAACAGAACGTCGTTAAATAATTAATTATGCGATCTTTGCCTCTTAAACTGAAGAGCTTTAAGGCGTTTGAAATATCGGGATGCTGAGCCTCTTATGTATACTTCCCCTTTACTCCTTAACCTGGGTGGAGAAAATATATATTCGCTTATTGAAATCAATCGTCCACGCATAGTGCTTGAGAAATGCATGGCTCAGCAGGCCATCGATTCTCACATCCGCAAATTTCCCCCAGGAATCCTTCTCTTCTTTCCCGGCTAAAACCAGATGTCCTTCTTGTTCGAGCGGACCAAGACTCAAGGGAAGATGCGAGTCAAAGACTTTCTTCTCAACTTCTTCCGGTTTAAATCCCCACCTAATAAACGAGTTTGGAGGCGCCGTGAAGGCAGCCTGGCGTATACCTCCCTTACCTGGATGGAGCGATACTAAGCCGGAGTCAATGAAGAAATTCAGGTCCCGATGCTCACCCACACCTCCACGGACAAACACGTAGTGATCACCTGCCATGTAGAACGGAATTTTGACCTCGTCCGCGGGAAGCAGAGCAAGATGTTCCTTTCTTAGTTGAGAGTTGTCTCTTGGAAAAAGTATAAGTCTCTTATTCGCGTAATCCAGAGTGGATAGAAACTGCTGCAGTATGCTCGTGCCGAAAATAATGAAATTCTCTTGCCCTACAAGTGAAGAAAGAGCTCCAACCGGCACATTCTCAAACAGCGCATCGCCTATACGGAAGGTTTTGGCTATGCCGTGGTAGATATCAACGCTCCGTGACCCGTGCTTTGCCTTACCGCCAGGGATAAGTTTGATACCGAGCTTTTCCGCACGGGCTGGTGCCATGTGCAGGAACGTTCCTCCTGTGTCTATGTGGACTGTGACCCTTTCTCCATTAAGGATGACCTCGAAGTCAGGGAAAAACTCATGCAGCTGCCCCTTGGCGAAAGGGATGACCGTGAGTTTGTCGAGAGTGACCTTTAACGGATTCTCCTTCAACATTTTCAGAAGTTCTAAGACATGCTTTTCCTTTCCTCGGGAATGAGCTAACTTTTCGGCTTCAGGGAAGCGCCCTAAATGGCGAAATGCGTTAATTACTACATTGTCGAGCTCCGCATACTTGGGATAGGCTGGGTCAATCTTTTTATAAATGCCCAATGCCTCCTCGTATTTGCCTGTAACGAAAGCCTTCAGAAACATGATGTGCTGGCCCGCTGGAGCAGAGCTCTTTGCCTCGACGAGTTTCACCGCAATCTCTACTGCCTGGCTGATATCGCCGTTTTGCCATGCCTTCCAGGCTTTAGCCTCAAGAGCGTCTAGATCTGTTGAAGCACTTGATCCGGATGCATCATTGATAAAGACAATAATTAGCACCAAGGCAGCAAAGAGATGAAAATATCTGAAATGTTTTAGAATCCGATTCATTTAAAACGACCTCCTCTCAATACTCTAATACTATTGAAAAACTCTAATAGTTGCAAAAATCAACTCGTTACTCAGTGATTTGAATGCTATTGAGTATGAGCATCATCCCTTGCTCATTATCTGTAAATTGTTCTTCCGGGCAGCAGATCTGGATAATATGGAGAGCGTTTTCTCGCGGATAGGCTTTTGATTTTCCATCTGGCTTCTTGCATATATTATTTGTACAGGGACGTGGAAACACAACTTAACCTTGATTTCATTAAATACTAGGTTTTTCAGTAAGTTGCTGGCTTTGTGTGCTTTACAAGAAAGCTAAGTTTTGACTCCCGGAGGATTTTAAGTCCCTTGCGTCTTTGCAAACCAAAATAGACTTATCCCCGTGTAACGGATATGTTACAGATATGTAACAAAAATTGTTGATTTACGCTGAAATTATGGTATTAGGATTGAAAAGATATTTGAAAGTTTATATTCCATTATGAATGCACTCCCTTATTTTATTGGATCTAACAGTTTATTATTATAATACTCAATAGAAATATAGAAGGACATTTGCTCTTAATTTTAATCTTCCCATTCATTAATTAACTTAAATCTAAAGTCATCTTAATATATTTTATTGTCTATTCCCTCATGTCAGAAGGTGAAAATCGTGGAAAACTGTGAGGGATTTGTGGCGAAACCAAAAGCAAGTTCTTATAAATTGAGCACTATCAATATTGGCCGATTAACCTAGTCTTCACATTCGTTTAATAATTTTTTCAATCGCTTTTTCAGCAAATTCTCCCAGTTTAGGATGGTCCACGTAACTATTTAATGTTTGTACTGTACTTGTATCGCCTATTTCTCCCAATATCTCTATCACATCCTGAAAGTATTTTTTATTTTTAATGTCATTTCTTTTAAAGTAATCTTTATCTATCGTGAGTGTTTTTACGTTTTCAAGAATCTTGGTTAATCGTTCTACTCCATATACATTCCACCGAGGATCCCAAAGTCTCGAGTAAACTTGAATGGCCTTTTTTGGATTAACGACTTCCACTTCTCCGACGAGAGGATTAAGAGAATATTCATATATAACCCGCCAGAAATCATCATCCCGTTCATTGGTATCCACCATTTTCACCTCATCATTATCAGTACGCTTGGCGAAAGAAAGCCCCCATGAACCGAATCGGCTCCAATTCTTTTCCGTTAGTCTTTTAAGTGCTGCTTTGGCATATGGGGCGATTGTCCAATCGGCTCTTAGGTCTTCAACAAGGAGATCAATGGCTGCTATGTCGTATTTAATGATCGAGATGACCCCTTGTCTGGCTGCCCATGCTTCTTTTGAACTTTCTCCGACATTAGCGCTCCACCCTATAAACATATAGTTGTTTGCTATATAGAACGCCGCCTTTTTTAATGGTGTATCTGGCGAATATCCCACTAGTTTGAGAGCACAATACGCAAAAAATCTTTGCGGTGATTGATGGCTTCTCAGATGGGGTTCCAACAGGGCAACTTGTTGCTTCTTTTGATTACATTTGAGTGTTCCAATTTTTAATATTTCCTCTGGACGCGCATCTTTACCTTTCAACTTGACAATTTTAAGCCAGAAAGACGCATCATCAGCAACCTGTGTTCTGAGTTGAACAAACTGAGTCAGCTCTCGAATCACTGCCTGTATCTGAACTTTTGTTCCCGGGTAAGGATTACGTCTCTCATTTAATAGCACAGCGCCCTGACTATCAGAGAGCTTATAAGTGAAAAGCTCGACTCCAAGCATAAATCCATCTTTTATTAGGCGATGCTTATAAGCATATTCCTTTTGAATCACTCGCAATAGATAATCATAATTCTGATCCTCTCGTAAAACAACTTTGAAACCAGCTCCCTTTAGGCTTTTCTGAATTTCCTTCCTTGGATCAAATGAGTAGACAGGTACTTTTTCTTCTCCATTGACTTCAAACTGTGCAGCAACTATCTCATATAGGATTAGAATTCTTAATTTTGCCTCACCACATTTTGTACTGAATATACATGATAGACCTATTAAGATTATTAAAAGAAGCTTATATTTATTCTGGTTATGCATGAAAAACCTTCTTTCTATTTTATTTTTTTTGTCTTGTATAACGGCATCGCGTTTCTTCAATTACCTAATGCATCCAATATTCCCCATATCAACTTCACAAAAGAGAATATTTGACACTGAATTGCTCTACGATCCGTTCTTAACACATTTTTTTGCCATATACAAATTATTTTCAGCCTATCTTGAATCAAAATAACGCTACTTTATTTGACTTCAACAGTCTTTTTCTAGAAATCCGAGAATTAGAGATATCTGTCCATCGATTCCTAATTTGGGAATGCCGTGCTAAACACAACAACATCGTAATCGATTGATCCGAAACAATATCTCAGCAAATATCTCCCTGCTTATAGCAACCTCTGCCATTTGAAATGTAACATACCTGCTATGTCTAAGAACCTTAGCCCCGATCTTTATAAGTTTCACAAGCAGGCTTCGAAGTGACCAGTGTTTGATTTTTCCCGGAAGAGCCAAGCGACGCAGAAAGTTACCCAGATTATAGGCCAGTATAAACAAACATAACCTCGCCTGATTCGAGATGAAATGTTTGCATGAAAGCCGCGTCCAGTTGAGGGCATACTTGCCTTCTTTTATCCACTGCTCGGCTGTGCCACGTCCATTGTAGAAGTGGACTACGCCTCTTGCCCTGGCACTCATATTGGTCACGATAAAACCTACCCTCGGGAATAAATCTCCCTGGTGCCACTCAACTTTCGCCACAACACACCGTTTCTTTTGCCAGCTTGCTGCCTGGTACTTGAAATCATGAAACCAAACAACCGGCTTTCTCGAAGGACGACCAACAGGACGGGTCAGCAGATGTGTAATCTCATTATACAAGATATCATTTGCCGGAAGACGGATAGCATACAATAGACCTTTTTCTTCAAGGTATTCATAAATCTCAGGCTTTGCAAATGCAGCATCACCCCGAAAGTACTTCCTGACTTTCTTGTTCTCATGTCGCCGGACAATAGGTTCCAGAAGCTCTTTCCAGCGATCCGCACTGTGGACGTTACCTGGACGAAGTATCGCCCCCTCACAGTCCCCATACTGGTTAAAACAAAACAGAGGATGATAACAATTACATTTGAAATGACCGTTATAGGCAGAACCCTCCTGCTCACCATGTACAGGGCTCTCTGAACTGTCCATATCAAGAATGATTCTATGATGAGGTGACCTTTCCATTGCTTTTTGAATCCAGCTTCCGTTAATTTAAGACAAACCTTCAAGGTTCTCCCGGAGTGTCAGAATCTCTGTTTCGAAACGCCCAATTGTATTGATACTGGCAGCATTCTTCTTCTTTCCGGTGATTGCCCTCATGACCGGATCTACTGATAAACGCTGAGCATCATTGACGTCCTCATATCCTGCAAGACGACTGTATACAGATTGGCGCAGAAGGTTGGTTATGTCATGCTGAATATTGCGGCCGGTTCGTCTATCGCTTAGAAGAGCAGAAACCGAATCAAATAGCCTTAACGCATCATCAAGCCCTCGGTATGCAAGAAGCCCTCCATCAGAAGTCAATCTTGCGCCATGAAATTCAAGCTTAATTTTACTGTTAAAATGAATGTTTAATCTTTCACCCAAGGTATGATTCATTTTAATCACCATAATTGTTATCTATCTTGTTATATAATAACAATTTAGGGCGACTTTTTTAAGTGATTTTTGTGTTTAATATGGTGAATATGGGATAATACTGAATAAAAAGAGGTAAAAAATGAAAAAGTCTATTCTGGAAATTAATTGCCATTATTTAATCATTATGATTTTTTTTATCTTTCTTTTTTATTCATGCTCATCTTCGTCGCACTGTCCAGAAAGTAATTGGGGAAGCGACTATTTATGTTCTGAATGCAAGGGCCTTGGTTATACTACAGATATTGGAACATGTGAAGTTTGTGGAAGAGGAACAAGTAGTGGTGCTTTTAAGTTATGCAATAGTTGTGCATGTGAATTAAAAGAATGTCAACATTGTAGGAAAATTCTTGAGATCTACTTTTGATTTTGCTGAAATATTAGAGGGGGTGCAAAAATGGCAGAAAAATCAAGGCCAGCTGATCTTTATATCCGACTGCCGGGAGAAAAAAAGGGGGTTAAAAAAAGAGCTGGTGAAGATTGCAGCTAATAATGATATCAATCTAAACAGGCTTATGATAGCTATCGTAGAGTGGTTCTTAGAGGAAAGGAAAGATCGAGAGTTTACTATTAAATTACGCTAAAACTGTCACCGTTTTTGCAACGCTTTGCTGAAATATTGACTGTTTTTGACCGTAAATGACCGAATATAAAAAGTCGAAAATCCTTTATTTATAAGGGGAAAAGTGGGGTATACCTATGGAATGATGAAGTCGGGACGAGCGGATTTGGATTCTTATCGCTTTATCATATTATATAACAATCACTTAGGAAGAAGTACATCAATGTATTCCTCTATTTTTGCTACGCCCCTCCTTTGTTCTTCAATTCCTGGATGAGTATATTTCAATGTGGTTTTAATATCAGAGTGACCCAGGATTGTTTTGGCTGTGGCCAGGGAGACTTGGGAAGAGATAAGAGTTGAAACAGTATGCCGTAGTTGATGAAAACTAAAATCATTTACTCCTGATAGCTCTCTAATCTTGAGCGAAATTTATCACCTATCACCTCCTTCTAAAAAAGTTTAATTTTATGCCCAACCTCAAGGAATATCCACTAAAGTCTAATACAGCTTCCCATACATTTCTGAATTCATCTTCCCAGGGCCTTTCTGCAATAATTTTAGTTCCTTTCAAATTTTTCATTCTGGCGTATCTTCCCTGAAATTCCAATACTATAGATAAATCATCCACTATTCTGTATTCAAATCCAATTCCGCCATGAAACCCAAATCTTCCGGCACTTATGTCATATTTCTCCTCTTTTTCGTACGGCCACTCCGGAATAAAAAACCCAGTAGGGTCTATTTTATGGTATTTATATAAAGAAGCTTTAGAAATATAGTAATCTATCCCACCGTTCAAGATAAGATTAATTCTGCGAAGAAGAGGAATGGTATAATAAGTTCCTAATTTTAGATTCACTGTTGAGACTTCAGATTTAGTTGAAATAGTGTGAAAATTGACCATATTATAAAGGGGAAAAGGGTCTGTGAATTCAAAACGGCTTTCATTTTTCTCAGATATTTCTTCTATCCCAACACCAATGGCGAATTTTGAACTAACATCCAGCCTTAACCCTCCCTCGAAAGTTTTATTGTAATTGTTAAGTCCTTTTATCTTGCCCCCTTCGTAGCTTGTCATCTCTGATAAGTAATTATCAAAGGCTTCTAGATGTTTGTTAATATCTCCAATACTTATATAGCGTGGTCCCCATTTGATATTAATGCTAAGTTTTGGTTTGAAACTTTCTATTCCTTTTGGGCTGGCAATTCTAGTAAAAAGAATTAATGAAATAAATAATAATCCCAAAGTTATCACTCTCTTTTTTTTAAATACATAAATTCTCATTTTTTATTCCTTTTTTAAAAAGCTAGAATTAAAGGAAGGAAATTAATGAAGGTCACTTGAATTGAAAGCAATCTAACATCCCCCTACTAAGCTTTGATATTATTACTCCCCACCATATTTGTCAAGACCTCATCCCTTGATGCCTCACATTGCGGGGTATTTTGGGATTGCCTAAAGGCAAAATTTAATAATGGAGGTATAACATCATGGCAAAGTTTACAACAGATGGTAAAGACCTTTTTATTGACAGAAAGAAAGTCTTAAAAGCCTGGGAATCATTCACAGGCTGGTATTGGTTCGCAACTGAGAAGGCATACAAGCAAGAAAGCCTGATCAATGGTGAAGGAGTCAACGACACCATCTGGTTTGGGTTTGTCCAGGGCCTAGAGGAAGAATGGGGATACTTCTCACAAGCTGAGATTGAAAGCCTGGGGCTTAAAGCCTGGAAGATCCCAGAAAAAAATCTTCCACACTCAGGAAGGAGGTTATAAAGCCCTAGCAATAGCGGACGCAAAATTGTTATAATGTTAAATATTCCATCTAACTTCATATCTCATAAAAACAATCCCTTATCAAAATTACCCTCCTTTTTATTGCTTAGCGTCTTAATACTCGTATCTCGTTAGTCTCTATAGCGAGGTAATAAAAATATACCTTATTATATATATTAAAGGAAATTCTGCGGTTTGATCCGTTAGTTATGTATAAGAGAAGATCGTCCTCGACTGCGTACCCAACGGGCTAATGGCCGGGAAACTGGGAATCTACGGCAACGTCATGCGCTCGCCCCGCCGTTCATGATCACGCGCGGGCAAATCGACGGCTCTGTTGCTATTCTGGAAAAAGTCCTCTCCTCATTCTGAAACGGGCGCTTACTCACGGGTTGCCCCTAGAAGCTTTTCCAAAGCCGCAGGCAGGTCTAAAATATTGATTTGATTGGAAATGATCGCCCCATCCTTATCGATCAGGTAATAGGTGGGATAGCCGACGACCCTGTAGATTCTATGAATTGGCCCGCCTTCTTGCTCCCTCGTTTGCGGCCAAGACATGTTCTTTTCGGAGATAAATTTCCGCAGTTTCTCATCGGTATCGCCGCAGTCGATGCCGATGATGTCGAAACCCAGGTTGCTGTACTTCTGATATATTCCGACTAACCCGGGCGCTGCGGCCACGCAGGGCCCACACCAGGTGGCCCAGAAATCTAACAGCACCACTCTGCCGCGATAATCCTGGAGGTCGTGCTTTTTGCCCTCAAGGTCGATGAAAGAAAACAGAGGGGCAGGGTAACCGGGAAGCAGGATGGCACGCGGCGGCAGTTTTTCCGCAATCGGGTTGAGCGTAAGGGTGCGGCCGTAGCGGTCTACGACAAACTCATAATCTATCTCGCCGAGCTTAATATACTTCTCCGAAACCAAATAGCGTTCCAGAGATTGGTAGGTCACGAGGTCGAGCTCCCCGTCGTTGTCCAGATCGAAGGCTAAGCTGTTGTACGGCTGGTCATAGATGCCCTCCGAACCCACCAGGCCGAAGGCGATTGTTTGATTCCCCAGTCTTAACACTCCCCGGCGAAGCGTCTGGTCATATTTCAGTAAACAAAGCTGCGGCTGCGATTGGCCGGGCGGTGTGATCTGACTTACGATGAGCTTGAATATGACGGGATAGACTGCCTTTCCTTCTTCCCCTGACTCGCGGGCTTTTGTCTGAATGAGCAAAAAGTATTTTCCGTCCTTCTTCTCAAAGCGCTGCGGCGGATCATCGCTTAGATCGCCGTTGCCGTTAAGGTCGGCGTAAAGGATATATCCTTTTTTCTCGTTGCCGTCCAAAGCCCAGGTCCGATTGCGGCCTTCAAGCACAAAATTGATGCCGAATCTGGCCTGGGGGCCAAGATTTGGTGGCTTTCTTTTCATAGGGACGAAGGCGGGCGTATTTGCCAGTTGTGCGGCTAGCCTCTGGTAGTCTTCCTCCGTCATGGCGAACAGAACGCCCCCGCCGCCGGTTTCAAGAAGTTTCGTCTTTCCGGTGGAAGCGGACAGCGGCTTCCGCTGCTTGGGACTTGGGCATGCGAATAGTAATAGCGCCAGAATAGCCAACGCGATGCAGCATAATCTTTTTAGCATTTCCGCATCTCCTATTATCCAATATTCCCCATATCAACTTCACAAAAGAGAATATTGGGCATCATATTGATTTAAAATCCATTCTTAATCATGTTTTTTTCATAATACAGCATTTTATCAGTATATTAGAATCAAAATATCACTATTTTCTTCGATCTTTACAATTTTCTTCCACAAATCCGAGAATTAGAGATATCTGTCCATCGATTCCTAATTTGGGAATGCCGTGCTAAACACAACAACATCGTAATCGATTGATCCGAAACAATATCTCAGCAAATATCTCCCTGCTTATAGCAACCTCTGCCATTTGAAATGTAACATACCTGCTATGTCTAAGAACCTTAGCCCCGATCTTTATAAGTTTCACAAGCAGGCTTCGAAGTGACCAGTGTTTGATTTTTCCCGGAAGAGCCAAGCGACGCAGAAAGTTACCCAGATTATAGGCCAGTATAAACAAACATAACCTCGCCTGATTCGAGATGAAATGTTTGCATGAAAGCCGCGTCCAGTTGAGGGCATACTTGCCTTCTTTTATCCACTGCTCGGCTGTGCCACGTCCATTGTAGAAGTGGACTACGCCTCTTGCCCTGGCACTCATATTGGTCACGATAAAACCTACCCTCGGGAATAAATCTCCCTGGTGCCACTCAACTTTCGCCACAACACACCGTTTCTTTTGCCAGCTTGCTGCCTGGTACTTGAAATCATGAAACCAAACAACCGGCTTTCTCGAAGGACGACCAACAGGACGGGTCAGCAGATGTGTAATCTCATTATACAAGATATCATTTGCCGGAAGACGGATAGCATACAATAGACCTTTTTCTTCAAGGTATTCATAAATCTCAGGCTTTGCAAATGCAGCATCACCCCGAAAGTACTTCCTGACTTTCTTGTTCTCATGTCGCCGGACAATAGGTTCCAGAAGCTCTTTCCAGCGATCCGCACTGTGGACGTTACCTGGACGAAGTATCGCCCCCTCACAGTCCCCATACTGGTTAAAACAAAACAGAGGATGATAACAATTACATTTGAAATGACCGTTATAGGCAGAACCCTCCTGCTCACCATGTACAGGGCTCTCTGAACTGTCCATATCCAAAATGATTCTATTATGATGTGTTTTTTCCATCGCTTTCTCAACCCATCTTCCGTTAATTTCAGATAAGCTATCAAGGTTTTCCCGAAGTGTCAGTATCTCTGTCTCTAAACGGCCTATCGTGTTGGCACTGGCAGCATTTTTCTTCTTTCCCGTCACTGCTCTCATAACCGGATCAACTGATAGACGCTGAGCATCATTTACATCTTCATATCCTGCGAGACGACTGTATACAGATTGGCGCAGCAGGTTGGTCATATCATGCTGAATATTGCGCCCGGTCCGTTTATCGTTCATAAAAGTAGGAACCGACTCGAATAATCCTAATGCCTCATCAAGCTCGCGGTAAGCAAGGAGGCCACCATCGGATGTCAATCTTGCGCCATGAAATTCAAGCTTAATTTTACTGTTAAAATGAATATTTAATCTTTCACCCTTTGCGTACTTTATTTTTGATGCCATTGTTGTCCTCTATCTTGTTATATAATAACAACTTAGAGTAATTTTGTTAAGCGATATTTGTGTTTAATATGGGGAATATGGGCTTAAACAATCCTGAAGAAATCGTAAGAATCTTATACTCTATCATCTTGCTCCTAATATAAAGCAGAGATCAGTCATTTTCGTTAGACAAAAATCTTATTCTGGAAAATGGGATATTTATTCTAGGTTGATGATTCCGAACAGATTATGCCGCATAATGTATGTATTTCGGGACATTTTCTGAATTCAATTACAGTTTTAAATAAAGATATAAGATTTTTCGCGTTGACTCTGGTCCTTCTGTGATTTTCTAATCTGTTTTCTTGCTCACTAAGAAGTACGCGTAACCTAATGTTAAAAGAGCAAAGAGACCTACGGTTGTCCAGCCCCAAACATTTACTTCACCCAGTATTTGCCATCTCAAAGAGATGATAAGGCCGATGATATAGTGAACCAGTGAACCAATGACGATGGCCTGCCGTGCCTTGGCTTCTTTTGCCTTTGTAGCGATAAAGAGGAGTGTTGCATAACCGAGGTATGCTGCAGCTACAAGCTGTCCGTTATATTTGCCCGCGTTGGTAAGCTCTCCGCCGTAAAAACCAGAGAACGCGCCAGGAATCAGCAACATGAGAACCCCGAAAAAAAGACCAAGAATAGCGGTGATAATGAATAAGACATTAAGTTTCATGATTCCTCCCCCTTCTTAGGTTGTGAGAACAATAACAAGGAATAAGAAAAGAGTCAAATATGATCAGTCACTCCATGACTCAGTGGAAATAGATAAAATGTCATTGCGGGCGAAGCGTGGCAATTAATTAATATCCGCTTAATATCCGATGGCGGATCCTTGAGAGCGCTTATCCGCAGCCCCATAATAAAGCCCTGTTATGGGATCAATGAGTATGCTATGGGCATCTCCCTGTCGCCAGCGAGAAGACTCCTTCATCTTGTGCCCCATAGCTTTGAGTGACTCAATCAATTCTTCGGTGATAGCCCCCTTCTCCAATCTTAATAAATCAGGCATCCACTCATGGTCCATCCTGGCGGCATCGATAGCATCCTGAAGCGGCATATTAAAATCAACAACATTAACAATTACATTCAAAACAGTATTGATAATTGTCCTGCCTCCCGGGCTTCCTGTAATCATGTACACTTTGCCATCTTTGATGACCAGGGTGGGAGTCATAGAGCTCAACATCCTCTTGTAAGGCTCTATGAGATTCGGTTTCGTGCCGATTAGGCCCTTATCATCAGTATATCCGGGTTTCATGTTGAAATCTGCCATCTCATTGTTAAGCAGGATTCCCGTCCCTTCGGCGACAACTCCTGAACCAAACCATCCATTAATGGTATAAGTTGTCGCCACTGCCAAACCTTCCTTATCTATGACCGAGTAGTGAGTGGTTTCCTTCGCTTTTTCAATTGTTAGAATTTCTTCGCCCATTATTGCGCTGGGAGTTGCCTTTTTTAGATCGATTTTTCCCCGAATATCCTCTGCATGACTCTTTGAGGTTAAAAGCTTGAATGGAATTTCACTAAAATCCGAGTCTCCCATGTATCTGGCTCTATCGAAAAAGGCAAATTTCATCGTCTCTGCAATTAAATGCAGTGTCTCGGGCGCATACCTTTCCTTTTGTCCCAGGTCAAAACCTTCAAGAATGTTAAGCATTTCAATCAAAGCCGTGCCACCGGAACTTGGCGGTGGCATGGAAATAATTTGGTATCCCCGATAGGTTCCTGTTACGGGTTTTCTTACAAAAGCCTCATATTTTCCCAGATCTTCCTTTGTGATCAAACCGCCGTGCTTTTTCATATCCTGAGCGATCAATTCCGCAATCTGCCCTTTGTAAAAGGCTTGAGAGCCATGTTCGGCAATCAACCTCAAAGACCGGGCAAGATCTTCCTGAATAAAAATATCCCCCTCTTTGAATTCAGACCCGTCCGGCTTGGAAAAGACGCGGAAAAATTCTTCAGTTCCCCATTTAAATCTTTTATTTAACACGTTGAACGAATCTGCCCTCCTTTTATTCAGCTTAAATCCCTTCTCGGCAAGCTCTACGGCAGGCTTTATAACATCCTCCCATTTCAGGTTCCCATATTTTTCCATCGCCAGCTCAAAGCCTTTAACAGTCCCAGGAACTCCAACTGCAAGATGCCCGTACAAACTCCTCTCTTCCACATAATTTCTTTTTTCATCCAGGTACATATCAGGAGTCGCTTTTCCGGGGGCAATTTCACGAAAATCCAGAGCAACAGCTTCTTCGGTATCGGGGGATCGGATGATCATGAACCCTCCTCCACCGATGTTCCCTGCTGCAGGAAACGTAACAGCTAAGGCGAAGCCAACTGCGACGGCAGCATCAACTGCATTTCCCCCTTTTTTAAGAATATCAATTCCTACCTGGGAGGCGTACTCATCCACTGAAACAACCATTCCGTTTTTGCCGACAACTCCGTTGTTTTCTGGTGCAGCACAAAAAAACAGATTTGCCAATAGAATCAGGATGATAAAAAATCTAAAAAATCCCCAACTTTTTCGCATGCTTAACTCCTATTTCGTCATCGAGTACTGAATATATTTCTATTTAACCAGGTCAAAGTCAAGTATTAGAGATAAATTTCAGGATAACTTGAAGACTTCAAAAGGATTGGCGATTCCTGAGCCATCTACGAAAGTGAAATATATTGAAATATCAATCTAACTACCTATTCATCAAGAATTAAGAAATCAACTATTACAAACCTTGAACCCTCGGCTCGATTGACTGTTTTGCAAACGAACCCTGTATTTTATAGTAAGCACAATTCTGTGAAGGGAGGATTATGATAATTTAAAAATTCATTCGATTTGGCGGGAAAGCGCTATTGCTGGCAGGGATATTGATCCTTTTGTGGTGGCTGGGATTGGCAATTTTTTTCCCTCTCGAGGGTATGGAAACAGGCTACCTTAATCTTGTCAAAGACGCTGATCTGTGCGTAATAAAAACAGAGCAATATTCCCACCACTCACTATTTTCTCTTTGTCAATTGATAAGCCATGGGCTGATGCAATCGCAGGCAAGCCTTTATTGGCAATGAAATCGCGGTAATTCCCGAAATGCTCCCCTCCAGCCGCAAACTCTATAAAGGTTATTATGCTCTTATAAAGCCATCCTTTTAAAGGTCGAATCGGACCAGGATGAAAGTCGATCAGTAAAATCCGGCCGTCTTCCTTAAGAGTGCGTTTTGCCTCATTGATCACCGCCGCACGAACTGCGCGCGGCATTTCGTGCAGGACTGTTGACATAATAATAAGATCGAATTCCTTATCTGGATAGGGCATATTAGAGGCATCACCCAGATACAGATGCGCACTCTCACCCAGTCTATTACGAGCCACTTGAAGCATCGACGGAGACTGATCAATTCCAGACACGTTGCACCCAGCCTTTTGATAGAGTGCGAGGTGAATTCCAGTCCCGCATCCTACATCAAGAACAGCCATTCCTTCTCTGGGCAGAAACATCTTCATTCCAAGTGTTCTTAAGCCGCTTGTGAGAGGTCCAATAAACGTGTCATACAACTTAGCGTTTTTTTTATACGGATCTACTTTCATAAGCTAAATAGTCGGAAAGCTTACTATTTTTCTATCACCTGCGATATTTTCATGCTATCTTAACTTTTCAGGCAGTAAATTTCAAAGGAGTGTAATAATTAATTATGCGACATCCTGTCTCAAACTGGTAAAACAAATTGCATTTGAAAGATTAGTGTAATTTTAAATGATAAGAAGCGACCTCTTTAATCATTTTGATCAAT
>Ga0209979_1003211_pt1 | contig 14675 bp, 11 predicted proteins | sample AnhtaG_FD_183114 | JGI IMG/M metagenome (GOLD analysis project Ga0209979, IMG submission 183114) | Deep subsurface microbial communities from Anholt, Denmark to uncover new lineages of life (NeLLi) - Anholt_01485 metaG (SPAdes) (version 2) | ecosystem: Environmental > Aquatic > Marine > Oceanic...
TATTTATTGAAAAGATAATTTAAAGATAAATTTTTTTCAATTAAAACCTTTTTATCCATATTAAAAATAGAAAGATTAAAGTTCTTTGGTTTTATTATTGAAAAAACATTTTAGGGCCTTAAATAAGAAGAAAAAGATTATTGAAAATTATAACTTATCAGCATATTTTTATGACAAAAGATACAAGGAAATCCAAGAAAAAAAATACAATAAAGTACTGAATAATTATCAGTTAAAAGAGAAAAAAGTTTTAGATGTTGGCTGTGGTACAGGGCTTTTAATTGAATTTATATTAAACAGCGAGATTTATAACAGGAAGTTAAAATGTAATTTTGTAGCAATAGATATATCATGGAATATGCTGTTAGAATTTAAATCAAAACTATTTAGGTTAAAAGATAAAGCTAATATATCTTTAATGTTATCAGACATAGAAAACTTACCTTTTCGACATAATATTTTTAATCTAATTTTTTCATTTACATCCTTTCAAAATCTACCAGGAACTTATGAAGGAATTCAAGAATTATTTAGAGTAGCCTTAATAAGTAGTGATTTGAAATTCTCAATCTTAAAGAAGAAACTAGAGTTAGGCGCTTTAATTGATTTTTTAAAGCCGAATGTCAAGGATCTTGAGATAATTAACGAGGAATTCTTAGAAGATATTATAATACAAGGTATAATTACAAAAGAATAATTTTAATTTTATTTATATCATTATATATAAAAACTGGTTATGATTTCATTCACATTGCTCTCAATATTGAATTTCTTTTGAAAAAAATTGCAGATGTTAATGATATCTCTTTTTAAAAGTGTATTGGCATTAGGATGATCACTTGGAACCCATTGTAGCCAATCAATAATCAAAATATTTCCTCTCTCACTCAAGACAATGTTAAATTCACCTAAATCTCCGTGAATCATATGCTCCTTTTGATAAATGATTTTAATTTGCTTAATAATACGTCTAAAAATTTTTAATGGGTTTTTAATTCGCTTATAATAAACTAATTCCTTACCCCTCAAATATGACATAACAATAACATGTCGATTATATGCAATTGGCTTAGGAGTATTTAATTTTAATTTAAAGATTTTTGTCAATGCATCAAATTCCTTTTTAGCAGCAAGCCGATTTACATAAAGCCATGAAAGGTGCCCTCTATCACCTATGATGTCTCTGTACATTTTAATGTTTCTAAAACTCGTACGACCCATACGATAAAATTTTAAAGCATAGATTTTTCCATTATCATCCATACAACTATATACATCAGATTCTTTTCCTTTTCCAATTAAAGGTCCGAGTTGGCTAATCACATTTTTTTCTACTAGAGTGTGTAGAGCAAGCAAATCATATGCTTTTGAATTAAGATTGTAAGCAATTTCATATTTTGAAGTGTTTCTTATTATTAAATCAAGTTTATGAACTTTATTCAAGCGAAATAGTGTTTCTTCCATCTTGTATCTTGAATAAAATTTTATATTATTAATTGTAACATATTCTGATCTTTTCATTCCAATCTCAATTGCCATGAGGATTCTAAAATCCTCTTTTTCCAAACTCTTGAGAAGTTTTGCGGCTTCCAAATTACTTCAGCTAAAATATAAATTTTCGGTATGTTTTCAGAAATGATATTAATTTAAATGTATTTGGGATTTCAAAAATTAAAATTGAGATTAAGTTTACTAAAATAAAGTACAAAATATCCTTTCTTGAGATTAAATAATTAGTTAAGGTTGATCCTTCTTGAAATAGAAATAAATAAATGTCAAAATTTAAATATATAAATAATCCAACACAAATTAATAACCCAACAATAGAAAAAACAATTACCTGATTTTCAAATTCAATAATCCCAATAACCAAATTAATGATAAAGCAAATTAAAGTTATAAGTGTTAAAATTTCAGAATAAGTTATCCATAATCGGAATATATTATTATTAATTTCATAATTCCCGTCAGAAATCGTCCATAGCAAGGAGGAACTCAAATTTAATAAAGAAACAATTGGTAAAATAATTACACATAATAAAAAAATAAAATAAATCCGTATTGTAATAAATCTGTTAAATAGTAAAATCCCACTTCTCTCTTTCTTAGCTGTTTCTAACATAGAATCAAGCTTCTCTTGAACTTGGAATGGAAAATTTTTTGTTACCATCATAAATTGGAGGTTTAAATCAGGGAAATTAGAAATTAGTTCTTTTAATTGTTTATATCCCTTCTTAAACCTTTTTTTACTTGTTTTTAAGCCCCTCCATAAATATATAATTTCTTCTTCATCATCCAATAGTACACAAATATCTTGTGATAATAATTGTTGTTTCTCTTCTACCCATTTAGATTTAGATTCGTCAAATAAAAAAGTTCTCAGCATATAGTATCTAATTAACTTAACTAAAGTTAGTTTTTATTTTTTTCCATAACAAAATAACAAGAAAAAAGAATTCAAAAATAGGAAATTCTCAAAAGATCTCTTTAAGCCTAAGGAGTTAGCGACTTTCAAGCCTACTCTTTATTTCTTTCCAAGTATTATCAATATATTTTTCATAAGTTTTTGCTATCTTTTCATCGATTGATTTAAATCTTTTTTGAGCTTTCAAATAATCTGTTATTGGTTTTCTTTTCGAGGAGTCTAAATATCTTTTACTTGAATTTGACAGCTCAAACTTTCCATCAAGAACCTCGTAAAGAGGCCAAAATCCTGTTTCATTTGCTAGCCTACCAATTAACATTGTATCTTTTGGGTTATATCCCCAACCAGGAGGACAAGGTGATAATATATGAATATATTTTGGGCCCTTTATATCCTTTGCTCGTTTAAATTTTTCATATAAATCAAGTGGGTATGCGGCATTGGCAGTAGCGACATATGGAATCCCGTGAGCTTCTAAAATTTTGGGCATATTTTTTTTATGAACTAACTTTCCTTCTGGTGTTGTTGTTGTTTGGACACCTAGTGGCGTTGATCCACTTCTTTGGACTCCTGTGTTCATATAAGCTTCATTATCATAGCAGGCATAAATAAAATTTGTGCCTCTTTCTGCAGCACCACTTAGAGCCTGTATTCCAATATCAGCTGTTCCGCCATCCCCTGCAAAAGCAAGGACAGTAATTTCATCTGCTAAGCCTTTATCCTCTAATGATGCTAAGATACCAGATGCAGATGCACCTGTAGTTGCGAATGGAGTATGGTAAACAGAAATCTTTGTAGTACAAAAACCTTGCATTCCATGGAGAACGGTTAAACAAGAAGCAGGAACTGTTACGATTGTATTAGAACCAAGAGCTTTTAGTGCGATCCTATATATTAACGCCATAGCACAACCCGCACATGCACGTGTGCCAGGAAAAATATATTCTTCCTCAGGAATATCCATTACATTTACCATTGTCTCTCAACCTCCTTTAAAATACGTTTCTTCATCATAATCTTCCAATTCTTCTAATCTTAATCCTAAGAAATCTGTTTTATTTGTGAAGATCCCCTTCTTAAATTCATCCAAAGCTTTATAAACCCCAGATATTATTTGTTCTGTTTTAACATCTCTTCCACCTAATCCAACAATAAAACCCTTGATATTTGGTCGATTTTTCAATCCGTAAAGGGCTGCTTTTAATTCATATGATAAAGTACCTTCATATCCATATCCAATATCTCTATCAAATACTATAATATTTTCTTTATCCTTGAAAAATTCTCTTAGTTCCTCTGCAGGATAGGGACGAAATAATTTCAGACTCAGTAAGCCAACTTTTAGACCTTCAGCTCTAAGTTTTTCTACAGCAACTCTTGATTGTGATGCTACTGATCCCATCCCAAAGATTATAATATCTGCGTCATCCGTTCGAATTGCTTTATATATACCATTTCCATAAGATCTTCCAAACTTTTTAGCAAAATCATTATGAACTTCCTTAATGATATTAATTGAATTCTCTAATGCTTTTTGCAATGCATATCTATATTCATAATATCCTGGAACGACACCCTCATCTCGCTTAACAACTTGAGGTGTGGTTACCGGATCAATTCCTTTAACAGTAGAAATATCAGACAAATTAATATGATGCTTGAGGGGTGGTAAAAAATCATCAATTAACTCTTGTATTTCTAATTTTACTGGCATTGCAGTGTGTGAAAGCACATATCCGTCGTAAGCACAGGCTACAGGTAGGAGAACTCTTGAATCTTCTGCAATCTTAAATGCTTGAAGGTTGGTATCATAGATTTCTTGATTATTCTCACAAAACAATTGAATCCATCCGACATCTCTAATTGTTATAAAATCTTGATGGTCTGTCCAAACTGACCAAGGGGCTCCTAGGCTCCTAGTCGCTAAATTAAGAACTATTGGCAATCTGTTCCCTGAAGCCCAAGGTAACATTTCATACATTAATTCTAAACCATGAGCAGAAGTTGCTGTACCTACTCTTGACCCCGTAACAGAGGCAGCACATAAAACGGCCATCGCACTATGTTCAGATTCAACTTTTACAAATCTTGCTTTTAGTTTACCTTCGGCTATAAATTCAGCAATTTTTTCAACTACTGGGCTTTGAGGTGTGATTGGATATGCAGAAACAACACCTACTTTTGCTTGTCTAAATGCGTGTGCAGCAGCGTGATTCCCTGTCAAAATCATGATATTTTCATCGGTAGTTGATTCTTCCTTTTCAGTAAGTGTCATTCATTTTTCACCTCCTCCATTGATATTGCTTTAACAGGGCATTCTTCCATGCAGATACCACATCCTTTACAGTAATTAAAGTCTATTTGAGGTGGAATTGTTCTAGAGACTACGGCTTCTGGACAATATAGCCAGCAATTAAAACAACTAGGTTTTCCGGATTTAACGGGTATACACTTCTTTAAATCAATTATTGGTTTTTTTGAACTCCAAGTTCCTGTTTGACCTGCTTCCCCAATAACAGGTTTCTGAACTGAGCCTAATATTTTTTGATATATTTTTTTCGAGTCTGTCATCTATTCATCAAAATTAATTTAAAATCAGATTCTTGTATAAAATCAAACGTAAGCAAATTTTTAATTCTTATTATTTATAAAAATAAAGAATATTGGAGGATTTCGTTTAATTTATCAAGAATGATATGTAGAACATGAGAATAATTTGATATTACTTTTTTTTAAATTAAAAATAAATACTTAATATATCATTAGTCTAATAAGTAAAAGTTATACAGTTTCTTAATATTGTATAACCTTTCGAGTATTGTGTTTCTTTTATAAAAGTATTAAAAAAAGGATGGATTTAGTGATTGACGTGGAAATCTCAAAAGAAATTTATTTATTATTATCCAATACCGTAAATGATTTAATCTGTATTATAAATCTGAACCTTGAAATTGAATTTGTAAATGAAAAAAACTACGTAAAACTATTAGGATATTCAAATGAAGATTTAATTGGCAAGAACATTAATCACTTCATCGATATTAAGGATATTAATAAAATACAAGAAATTCTTAAAAAGATTGATTATACTGACGAAAAAATAGTTGATATACAAATTTACCATAATGATGGTAAGAAAGTCTGGTTTGAAGTGAAGATTAAGCTATTAGAGGATAAGAAGAAAGGGAAAAGAGTTCTTTTAATTTCAAAAGACATATCAGAAAAAAAACTCACTGAACTTACATTAAAAGATTCAGAAGAAAAATATCAAAGTATAATCAAAAATATTAAAGAAGGATATTATGAAGTTGATTTGAGAGGAAATTTTACACATGTTAATAATGCTCTATGTAAATTTATTGGATATTCAAAGGAAGAATTGTTAAAAGAAAATTATATTATAACTACTGAAGAGAAAACGCGTGATTTAGTTTTTAAAACCTTTAATAAGGTGTTTAAAACAGAAATTCAGCAAAATATATTTCAGTTTCCAGTTATTAGAAAAAATGGAGAAAAAGCATTCTTTGAAACCTCTGTATATTTAAAATATAATTCTAAAGGCAGAAAAATAGGTTTTTATGGTATAGTACGAGATATTACTGAGAGGAAGAAAGAAGAAGATTTAGAGGAGAAATTTAAGATTGAACTCACGCAAAAAGTTAGATTGAGAACAAAAGAATTAGAAGAATCTCAAGAAAAATACAGTAATCTTTTTCAACATTCCAATGATGGTATTTTTTTACATGATTTAGAAGGTAATATTAGAGATGTTAATCAAAAGGTATTAGATCATTTTGGATATACAAAAGCAGAGATCTTATCTCTTAACATTGCCCAACTACATCCAATAAGTGAACTTGTAGAATCAAAAAAAGCTTTTGAAGAAATTTCGAAAAAAGGTTTTGTAAGGTTTGACATTAACTTTAAAAAGAAAAACGGAGAAGTTTTTCCTGCTGAAGTATCCTCAAGTCTTTTTACTATAGGTGGAGAGAACTTCATTCAAGGAGAAGTTCGTGATATAACAATTCGGAAGCAATCTGAACAAAAACTGAAAGAATCTGAAGAAAAATATCGAAATATGATTAATAATTTAGATTTAGGATTTTATCAAGTAAATTGGGAGGGTGATTTAATAAATTATAATCCTGCATTTAGTCATTTATTAGGTTTTGGATCTACAGAAGATTTATCAAAGATAAATGTGAAGCAATTTTGGCAATATCCGAGTGAGCGTGTTAATTATTTAAAAAAATTAGAAGAAGAGGGATTTACCAAGAATTATATTGTACACTCACAAAAAAAGAATGGTCAAAATATTATTTTACAGCTAAACTCCCATTTAATTAAGAGTGTTGATGGTGAGCCTATTAAAATTCAAGGATTAATATCAGATATCACTGAAAAGTTTGAATTGGAGCAAAAAGTAAAGGAATCTGAAAATAGATATCGTAACCTATTTGAATCTGTGCCATTTGCAATATCTCTTATCGATCAAAAAGGTAAAATCATTTATTGTAATCCTGCAACTGAAAAATTATTAGGATATAATATAGAAGAATTAATAGGTAAGGAGTTTAGAAATCTTATAACCATTCATCCAAATTATTTACCTATGATGCTTAAACGATTTGAAAAATTAATAAAAGGTGAAGTTTTACCTCCATTCGATGCAGAGTTTTATAAAAAGAATGGAGATTTAATTTGGATTAATTATCAAACAAGTTTAGTCAAATTAGGTGAATCTTTCTTAGTTCAAGCAATTCTTCATGACATAACAGATCGGAAGAGGGCTGATCTTCTAGTACAAGAGGAGATTCAAAAATTAAAAGAGCTAGATCAAATTAGAAAAGATTTAATCTCAAGAGTTTCTCATGAATTAAAAACACCACTTGTTTCTGTTTGTGGAGCCTCGGAGTTACTTTTAGATCTATTTAAAGATGAGATTAATGAGGAGAGTAAAGAATTAATTAAGATAATTGAAAAAGGAGGTTCAAGATTAAAATATTTAGTTGACAACCTACTTGACATTACTAGAATTGAGTATGATAAATTTGAATTAATAACAGATTTAACTAATTTAAGCGAAATTATCCAAGATTGCGCTAATGAAATGATGTATTTAATGAAAAGGCGGAAATTAGATTTAAAACTTGAACTTCCTAATGAATTAATTATAAACCTTGATAAAGTAAGAATTGAACAAGTAGTTCTAAATCTTTTATCAAATGCTATAAAAAATACACCACCTAATGGAAAAATTTTGATAAAGTTATATAGAAAAGGAAATTGGGCTGAATTTTTTGTCAATGATACTGGTATTGGTTTAACTCGAGAGGAAATGGATAGAATATTTACTAGGTTTGGGAAGATAGAAAGAAATGGAGAAGGTTTAGAATTTATTGACATTCAAGGTTCTGGTCTTGGTTTATTTATTTCTAAAGAGATTATTGACTTACATAAGGGTCAAATTTGGGCGGAATCAGCAGGGAGAGATAAAGGAAGCACCTTTGTCGTAAAATTACCAATTAAATGAACAAATAAATTATTAATTCAGTTTATAGTATTTTAGCTAAATTGTATCCCTTTTCTATTAACTCATAGTTCAGCGTGCCAACTTTTTCGCCCAGACGTTTAATAACAACTTTTTTTAAATTATCCAAGTTTAAATCTGGAAGTGCTTTAGAAAGCAATCCTAAGATTGGCGTGTTGATAACTGGATTTCCATCAATTGTAAGATTTTTCTCTATTGCTAATTTACTAATATCTGCGATAACAATTTTTGACTCACTACCTATTTTATACTTCTCTACAAAAAATTCAGGATCCTTTTCTGAATTAATAATGAATATACCCCCTTGTCTAAGAGAAGAAGTTATTTCTTGATTTAATACAGTTTCATCAAATATTATTAAGAGATTAGGGTTTTCTATTTGAGCTCTATCCCAAATAGTGTCTGTTCGAGAGAGCTTGGCATATGCTTGAACAGGAGCACCTCTTCTTTCTGCTCCAAATGAAGGATATGCATGCACATCAGCAAAGTTACCACTTAAATATGCTGCTTCTGCAATTATTTCTGCACATGTAACTACTCCCATTCCCCCTCTTCCATGGATACTGATTTCTATTTTTTCAGTTTCTTTCATATGAAAAGCCAAAGAAAATTGAACAATTGCTATTTATTATGAAGTTTACCGAATAATATAAAATTTTTTTAAATTTCTTTTATGTGTAGTATTATTTAAAGAACACAAAATCTTAGAATAATTAAAAGCAATAATAATAAGGGAATTATAATATTATTAATTATAATTTATCTAACTTCTCTTTAATTAATAATTGAAGTGGTAAAACAATGAAAAATGTAGAGGGTTTTTTCGAAGGTAGAGAATTAAAAAAATTATTCTATCAATATTGGTTACCTGATAGTGAGGAAATCAAAGCTTACGTAATTGCCTTTCATGGATGGGGTACTCATTCTGATAGATTGAAATTGCCTGCGGAATATTTAACAGAGAAAGGATATGCTGTCTATGCATATGATTTTAGAGGACATTATAGAAATACTGGTGAGATGCCTGGACACATTGATAGTATGGACCATATCCAAAAAGATATCGTTTTATTTATGGATACAGTCCGTGAGGTTGCAAAAGATAAGAAAATCTTTTTAATGGGCCATTCTTTTGGAGGTTTAATCAGTTTGATTTTTGCCATTAATCACCCTGCATTACCAGGAGTACTGATTTCTTCACCATTATTAGGAATGTTTATGAAATTATCAATAGGTAAAAAAGTAATCAAATCAATATCAAACACCATATCGAAATTATCACCTAATAAGATTTTAAATAATGAAATTGATCAAAATCAATTAACAAGTGATTTAAAAATATTAAGAAGTCATATTACTGATAAACATAAAATTGATGTTATTTCGGCTAAATCTGCTTCTGAAATTGATAAATATACAAAATGGGCCGTGGAAAATGCCTCTAATTTAATTTGTCCTGTGTTAATAATGCAAGCTGGCAATGATAAAATAGTTGATAAGAAAAAAGCAGAAGAATTCTTCAATAAAGTTAGGAGCAAAGATAAAACCTACAAAGAATACGCAGGATTTCTTCATGAGCTATGGAATGAAAAAGGAAGAGCTCAAGTATATCAAGATATGTACGTGTGGCTAGAAAAGCATCTGAAATAAACTTTTCTCCTTTAAGAATGTTAGGCTTATCTCCCACGTTTGCCTTCGATAAATTCAGCAACCCATTGTTTAGCAATTACGTCTGAAGGTGGTTGAAGATGAGGGTGTTTAAAACTAAATGAGCTAATACTTTCTAATCGTCCGGAAATTCCTCGATCTAATGCAAGTTTCATGACCCGAATTATATCTAATAAAACTCCAGCAGAATTTGGGGAGTCCTCAACCCGAAGTTTTACATCCATGACTAATGGCAAATTACCATAGGTAGTCCCATCTATCCTTATATAACAAACCTTTTTATCTTCAAGAAAAGGAACATAATCACTTGGTCCAATTCGACAATTAATGGGATATGGGAGAACCGAAGTGACTGCAGAAGTTTTAGATTTTCGCTTTGTTCTTAAACGATTTTCGAATTTCATATTATAGAAATCACCATTTCCCCCAATATTTAATTGATATGTATCATTAACAACTACTCCTCTATCTAGAAACATCTTAGCTAAAACCCTATGTGTTAGAGTAGCCCCTACTTGAGACTTGATATCATCTCCAGCACAGGGCAATCCTCTTGATTCAAATTCAGCAACCCAGTCTTGATCACCTGCGATATGCTCAGAAACAATAAACTCAGGTATACCGTTTATAAATCCACAATGTGCATCAATAGCCGCTTGAGCATAGATTCTAGAGGCTTTATAGCTTCCAACAGGTAAAAGATTAATTAAAACTTCTGCCCCCTTGTCTTTTAATGTCTGAGCGATATTAACAGGTTTTACTTTGCCCTCATCATAAGCCTTAAAGTAATCGAAAGTGGATATACGACCATCTTTACTTTCATAACATCCATCTGAAATAGGACCAGGAAAACATAAAGCGTCAGTTTTAGGCATTTCATCTGGTTTTATAATCATTTGGCAGCAATTGGGCTCAGCATATATTGCTTCTGAAATATCTTTATTTATTTTTGTTGTAGCTACATCAAAAGCAACAACTACCTTAATATGGCGAGGTAGATATCCACCTATACTTGGATTCATTATACCGTTAATGTGTAGATCTTCTTCCTTGACATTCTTGTAGTATTCAGTACCTTGAATTAAGGCAGATGCACAATTTCCAAGCCCAGCTAAAGCAACCCTAATTTCCTTTTTTCCATAATTATCTTTCATGGGTTTTATTCCTCCTATTTATTCCTAAAATAAAGTTAGCTAAGTTTTTATTAGCTTCTTCTGGATTTTTCATAGATCTTGGTGGATATTTGAATCCATATGCAGAAATTTCATCTATAGAACCTGTAGCACCTTGATTTATAGCCACTTTAGTAGCTCGAATCACATCAGCTAATACTGAACCACCATTAGGCCCATCTTCAGTTTGAATCTTGATATCCATTATGATATCAGCCCCTAAAAATCCTTTCCCTACAATCCAGAGCATGGAATTCCTTTTATTGTTAAGAAATTCCACCCAATCAGAAGTACCTGCAACGATCGGGGCATCTATATTTAATGCACCTGTCACAGACATGCTCTTGATTTCTCGTTTAATCTCTCGTGCTCGATAAATTGTATTTAAGCTTTCAGCACCACCACCTACATCGAGGGCATAACTTTCTTTTATATCAATTCCTCTATCTAGCAACTGTTGAATGACCATTTTATGCAAAATTGTTGCACCAAACTGGTCTTGTAAGTCATCTCCAATTAACGGTAAACCACTATCATCAAATTTTTTAGCAAATTCCTTATCAGTTGCAATCTTTGTAGGAGTAGCATTAATAAAAGCACATTTAGCCTTAATAGCTTCATTTGCATAGAATTTGACAGCATTATCTGCCCCAGAAGGTAATAAACATAAAACTATTTCTGCTCTAGTTGATTTAAAATATTCTGCAATATCTATAGACGCGACATTTGCTGGATTGACACTTCTTTCAGTCTCAACAATAACACCATCTAATATGTTTCCCATTACAACAGGAATTTTAACTTCATTTTGAAAATCAACCAAAATATCTAATTCATTTTCATAAATCGCGTCGGTAACGTTTTTCCCTACTTTTTTTTCTGAAATATCTACAGCAGCAACAATTTCAATATCTGAGACATGGTATCCAGCAAGAGTTGGACGGAGTAATCCACTATCGTTTGAACCGTCTTTATAATATTCAATACCTTGGATCAAAGCGGATGCGGCATTACCTATACCAACAATAGCTATCTTAATTTTTTCTGGCATAAAAAATCATCAATATGAATTCTAAAATTATTTTATCTTAAGAGGAAAATATTTATTTATCTTATGTTTCTGAACGAAAACTACAAAAAATTAGGATATAAATATGTTGAGTGAATTTATTCTTGGATTTGAGTATCAAATTTATATTATTGTTTCACGATATTTTGGAAGAGTCTGAGGAATAATAAAAAACCTAATTATCTTATTTGTTATTAAAATTTTAACAATACAGTTAATATAAAATTACTGTTATAATTGATTATATGTGTTAATCATATCGCCTAACTCTTAAATGAGCTAATTATGAAGGAAATAAACGAAAAGAAACTAACTCCTATGTTAAAGCATTGGTACTCTATTCGTAAACGATTTCCTTCAGATTACCTAATTTCCTATCGAATGGGTGATTTCTTCGAGTTTTTCTATGATGATGCTGAAAGAATTTCAAAGCTTTTAGGGATCACATTGACAAAAAGAGGAAATGTTCCATTGGCAGGAATCCCACACCATTCAGGTCATAACTATTTTAATAATCTTATAAATCTTAATCAAACTGTAGTAATAGTTGATCAGTTAGAAGATCCAGCAACAGTAAAAGGTCGGATTGTAAAGAGGGGAGTTACTCGAATCCTAAGTCCGGGTACGATTATCGAGCCTAATATGTTAAACGCAAATAGAAATAATTATCTGGCATCGATGATTAAAGAAAGAACAGGATTTGCTGTTGCGTTTACAGACATTTCGACTGGAGAATTTGCGACTGTTGAGTTTTCTACTAAAGAGGAAAATCCTCAAGAGAGATTACTTAGCATCTTTTCCCAATATGATCCTGCTGAATTAATTATTCCTCAAGAACTCAAACAAGATGAAAGATTTTTCCTCATATTAACTGATTTAACAGATGCAATTATAAAAACATATGAAGAATATGTTTTTAATTATGATGAAGCATATACTCTTTTAACACGCCATTTCAAAGTTTCTAATTTAGAAGGTTTTGGATTAGAAGGGCAAAAGTTGGCAATTCAGGCTGCGGGTGGACTATTAGCTTTTTTAAAGGAAACCCAGAGAGATATTGTACCAAACATATTTAAGATTAATGTAATTCAAGAGAAAAATATTTTACATTTAGATTATATAACCCAGAGAAATTTGGAGCTAATTCATTCCCTATGGGAAAAAGGTAAAGATTTTACCTTATATAGTGTATTCAGCCACACTCATACACCTATGGGAGCAAGGTTGCTGAGAAAATTCATTTTACAACCGTTAACTGACATTAACCAAATTAACGAAAGACTAAATATAGTTCAGAAATTTAAGGATGATATCTTTCTGAGATCTGATTTAAGGGAAGAATTAAAAATATTAGGTGATCTTGAAAGATTTATTAATAAACTAAATTATTCTGGACGAACTAATGCACGCGATTTAATTAATATTAAGCACTCATTAGAAAAAATCCCAAAAATTAAGGAAATTTTAGTGAAAGCAGATATACCTGAAATTTCACAATTCATGGAGAACATTAAACCCTTTGATAAAGTTAAAGATCTTATTGAAAATGCAATCAAAGAAAACCCACCAACCACGATTAGAGAAGGTAATATTATCAAAGATGGCTTTAATGAGGAAGTTGATAAGCTGAGAGATATTCTTAATAATGGAAAAAAATATGTCTTAAGATATGAAGAAGAGCAGAAAAAAAGGTGGAATTTAACTTCAGGGCTCAAAGTGGGTTTTAACAATATTCTTGGGTATTATATTGAAATAACATTGAGAACTTTACAAATAATTTCCAAAATGCCTGAGGATTATGTAGAAAGAGCAACCTTAAAGAATGCAAAAAGATTTACCACAGAGATTTTGAAAACATTAGAAGAAAAAATCGTGAATGCTGAAGAGCAAATTGGTAATTTAGAATTTGAGATCTTTAATGAGATACGTGATAAGGTAGAGAAAGAAACAGAAAATATCCTTGAAACTGCTAGAAATGTTGCGGTAATAGATGTTCTAGCTTGTTTTGCTGAAATTGCTGAGAAATTTAATTATTGCAGACCAATTGTTAATAATGATTCAAAAATTATTATTAAGGAGGGAAGACATCCCGTTGTCGAACAATTGAATATCACTGAAAAATTCATTCCCAACGATTGTCTCTTAGATAATGAAACTAATCAATTATTAATTATTACAGGCCCCAATATGGCGGGAAAAAGTACTTATCTCAGACAAGTGGCCTTAATTTGTATAATTGCGCAAATGGGGTGCTTTGTTCCAGCAAAATCTGCCACGATTGGAATAATCGATCAAATTTTTACACGTATCGGAGCTTCAGACGATCTAGCGAGAAAATTAAGTACATTTATGATTGAGATGACTGAGACAGCTAAAATTTTAAATTATGCCACTCCAAAAAGCCTAATAATTATCGATGAACTGGGTAGAGGAACTAGTACAAGTGATGGGCAGAGTATCGCAATGGCTACTCTTGAAAAACTTAATCAATTAAATATTAAAACTCTTTTTAGCACTCACTATCATCAATTAACAGAAATAAACTTACCAAGAGTAAAAAATTATCATTTAGATATAATTGAGAATGATGATGGTAGTATTAATTTTGTTAGAGAATTAAAACTTGGGAGTACTGATAAATCCTATGGAATTCATGTAGCAAAATTAGCAGGGTTTCCTGATGATGTAATTATAAGGGCATTTGAGCTTCTTGAACAAATAGAAGAAAAGGATCCTTTCAGAACGACAGTTAGAGAAAATGGCAATACTGTTTCCTCAGATAAATATTAT
>Ga0209979_1003212_pt1 | contig 14672 bp, 15 predicted proteins | sample AnhtaG_FD_183114 | JGI IMG/M metagenome (GOLD analysis project Ga0209979, IMG submission 183114) | Deep subsurface microbial communities from Anholt, Denmark to uncover new lineages of life (NeLLi) - Anholt_01485 metaG (SPAdes) (version 2) | ecosystem: Environmental > Aquatic > Marine > Oceanic...
ACATGTATAATGAAGGGCGTTATCATCTTTTAAACGCTGATATTGCACGCATCTTAAGTCAAATCGGTTTTGTCCTTAAATCAGAGATAATTTGGTACGATGTTAATAAAAAATTACATCTTTACGGTATCAATTATTCATGGATCCCAAGCATTGTGCACCAATTTATTATGGTTTTTAGAAAAGAAAGAAGTGAAAAACTTACTCAAGAAGAAAAAGATAAAATCAAAGCGAAAAACCTTAAGATGATTGAAAAAGGATGATAAGTGAAATTATCCTTTTTGTTTCATAGCGATAGCAGTAATCCAACCCTTTTCTTTTTGTTCGTATACATCTATTTCAGTAAATCCTGCTTTCGTTAAAAAATCCCTATACTCCTCAGGTGAATGAAGCTTAAAATCTCCGAGTTTCGCCCAATTCTCTACTACTTTTCTTATCTCTTTGTTTTCGCATTTATAACCCTCGTTGACTAATAGTAATACACCGTTGATTTTCAAAACGCGATGTATCTCTTTTAAATCGTTAATTAAATCTGGCCAGAAATAACAAGCTTCAAAGCCTGAAACTACATCGAAGGTTTTATCCTCAAAGGGAAGACTTGAGACTGAGCTCTCATGAATCTCAACAATTCCCTCTTCGATGTATTTTTTATTAACTTCTTTACTGACTTTCACTGAAGTGGGTGAATAATCAATTCCGAACACTCTCCCACTTGTCACAATTTGCGCAAAATGATTAATATTAGCTCCACCTCCACATCCTACGTCTAAAATTATCATTTCTTTCTTTAATTTTATGTGAGATAAACCCCACTCTGCTAACAAAGCGTGAGAAATGTTCATCCTCTTGGCGATTCTTTTGCCAAATAATCCCCTTGGTTTTTTTACTTGGTTAACAATGTAGTTAAGATATCCGATAAGTACTCACTTCTTTCTGATTTTTGATATTTTTAGCAATAATTGGTCTATAGAAAATTTTTATTAGGCGTGACTAATTTTTGTAATATAAAGTAACATTTAATTGTTGATATCATTTAACAGTCAATAATTTAATTGTTAATCATTATAATTTACTAACTTAAAAACTTAAATTGATAAAAAATGGGCCATAATCATGAACATAGGTTGGGAATCGAGGCACCACATTCTCATCTAATACAAGGACTTTCTCCTATTGTTTTTACTATAATATGGATTCTAGATTCACTGGTTTTCTCGTTTTCAACGGTAATGAATAATTTTGTTCCTTGGATAGTTAGACTCATCTTGTTTATTATAGTTATCGCCATAGCTTTCGCGTTTATTCGCGCTTCCCACAACATTTTATTTAGGCACCCAGAAAATAAAGACGATCTCATAACAGATGGAATACTTGGGCATGTAAGAAATCCGATGTATTTTGGCGTTCTCTTAATTTATCTTGCGTGTATATTTCTATCGATTTCATTAATTAGCATAGCGATATGGATTGTAATAATTGTTATTTACGATAAGTTGGCTACTTTTGAACAAAAACAACTAGAAAACCTATTTGGAGAGAAATATATAGAATATAAGAAAAAAGTACCTAAATGGATTCCTCGATAGATCGATTCTTTCGCAATGTAAAAATAAAAGCAAGTAGATAAGGCAAAGTGGTTATTAGCATTAATAATCCCAACATGAAAAGACCAAGAATAAAACTAAAAATAGCGTAAAAACAAGCAATTACTAATAAGCTGCTTGGTGGGATTAGATCAAACCATTCAGTGCGTTTTAGGTTTTCTCTCTTCCAAATAATAATACCGGAAGCCCACACGATGGTAAAAATCATCCATACCACTAGAAAAATTAAAGGCAAATTAAATATCAAAGGGATTCGAGTAAACGATCCTACTAAGAATAGTATTCCCAATCCCATTGGAATTACAAGCAACACTGTATATAATCTTCGAAGTAAAGAGCGTCTAGCATCAACTTCGGCAACATTCAATAACTTTAGTTTTTTGCTATCTTTCTCCCAACTTAATCCGTAAGGCACTAAATACGCTATAGGGATAAAAAACCAACCAAAAAAATTAAACGCAGGGATATTGAAGTATTCTCCACCTCCAAACATCCAAGCACCTGTTTCCACGGCAATTGGATCCATACCCCAATCAAGACTAAGTGCTATTAGTGTAGTTGTTAGTATTCGTTGCCATAAGGAAAGCTTTAAACGTTCAGTTATTATCATAGAACTGTAAATAATACCCACCCAGGATAAAGTAATAGACAACGGGACTCTATCAAGAATCATAATCAATTCTGTAGCGTAAGAAAAATGACCATGAATAACTCCCATTACTTCTAAAAATGCAGCAAAAACAAATATAGTTGCTAACATCAGTATACGCTGAATTCGATTCTTTTTCGCGTCCATTAGTGCATGAACTATGGATAGACCGGTCAATACATAGCCAATTAATCCTGGAAGAAGCACTAATCCCGACATACATAGACACCTAACTTATAAAACTACAATAATATAAATAATAAAATTTAGTATTTAATTAAATGGTTATTCCACAAAAATTAAAAGATTATTTGGGAAGATGAAAACTAACGAAGAACTATTACCAAGACCTGGTTCCTATTTATATAAGTTGAACCACGAGGATGAAAATAAAAGGAAAAAAACGCTAAGAAGGTGGAGAATTTTAAATAAGTATTTAGTTCTTCCACTATATCGCTTAAGAATTTTCCCTCTTTTTGGTCTTGGAAGGATTTTTCTTGTTCTTACAACAAAAGGAAGAATAACAGGTAAAAAAAGAAGGACTCCTTTGGAATACCATAGGATTGACCAAGTTATTACAGTTTTCTCAAGTTGGGGAGAAGAAGCAGGTTGGGTAAAAAATATTCATGCGAATCCTAACGAAATCTTAGTAAGACATGGTTTCCATAGCTTTCAACCACAAGTAGAATTTATTACTAAAGAAAGTCAAAAATTAGAGATTATAAAATGGTACGTAATAAACCACGGAAAGTCAGCAAGCATGCTTTTCGGTTGGGAAAGAAAACTTGACGATCCAGAAACCACGGATTTTTCAAATATGCTGGATATCTTAAGTATAATAAGGTTTTACCATAAGGAGAATTAATAAAAAACTATTCATTAGTACTAATATTGAATTATAAAAATTATAAATCAAAATATTTAATACTTCTTGTATTAAAATTATACGCACACACATATAATTAAAGAAGTAAACCAAAAAAACAATCAAAAAATTGATGAAAAATGGTTAGAACAAAAGAACAATACATGAAAGACTTAGGTAAAATGAAATCTAATCTTTACTACGATGGTAGAGAACTTGATCGTTTAGATGACCTTCAAATACCTTGTCTAAATACGATTGGAACGACTTTCGAAGTCTTCGACAACCCTGAATTCAAAGATTTAATTCAAGTTAAGTCTCATCTTACAGGCGATATTATTAATCGATTTACGCATATTCACCATAGTACTGACGATCTTCATAAAAAGCAGGACATGACTCGAAAATTATGTCAAAAAGTTGGCGGATGCATTCAACGATGTATGGGATGCGATGCAGCGAATGCGATCTACAATGTCTCATATGAAGCTGATAAAATAAATAAGGGTGAATCTAATTATCACGAGAATTTTAAAAAATGGCTACTAAGATTTCAACAAGAAGATTTAGTTGCAGCTGGCGCGCAAACTGATGTAAAAGGGGATCGAATTAAACGTCCCGCTGATCAAGCAGATCCTGATATGTACGTACATGTTGTGGAAAAGAAGAAAGACGGTATTATAGTTGCAGGCTGTAAAGTACACATTTCAGAAGCATCCGTTTCTGACGAACTACTTGTTATCCCTACAAGAGCGCTAAGACCAGAAGATAAAGACTATGCCGTAGCCTTTGCTGTACCTGCTGATTACGAAGGTGTGACTCAAGTGGTTACGGTTCATAATCTTCGTCCTAGGGAACATTTTCCTCGAGGTTTTATGCCAGGAGCCACAGATTCGTATTTAATTTTTGACGATGTATTCGTACCCTGGGAAAGAGTCTTCTTATGCGGTGAAAACCAGCATGGAGGAGCCCTCGCTTTACTATTTGGCCTATTTCACAGACATAGTTATTCAGGATGTAAACCAGCAATCGGCGATATAATCACGGGAACAGCTGCTTTGGCAGCGGAATATAATAACATCGCAAAAGCTTCTCACGTAAGGCATAAATTAGCTGAATTAATCATGGTTACAGAACTTGGCTACGCTGCAGGATACACTGCCTCTGATTTAGGAGGAAGAGAAGTGTATGTGCCCGGTGTTGGCTTAGTACCTTTTGGTCCAGGAAGTTTTATTCCTAATTCAATTTACGCTAATGTTGGAAGATGCTTGACTGGAGAAAATGTATTCCGCGAAGCAGAGATAATAACAGATATTTCAGGTGGTATTCCAGCAACATTTCCTCACGAAGGTGATTTTGTCAATCCAAAATTAAGTGACGTACTCAACAAGTATATTATGAGAAATCCTAAGATCGCACCAGAAAATGCAGCACAATTCTGGCGATATGTTGGAGATATGTTATGTTCAGCAACCGGAGGAATCGCCCTCGTTGGGGGTTATCATGGAGGCGGGAGTCCAGTTATGGAACAAATAGCTATTACAACTCAGTATGACATTGAAGCCCGAAAAGATATGGTTAAGAAAATTGCCGGAATAGACGATAAATTGAATAAAAAAAGATTAAGAAATAAACACTCTAACTCACCTAAAGTAATGGTGCAACAGGTAGACGAAGCCATTGCAAAAAAATAAAGTAAAAAACTACCAGTTTTCTTTTTTTTTTTAAATATTTATAATGTTTAAAACACTTTTATAGTAGTTCCACTTAAATTAGTAATCAAAATGCTATAATTCAAAATTAAAAGCTTGAAAATAATTTGATATGTTAAATAAAGACTGGTTTATCGAAAAAATTAACACCTTTTTAAGAAAAGATGAAGCCAACAGGATGACTGGAGTCGATGGTTCATTTTTCTGGGAACCTGATGTTCTTATTGGGTTCTGCGACGGAAATGATCCCATTTTCGAAGAGTATAAAAAATTAGTTGGACCTTTTCACTTAACCCCAAAAGAAGCTTTCACGAAATATTGTAAAATAAATAATATTGAATACAATAACACGGATAACCTTACCGTTGTAGCATTTGTTCTTCCAATGAATCCTCTTACTAAAAAGGAGAATTTTGCTTATTCTCCGGACTGGCCAAGCGAGCGTTGGGCTCATACTAGGCTTTACGGTGAAAAAGCAAACCAAAAATTATGGAAATATTTACTGAGTGAGCTTAAAGAAGAGTTTGGATTTGATGGAGTTGCTCCAATGCTCGAACAAAAATTGTTCAAGGTGTACAAAAAACATAAAGATGCGTGGCAAGGAGCACATGCCTCAACTTGGTCACATAGGCACATGTGTTTTGCTTCGGGATTAGGATCATTTGGTTTATCAGACGGATTTATCAATGCGCGAGGTAAGGCAATGAGGTGTGGTAGTTTCGTAATTAATCATAAATTGCCTTCTGATGCCAATAAACGAGCCGCTAGTCGCCGAGAACATTGTACTAAATGTGGGGATTGCGTGAAACGATGTCCTGTTGGAGCTATAACAATGGAGGATGGACACGATAAGGAAAAATGTAGGACTAAATGTAAGAGCACGGCCCCTTACATTGAAGAACATTACAAAATCCCAATTTATGGATGTGGTCTTTGTCAAGTAGGTGTATCTTGTACAGATGGAATTCCTAAATTGATATAATATAATTATGTTGTTAATTTAATTGGTATAGTGCCCCATCGAGAATTATAGAATTATTATTTAAGTCTAATATACTGATAGCTTTTTTTCTAAAAATTGAATTTTCTGTAGTTCTGCCAACAATCATGGTTAAATAATAAAATGCCATATTTTTGGCTAATTTATCGTACTTTTGTTTTACTTCTTCGTCTTCCCGCTTCATTTCTTCCTTTCCTTAATGTTCACTACGATTTAAAAAATTATGGAAAATCTTAAAGAATAGGATTATAAAATATAATTCTCTTGGTAAAATAGTTTCTTCTCTCGAATTATTGCTGAAAAGCATCAAATCTGCTTTAATGGTTCAAGTATTATAGTCTTGTAATCCCTTATATTTCGTCACACAAAGATATTAAAATCAGAAATTTTTATAAGAATCAAGGTAATTAATACTTTAAAATTCTATTTACAGCTCTGGAGCCTAATTTAATATGACAGCAGAAGAAATTACAGACCCTTACGAAACAATTTTACATAATATGCGTGAATACCCTAACGACATCCCTCTTGTTGATGGAGGAGTATCAGAAGCATTTAGGGCGTATATTAAATTGTTATTTACCCCTGAAGAAGCAGAGGTAGCTCAATACTTAACTGTTAAGCCCCAATCCATTAATCGAATTGCTAAGAAAATTGGAAAAAGTAAAGAAGAAATTAAACAAATTCTAGAAGAAATGACTAATTCCGGTATCATTCAAGATATTGGTGGCTATTCCTACTTCTTAACGATGGCACATCTTTTGAATATGGGATTCAAAAACTCAAAAACATTCGAAAGGCTTGGAAAAAAAGGAGCTGAATTATATCAGCAATTCTTTATTGAGGAGAAGTTTTACAAGCGATATGAGTCTTCCGATGCTGGTACTCCAATTACTAGAATAGTTCCTATAGATACATCAATTGATCATATGTCTGTAATATCCAATGCAGAAGAGATACATGGAATTTTAGACACTTGTAAAGGTCCAATTGTAGTAACCGATTGTCCTTGTCGCAATAGAACAGAAATTTTAGAAGTTAGAGAATGTAAGGATAAGTTTCCAATTTCAGAATCTTGTTTTCAGATTGGATTGTTTGGGGAATATTTTTTACGAAGAGGAGAAGGACGGGAAATATCTCGCGTAGAAGCTCATAACCTCGTGAATAAATTAGCAAGAAAAGGTCTAGTTTTTACCGTCGAAAACACTACAAGTCCAAATCACCAAGTAATTTGCTCTTGTTGTGCATGTTGTTGTGCTCTATTAAGAGGAATGACGCGATTTGAAGATAAAAACGAAAATTGTGTGGCTAAATCGAACTACATCGCAAAAGTCAATCGTCATTTATGCACGGGCTGCGCTTTGTGTGCCAAAAGATGCCCATTTAAAGCTATAACAATAAAAAAAGAGATAGCCATAGTAAATACTAAAAAGTGTTATGGTTGTGGAGTATGTACGGTAACTTGCGTTCCAGAAGTCATTAAGCTCCACAGAATTGAACGATCTCCTATTTATAGCGATGTCTATAAGTTATTTGAAAAAATTTACCAAGAAAACAGGAAAAAATAATTAAATATTTACGATAAAGTTAATCTTTATTCCACTCCGTAGCACACTGTCCGCACTTATATTTTTTCGCATAAAAGCCTGGAAAAATTACTCGCGTTTTATCATCAATTTCGCGTATTTGTGCTTTATTGGTATTTCCACAATTTGGACAGATTTTTTTACGATAACCAGTTTGTTCATTAATTTCAGTTGAAACGCCTTCTTCCAATCTTGAATCTTCAGGTTCCGCTGAATTTGGTATCTGATCAATGTTTTCAGTTGCAATTTCTTCTCTACCAGTTTTCGATTGAAGTTCTTCGCTATATACAACTTCTATTGATTTCTCAACGATCTTTTCTTCTTTCTTTTTTAAATCCTTTTCACTAGTATCTATAATATTTATAGATGCCCCTAAATGTTCTCTATTTTCATTTTCAATAACATTAATCGTTTTTGCAAGAAGAAGAGCATCATCTTGCTTTAACTTTTCATTTTCCTTTTTTAATTCGATAATTTTATTCTCTAAATAAGAAACTTTCCCCTCAAATTCTGTTAAATGAGAGTTTTCATCTTTAATGGTCTCTATTAGCTTAGATGTCTTTTGATTTTGTTTTGTTAATTCGAGATTATTGTCTTTCAAAACCTCTATTGTCTTTTGTAATTCTTCGACTGAAATTTCTTTGTTTCGAAAAGTAGAATTTATATCTTCAAGTAATTTCTTTTCTCTCTCCAGATCATTTAATTTTTTGTTTAAATCCTTTAAATCTATCTCTATTTGCTCTACGTTGGAACTTTCAGTTTGAATTTTCGTGGTGTTTTCTAAAAGTAGCTTGTTTTCGTTTTCTATTGTGGAAATTTCGTCCTTAAGGGATTTATTCGTGCTTTCCAATCTCCCGTAATCTTCGATCAAATTATTAAGAGAATTTTGAGTTTTCAATATAATTTGATCTTTTACAGATTCATTTTGACTAATGGTTTTTAATTCCTGCGTATAACTATCAATATTTTGTTGAAGTACTTCATTATCCTGTTGCGTTTGAGTTAGAACTTGTTTTTGTGAATTAATTACTTTCTTCAAAATATGGATCTCTTCGGATTCAGGCTTTTCCTCTTTAGGTTTTTGATATTCTGGTTTGGAAGATTCCTTTTTTTTTTTTAACTTCGTTTCTAATTTTGCTACCTTCAGCTCTAAATTTTCAACTGTTTTTTCTAATTGAGCATGTGTTTTTTCTTCTTCTTCAGCGTTGTCTATTAAATCCTTTAAGTTTTTACTCATATCAAATAACACTCATTTTTTTTCATTAACTGATTACACTTAAAATATAAAAGATTTCATATTATTAATATTTCGAAGTATTACAATGAACTCTACAAATTTCATTGAAATATATCTAATATTTGTATATAATATAAAAATATAAGTCTAAATCACTATTTAATTTAGAAAACCGGTTAGGAATGTCAAAAATGGTAGGATCAACCAAATACTTTTTTAAAATTTGTATTGTCGGTGATTCCGAAGTTGGAAAAACCACTATCCTTAACCAATATTTGAAAAGGAGATTCGTACCTGACGCTCAAAGAACAATTGGTTCTAATTTTTTCGTAAAATATGTTAAAATCCCCGAAGTTGATAGTATGGTTACTCTGCAGTTTTGGGATTTGGCCGGGCAACCGAGATTTAGATGGGTAAGATACGCTTTCTATAAAGGTGCCAAAGGTATTGTATATGCTTTTGATTTAACTAGGAAAGACACTTTGGATCACATATTAACTTGGAAAGAAGAAGTGGAAAGTAAAATTGGAATCGTTCCAAATTTACTAGTCGGAAACAAGGTAGATCTTATAACTTCAGAAAATAGAATAATTAATTTAGATGAAGTAAAGCACGTCAAACAACAAGTTTCCGCAAGCGAATATATAGAAACAAGCGCAAAAGTTGGAACTAAGGTAGAAGATGTCTTTTCCAAATTAACATTAGAAATATATAAAGTTGACAAGGAGAACTTGAAATAAACCATTTTTTCGTTAAATATTTGTTTTTTATTGATTCATTTGGCCAAGTTATGATAGCGTTTTTATCGATTTAGCCACTGCATAAGCCATTAAAGGCGGTACTGCGTTACCAACTTGTTTGTATTTGTCTCTCATGGTCCCGCAAAACTTATATCTATCTGGAAAGGATTGTAATCTCGCTGCTTCTCTAATAGAGATTGCTCTATTTTGAATTGGATGAATAAATCTCCCCGGTGCACTTACACATCCACAGTTTCCCGTTATTGTATCTGCTGGGGAATCTAAATGAAGTCTCCCATAAATGTTCGGGTATCCCCCTTTGAGTTGAAATTCCTTAGGTAAAGAACTATGATTCATCCCCTGGGCAATATGGGATATTCTTCTTTCCACGATTTCACCATGATTGGGGGCAAAATGGTCACACAACTCGTCAGAGTTTTCCCTTAAATACTCCTGATAGTGAGTTAATGGTGGTCCGTTATATTTTATTGTTGAGTTCTCGACTCGGAGTTTTGTCAGGGGATCAATCTTGAGAATATCAGAAAGAGCGTCTTGAACGGTCAAATAAGAAGGTAACGCATTTTTTTCTAAATCTGATTTCAATACGATATTATTTTTGTTAGTTTTCTGGATTTTAAAAGAATAAACCGATTGGTCTTGAGTTCCTATAAAAAATACTCGCTGCCGTAATTGTGGGACACCATAATCTGCTGCTAACAATATTTCCATTTTACAATTATATCCCATTTCTTTGTACATATTAACAACTTTTTCTACTACTTTTCCCTTCCCCATAGAAAGAATTCCAGGAACATTTTCCATAACGAAAAATTTCGGTTTAAAATATTTAACCCACTGAATAAAATAAAAAATTAGCGTATTACGAGGATCGTCAGGTCTCCTATTTCCAACCGAAGAAAATCCTATGCATGGAGGTCCTCCAATTATTCCGTCTATTTCTTTGTTTTTAAGATATTTATCAGAGATTTCCTCGCAGTTTAATGAGGTTATATCTTTATTTAATGATAGAGTTTCAGAATGATTTCTTCTATAAGCTCTATAATAATTTTCTTCTAATTCTATAGCTAATTCAATTCTAAAATTCGCCATTTCGAAACCTAGCGATAAACCACCCGCTCCGCAGAACAAATCTATTATATGATTACCTTCTTCAGTCATAGCAATAATAAGGAATACAATATATAGTGATAATCTTAACAATAAGAATAAAATGAAACTAATCTTTAATTAATAACTATAAAGCTAAGTTGAAAATTGAATAATGCATAATTAATCCCAATCAGAAGAAAATGGTTAAGGAAAGTAAATATACCTTGATTAGGAATATACTGCTAAAATGGTACGATGATAACAAGCGCGATTATCCATGGAGGAAATCAAACGATCTTTATAAAATATTGGTTACGGAAATCTTACTGCAAAAAACAATTGCATTGAACGTCTCCAATCTGTATAATCCCTTTTTTAAGAAATATAAGGATTTCTCTTCAATTAACAATGCAAATATTTCCGATTTACAACCTACGATAAAAGTATTGGGGTTATCAAATAAACGAGCTCAGATTTTGAAAGACTTGAGTCAATTTATCTTAACTAAACATAATGGAGTAATCCCTCGAGATACAGACAAACTTAAAGAAGTAAACGGTATAGCTGATTATGTGAGTAATGCTTTTGGGTGCTTCGGATTGAATAAAAGAACGTTGTTTTTTGATGTTAACATAAAAAGAGTTATAATGAGGGTGTTTGAACCTCAAGACTCTAAATTTAACCGTGATTCTATGTATTCTCATTTGGAAAAATTATTACCTAAAATGGAGTTTAAATACATATACTGGGCAATACTTGACTTTGGAGCCCTGATTTGCTCCAAAAATAAGCCTAAATGCGAACTATGTCCTATTTCTGATAATTGTTTTTATTTTTTAAATCCTACTTAATCTCAATTAAGAGTTAATAAAAAAAAAGGTTGGATATTTTTACGTGTTTTCTGGTTATTCTGGTATCTTCATCCCTAGCATCTCTATGGCTTCCACTACATTGAATCGAACTTCCATTTTATATTTATACCCTGGGATCACATGATAATTAAGTAATTGTTTTTGCTGTAATGCTAGGCATTCTTCTAACTTCCCTTCCTTTACATCAAAAACACTAATCACACTCATACCGTCTGTAGTTGCTTTTACAGCGTTGGGTATTATCTCTTTAGCTAAAGGTCTCATTGCAGCTCGTTCTTCCTTAATTTTACTTAAGTAAATTTTTGATATTGCTTCTGCTTGTTCAGGTGGGAATATATTATAAGTAAATAAATATGGTATACTTATCGCCTCTTTATTAGATGTAATTTTTAATTTGGTTAACAAGGTTTTAGTTAAATTGGATTATCATACTTAGAATTTTGATACTTTTTAATGTTTTCATTTTTGTCAAATTTTTTTGAAACGATGTTAAAAATTAATTTTAAATATATACACTTTATCTTACTTATGACGTAATCTGACAATTTAGTATAAATTAAGAGAGGAACAGTTCAGATTATTATAAAATAGGTAAATCTAATAGCAGAATAATATTTCAAAAAGCATCTATGAGCAGATATGTTAGTTAATTTAAGAGAAGTCTACCTACCGGCTATGGTTTTTTCGATTATCTTAGATTTTCAATTAGCAATATACTTCTTATATTTATATAGTAAACACAGAAAAGACAAAATTGGGTTAAACAAATTCTTATTGGCTTTTTCCAATCTTTTTGGAATTGGAGCTACATCGTATCTTTTTTTAGTTATCGGCTCATTTTATATCCACGATAGTTATTTGGCTGAACTATTTATTAGAATTGGGGTCTCATTATTACAGGGGGGGATATTAGTTGTCCTATTGATTTTATTATCAAAACCCTTTCTCACTCTTATAAATTCGAGAGTAGTCAAAATAGTTAGCGTACTTTCTGGGATTAGCATTATCTATCTCTTATTTTTGTATGTAAAACCAATAGGTTTGTTTCCTAGTATGCTAATAGGACTTATAGGAGGCGCGTATTTTCTATATTTTCAAACAAAACTAGTTAAACTTACTTCAGGTACAGTACATTCACGTTTATTAATGACTTTAATTGGAGAGATGATATTTTTAGTAGGCATGTTCCTTGGTTCAGGTTTGCCTAATATCTCCGTGTTATTTGAAGCAAGAGATATCTTCTATTTTGTTGGGAGTTATGTGGTAAATTTAGGATTACTAGTCATATTCTATGGGACTTTTAAATTCCCAGGTGTCCTTGAATTTAATTGGAAAAATAACCTATTAAAATTGTTTGTTATAGATGCAAGGAATTTATATGAGTTGTATTCGTATGATTTTAATACAATAAGAAATCTCGCTGGTGATTGCAATAATGAAAAGAATAAACCAATTAATTCAATTGGCGTTGTAGGAATTAGCGATGTATTTGATGAAATAACAAAAACATACCAAAATAGAGTTAAGGTAATTAAATACGGTAATTTCACTATTCTCTTAGAGTATGAGAAAGATCCAAAATCTCAATTTCTTTTTGTATTATTTGTAGATAAAAATATGAAAAGCTTACAGTTATTTCTAAATAAGGTGAAAACTCAATTTCTAAATTCTTATGGTGGATTGCTAGCTAATTTTGACATCGTAGATAAGTTTAGAGAAACGATATTCTCCGGATTTGATGTGGTTTTACAAAATATATTAGATTAAAATTATTAGATAAAATTTAAAACAGAAAGAGAAAAATAAAAGTGCTTGGACAAGATTTCTACCCGCTCACAGGAAGGTTAAGAGAACCATTATTAATAATAGAATGGGTCATCGTCTTTCTGTTTTCAGAATTAGCTTTTTTACTTTATATGAGAGTAAAGAATAGAGAGAAGAAATTGAGCAATTTCATTGAAAAAGCTTCCATTCTATTCCTTCTCGCTTATTCATCAATGTTTGTTTTTTATATTTTTGGAGATTATTACATGGAGACTCATCTTTCGCGCTTAGTCGTTTATAATATCGGATATATCTTGAGAATGATTTTGGGGTTAGTTTTTATATATAAAATCGAAAAATATCAGATAATTATTGGAAAGTACCTATTCTCTAAAATTTTCTCAATATTTTCTCTAATTTCTGTTGTTTTATTTTTTACCGCTATTGAACTTACTCAAAATGCTTCCCTAGTTTTGTTTTGGTTACCTCTAGTTTCACTTATTTTTATATATTTGATAAAACTTTTGAAGAAAACTACTAAAACGCAGGAAATACATAATTATAAGACAAAAATATACTTCTCTATATTAGGTGCAATAGTTATTGGCTTTGGCTTTGGAGCTACTTCTGATCCAATTATAAATATGTTTGGATTAAATAGTCGTTTAATCGGAGATATTGTTCAAATAATTGGCATTATTGTTCTTTCGATCTTTTTTGTTAATTTACCATCGTTATCTGAACAGGATTGGAAAGATAAAATCGACAAGCTTTTTCTCATGAGGGCTTCTGGAATTTGCGTTTATTATAAATTTTTCAAGGATCCAGCAAATAGACGTGGAGATCAAATCATGTCGGGTGCAATAAACTCTATTAAAATGATGTTAAAAGAAATCTCTCAGGAAGACGGCGAGATGGTCATAGAAAAAGAAGGAAAAGTGCTAATAACATATCAAGGTAAATATATTACTGGAGTAATTGTAGCAGATCAAAACTTAAGCTCCCTTAATTTCTTGCTCAAACGCTTTATTGAGAAAGTAGAATTCCTATATTCTAATATTATACGAGATTGGGATGGAGCGATGGAAATATTTCAACCAATTGAAAATATTACTAAAGAAATCTTTTTTTAAATAGAATTCTCACATTCGCTTTTTTGAAAAAACAAGATTCGGCTTTAAAAATACATTTTGGCACATAGGGCACGAGTTGTGCTTCGTTAACCAAGCAGATACGCAAGCATAATGGTATTGGCTACCGCAGAAAGAGCATTTAATAGTTCGACTTCGCCCATACCAGATAAATTCGTGACAAACTGTGCATTGTATTTTATCGTGAAAATTTACCTTCTTCTTTTTTAATTCTCGTCCACAATAACAACAAAAATTAACCCTTTTGTTAGTAAATTTTTGTATTTTCTTACCACAATTGGGACAATAATTAAAACTGATGCCAGGCATAAAATTTTCACACTAATAATAATTCAAATATAAATGGTACAATAGTAAAACAACATTAACAGTTAAAAAATGA
>Ga0209979_1003214_pt1 | contig 14660 bp, 18 predicted proteins | sample AnhtaG_FD_183114 | JGI IMG/M metagenome (GOLD analysis project Ga0209979, IMG submission 183114) | Deep subsurface microbial communities from Anholt, Denmark to uncover new lineages of life (NeLLi) - Anholt_01485 metaG (SPAdes) (version 2) | ecosystem: Environmental > Aquatic > Marine > Oceanic...
TTCGATAGGATAACATTCCAGCGAAGCATCTGTGATTTTATTCCTGACTATCTTTGTGATTTGCGCTGCGTGCAAATTATGACGCATATTTCAATTGACGGCGTAGAGAATTGGGCGGGAGACCTTCGCACTGAGCAATTGTCGGCATTATTGAATACAGCGAATTGTAACGAACTGATAGTTGAAGCATGGAAAGAACACGCATTAGGGCGCTTAACTCTTTGCTTTACAACCGATGTAGCACACGCCAGGGACCTGTGTGATACCTTCAGGGCGTATGACATTAAAGCCGCGTGGCTCTGCGGCGAGACACCGATAGATGAACGCAGGGACATCCTTGCGAAGTTTGCACAGGGTGAAATCGAAGTATTGACCAACTGCGCGGTGTTGACGGAGGGATACGATTGTCCCGCGTTGGATTCCATCATCTTGGCAAGGCCAACTAAATCGACTTTACTGTATACTCAGATGATAGGGCGCGGGACCAGGACATATCCAGGCAAGAAGGACTGTTTGATTTTGGACGTAAGTTGTATCAGTACAGAGCATAATTTAGTTTCTTTTCCATCTCTCTTTGGGCTACCACTGAAAGAACAAGACCTCTCTTTGGGCTACCACTGAAAGAACAAGACGGCGAAAAGACCCTAACCGAGCAGTTAGAGGAGAAAGAAGCGAAAGCGCTTGGGATTTTAACAGGCGTTGGCATAAGGGACCGTGAAATCGACTTGTTCAAGGGAAAAGAACGCTCTCACGATGCTTATGCAATGTCTAATCTTGCATGGGTACAATTACCAAATGGCGGTTTTAGGCTAAATCTGGGAAAAGATGGCGCTATCAATATTTACACCGATTTTAGAACACCGACTATGTATCGGGTTTTCTATCGCAACAAGGTTGAGAAACGACAAATAACACGGCATCCAGTCGAATTGTCATGGGCATTTGGCTTGGCTGAGAGTGAGGCAAGACTTCTTACAGGCGGTAATCTCACGTTGGTAGACAAAAACGCTCTGTGGCGTCAATATCCAGCGTCGGATAAGCAGATAGCGAAGTTGGCTGAATTTGGGGTTTATCGACCAGAATTGACAAAAGGTGAGGCATCGGATTTATTGGCACAGATATTCGCTGAACAATAGGAGGACAGAAAATGAGAAAAATTCGGATTGCACCGACCGCAAAATCAAAAAACTTCGGAGTACAAATCGTTGACTTGCATAGCGAGCTTTTCCAGGTAAGGGTGTGCTATGAAACTTTGGGCGCTTCGCTCTCTGAAAGTGAACTTCGACGCGGTAAACCAGCGCGGCGGGCGTTTGCACTGCTGCAGAAACTGCGTGCGGCGGTTCCGAGCGAAGCTCGGCTTGGGGACGTTTCATCATATTACCACAAGGTGGCGGTGGCGGTGGCGGTGGAGTGGGACGGCTACTGGCTTCACGGCGATATCCCGGTCGTGGATTTTCTCAACGCTATTGAAGCGGCGTTGGGGCTGGCTCTGTCGGGGGATGCAGACTTCACCAGACCGCTTCGGGAACTGAACCGCCGCTTTCCATACCGAGAAGCGGCATAATTTGATGGAGGAAACAATGGAAGGAAAACAATTAGAGTTTTTGAATCCACGTCGATATTGTAAAGACCAAATAGGTGATTGGCTTTTTGAAGATGGTTTTATCAATATTAATCGAGTTATTGAAGAGCTTCTGAATGATGTAATAATTCAATTCGGCGCATGGTATTATCTCCATTTAATGATGGCACGCAAAATAACGATTAGTTGTCGATGGGGAGAGCTTATTCCCTTGTCTATCAACAAAGAGCGCCTCGATTCTTATTATATTGATTGTGATAATGGGATAGAGGAGTGGAGAGCAACGAGAGGGCGATGCCGTGCTATCAATGGGGGATACATTTTGGAGTTTATTTTTCCTGAGTGGTTGGTGGAGCCTCCTTTAGAAAGGGTAAAGACGATTATTCACGAACTCCTGCATATTCCTTATATGTTTGCTGAACACGCCAAACTGACGCCTCATCACTGGGAATTATTCAAAAGAATACTTGCTGAGCATACAGACGCTTTTTATACAGGCGTAAGAACCTTATTCAAAAACTATGTTAATGTTATGAATCCCCGATTAAAGGCGGCTCTTTACTTTCTTGATGGTGAAGAGCATTTCATGTTGGAATATCACGGCGTTCGTCAAAAGCATATTAAACGGCTTGTTTCAAGTAATACGATACGCCGCTCTTTTGATCGTGTGTTTGGACCCCCGAATATGGACTGAGTGGTGGTTATTGTTGGTTAAAAACCTACCTATAAGAGAGGCTAACAATGTCAGATAAAGCATGGAAAGCAGAGGAAAGAAGCGTTGCCAAAGCCTTCGGCACACAAAGGGCGTTGATGAAGGGGACTGGCGAAAAAACTGATATTCAGCACGACCTTTTCTGTGTGGATGTGAAGCTAAGGCAACGTTGGGACGTGGAGAAATGGTTTGAGGAACTCAAAGAATATGCAGACAAACAAGACAAGATACCGATATTGACGCTTCGGAAACCACGAAGCAAGCGCCGTTTGGCAGTGATAGATTTCGATTTTTTGATTTCGGCATTGAAGGGCGCGGAACTTTTGTGTATAACGAAAGCCTTGTAACACAGCATCAGAGGACATGATACACTTGCGCGGCTTGTAACGCGGACAAGTGAGGAATTACCGCCCTAATTCCCTCAATATCGCTGTCTGTGATTAAACGTGGATTTTTGGCAAGAAAGTCTTTGAAAATCGCTAAAAATTCCCTATCCCGTTCTTTTGCTCTTTTAATACGCGCCCTTAACGCTCTAACTCTACATTTTGGAATGTATTCTGAGCGTTGCTTCCATTTGCCACCAACCAACTCCCGATATTGCAGTTGATACGCCGTATGCCGATGTTTGGTTCTCGCACATTTACAATTCGGCTTTCCACATTTACCTTTTCTTCGGTAGATGTAACCACTAAGTTTCGGGTTGCTATAACGCAGATTGTACATTTTCAGACACTCTCTCTTATAGACTATTATTGGAAGTGTACTTTATCTCTCGTCAAAAAGCAAGATTATTATTCTTTTTGTGCCTGTAACACAACGTCTTTCTTGACGTTGGGGGGATTATCATTGTGGATAATAGGAGGGATTATCATTGTGGATAATAAAGAAGTTCTGAACATCAGGATATCAGAAAAACTAAAGGAATCTCTTTCCAAACAAGCGCAACAACAAAACCAGAGCCTAAGTGATTACGTTAGGGATTTGTTGGCAAGGGGTGTAATACAAGAGAATATGACCGCAATTTCTCCTACACTCAGAGAGAAATTGCAGAAAAACGCCGACATACTCGGCATGTCCATTGAGGATTTGGCTAAGGCTTGTTTGGAGATTGGCGCTTATGTTCAGCCAAGATCATGGGAAAGACTGAAGTTCAATAAAGAAAGGACAATGAGGCATCTAACCGAAGCTCAACAAATCGTCGATATCGTAAATCGTCATTTCAACGCCCCCCCCGTCAAATGGCGTCTTTTTAGGAGTGCAATAGATTAGCGGTAAATTAGCGGTAGGAATTGGATGGTAAAAGTAAAAAAAAATACCACAAGGAGATATTTGAAACGGGGCAGAGCATCTGTGGTGACAGGTATTTTTTAGTTGACATTGCACAATGAATTATGATATAATTTACGTAGACTAAAGAAAGGAATGATAACAATGGCACAAAGGCAACGAAATATTGAAAAAGGTACACGTATGAAGCATATTCATGTTCTTGTACCATTAGAACTTTATAACTTTACGAAAGAGTATTGTGAGGAAAAAGAAATATCACAAGCCTATTACTTTACTCAACTACTTATGAAAGAAAAAAAATTGCATGAACAAGAAAAAAAATTGTAAAAATATTCATTTTTCCTTGACAATGTTCAATGAATATTGTATAATATATAGTGTAAGTGAACGATTGAACTTCCGTGAGTGACCAGTTGGGCGACCTGAAATAATGGTCAAGGGGCGACCTGTTAATCAGATAAGTCCGAAAGGATACTGTCTGGTGTGCCGTAATCTGCAATGCTTCAAGGTATAGAAATATACTGGTGAAGCCATCTGTTTCCCTAAACAGATGTCCCCAATGTGGAGTGTAAGGCAGTTCGGGGAGAGCCTTAAATGCCCGACAAGCCGAAATAGCTCACTCAAAGCACAGGGGGGACAGCCCTTCAGGAATTATAAACAGCGATGCTTATATGAAAGAAGGGTTGGAGTGGAAAAATGTGAAAGCTACCTTAGCCACTCCTGACCAACTCGGGATAGATATATGGAAGCTGAACGAACGTGAATCATCTACCGTATTCATTAATCCCCTTAAAGCTAAGGATATAGGGGGGAGACAAGAGTAAGCCGTGAGAAGTCAGACATGGACGAAACTCATCATCAGGCTTGATGGATGATGGGGTATAGCCACTGCTACAAGGGTATAAGCATGCTATCTTGTCTATGCGTGAAGGGCACGTGAGATACTACGGGATGACAGCAGCCATATATCGCAATAGTGCAGATTAGGGAACTGGGAAAGCCGTCAGGAATTTCCTACAACGGAATAGGGTTAGCTGACGACCCGAAAGACCTAACGGTGAAAGACGGTCTCATGGTAGCCTACGTTTCACCGTAATGGTGTTAGCAAGGCGAAGGAGACCGAGCAGAGTTCATCAGCCAAATCTAAAGAGACGAAAGGAGAAATCCGATGCCAAAGAAGATGGTAAGAGTGGCAGCACCCAAAATGGTAGAACTTTATCAATCGTGTATTGGCAGACCGATTCGCCGTCTACAGAGAAGGCTGGCAAAGAAGGCAATTCGAGACAAAGACCATAGATTTTCAAACCTCTTCAATCTAATGTATAACCCAAAGTGGGTTGAAGCATCTTTGAAAATGGTATTGGAAAATAAAGGTAGTAATACAGCGGGCAGTGATGGAATCACAAAGCAACATCTTAAAGACGAAAAGACCAAAGAGGCATTTATTAGGTCAATTATCTATGAGATGAAAAATGACTTGTATGAACCGGAGCCAGCAAAAAGGGTATATATTGATAAGGAGAAGGGTGGAAAACGCCCTTTAGGTATTCCTACCTTGAAAGATAGGGTTGTCCAACAAACATTGAAGTTAATCATAGAACCTATCTTTGAAAGTGAATTCTTAGATTGTTCCATCGGATTTCGACCAAATCGCAGTTGTCATGATGCAATGCCCTTCATATATCACCTAATACAACCGAGAACCAAGTTCTATTGGGTTATGGAAGGAGATATACGAGGATGCTTTGATAACATCAGTCATAAAATACTACTGAGAGTTATCAAGAAACGCATCAAAGACAAGAGAATATTAGAGTTAATAGAGAAAACCCTTAATGCAGGTCACATAGAAAATGGAAAGGTGAATAAGCCAGGCTTCGGATTACCCAAAATAGGAACGCCACAAGGCGGAATCATCTCGCCATTATTCGCGAATATCTATCTAAATAAATTCGATAAATGGTTTGAGAATAATCATGGAAACGGGCTCACACCATATCAAAGGAAGAAACGTAGGAGGCAGATGGAAGGAAATGCGGTAATCATAAGATACGCGGATGATTTCGTGATTCTATGGAACGGCACTAAGGAAAAACTCATCAATCTGAAAGAAAAAGCAAAACAGTTCCTAAAACAGGAAATGGCACTTGAACTCTCAGAGGAAAAAACTCTAATAACTCACGTCATGAATGGATTTGAGTTTTTGGGCTTCCACATCCAAAGGCGTAAACACAATACGGGTAAGAACTTTGTGACAATTACGACAGTACCCGAGAATAAGATAGGGAAGTTCAAACGGAAAATCCAAAGGGCAACGAAGTATAAACATAAAGGAGAAGAATCTGAAATCCAAAAGCTGTTAGCGATAAATTCCATCATTAGGGGATTTGCAGAATATTATAGTTACACTAATTGGAAAGGAGATGGCGTCCCGACCCAACTGGACTGGTATGTAAACGAAAAAATGTTCAGATGGTTATGCAGGAGACACCCAAAACTCTCCAAGACGCAAATCGCAAGGAAGTATTGCGGCAGACAGAGAGGCTTCAGACTGAATGGTCGAGTCATAGATAGAAGGAATATCGGGATAAAGATAGATTCTTCATATATGGAAAATGAGGAAACAATATGGTTAACTCTAATGAGAGACATATCATCCAAGAAGTACCGACCAAAGAAAAAGCTGAACCCATTCATCACATATCAATATGAAACGGAGACACCAACGAACATAGAAACAATGTGGGAAGGCAGAGGACAATCGGCATATGATAGTGATGAATATTGGAAAAACAAGAGATTAGCATTGAGAAGAGATAAACATAAATGCAGGAATTGCGGAACAAGAGTAACACTGGGCGTGGATGCACATTGCCACCATATAGATGGAAACAATAGCAATCATAGCCCGGAGAACCTCGCAACGCTCTGCATGACCTGTCATTATCTAACCTATGGTAAAGAAAACGAACTTAACCTTTAAGTTTACTTTATGGTAGATGAACTCTGACCGAGCCGTGTGCGTGGAGACGCGCTTGCACGGTTCTGCCGAACGCTTGGGGAAAACCTAACTGGAAACAGAGAAGGCGTCCCCATTCGATTCGCATCACCCAACGAACCCGATGAAAGCTGAACAAGCTGAGGGGACCGAGGCGAGGGGCGGATGGAAAAGACAAGCTAAAGTCGGTTAGCATGTGCGCTCTAACAAGCATTGATATAATGCAGGTTAAACGAACTGCTATGGCAGTCTATTGCCATAAGTCTTACCTTAACTGCGTTGCTGGAAACGGCAAGGTGGAAAGCAAAGGAAAATGGCGCATACCTGAGATAAAAGCGGATACTCGAAAATGGTACGTCCGACTTTGATGGAACGACCAATGGAAACGTGAACGGTCGCAACCCTCGTTACGACTAAGCAGGTTAATCCGCATGATTAAGGCCTGTGGCTAACAAAGCAAAGCATCTGGACTGCTGTCTATGTTATACGGTAGTCAATAGATCATAAAGATGTCGGGGGATAGATCGGGTCTAACCCATCTCAATAGTACATCAGTGGGAAGTTAGAGAATACCTAAACACTCGTTAAAGGCGACTTTAACAGGCAATCCCGCAAGGGAAAGCTGACGAGTGCAAGGTAGAGGACATTAGTCAGGTAGCAACAGCTACCAAGTATAATGGACTTTCAACTTTAGAAAGTTATCTTTAGAGTATCTAACCAATAAGGAGTGAAAATTATGGCTTATACAGCATATCAACCTATTGGAACAGACATATTCAGCGCATCAAATATCAAGGATTGCGAGAGATATGTAAGTTCGATACAAGGAAAGCTCGATAAAGCGGTTGCAGATAACAACAAGTCCAATATTCGCTGGTATACACATTTATTATCTCATAAATCAAGAGCAGTCAAAATACTTGCGGTACATAGAGTTACATCCCTAAATCAGGGAAAATACACCGCAGGTTCAGATAGAGTTAAATTGGCTAAAGGTAGGTCAAAAGAAAATGGAGAGTTGAGACTGGCACTTCTTAATGGTATAAATATTAAGAAAAGGCCATCACCCATTAAGAGAGTATCCATTCCTAAGCCCAATGGGAAACTACGACCATTAGGAATACCTACCTTAGCAGATAGAATAAATCAGGACATTCTCAGAATGGCAATTGAACCAATAACTGAATATCATGCGAATGATAATAGTTATGGATTTAGACCGAAAAGGAGTTGCCAAGACGCTATCAGCCACCTGTTTAGCAGATTGAGCATGAGAGGTTCAAGACAATGGGTAATTGAAGGGGACATCCGGGGATGTTTCGACAATATCTCCCATGAACATATAGTGGAAACGCTTAAAGGATGGGACGTAAAGAGAAATGTTGTCAACATCATCGAGAGAATGCTGAAAGCAGAGATATTACTCAAGGACACGGTACAGGAGACAGACATGGGTACGCCACAAGGCGGTATCCTATCTCCAATGTTGGCTAACGTGGCCTTAACAGCCTTCGATGAATACTGTCAGAAGAATTTTGGAGCATATACATCACAGTCAAGGAAACAAGGTGGCAGTTACATCCAAAATCCCATGATACGATACGCAGACGACTTCGTAATAGTTTGCAAATCTAAAGCAGAAGCAGAATTTATCAAAGGTAAGATTTCATCATTTCTAAAGATGGAAATCGGTCTGGAATTGTCAGATGAGAAAACCAAAATAACCCATATATCGGATGGAGTTGATTTTTTGGGGTTTAATATCAGGAAATACTACGAGAAAAGCCCCAAAAGCAAATATCATGCGATAGGCAAACTCTTGATAAAGCCCCAAAAAGAAAAGGTTCTGAAAGTTATAAGAAAGATGCAGGAAATATTGGATAGTAACAAGGCTGCGAAACAAGGGAGTATCATAAACATGCTAAACCCGGTAATTCAAGGATATGGCATGTATAATAGGTTCGTAGTCAGCAAGAGAACCTTTTCTTCCATAAACAGCTGCTTGTGGCATAAGTTATGGAGATGGGCTAAAAGACGACATCCAAATAAACCCCAAAAGTGGATAATGAGCAAGTACTTTACCACAATGGGCAGAAAAGGGGTGTTCAAAGATGAGATAGGAAAGAAAATCATGAACATGGAAAGTATACCGATTGTGAGATACGTATCGACAAGGAAAGGGATGCGTGTTCATGCCAACGATAAGGAAACCAAAGAATATTGGCAGAAACGGGTATATACCAATGCCTTGAGCCAGGTATATTCCATTAAAGTCGAAAGATTGATGAGAACGCAAAAAGGAATACGCCCAAGCTGTGGACGCCCTGTAACTAAGGAGGACACAGCGGGGAAAAGGGTACATGCACATCACATGTTACCGCGCTCAAAGGGCGGGTCTGAGAATCTAAACAATCTACGGATTCTCCATCAGAACTGTCATGTATTAGTACACCAGGTATTAACTCGTGATGAAATGGCCTCATGGATGAAAAAGAGATTAAATTATGTCTTAAAGACGAATATAGTTTATTTTCAGAACCATCCAGAAGCTAAGTCTGATTGAAAGTGAAAGCTGTATGCGGTGAAAGTCGCACGTACAGTTTGACGGGGGCTGAGCACCCGTGAGGGTGCTTGGCTACCCTACATAAGACTTGAATTTGTAACGGAATTAAATTAAAAGGATAGAAATATCAGTCGAAACAATAATAGCCACAAGGCATGATGTTGACGCATCATGTTTATCCTCATGGCTATTATTGTTAAAAATTAAACTTTTCTACTTATGGGAGAAAATATTACCATGAAACCAGGAATCAGTCAACAAGAAATTGAACGAACGGCGGTAACTCTTGGGTTACCAGGCAATCAGTCATTTATCAACAGGCGAATCGGCAGGGCGTTTGATCTTGTGAACACCAACAAGGTATCTGAGATAGACGACGGAATCTTCCGTGTTCATTCTCAGTATGACGCATCGAAGGCTTACATAGTTAATGTCAACCACGGAGATCCATCCTGTGACTGCCGGGGGAGGGCTAATAACCCTCCCACGTTCTCAGGAGGGACGCAACATGAAAGTAGACTACATTGCAATGATGCAGAAATATCACGGCAGTCGTAATGATGGATTTCTAACTGACCAGCCAATAGGAATAAAGTTATCAGAGGATGATTATGTCAGAGTTAGATATGATGCAAAGGCGATGCGTTGGATTGCGAACAGACCATCGAGGATTAAGTATCCGACAGCAAGGAAGCTGATTAACCAATATCGCAAGAAGTATGCGGAAAGATTGAGATAATCAGAAGGGCGGAGTAACATCCGCCCCATAAGGCGCTTCGCCGTTGGTGTACTCACATTCACAGAAAGGAGAAACCCCATGATAATAAAAATAGACTTTTACCAAAAGATAGACCGCTCAGAAGTAAGGGAAGCTATTCTGTCGGCATTTGATTGTCTTGTTGATTTGACACTAATTCCGAAAGTCCTTGTCAAATCAACAATAAGATTTACTTGGTGATAATGAGACAGGCGGTATCTTCAGAGAGGATTACGGATTTGCTATCAAAGATAACCCTGGTCAGATAGTTATCGAAGTGTCGGATTTTACGGATGAATATACAAAACTTTTCGTCTGGCAATCGGAAGTAGACCAAAATCGCTCATTTGCTGTTGTCCCAGTAAAGCTATTCCGAAAAAATGAAAAGAAGAAAAAACTTATTCCCGTTGCTATCTACTACACGGCAGCAGACGGCAAATTCTACTTTGTAACCCCAGATGATGGGGGCGATTATGCACTTGGTCCCAGTGTCAGTCAAGCTCAGAAGATGCCTGATAAAGTCAAACAGTTTTTCCGCGAACTAGAGGAAAAGGGATTAGAACAGAAGGAGATGATACATTAGCTTGTGATGCTATCTCAGAACGCCTGAGTTGTCCTGTGACGTTAAGTTGTAGCAGATGATAGGATATATAGCCGAAGGATAAATTGGACGTGCAGTAAGCGACATTTAGGCATGAAAAAAGGCAAGGATGATGTGTCCTCGCCGTTGATAATTTAGTTAAAAATAGCTATTATTGCTTTATATCTCCCCAAGTGGTGGTGAGTTTGCCTGATTGGGAAACGGCAGAGGGCTTAATTCCTTTGCCCTCAATCTTGACCATAAGACGCTTCGTCGTTGGTGAACTCATATTCAACGTGAAAAGTGGTATTGGTTTCCCCTTCCAGGGCAATGGCGCCCTCCGAAATCCCACCGGCTTTGTCTTCTACCTCGATTTTGAGGTCATTATCCAGATACGCCTTCATCGCATTTCCAGTAATGGAGAGTTTCAGCGTATACCAGGTCTCTTTCGCAATATTACCGATGGGAACCTTCGCGACTTCCGAAAAGGTGCCTGACACCCGCTTGTAGAGATAAAGATTGTTCGCCGCGTCAAGGTCTTCATAGAGGTTAAGCCGGTAGTTTGTTAAAGTATCCACGTATCGGAAGCAAACGCCCCAGATACGCCCAGCAATCAACTTCCCTTTCACTTTTTTTGTTGGTTTGACATAACTTTCGGAATGGTTGTCAAACCAACAAGACACTTCAAAGGTATAATCCGTCCACTTCTCGGCGTCTTTGACATTAAGCATTAGGTCTTGATAGCCTGTTGTTGTACCGACTAAGACGCCGTTCTTTAACTCCCAAGTGCCACCCACGGGTTTCCAATCTTTTTGTTGTTTTGACAAGAACTTTCGGAATTGGTGTCAAAACAACAAGACAATCATCAAGGTTATCCTTCAAAAAGTGTCTTGTTGCTTTTACAGAAACTTTCCGAATGGTTGTAAAAGCAACAAAAAAAGTCGAAGTCAAGTGCCACGACTTCAACATTCAACAGCAATGGACTTAATCCGAGTAAGAGCAAGACAATGAAACGTTGCATCAAAATACCTCCTATTTACTCTTTTACTGTTTTTTGATGCTTCCCCAAGCTGTAGCTAGTTTGCCTGATTGGGAAACAGCAAGCATGCTTCCTAGCCCCTTGTTCATGATGCTCGTAATATCATCCGCCGTCAGAGCGACATCAAAAACGGCGACATCATCAATGATGCCATTGAAATACTCACCTATCGTGCCAGATGAACCAATTCTAAATAAGTTTGCGGCATTTGAAAAAGCACCACCACCGGGGCCCTTTCCTGCTCCCCCGAATAATTCACCGTTTACATAAAGCTGGGTAGGGTCCTTAGACATTATCCCAACAATATGTACCCATTCATTTTTAGGAAGAAGATAAGCCCATCCCTGCACTCCACTTCCACTAGAAGAGTATACCTGGAAGGCGGTGTTTATAAAATTAATGCCATAAGAATAATTGGCTGTGCGTTTTGCCATAATTCCTTGCCAAGCGCCTGTGCTTCCAACTGCGGAATTTACCCAAGCACACATTGTTACTGCACTGTTAGTTGGAAGATCCAAGGTAGCAGTATTCCCGCAATCCACAGAAGCAGACGAGCCATCAAGCTGCAGAGCCTTGCCAAACTTACCATTAACCCATTTAGGACTGCCTGTGAACTTTCCATCATTCTTGTGACCAGAGGAATCGTTTGCGACGTCACCACTACCTTCATCAAACAACCACAATCCGACACAGGTTTCAGGGTCAATTTTAGCAAAACTTTGTCCTATCAACATCAAACTAACGACGATAAAGCTGATACAAACTACTGTAAAACGTGTCATTTTCATTACCTCCCTTTCATTATTTTCTGTGTTTAACGATAGAACCAATAGTTACGTTCGATAAGTTACTTCACGATTACCGAACCACCAATAATCAATAGTTTATAGAAATGTTTACTTCTCCTCTTTTTTTACCACTATCATTGGTTCATCACAACAAACTAATTCACCACCGCCAACTTCTGTAACTTCAACGACATTACCACAAAGCTCACACTCGTAGATTTCTCCAACCTCTTTTACATTAGCCATGTTCTTATTTTCCTTTCTGATTAGTTCTGGCGGCGCTTGGATACCCGATTACGCAGTAGGTAGCAACGGGACGGGAGTGGATTGAATTGTTCCGACCAACGGAAAGTCGGGTGCTTACTTTCTCCCGCCAAACGCCTGAGAATATGATAGCTTAAGCCGATGGGATTGTCTTGTTGATTTGACACTAATTCCGAAAGTCCTTGTCAAATCAACAATAAGATTGTCAACTGGGAAATAAAAATGCCCCAACACTTAAAAGCATTGAGGCAGAAGTGTCTTGTTGCTTTGACACCCATTCCGAAATTACTTGTTGATCTGACAGAAACTTTCCGAATGGGTGTCAGATCAACAAAAAAAAAGTCGTCTTGATTTCACAAAAGAAGTCGAGGGGGTGTGAAATCAAGACAAAGAAAGTTCTTGTCAAAGCAACAAAAAAAGTGACCGCGGTGTTATCGCGCCAGGCGAAACCTTCCGCGTGATTACCTTTGAGATTTTATTTTACCCCACGTCGAAGCTACTTTGTCAGCAGGATTCACAGCCGCCCCAAATGCGGTAGCTTCATAATTCTGCTGGATTTCAGCTTCAGTTAGACCTCGGTTATACAAACGAACCTCGTCTATTAGCCCATCAAAATGTTCAGTCCGATTATTTGTCGTTCCAATATTGACATCGGCAATTTGAGCATTATGTCCACCAGGATTGTCAGAAGTAATCTCCTCTCCATTGAACCAGAGACTTCGAGTAGTTCCATCAAATTGAGCTATAACGTGATGCCACTCTCCCGTTATAGTATTAGTAGCCCAGTCGAGGTCATTCCCCCACCAGTAATGTCGAAAACCCTGGTCCATCAATCTTTTTGTTGCTTTGACACCCAATCCGAAAGTTCTTGTCAAAGCAACAAGACAATCGTAGGGCATTAACTTGATTGCCATTCCCCCAGTTACCCCAACCCATTATGCCTTTAGCACCTGTAGTATTAGCATAAAACCATGCTTCTATAGCATAAGTGTCATTGCCACTTGGAATATCTTGAGGGGCATCTATACTAACATAATCACCTGCACCATCTAATTTGATGGACTCATTTATCTTACCGTCATCAGATATTTGAGGGTCTCCCACAAAAGTTCCATCATTATTACCAAAAACATCCTTTACGGTGTTACCCGTGACAGTATTTTTATCAAAGCTCCAGTAGCTAATCAAACCTTCAGTAGCAACTTGGGCTTGCGTCACATTTGCAGACATAAAAATGGCTGCTACAACAACCAAAAAGTAGACTGAAGTCTTGTTAAACATTCTTTAGCCTCCTAAATTTATTGATGCTTTATTTTCTTTTTGTTGATTTGACAGAACTTTCTTTGTCTTGTGTAGCCGAAAGATAAATTGGACGTGCAGTAAGCGAAATCTGGCGTTATTGTTAAAGGCGGGATGCTGTGATGTCCCGCCAAACTCAAATTCACCAACAAAGATAGTTTGCGGCGCTTGGAACCCCGATTACGCAGTAGGTAGCAACGGGACGGGATATGCCAACTTGCCTACTTCTCCCGCCAAGCGCCGTAATGATGATAACTAAAATTATTGGGAGTGTCAAGATGGAATGCGATAAAAAATAACAAAGCACTTAAGGAGGGGGGCGAATCGACAGTAAATATTCAGGCGCGGTTTCGGAATTCTCCAATGCTAAAGTCGTTTTCATATGCCACGGGCCGTGGCATATAAATCATCACCAGCACTGAATCGTTCCTACTTCAGCGCGACGTTTACTTAGAACCGCCCTGGAAACACCCCGTCTCCGAAGGTCTCCAGTATTACACCCCTTCTTAAATGCTTTGATGGAGTTTACCTAGGGAAGTTCGATACCGCTACACCGGCCGAAAAGAGAGACGCGGCCACGTAATTGCGACGGGAATCGAAACCCGCAACACATCCCGATATTATCGGGACTGCTCTACCGTTGAGCTACGCAAGGCGTGACCGCATAGAATAAAACTCAGTGTTGGGGAAAATCTTCATTGATGTTGAAAGATTATTAGAATGACCAATTAACGATAGGAAAGACTGGAAACGCTCCTTCCTGCCGATTTTTAGATTAAAGATTATAC
>Ga0209979_1003215_pt1 | contig 14659 bp, 15 predicted proteins | sample AnhtaG_FD_183114 | JGI IMG/M metagenome (GOLD analysis project Ga0209979, IMG submission 183114) | Deep subsurface microbial communities from Anholt, Denmark to uncover new lineages of life (NeLLi) - Anholt_01485 metaG (SPAdes) (version 2) | ecosystem: Environmental > Aquatic > Marine > Oceanic...
CAGGGCTATACAATGTGTCTATGACTACCAATATGGACCATATTATACGGGCATTCTTTGAGGGGGTGGCATACAATACTCGCTGGAACCTTAAATATGTTGAGAAGTTCATCAATAGGAAAATGGATATATTAAACTTTGTAGGAGGTGGTGCTCTATCCAATGTCTGGTGCCAGATCTTTGCCGATGTCTTTAATAGGACGATCAGGCAGGTGGAAAATCCTATGCAGGCAAACGCCCGTGGTGCTGCGCTCATTGCCTCCGTTGCTTTGGGATATATTACATTCGATGATATTCCAGAGTTGATTCGATACTCAAACACATACTATCCAAATCCCGAAAATAGAACGCTGTACGATGAATTATTTGAAGAATTCTTGAAGATATATAACAGCAACAAAGCAATGTATCGGCGTTTGAATAGAATTCGGTGAATTTGTATCGGACAGTGCGTAGAACCTGGCAGGGAGTTTATGCTTGTTTAAAACTCCCCGTGTCTTCCAGCCCCATGTGTAAAGCGTTTTACGCCTCGTAAGAGCTCGAGACTATCAAGAACCGCCTTTCCATGGCAGAATTCATTCGCCATTGCCTCGTCAAACCTTAGATTCAGACCTTCGTACGTGGACAGTCGGTCATGCCTCACGCAAATCTGCGGAAATTCGGCTATTTGTGCCGCCAGTTTTTCCGCCTCTAGCCTAGCAGCGCCATTCGGGACAACCTTATTCGCAAGCCCCATTAACAGGGCTTCATCCGATGACACTGGTCTACCCGTCAATATCATATCAAGGGCACGACTGAGCCCAATCAAGCGAGCAAGCCGAATTGTACCTCCATCCATAAGCGGCACCCCCCATCTGCGGCAGAAGACCCCAAATACAGCATCCTTCTCAACCACACGCATGTCACACCATATTGCGAGTTCAAGCCCTCCGGCAACTGCATACCCCGAGACTGCAGCTATGACAGGTTTGGATAGTCGCATTCTGGTAGGTCCCATTGGGCCGTCACCATCAGCTTCTACGCGGTTCTCTCCACCCTCCATGATTGCCTTAAGGTCAGCGCCAGCACAGAAATTCCCTCCCTCGCCATAGAGCACAGCTACATATGAGGAGTCGTCCTCTTCAAAAGTCCTGAACGCCTGTGAAAGTGCTTCGGCTGTTTCCCTATCCACTGCATTTCTCACTTCAGGACGGTTTATGATTACGGTAAATACCTTGCCTTTCTTTTCGGTTTTTGCCTTCATACAATCCTCGATATCCTTTCAGGACATTCAAATTGTTATCATACATCTTGCCTGGAAAAATTGACAATTTGACCTGCACCGCAATTAAATGTAAATTAATATTGGTGGTAAGTAAACCGGGTGATCGCTCTATGTTTTGCGCATAGGGAGGAAAGTCCGAGCTCCACCGAGCAAGGTGCTGGGTAACGCCCAGGAGGGGTGACCCTACGGAAAGTGCCACAGAAACATACCGCCAAAGGCTGGTAAGCCATGGTAAGGGTGAAATGGTGAGGTAAGAGCTCACCAGCAGCCAGGTGACTGGCTGGCTGGGCAAACCCCACCCGGAGTAAGACTAAACAGAGGGCGATTGAGGTGCTCGGCCGATGCCCCGGGTAGGTCGCTTGACCTTGATGGTAACATCAAGGCTAGATGAATGGTCACCACCCTGATACCACCGAACCCTTTGATTTGGGTGGGAAATTCAGGGTACAGAACTCGGCTTACAGGTTTGCTTACCCCACCCAAATCGATGCACCCAGGGTTTTGGGTTAGAGGCTAAATCCCCCTGCCACAGGGAAGTCCGATAGTTAGAACTCAAGGCCTCGCTTACTCAGGTCCTCCAGGCCTCGCTTACTTAGGTACTCCAGGCTGCCCGAATCCACAGTCAGAAAAAAACCATCAATATATAACACCTGCTTGGTAGGCTTCAGGGACTGCACAATAAAACTCAACATCGCCTTCTTCCCCCCAATCTCAAACCAAATCTCTTTAGTTCCCATCAGTGGACCCCAATGGTCAATAAGCCTGTTATCTACGTTGAGCTTCCCCGCTAAACCAAGTGAATTCCACTCTAAATCCACTACATGTTGCTCACCACTCATCACAAACTGCCATATCCTTCTGCTCACCGTTTTCCTCCTCTTACAAATCTTCCCGGAGCCTGCAAGCAGTAGCTAACACACATAAAGAAATATACCATAGGGTTAATTAGCAACACAATTGCTTTGTTGACAAGATGGCTAGGGTGATGATATACGGGTTATAAAGAGTTTTTGAAGGAGGTATCTTTGAAAATAGCTGTGCTTTCCGACACTCATGTAACTTCGTTGGATGACATGCCCAGGAAAATAATTGACTACCTTTCTACGGTGGACTTGATAGTCCACGCCGGGGATTTCATCACCCTGAATGTGCTTGAGGGGCTGAACAAATTGGAAAAAGTAAAGGCAGTTCACGGCAATATGGATTCAAATGAACTAAGGAATTCATTGCCTGAAAAGGAGATAATCGAGGTAGGGAGCAAAAGGATTGGCATCACTCATGGCTGGGGTGCTCCATGGGAAATGGAGAAAAAGGTGAAAACCATGTTTCCCGACGAGAAATTAGACGCCATAATCTTCGGGCACTCCCATTTTCCCCAGAACAAGGTAATTGACGACATTCTTTTCTTTAACCCGGGAAAGGCATCACAGTCCTTTGGCATCCTCACCGTTGAAGAAGATATTAAAGGAGAGATAATAAGCTCTAAACCCTGATATCTAAATTCAAAAGTGAATTTAGTAGCCATCAGCTTTCAGTGATCAGCCTTCAGCTAACCGCTGACTGCTTTTTCATTTTTGCTCTGTCATTTTGATCTTTGATTTTTGAGTTTTGACTTTCCTCGAGATTGCCACGCCTCCGGCTCGCAATGACAAGCAAGGGACACCCGTAATAACCCCCATTTTGTCATTGCGAGGAGCGTTAGCGGTTGCGAGGTGTAGTTTAAAATGTAGTTGCCCAATTTATTGGGCAAATTTGTGCCTGATGAATCAGGCAACTACAGAATCCGGAGGCGTAGCAGCCTGCACCGACACCCCTGCAGGGAAACCCTCAACTCAAAGCTCTAAATACTGAACAAATCTCGATTTAGTAGCTTTCAGCTTTCAGCCGACCGCTGATTGCTGACTACTGACTGCTGATTGATATTGTTTAGTATTTCGGCTTTACCGTCTTATGACGATGGAGCCATAGCCCACCACCTGGGAGAAATCCCCGCTGGTATCCCCACTGGTAGCATATTTCAGCAAAGTCGCCTGCTTCGCTTTCATCTCCTTAGCAGCCACAATCGCTGCCGCTATGGCACCATAACCACAGGTGGTAGAGTTAAGCGCCTCACACCGCTTATAGAGTTGTTCCTCATCCAGATTAGTTATCGCCTCTATCACGGACTTATCCTTCTCTGAGGCTATGGGATGAGGCTCGTAGTGGGTAAAATCGCTGCTAGCGATGATTACGATGTTACCACCAACTCTAGAAACAGCCTTGCCAACTTCCCTGGCAGTCTCAATGTCCTGAGCAAGCATGGTTATCGGTACAATGTTAACTTCTCCATAGAGATGCTGGAGCCAGGGTACCTGGACTTCTATACTATGCTCATGTAAATGAGCTGTCTCGTCTGCTTCAATTACTCCACCCAACAGGTTATCGGCAAATCCCTCATTTATCTTCACCTCCCCTAAAGGCGTCTCCCAGCCTCCTTTTGTCCATACTGAAACTGCAGCACCATAGCCAGTATGGTTAGGACCAAGTATCACGGCTGTATCGAATATTCCATCATTGGCAAGCTCTTTGTAGGCATGGGCTGCCACCGGACCTGAGTAAGTATATCCAGCGTGAGGAACGACCAGAGCTACAATCTCTCTGGGACCTTTATCATTGACCCGGGCTACAAATCCAGGACCAAGCTCATGCTGATAACACCGCTCGATTTGCTCTTTAAGCCTCTGGGATGTCCCGGCGTAAAATGTCCCGGCAACCACTGGCCTCCTTGTTCTGGCATTCATTTCTTCTCTTCGGTTTCCCTGGGTTGCTCCTCTTTCCCTTCCTCTTCCCTGGGTTCCTCTTCTTTCCCTTCTTCTTCTCCTTCCTCTCTCTCTTTCTCTTTCTCTTTCAGTTCCTCTTCCCTGGTCTCCTTTTCCTTGCTAGCCTCGTCGCGAAGCCAGCGGTGAATTTCATCCAGACCCGGCGGAGAAATGCTGAATACCTCGATGTCCTTGGGAAATTGCAACCTGTGTCCTTCTCTGATGAATAAAAGCCCCGCTTCGTTATCCTTAAGCGTTTCAGTTATCCTGCTAACCATGAATTCATACCGCTTCTTCGAAGTCTCAGTGTAAAATTCCGAAACTTTGCTCGCCACCTTCATAGTTACAAAGCCAAGCAAAAGGCACCTCTCCCAATCTATAATCTCTTCGAGCAATTCCCGATCCTCAAATGCCTCGAAGGTAGCCTCGTTATCACACTTGCTTTTAGCAATTTGATAGCAGCTTTGATTTATCTTTTCCGCCAGCTTCATACCCTCCTCACCAGACAGCGAAATTGACTCGTGATAAACCCGATTCACCTTGCCAATTTTTTCTTCCAGACTGGCTAACTGCTCTGCCACCTGCTGCCAGTAGCGATGGCATCTTTCCTTGTATTCTGCAGGAGCATCCTCACTAGAAAATATCAAGGGAACAAGATAAAGCTTCTTACCCCCTTTAAACTGCTCTGCCTCCGGCTTCTCTATCTTGCCTAGTTGCTCGGTCATTCCTCCTGTCCCCAGTTCTGCATCATCTCCTTCATTTGTCGAGCAAGTTCAGGACTCTCTTTGAGCCGTTGCGCAAACACAGGACAACTTTGTAAAATCATGTTCTGGCTCATAGAAGCCATATTCTCCAGGATATTCTCCATTTCATTTTTTGCCTGCTCAGGAAGACTCCCCTGCTGCAACATCAACCTGAATTGAGCAATATCTTCAGGACTAACCTGCAGCGGAGTTACACAATTCCTATACCACAGACATTCCCTGCATCTGACAATCGCCGTAGCTTCATCAAGAATATCGCCCATTTGTTCCCTCCTTAAATTTATAATTCTAACAACTTTTCACTACAAAAGCTAAGACCACTGTTCCGTCATTGGAAGCCTTCTTCGCTGCGAGATTGCTTCGGCTGCACCCCGCAATGACCTCCCCTCTCGTCATTGCGAGGAATCGTGAACGAAGTGAGCGGTGACGAAGCAATCCCAGAAAAACAAAACTCTAAATACTAAATCCGAAATACTAAACAATATCAAATGACCAAAATTCCAATGAACAAAACAGTTTTGAACTTTGAATTTAGATATTGGGATTTGTTTAGGATTTAGTGCTTGGGATTTAGGATTTCACCGCAAGGGTGTCGGTGCAGGCTGCTTCGCCTCCGGATTCTGTAGTTGCCTGATTCATCAGGCACCAAGTTGCCCAATAAATTGGGCAACTACATTTTAAAACTATGCCTCGCAACCGCTAACGTCCTCGCAATGACAAAAGAAGGTACACCTCGTAATCACAAGAAGAGGGCTATATAATAAAATCACCGTGATTATCTCTGCCAGCCGCAGAACAGATATCCCGGCACTCTACAGTCAGTGGTTCATGAACAGAATTCGTGCCGGGTGGTGTTTGGTGCCCAACCCCATGAATCCCAGGCAGGTATCCCATGTATCCCTCAAACCGGAGGACGTGGATGCCATCGTCTTTTGGTCAAAAAATCCCGCCCCTATGCTGGTGCATTTAGACGAACTTGATAATTCAGGATTCCGCTATTACTTCCAGTTCACCATCAACGATTATCCTGAAGCTCTCGAACCGGGCATGCCCAGCCTTGATGACCGGATATCCACCTTCTTGAAGCTAACTGAACATGTGGGACCGCTGCGGGTCATCTGGAGGTATGACCCTATTATCTTATCGAACATGACTGACGTTGACCTTCACCGCGAAAAATTCGCCAGTATCGCCAGAAGGTTACAAGGAGCCACCCACCGGGTCGTGGTAAGCATAGTCCATTTCTATAAGAAGAGTGAGCGCAGGCTGTCTAAATTGGAACAAAGTGGGTTTTCCTTCGATAAAGAAGCGGTCTCCTCTCACCATATTGGTTTTCTTATTAGAGATCTCGCCTCTATCGCTAAACAACATAACATGGAGAGTTTCACCTGCGCTTCAGAGCGCGACTTCACTGAGTTCGGCATGCCGCCGGGGAGATGCATCGATGGAAGTCTGCTCCATAGACTCTGGGGACTACCAGGCAACTATCCCAAGGACCCTTATCAGCGCAAACACTGCCGATGCTCGGTGAGCAAGGATATCGGCATAAACGATACCTGTATACAGGGATGCCCCTACTGTTACTCCACCATGAGTAACGAAATTGCACAACGCCGCTATCGGGAGCATAACCCCGATTCTCCATTAATGTGGCAGCACCTGAAAGCAACCTGCTGAGCCATTAACGCAAAGACTGACAGCGCCTGCGGACATGATGCTGGCACAGGTGCTAATTTAAGCAGTTGAGCATTGACTTTTCCAGACCACCTTGTGTTAAGCTATCAAAGGAAGCTTTATTGTCGAGAAAGTAGTCTCTGTATCGTGGATTTCCAGATATTGGTGGGGCATCCCCCGAAATTCTTGTGGTTGCTGGACTTCTGCTGCTCTTCTTCTTGTGGTGGCGGCCGAGGAGAGCGATACGTTCATAATCCCACTTTCGCCACTTTGAATGATTCGCCAAATAAAAAAGGTGGCAATGATAACACAGGGGGTTGTTGAATGAGGTTGCTACCCCGGCTAATTACTGCTCTGCTCATCTGCCTTATAGCAATCCCGGTTCTTGCTATCCCCGTTACTCCATCTTGGGCACAACCACCAATGCCTCATGCTTTCTATGGGAGTGTCACCATAGACGGTACGGCAGCGCCAATTCGCGCAGTGGTGGAGGCAAGGGGCACAGGCGTGTCAACCGGCATTGAAGGCAATCCCATAACCGTTACCGAGACTGGTAAATATGGTGGACCAGGTGGTTTTGACCCTAAGCTTGTAGTTCAAGGAGATATAACTGACGGAACCAATCTAACTTTCTATGTGAACAATGTCACAGCTCAATGCTACGATGTTCAGGCTGGCGGAGAATGGTTAGATAGCTATCCATTTAAGTCTGGTGATGTCACCGTTCTTAACCTTAAGGTAGGAGAGGCACCACCAATCAAGCCCGATATTTCAATTAGCCCAGCGACGAAGAATTTCGCCAGTATTAAAGTGAGTTCATCAAGCTCACCACAGACGTTTACTGTGCACAATGTGGGCTATGCCGACTTAGTGGTAGGGCCGATAAAAATAACTGGGAAAAAAGCCGACCAGTTCGCAATCCAGAACGACAATGTCACGAACAAGACTATAATCCCAGGAGGCTCCGCTACCCTTCAGGTGGTTTTCACCCCAACATCAACGGGAGCTAAGTCAGCAACGCTCTACATCCCATCAAATGACCCCGATGAAGCTACTGTGCTAGTGTCCTTGAGTGGCTCTGGAGTAACAGCGGGCCCTGGCCCTGCTGAATATAACCTCACAGTGAACGTGTTCGGAGACATTTCAGAGTGGGACATTAGCGAACAAGGCAATCTACTGGAACTACTACAGGTCAGCTCTGTGGATAACAAAGTAACAATTTCACTGAACAAGGATGCCTCCTGCCTTGATAAGGAAGACAACAGACTCAGCACCATCACGATAAGCAACCAAACTGATTGGCCACCAGTTCCCGAGGACTATGACATTATCGGCACAGCTTATGAATTCCAACCTGCAGGGGCTAAATTTGCCCCAACTCTAAGTCTCACTTTGAGCTATGTGGATAATGATGTCCCTCAATATCTATCTGAAGAAGATGTTTATATCGCCTATTATGATACCACCGCTGAAAACTGGGCCACATTAACCAGCCAGGTTGATACCCAAAATAACATCGTAACTGCCCCGGTGAGCCATTTCACCACCTTTGCCATTATGGGAGGAGCAGCTATTCCTCCGACCCCAGCGAACTTCACTGTAACCAGCCTCGACCTCAGCAGTGAACAAGTGGAGCCGGGACAAGAAGTACTCGTCACTGTTAATGTCAATAACAGCGGCGGCTGCGAGGGTAGTTATACCTTGAACCTTACCATAAATGGAGAAGTGGAGCAGACAAAAACGGTGACTTTAGCTCCATCAGCATCAAACACAGTACCCTTCACCGTAATCAAGGAGGAGCCAGGTAGCTATACCATATCGGTAGATGGGTTAACCAAAGAGTTTAGCGTCGCAGCGCCTATCGTCGCAGCTCCACCGTGGCTCAGCCGATATTGGTGGACTATCGTGGTAGGCCTGGCGGTTATTGGACTTCTGCTGTTCCTCTTCAGATGGTGGCTCCCAAGGAAAGCAGTTGGAGGCTAGATGTCGCAGATACTGGATAGAGTTAACAGCCCTGGTGACGTCAAGTCACTAAAGCAAGGTGAACTGGACCGGCTCTGCTCTGAGCTCAGGGAATTACTGGTAAGCAGGGTAACCGAAAATGGAGGACACCTTGCCTCCAACCTGGGTGCCATTGAGCTTACCATAGCTCTGCATCGGGTATTTGATAGCCCGAAAGACAAGATTGTCTGGGATGTAGGGCATCAGAGCTATGTCCACAAGCTGCTGACGGGTAGGAAGAAGCTATTTCCCACCCTGCGTCAATATAATGGGCTGTGCGGTTTTCCCGACCCTAATGAAAGCCCGCATGATTCCTTCATCGGCGGGCACGCCGGCAATTCTATCTCTGCCGCCCTTGGCATGGCCCTGGCTCGCGACACAGCAAGTGATGATTACCATGTAATTGCTGTTACCGGCGATGGTTGCCTTACCTGCGGCATAACTTATGAGGCACTAAATCATGCAGGCCATGTGGGCACGAGCTTCATTGTCGTGCTCAATGACAATGGCATGTCTATCTCGCCCACAGTGGGAGCGCTAGCCAAGAGGTTAACCATGCTGCGCACAAGCCGGAGCTACAAGCAGACCAAGGACCGGGCAACCCGGCTGCTTCACCTGTTGCCTGGCGGCAGGAAGCTGTGCCGGGCCCTGCACCGTCTCAAGCAAGGAATCAAAACGGTTATCGTACCCACCATGATATGGGAGCAGCTTGGCTTTAGTTACCTTGGCCCTATAAATGGTCATAGCATTGCCGAGCTTGAAATGGCTCTAACCCACGCGAAGGATTGCCACAAGCCTATCCTTATCCATGTACTAACCACCAAGGGCAAGGGCTATGAACCAGCGGAGGACAATCCCATCCACTTTCATGGACTATCCCCGAACAACGAGACTTCGCCAACAACACCCAGTTATAGTGAGATATTTGCCCGAACAGCCAACAGGCTGCTGAAAGATAACCCCAGATTAGTAGTGATTACTGCTGCCATGGTCGAGGGCAATGGCCTATCTCAGCTGGCCAGAGAGTTTCCTCACCGTGTCCACGATGTGGGAATCTCCGAGCAGCACGCAGTTACCCTGGCTGCCGGGCTGGCTACTCAGGGCTTTATACCCATCGTAGCGATATATTCCACTTTCCTGCAGCGTGGCTTTGACCAGATAGTTCACGATGTCTGTCTTCCCGACCTGCCGGTTGTTTTTGCCGTGGACCGCAGCGGCATTGTAGGGGAGGATGGCAAGACGCACCAGGGGATATTCGACCTATCCTATCTTGGTTTAATACCCAATATGATTGTTTCTGCACCCGGGGATGAGAGCGAGCTGCAGAACTTGCTGTACACTGCCCTGAACACAGCACACCCCATGGTAATTCGCTACCCCCGAGGGAACGGTTCAGGTGTTCCCTTAGACCCCGAGTTTCGCCAGCTTCCCATAGGTAAAGGTGAAATAATAAAGCAAGGTGAAGATGTCGCCATCATAGCAATTGGCTCAACTGTTGCCCCTTCTCTGGAGGCAGCAGAGCATTTAGCTTCTTGTGGCATTAATGCTTCAGTGATTAACGCTCGCTTTGCCAGGCCGCTCGATGCAGAGCTTATATTACAGATGGCTAAGCGTACCGGGAAGATAATCACCGTGGAAGAGAACGTCCTCAGCGGCGGCTTTGGTGCTGCAGTGTTGGAGTTGCTGCAAAAATCTGGAATATCAGATATCAAGGTGAAACGATTGGGCATCCCCGATGAATTCGTAACTCATGGGGAGCAGGACTTGCTTCGCTCTCTGTACCACCTGGATGCCGATGGTATCGCTCAAGAGTGCGTTGATTTCTTAGCTAACAGTCAACCAAAGATACAGGGAGAGTCCAGCACCTCTATCCTTCCCACTTCTCTTCATTAGCCACCTCTTTCTGTCATTGCGAGCTTTTCCTATTTGTCATTGCGGTGAGCTGAAACCCCGAGCGCAGCGAAGGGGCCAAGGCGTGGCAATCTCAGAAAAACCAAACTCTAAATACTAAATCCGAAATACTAAACAATATCAAATGACCAAAACCCAAATGACCTAGCTCCGGATTTTGTAGTTGCCTGATTCATCAGGCACAATTGCCCAATAAATTGGGCAACTACATTTTAAAACTACGCCTCGCAACCGCTAACGCTCCTCGCAATGACACAACCGAATGCCAGAGCAATGAGCCTGGTTTTACAAATAGGGACTTTGGGGTTAAAATAGCCATAAATTTGGGGCGGTTAGCTCAGTGGTTAGAGCGCTTGCTTCACACGCAAGAGGTCACTGGTTCAAGTCCAGTACTGCCCACGATAGAGCCGAAGTGGCGGAATGGCAGACGCGCTACGTTCAGGGCGTATGCCCTTAAGGGCGTGAGGGTTCAAGTCCCTCCTTCGGCACAGAAAATAGAATATGTATAGGGTCACCGGAAAGTACACCGCGCGAAGCGAGGGACTTTTCGGAGTAGCGATGCGCCTGTGGCTCAGTTGGATAGAGCGCAGCCCTGCGGAGGCTGAGGTCGCGGGTTCAAATCCCGCCAGGCGTGCTATCATGGGCGGTTAGCTCAGCGGTTAGAGCGCCTGTTTTACACACAGGAGGTCAGTGGTTCAAGTCCACTACTGCCCACTTTAAATATGGGGCGAGGTCTTTAGACCTCCTGATTGTTTGGCAAACTTAAAGGTGGCCAAATACAAGCCTGACCACCTGTTTGTATAAGAGGCAGGCCCGCAAAATGAATAATGGTCGTATCGATCAAACTAGAGGCGCCAGCAGGGACGTCATTAAAATCCTTGGTAAGAGGGTTTGTGCTAACAGAGAGGACCGATGGCAAAAGCCCCAGAACAGTGGAGTATTACGAAGGGAATCTCCACCGGTTCTTGTGGCATGGGGAGAGGGGAAATCGGTGCAGGGTCTTTTCTTCTACTCTTGGGAATTGTTGCCCCTAGGTGGGTATTACTATCAAGCTGAGAAAATGTCAGCTTTATAAGGTCAAGGAATGAATGATGGTAGTGCGAAGAGGCATCGCTTTTCTGCTTGACTTTCTGTTTCTCTCCATATTCTTTTTCCCGGCTACATATTTGTATTCTGGTAAATGGGTAATGGGTCCTGAAGAGCATCTTTGGGGTATCACTGACCCTATTTGCCTAGTCTTTCTGTTTATTATTTTTGCCTATTTTATTCTCATGGAAGCGTATGTTGGCTGGACGGTAGGTAAGAGAATATTGGGTATGAGAGTGGTTGATATGGCTGGCAATAAGATTGGCATTTTAAAATCACTGACAAGAAATCTGCTAAGATTAGTAGACGGTTTACCAGCCTTGAACATCCTCGGTATTATTCTTATTGTTCACTCCCCAAGAGGCCAGAGATTTGGCGACCGTATCGCCAAAACATATGTTACCCAAGGCTCCAGACATTGAGATAAGGGTTGAGAGCAGGGTTCAAATCCCGCCAGGCGTGCTATCATGGGCGGTTAGCTCAGTGGTGAGAGCGCCTGTCTTACACGCAGGAGGTCAGTGGTTCAAGTCCACTACTGCCCACTCCATAACAAGTAACTTTTCATCGGTTTGTGCAGTGCCAATTTATTTTCGACAGGGCATGAACCGACCGGTAAACAAAACTGACAATTGTTTAGCGTCACTCCGAAGTGCGGGAAGCCTAGCTCCTTGTGCTGATGGGTGAACAGGTCTACGTTGTAGGAATCGTTCCGTTTTAGTCTCCCAGTTTAGTGCCAACTGTAGTATAATTGAGTTAGGCTATTCTTAAGTAGAGGTGGGGCATGAGCGGTTATTCTCCAGAAATTGAGCAGGCTGGCATAACTTGGGGCCAGCTCAAAAAATGCAGAGATGACGACTACGTATGTACTATGGTTTCGGCGTTTATGCTGGTGCAAGTACTGGACAATCTCCAGGTGCACGTCTCACTTTACTTCATGGTTACTTGTCTGTAACATTCGCTTGCATGCGTGGGGTTGTTGAATCTCTTAGGTTGGTGGATTTGCTGAGACGCAGCCCTGTGATCGCTCACCCATGGCTTGACGGTGTCAAGATAAGCGACTTAAAGCAGCCCAAAGGCTTCAAGCCCGCAACTCCGGTCAAAGAAGTCGTGAAACTGTTCGATGCACGAAGCACAGGCGGAAGTCATGTTGCCTTCTTTGCTAGGCCGCTCTCTGCGTTAGCTGAGCCTGAGGCTTCGAAACTACTCGGAGACAAGCGCTGCGGAATAGAGGTTGAATCGGCACTGCAAGAAATAAACAAGACAAGCGCGGACTTCCTGTTTTATTTGTTGAGCTCTTTCCCACAAGTGACTGGACAGGAAGGTTTTCCAGGACCAAAGTTGGGACAGGTGCTGGAGGAACTAGATGATAGATTCGGCATTAGGCTTGATGGGTATGCAGGTCAAGTACACGAAGCTAGGAGGATGATCATATGAGGGAGAGTAGAATAGGCGTCCTTAGTGGTGGGGGAGACTGTGCTGGAATTAACCCCGCCATTAAATGGATGGTCAAGACGGCACTGGATGAGCGACTGCAATCGGAAAGAAGGATCCGGTACAACATTCTGGGCATAAAGGATGGGTGGAAGGGGCTAATCGAAGTTGAACCCGAAGAACTGAGTGTCCAAGACTATATCATTCCTTTAAGCCAAGAGATAGTCCGAACCTGGGACAGGTATGGTGGTACCATGTTAGGTACGTCACGCGCCAATCCCTACGATCCTAAGAATGACCAGTCAAAAAGAGTATTGGCCAACATAGAAAAACTGCGTCTGGATGCACTGGTTGTGATTGGCGGTGATGACACTCTGGGAGTGGCCCACCGGCTGGAAGAAGAAGGCGTAAAGGTAGTCGGCATCCCCAAAACAATAGATAAAGACCTGCCCGAGACGGATTATACGCTGGGATTTGAGACTGCCGTGAATGTTATCACCGAGGAGATTGATAGATTGCGAACCACAGCTGGCTCCCACAAGAGAATATTTATTGTTGAAACAATGGGTAGACATACTGGCTGGCTAGCCTTAGAAGGAGGAGAATCCAGCGGGGCCTTTATAATTCTCATCCCGGAACATGATTTTTCTCTGGACAAGGTCAATGAGCTGGTTCTTGAGGGAAGGCGCGGTGGAGCCAGGTATGGCATCATCGTAGTTGCTGAGGGCACCAAACCGCTGGGTGATAAGGAATTCGTCAGACAAGAAGGTGTAGATAGCTTTGGGCACAAGTTCTTGGGCGGAGTCGGTGACTTCCTGGCTCGAGAGATCCAGGAGGCAACGAAACTGGAAACACGCAGCATCAATCTTAGCTATTTGCAGCGGGGTGGTGCTCCCTGTGCTTACGATAGAAGGATGGGCAGGTACTTTGGTATTGCTGCCATGGACCTGGTAGCGATGGGCTATTTTGGGAATATGGTCTGTGTCAGAAACGGCAAGATCTGTGCATGCCCGATGGCAAATATTATTGGACGGCCGCAGTTTGTTGACGTCGATACTCAGTATGATGTCGAAAGATACAACGGGCGGCGGACGATACTCAGGACGCTGGAGAAGAAGCATGCACAAAGATGATGAGCAACGTGAGGCAAGGCCTCAAAGCAAAAGCATCTCTGACCTTACCTAATTGCACATTTGTCCATTTTGTGCAGGTGGCAAATTGAGAACAAAAGGCATAGGTGAGATATGTTGACCGCCGGCGTTGAGGCGGTATAATCATTTGCTGAAAGGAGGCAAGCGGTCTTCGCCTTTTCTGCAGCCTGTCTTACACACAGGAGGTCAGTGGTTCAAGTCCACTACTGCCCACTTTAGATATGGGACGAGGCCTTTATACCTCCTGATTGTCTGGCAAACTAAAAGTGGCCAAAGCAGCCTAACTGCTAAATATAACAGAAAAATTTCTACATATGGAAATTCCCTCATTATCTTCTCACCATAACCACTTTCCTCTTCAAAGCTGCGATTACGTCCTGTACGGCGATCCATCACCAATGTAAGCAAAGGCTTTACGTCATCCTGATACTGATGACTGGCGTGGTCATTAGGGTGAAAACGCTTCGCTTTGAGCGTGAGCCTACCTACCCTGTATGGCAGACACCACATACAGTGATGCGAAAAATCAGCTTGGTCATTTCTTGGAGGATACTAGAACAAATTTTGTTATGAATGTGA
>Ga0209979_1003217_pt1 | contig 14645 bp, 15 predicted proteins | sample AnhtaG_FD_183114 | JGI IMG/M metagenome (GOLD analysis project Ga0209979, IMG submission 183114) | Deep subsurface microbial communities from Anholt, Denmark to uncover new lineages of life (NeLLi) - Anholt_01485 metaG (SPAdes) (version 2) | ecosystem: Environmental > Aquatic > Marine > Oceanic...
GAACGCGCGCGGCATCACTATCGTCATCGTCACCCACGATCCGGAGGTGGCCGAACGCGCCCGGCGGACGGTGTTGCTCAGAGACGGGCTGATCGAGAGTGATAGAGATAATGGGCATAAATGAGGGAGGAACATGAACCTGACAGAAAGCCTTTTGACCGCTCTTGATAGCTTGGTGACCAACAAAATGCGCGCCGTGCTGACCATGCTGGGCGTCATCATCGGCGTGGCCGCCGTGATCGCCTTGCTCGCCATCGGCAACGGCGTCAGCGCCTCCATCGAAGGTGAGATTCAAGCTATCGGTTCAAACCTGATCACGATAATGACCGATCAGGACAACAGCGGTGGCTATCCGGCCTTGAGCATGGGAGACGTGGAAATGATGGCGGATCCGTTCTACGCTCCGGCCGTGAATGAAGTGGCAGCCCAGGTACAAAGCGCCCAGCAGGTGCTCTATAGCGGCCGGGATACCCTCGTCACCGTCGCCGGCGTCACGGCCAACTATTTTGGCGTCCGCAACCTGACCCTGGAATTGGGAGGTGGGCTGACGGAAAACGACCTGGACACCAAAGCCAGGGTAGCCGTCCTGGGAGCCAACGTCGCAGAAGACTTGTTCCCCGATGATAAATTTCCCATTGGCGAAGCCGTCAAAATCAAAGGGATTCAATACGAGGTGATTGGCGTGCTGGAGAGCAAGGGAGGCATGGGAATGATGAGCGAGGACGATCAGGTCTTTATCCCCCTCACCACAGCGCAGAGCCGGCTCTATCCCCTCCGCACGCGCAGCGGCGAGCGAGCGGTGAGTTCCATCTATGCTGAGGCACAGGACGAAGAATTGATGGACGAGGCGACCGAGCAGATCAAAAGAGTGCTGCGCGAACGGCATGACATCGCTTACCAGGCCGACGATGATTTTACCGTCCTCAGCCAGACCGATATTCTGGCTGCGGTCGACGTCATCATGGGCATGATGACCCTGTTCCTGGGAGCCATCGCCGGTATCTCGCTGGTGGTAGGTGGCATCGGGATCATGAACATCATGCTGGTAAGCGTCACCGAGCGCACGCGGGAGATCGGCATTCGCAAAGCCGTGGGCGCGCTCAAGCGGGATATTCTGGCCCAGTTCCTGATCGAGTCGCTGGTGATGAGCCTGATAGGTGGCTTGCTGGGCATCGTCTTGGGGGTCATCACCTCCACTCTGATCGGCAATCTGTCCGCCGACCTGACCCCTGTGGCGGACATCGGCACTGTGATGATGGCCTCTGGCTTTGCCGCCGCCATCGGGCTTGTCTTTGGCATCTACCCCGCCTGGCGAGCGGCCAGCCTGCGGCCCATTGAGGCGCTGCGGTACGAGTAGGATTTGACGTCAAAATGGTCAAAGAGGAAAGCGATGTCGCGGGCCTGGCGACACTTTCTCAGCCGAGCGGCGATTTGCCGTGGCGGTGGAGCTACTGATCATCGTCGCCCCGCTGCCTGTGTGGACTCCGCGCTGGTTCGCCTACTTCCACGTGCCGGTGGTCGTCTTCCCGTTCGTCTGCTACCTGGGCAAGTTGCTGTATGACACGTTGTTCTACAACCATTACTAGCCGTAAGAATAAGAAAGGGAAAGGAGTGAAACGATGAGTAAGAGAGGTAAGAAACTGCCGTTGTTGGCCATCGTCTTGGCCGTGGGGGCCGGGGGCCTGGCCCTGACGGCGATGAGCGGCGGCCCGACGCCCGAGGAGATCCTGACCCAAACTGCTGATACCCTGAAGGCGGCGCAGGACGGCCACGCCGTGCTGGAGGTCGCGCTCCAGACCACCGAGAAGCAGGCTCAGGGGGTGGCAGAAGCATGGGGTAAGAAGCTGTCTGAAGAGGAGCCCCAGGCCCCTCCTGCCTTCCGGGTCGAGGTGCGGGAGGCCAGCGAGGCCGAGGCCCAGGGGGCCGTGGCTGTCAGCGACGGGGAGCAGCTCTGGGTCTACCTGCCTGCCCGCAACACCGTCTGGGTGGGGCAGGTAGATGAGATGCGCCAGCACGAAGGCGAGCCACCTTTCGAGTCCGCCGAAGGCGCCATCGAATGGCTCTTGGAGGTCAGTGAGGTCACGCTTCTGGCCAGCGAGGAGTTTGCCGGGCAACCGGCTTACAAGCTCCAACTCGTGCCCAGGCCCGAGGCACTGCCCGAGGCGGCCGTCGCCGGAGGCGCCGGCACCCTCTGGATCGACCGCGCCCGCTGGGTGCCGCTCCAGGCTGTCTACAGCGGAGGGGCGAAGGGGGAGGGTCGGGTCACGGTCCGCTCCCTGGAGCTGGATGTGGGCCTTCTCGACGACCTCTTCCACTTCGAGATCCCCGAAGGAGCTGAGGTGGTGCCCCTGGAGGACCTGCAGCCCCGGCACCTGACCCTGGAGGAGGCGGAGGCGACGTACGATCTGTTGACGCCGGGCTACGTTCCGGAGGGAGCGGTTCTCATTGACGTGCAGGAAGTTCGGGGGACCATCGTGCTCCGCTACGAGTCGGCCCAGGGATCTTTTGCTGTGAGCCAAGGTGCCGATACAAAGACTGCGAAACTGCCCCCGACGGAGGGGGAATCGGTCTCCGTGCGGGGTGCGACGGGCACCTTGTTCACCAGCGAGGCACAGACTAAGGTCTTCCTAGTGTGGACGGAGGGCGAGTTGACCTTCACCGTGAGCGGATCCATCCCAACTGAGGAGGCGCTGAGCATCGCTGAGTCGCTGCAATGACCGAGGTGATCCTTCGCACGCGCGACCTCATCCGCCGCTACCCCATGGGCGAGCGGTATGTGGATGCCCTGGCCGGGGTTGATCTGACGGTCCACCGGGGTGAGTTCCTGGCCATCGTCGGCGTCTCCGGCTCGGGCAAGTCCACCCTGCTCCACCTCATCGGGGGGCTGGACCGGCCCACGGCGGGGGAGGTGTGGGTGGACGATCGCGAGCTGGGATCTGGCAGTGACACCGAGTTGACCCGCCACCGCCGCCAGCGCGTTGGCTTCGTCTTCCAGACCTTCAACCTGGTATCCCACCTCACTGCCCTGGAAAACGTGGCTCTGCCCTTGATGTTCGCCGGTGTCCCTCGTCGAGAGCGGGAGACACGGGCCCGCGTTCTGCTAGAGGAGGTGGGGTTGGGGCATCGGTTGGATCACCGCCCGACTCAGCTCTCCGGCGGTGAGCAACAGCGGGTAGCCATCGCCCGGGCGCTGATTCATCACCCGGCTATCCTCCTGGCCGATGAACCTACCGGCAACCTGGACAGCAAAACGGGAGCGGAGGTCCTCACCCTCTTGCGGCGATTGAACCAGGAGCAGGGTGTGACCCTGCTCCTGGTGACCCATGACCTCCAGGCTGCTGCCTACGCCGACCGGGTCGTCCATCTGCGCGATGGGCACGTAGAGAGAGAACCAGAGGAAGCAAGGGAACTGAAGGGAGATCCTTCAGACTCGCCAGTTCCTCCAGATCTTTTGCCGACAGGATCTCTGCAACTTTCCGACGTGCTCCGCACCGCCTTGGGGAATTTGGGACGTCGGGTGGTGCGCAGCTTCCTCACCGTCTTCGGCGTCTTCGTCGGCATCATCACCATCGTGGCCATGCTCTCCGTGGCCGTGGGCGTGGAGGAGGAGATCAGCCGAAACATCGAGGCGGTGGGGCTGGAGACGCTCTTCGTTGCTCCGACGATGGGGGAGAGAAGCCCCTTCGATCCCTACTCCGAACCGCGCCCCACCAAGCCCATCACCCCGGAGCTCGTTGAGGTGCTGCGCCGGGAATCCGGGGTAGCCAGCGTCGCCCCTCAGGTCACCCTGCCTACCTATCTGAACCTGCGAGTGAAGCTGGGGGGCCGGGAAGCCTCGACCCGTATCGAAGGGACGCGCGCCGAGATGGGCCCCTTCCAGATGAGCCCCTTCCAGGCACAGCCGCAGATCCTGGCCGGTCGGGAGCTGGCCCCGGAGGAGGATCACGGCGCAGTCCTCTCAGCCCGGCTCGCCCAATCCCTGGGGGTTACCGACTACCAGGAGCTGGGGGGGGAGGAGATCGCTCTGGTGGTACGCTTGCCGGGGGGGGAGGAGGCTGAGTTCCCTGTGATAGTAGTCGGGGTGGACGATCGCCGCCGGAGCCTCATCGGCCTGGGAGTAGCGGATGCAGCGGCCATCAAGGCGTGGTGGTACAACGATCCCGAGCTGTTGGAGAGCCGAGGCTATGACGCCTTGGTGATCAAGGCGGAAGACGTGGGCGATGTGATAGGGATCGAGACACAGGTGCGGGCCCTGGGCTACGAGGTCCGGTCCTTGCGGACCCTCCTCGACATGGCAGATCGGGTCTTCGCCGTGCTGAACACGCTGCTGGGGTCGGTGGGCGGCTGGCCCTCTTCGTGGCGGCCCTGGGGGTGACCAACACCATGATCGTGGCCATCTACGAGCGCACCCGCGAGATCGGCATCATGAAGGCTATCGGCGCCTCTCGGGGCGATGTATTAAAGTTGTTCATGGCCGAGGCGAGTCTCATCGGTTTCCTGGGCGGCGTCGTCGGCCTGGTCCTAGGGTCCCTGCTGGGGCGGGGGGTGGACTGGGTGGCCCACCTCTACCTGCAGGCCCAGGAGGTCACCGGCATCGGGTCCCTATCCGTTGTCCCTTGGTGGCTGGCGGCCGGTGCCGTGGCCTTCGCCACGCTGGTGGGGCTGGTGGCGGGGGTCTATCCGGCCTTCCAGGCCGCCCGGCTCGATCCGGTGGCAGCCCTGCGGTACGAGTAGTCCAGTGTACAACTTTCGTACAGAGGCGTCCTCTTGCTGGTTTGAGGCTTCGTCGGGCTTGTCTTTGGCATCTATCCGGCCTGGCGAGCGGCCAGCCTGCGGCCCATTGAGGCGCTGCGGTATGAATAGTCGCTGAAAGAATCAAAATGGGGACAATCATGACCAAACCAAATCAGAGTCTTAAGAGTCAGAGAGCCTGGCAGAGGCGCTACGAGCCTCTCGCGCCAAAAGTGGGAGACGTGGCTCCCGATTTCGAACTGCGCGACGTGAACGGCGAGAACGCGGTGCGTCTCTCGGACTTCAGGGGTGAAGAACCGGTGGCTCTGGTCTTCGGAAGCTTCACCTGACCGCCCTTTGTCAAGGGGGCCGTGAGTCTCCGTGAGTTGTATGCCCAGTACAACGAGCGCGTGCAGTTCCTGGTCATTTACATTCGTGAGGCGCATCCGGAGGACGGATGGTCGCTCGGCAAGCTCAGCAGGTTCGGTAAACTCCCAGGCAAACTCGGTGGGCTTGCTGGGCACGTCAAGCAGGGGATCTACGACCCCCAGACCATCGAGGAGCGCAGGAAGGTCGCGGGGATGTGCGAGACAGCGCTGCAATATGGCATACGGACTTACGTGGACGAGATGGACGACGAGGTCATGACGGCCTACGCTGCCATGCCCGACCGGTTGTACCTCGTCGGGCTGGATGGACGCGTGGTCTACGCCGGCGGTCAGGGGCCATTTGGGTTCAAGCCGGCAGAGCTAAAAGAGGCCATTGATGCTTATCTGAGCCAGGAAAAGGGGTAAAGGTTCTCTATGGAACAGCCACTGGCTGTGCGCGAGGCGCTGCGCATCTTTCGCCTGACACTGATCGTCAAGATAGCTTTCCTTAGCCTGGGCTTACTGGTGGCACTGGGGTTGGGAACATCAGCCCACTTGGCAATCCTGCTGCGCGCAGCCCCCACACTGCTGCTGGCCCTGCTGGTGCTGCCTCCCTGGCTGGAGCAGGCTCTGGGTCAGCGATTCCTGGCCCTGGCCCTGTGCCTGGACGTGCTCATTGAGAGCCTGCTATCAGTCCCCTTCTTTTTCGAGCGGCGGTTTTTCTGGCTCGAACACCTGGACTTGCCAGGGCCAGTGGGCCGTCACCTGATGGAAGCACCGCTGACGGAGCCCTTCTTTTTCTTGCTCATCCCCCTGGTGTTGCTGGCCTGGGGCTATGGCCGGCGGGGCGCTGTGTGGGGGAGCACCTGGGCCACGATTCTACACCTGGGCACCGGCTGTTGGGCATTGCAGCAGGACATCCTCGCTCGAGCCTTTTTCATGGGGGCGCTATCCCGCATTGCCCTGCTGTACCTGGTGCCCCTCATCGTCAGTATCCTGGCCCAGCGAGAGCGGCAGCAGCACGCCGAACTGGAAGCCGCTCACCAACGCCTGCGCCGCCATGCTGCCACCGTGGAGCAGTTGGCCGTCAGCCGCGAGCGGAACCGACTGGCCCGCGACCTGCACGACACGCTGGCCCATTCCCTGACCGCGTTGACTGTGCAACTGGAGGCGCTCCGCACCCTGATGGCCCACGATCCCGCCGTGGCCCAGGACGCCCTGAACGAGGTCTCGGCCCTGGCCCGAAACGGGCTGCAGGAGTCACGGCAGGCCATCCAGGCCCTGCGCACCGATCCCTTGAAGACGCTGGGCCTGGTCGGCGCGCTGCGGGGCACCCTCCAGGCTTTCCAGGCGCGGACCGGCGTGCAAGCTGACCTTAGCATAGCTGGCCAGGAGCCCGACCTGACGGATGAAGAAGTCCAGGCACTCTTCCGCATCGCCGAGGAGGCACTGACCAACGTGGAGCGTCACGCCGCCGCCCAACAGGTGACCGTGCGCCTGGCCTTTGGCGCCGACCGGATTGACCTGGTGGTCCGGGACGATGGTGTGGGCTTTGATCGCGTTGCCGTAGACCCTGACCGCTACGGCCTGACCGGAATACAAGAACGGGCGGCGATGATCGGGGCGACGCTCAAGGTGAGAAGCCGTCGTGGTGGCGGGACAGAGGTTCGGTGTTCGTTGGAGAGGTGACGGGAAATGGGCCAAGCGGGAGGGCCAAAACGCCTCCAGCCCTTGCTTTTCGGGCTGAGCATCGTGCTGGTGGTTGACTTGCAAGGGCTTCCGCTGTATAATATCAAGCGACAAGAGATGTCCGCTTCTGTCCCGTTGTGGCAAGTTTGCTAGGCGGACGAGATCTCTGCATGATACACCCTAAGGGGCAGCTATATGGAAGAATGTCTGCCTAGTATGCCATGCAGGGGATTTAAGTGGAAAAATGTCCATCTAGTATTCCAAGTCGGGTGACTAGGTGGACAGATGTCCAGATAATAAGAGTTGGGCAGCAACTTGGCAATGAGTGAAAGGAGAAAATAACATGAACAACATCAGCATCTCCCAACCCGGCTGGCTCAAAAAGAGCAGCGTTTTCCTATTGTTCTTCATCGTGGAGACTATGGTGTTCGCCTTAATCACATTGTCGCCGTACTTGCCGCAAACTGCATTGCTTGGCTTTCACGCTGGTCTCACCGCCGTACTCTTGATCATCGCTTTGTTCTTGCGAAGGAGCGGGAAAGGGAAACCATACTGGCCTGTGTTTTACGCCTTTTTTGTGGCCGGGGCAGCAGTTCTTACAAGTGGACTTTTCAGTGGCGATCTGCTGAGATTGTTCAAGCAGACTGTTGCAACCCCCCAGGGAATTGCCTTAGCCAAGTTCTCTGAAAGCATCTTGCGAGTGATTCCGATTTTGGTATTGATGCCTGTTATGGGTTTTGACTGGCTTTCCATGTATCTCGCGGCAGGGAAGGTACGCTTCTGGCTCCCCATTGCCATTGCTGCCGTTATCGTTTTTCCCGCCTTTGCATTTTTCTCTATCAGCAATAGCCAGACCGGGGTGTTGGACAAACTGCTATCACTGTGGCCATGGATATTGCTCTTCGTACTTTCCAATGGGTTCATGGAGGAGTTACTCTATCGAGGATTATTCCTCCAAAAATATGAGCCTTTCCTGGGTAAAGGTATATCGAATATTCTGACGGCGATCGTATTTGCGCTCATGCACACACAGGTAACTTATGCAGCGCAGATGATTCAGTTCCTCGTGATCGTTTTGTTTTTATCGCTGATCTGGGGATTCCTTATACAGAAATCGGAAAGTCTATGGGGGGCGGTCCTGTTCCATGCTGCAGGAGACTGCTTGATCATATTCGCTGCATATGCCAGCATATAGCGGCTGTTCCTGGCTGAACTTGCTGCCCAACAATGCGTGGAGCCGACCGCGCCTTCGGCGCTCGCAGAATCGCGCCTTTTTTGTTATGATGGTAGACTTGTTCCGCATCGCGGAGCAAGCGCTGATCAACGTGGAGCGTCACGCCTCCGCCCAACAGGTGACCGTGCGCCTGGCCTTCGGCAATGATCGAATTGACTTGGTGATCCAGGACGACGGTGTAGGCTTCGATCCCGCCGCAGTGGGGCCTGACCGGAATACGAGAGCGGGCAGCGATGATCGGGGCGACGCTAAAGGTGCACAGTCGTCCCGGCGGCGGGGCCAGGATTTGGTGTTCGCTGAAGAGGTGACGCAAAATGGGCCAAGCGGGAGATCTAAAACGACTCCCGCTTTTGCTTTTCGGACTGGGCATCGTACTGGTGGTTGACTGGCAAGGGCTTCTGCTATATAATTATTGAAGCAATATCGGTGAGGGCCTCAGCCTCGAACTGGGAGCAGTTCAGCCCTTCCTTAGCCCGCATGATGAAGACCTGCTTCTCTCGCCGATTATCTAGACGACCATGAGCTCAAGTACTCAGTCGCACATGAATTGGCGCAGAATATGAATCTTCAAAGATCCATGCAGCGAACTAAATATCTCTTTTCAGTTTTCGTTACAGAAGTTGAGTCCAACACAGCTTTGGGCCTAACCGACCTAAACAAACATAGTGAGAACGTGCTTGTTCCGCTATTTGCCGAGATTTATGGTTTTCATCATTTAGAGAAACTTGAGAGATATCACGAAAACCACCCCGCTGTTGACCTAGGCGATAAAGTGGCCAGAGTTGCGATTCAAGTTACAGCCACAAACACGAGCCAGAAGTTTTATAAGACCTTAACAGGCTTTGTGAATCACAGACTATATGAGCAGTATGATCGCGTCATCATCTATGTAATAACTAGAAGGAAAAAAAGATACACAGGCAAGGGTTACGAAAAGATTCTAGAAGGAATCAACTTCACGTTTGATAAGAATCGAGATATCCAAGACTGGAGAGATTTACTGAAGGAAATCAGGAACTTCCAATTGGAAAAGGTCCGCAAAATTGAAGAAATCCTAGAAGATAATTTCGGCGAGGGTCAAAAGCCACTTATTGAAGAAACGTTTTCAAAGCACTTGCAAACCCAGTTAGCAAAAGAGAAACAAACCAAAAGATATATTCCCGATGTTTTTGTGGAAGTTGCTGAGATTAAAGATAGAGCTAGATATTTCTCCCATCCTGTGCTTTTCTTCAACAAGATTGTTGAAACTGTCCAACGTTTAGATTTGAGTAACCTTAATCGGCTTTTGGCATCTGTATCACTCCCTTCATTTGAACTGGAACTACCAACAGAATTTGGAGCAGTCAATACACTTGAAGAAGTCCAAGGCAAAGCGGAACTTCTGTTAAAGGTGTTACAAGACGCAAAGAAAGAACTGAGTGTCTATTCAGATCGGGGTACAAATCTTTTCAATGCGGTGCCAACAGACAAGCAGTACATAATTGAAAAGGTCGGGTACAAGTTTGACAACACCAGCCGGAAACTCTTGTGGCAGATTGATCCTTGCATTGATGACCTTAGAGTAATCCAGTCGCGAGTATTACTACTTATTTCGCGAGCAGGACAAGGCAAAACGAATTTTGTCTGCGATTTCGCAGAAAACGTTCTTTCCAAGCGTTCCTTGCCTTGCCTATTTTTCACAGGGCGTGAACTCAATGCTGTCTCCCCTGAAAGGCTTGGAGCATATTTAGCACAGACAGTTAATGGAAGTCACGAAGGTAATCTTGAGGTAGCTTTGGAAAGATTGAATCGTTTTGGTGCTGATCGCGAAGTGCCGGTCACATTGATTATCGACGGTATTAACGAACATCAAAACATTCGTGCTTTCGCGCAACATTTGGAGCAGTTGTTGGTAGCAATTCTTGATTACAAATACATCCGAGTGATTCTAACCTGTCGAGAGGAATATTTCGAGGAGCGGTTCCACAACCTAAAAACATCCAGTTTTGCCGAACAGATTTACTTTGTTAGCAATCTGGAACGTCACATGAGCAAGATGCACCGAGATCACATGGTTGGCGCATACTTTCGCTTCTTTAATTTGCAACCCGCTTACATATCAAAACGTGCTTCCAGCATTTTGGAAAATGATACGTTGCTCCTGCGCATATTCTGTGAAGCATATGGCGATCCTGGTGCCAAAGAACCGATACAACTACCCGAAGTAATAGACATTTACAAAGACAGAATCTTTCGGCGCTATTGGAACAGAAAGTTGGAAGAGATTGCACAGCGTCATGATGTAGCTTCTCATCCTGGTCTTGGCCTGAAAGCTAGGTATAAGGCAGCAATGTCACAAATAATCCAGTTGATGATTGAGCGAGAGGCATTCTCCAACATTCCAGTTTCAGACATCGGTGAAGAACATCATCAGGCATTGAGTCACATGCTTGTAGAAGACATCATTGTTAGAAAAGATTTGGTAGATGTTGACGACGTGCTTGATGAGAAAAGTGAAGTCATCAGCTTTACCTTTGACGAATTCCGAGATTTCTTACTGTCAAATCATTTGGTCAATAGGGTCTTCCCAAATAACAAAGAGGATTTCGGGGGGATTGTGGACCGACTTGTTGCGTCTAGTTCACCAGTGGCTGAAGGTGTACAAACGTATCTTTTCTTTGCTTCAAGACAACCCGATAAACAGGAGGTCCTTGCAATTATTGCTGAAGAAGCGTGGTACAAAGAGGCATTTATCAAGAGTATTTTTGCCTTGGAAGACGAGTTGATCACGAGCAATGATCTGAACGAGATTGAAGCTCAGTTTTTTAAGGATGCCCGCCATGCTTCATGGATTATTCGGTGGTTAGTCCGACGTTGGAGTACGGGAAAATATCCACAGCTGAACATTAGATTGCTTTTCCAGATATTTGAAGGACTTGACGAGCCCGCCTACGACAAGTATGTAAGACCGAGTGTTAGTGAGTATGGGGTCTATGGTTTTGATAGAACTCGTTCATGGAGTATTGATCAAATTGCTGATGAATTATTGGACGCTATTCGAGAAGAAGAAGACTGGACCCAAGAGCCAGAATTCGACAACCTCATGGAGCTAATGATCTACTTTTTTAGCATTTTCAGTGGACGTGAATTCAACAATCCTACATTTATCACATTTCAAGAATTTGCTGAGAAATATCCTGATCGAGCATATAAGTTGCTCTCAAGACACACACGAATTCGTGGTGAACGGATAAGGGAGCAAGTCTGGAGAATGTTGACTTATCTTGCGCCCAAAATATCAACACCTGACACGCTTATCCAACAGGCCTTGGAAGTATTCGCAGAAGCAGATGGGAGTAATTGGCGCTTAGCCCGAGAGATAGCCCGTTTTGTTCGAATCTGCGTGGCGACAGGGAAAATCCGGTTAGAGGGTGAACTGGAACAGCAAACGGAACAAGCCACCTTCTATCCCTATGGAACCGAGGGGGAATGATGATTATTCCTTTTGGCCACGATGATTATTTGCTTTGCTTGAATGGTTACATTTCAAAGCAGGCATTTTTAGAGAAATCCCAGGTTACGGGTGGCTATGCTCAGCAACTGATGGAACGCATCTTTGATTGTTTAATGACAGGGCTAGTCAATCTACGCGAAGAATACCAAACGTATTATTCTCCTGAGTACTCGGACATAGAATCCTTTTTGTTTTGGAAGTACAGCATCAACGAAGAGATCTTGGAAAGGATTCAACACAATATTGAATCTAATGATCTGCTAGGATACGGTTCTTTGTACTCAGGTGGTGATTACACATTGGGGCAACTCATCACTTCTGATGAGATGTTGAAGGTTTTGAATAACATTTTTGCAGAATTCAGCAGGAACAACCATGAAGATAAGAACTGATTTTGTCACGAATAGTTCCTCGACATCGTTTATCATCATTGCCAAGGGGGAGTTTAATAGACAAGATTTTATGAAACTTATGGGAGCAACTGAGCAATCGCCATTTGCTTTCATTTTTGAATCCCTGTTTGATAGTCTGTACTACAGCATGTCTCCACTTGAAGAGGACTTAGAACGATACTATGGCGTCACAACCAATTGGATTCAGTTCTTGGAGGAGAAGTTTTCCCAGGAAGTAGCTCGACGTGTAATTGAGGCGAAAGAACAAGGCTCGTATGTATACACAGGAAGGTTGAGTAGTGAAGAAAACGAAATAGAAAGTTTCTTCTGCTGTGATAGTTTTGAAGTCGAAGATGAAAGAATCTTCTTCAATGCGATAGAGTGTGGATGGTGAAGCAGAAATCTCCCCTAATCATCAAGCGTTTTAAGAAACAACACTATTCTACTTTTTTTGACCCGAACACCGGTTTTTTTGCTCGTGTAGAAGACCCTGGGTATGAAGAACCCTTTTGGTCTTGGCATGGCCCTGAATTGTTAGATATTTCGATCACGAATTGGTGTGATAAAGGTTGTGCGCTTTGTTACCGCAAATCTGATGAGTTCGGACAGCACATGTTACTTGAAAACTATGAATTTGTGATGCAACAGGCTCAGCAAATGCATGTATTGCAAGTGGCACTTGGAGGAGGAAATCCAAACCAACATCCTGACTTTTGTGAAATACTCCGTCTAACCAGAGAAAATTACGGAATTGTTGCAAACTATACTACCAATGGACGAGGCCTGTCTGATGATGTTCTGACTGCCACTAAAAAATACTGTGGGGCAGTTGCGGTTAGTGCTTACTACCCTTACGAGGAGCCTCGACAAGCTATCAATTTGCTTACTTTGTATGGAATCAAGGCCAATATTCACTTTATTGTAAGTAGTCAAAGCGTTACCACTGCCATCAAATGGTTTGAACACCCACCGGCTTTCCTTGAGAAAATCAACGCTCTCGTATTTCTCAATTACAAGCCTATCGGCCGTTATTCAAGTCACAAGTTGTTGCTAAAGCATAGTGACCAAGCTGAACATTTTTTTAAGTTGGCAACGGAGAAAAAGCATGGCTTCAGAATTGGATTTGATACTTGTACAGTCACGGGAATTGCGAGGTACACCAATACTGCACCTATTTGTTACGAGGGATGTGATGCGGGCAGATTTTCAATGTTCATCCCCGAGGACATGAAAACATATCCGTGCTCTTTTATGGTTGAGGCAGGATATGAGGGGATTCCTATTGTTGGCAACAACATACGTGAAGTTTGGAAAGAGCACGAACCATTTAAGAATATCCGTAGCAAACTCGGCTCTGGAGGATGTAGTGGTTGCCAAACAGCTGATTTGTGCTTAGGAGGATGTCCACTTTTCCCCGAGATCAATTTATGTCCTGCTCAATCCGAGGAGCAAAAGAGAGAGATCCAATGCTCGACAGTACCTTTAGGCAATGTTTAAGGCACATGAATGAGTTGCCTGTGGATATATCGCCAGCTAATAAGTCATGGTCTGTCCTGAAGCTGTCAACGGCTAGCTGGTGGGAGTCCAGTCGTGGTAAGGGCCAGGCCGCCTTGTCATGCGAAGTGAAGGCCATGGAAGGTGCAAAGAGTCTGGAAGTGCAGCACCGAAGAACTCCTTGGCGTAGGGAGGGCGGCATGTTGGGACAGTTGAGGAGAGGCGTGCGATTGATGTAGAGGGAGATATCGAACATTGGACGATCAGTGGAAAAGGGAGCGCGGCTTAAGTCCGTGCTCCTTTTTGACGTGCTCCGTTCCAGGTGGTATAATTTGCACAGGATTTTCTTAAGTCACCCTTGCGAAGACTGTGAATAGCTTCGGCGATAGACAGCTTTCGGTGGACGGAGGCGCTTTCGGCTTCGCAAGGGTTCTCACTGGAAAGGTGCCGTGTAGTGAGTTCGATCCGGGTTCTGCTCGTAGATGACCAGGAGATCGTCCGCCAGGGGCTGACCACCATCCTCAAGTACGCGCCAGGCATCGAGGTAGTGGGGCAGGCCGGCGATGGGAAAGAGGCAGTGGCCCTGGCCCGCGCTCTCCGGCCCGATGTAGTGCTCATGGACCTGAAGATGCCTCGGCTGGGAGGCATCCCGGCCACGCGGCACATCTGCGCGGAACTGCCCGATACCCAGGTGATCATCCTTACTACGTACGATACCGACGATCTGGTCTTCGAGGGAATCAAAGCTGGGGCCAAGGGCTACCTGCTCAAAGACGCTACCGGCGAGACGCTGGTAGAGGCTATCCGGGGCGTGGTGCGGGGAGAATCGCGGATTGATCACGGCGTGGCGCGCAAAGTGCTGAACGAGTTCCAGCGATTGGCGGCTCAGGCGCCGGCCCACCCTGTCCCCCGGTCCGCGCTGGATACGCAGGACGAGCCCATCATCGAACCCCTCACCCCCCGCGAGGAGGATGTGCTCCACCTGCTGGTTGAGGGGTTATCGAACAAGGAGATCGGTGCCCGGCTGCACCTGACCGAGGGCACGATCAAGAATTACGTCAGCACTATCATCGCCAAGCTCCAGGCCAACGACCGGACGCACGCTGTAGTCACCGCCCTGCGGCACGGTCTGGTGGATCTGGGTAACTAACAGGACTTTCTCCGATCCCCTTGTGGGGGAAAACGAAGGCCACGAAAGCATTTCTCGACTTTCGTGGCCTTTCGCTTGCCCTGAGCCCGTCGAA
>Ga0209979_1003218_pt1 | contig 14641 bp, 12 predicted proteins | sample AnhtaG_FD_183114 | JGI IMG/M metagenome (GOLD analysis project Ga0209979, IMG submission 183114) | Deep subsurface microbial communities from Anholt, Denmark to uncover new lineages of life (NeLLi) - Anholt_01485 metaG (SPAdes) (version 2) | ecosystem: Environmental > Aquatic > Marine > Oceanic...
GGCGGCCCTGATTCACCACTGGCCAGCGGTTGTCCAGCTGGGCCGCCGCGTCCTCGGAACGAGAGCCGGTGGACCGGCACTGGCATCCCTGACGCGACCGGCCGTCGGCCTGTTATTGGCCATCTTTATCGCATTCCTGGCGTTCCGGGTCGCCCAGCCCTACGCCTTCGACACACCGGGTTGGTCCAACCTCAGATTCTGGTCTGTCCTCAACGGGCGCTGGGTGGACGACCAGCGCAACCAGAACAACCTGCTGGGTGGCGTTGCGTCTTTCCCGCCCTCGGTTCAGTGGATCGGCCGCACACCGTATCTGTACCCGTTGGAGAACATGGTGCTCTGGGGCATGGGGCCGGCCCTCGGCCTGGCTGCCTGGGGCGGCTTCCTCTACGTGCTCTGGCGGGTCGCCTTCCGGCGCGAGGCATCGCACCTTCTACCGGCCTTCTGGGTGGCCATCTACTTTCTCTTCATGGGCCGCCAGTTTTCCCTGTACATGCGCTACTTCCTGCCGATTTACGCGCCGCTGACCCTCTTCGCTGCCTACCTGCTATTTGATATCTGGAAAGCGGCTCGAGACGGCACCTTTGGCTGGCTGGGCGCCCTCTGGCCCAGAATCAGGCCCGCCCTGGCGCGCACCGCGAAGGCGGCGGTGGTAGCGGTCGTCGCCCTCACCGTGCTCTGGGGACTCTCCTACGCCGACATCTACACACGGCCGGTGACCCGCGTCGAGGCCAGCCACTGGATCAATCAAAACATCCCCGCCGACTCCGTCATCGTCACCGAGGTCTGGGACGACGACCTGCCTCTGAGGCTGCCCGGCGGCAACAGCTATCGAATCGTGTCCCTCAACGTCGTCGAGCCGGACAGCTCCCAGAAGCTGGCCCAGATAGCCGACGCCCTGGACCAGGCTGACTACATCTCCATAAGCAGCAACCGTAACTACGGCTCCCTGACCCGCGTGCCCGCCGCCTACCCCGTGATGGACCGCTACTACGATGCCCTCTTCAACGAAGAGCTGGGCTTCCGCAAGATCAAGACCTTTACGTCCTACCCGGGGCTCTTCGGTATCAGCATCCCGGACGACTCGGCCGAGGAGTCCTTCACCGTCTACGACCACCCCAAGGTCATCCTCTTCGAGAAGACGCCGGAGTACTCGCGCGACCGCCTGGAATCGGTGCTGACCAATGGTGCCACGCAGGGGGTCACGCAGTTGACCCCCGCCATCTCCGGCCAGAACGCCCTCCTGCTGCGACCCAAGGACCTGGACAAGCAGGTGTCCGGTGGCACTTGGTCCAGCCTCTTCGACCCCGATAGCCTCAGCAACCGCCTGCCGGCGGTAACCTGGCTCCTGGTGATACAGGTGGCCGCCCTGGCGCTAGTCCCTCTGGCTATGGTGCTCTTCCGCAGCCTCCCCGACGGTGGCTACCTGCTGACGAAGCCCCTGGCTATCCTGGCCCTGGCCTATCCCGTCTGGCTGGGGGCCAGCCTCAAGATCTTCGACTTCACGCAAGGCTCCTCCCTGGCCATTCTCTTCCTGTTGGTGCTGGCGGGCGGCCTGGCCGCCTATCGGATGCGCGATAGGCTGCGTGACTACGTCCGGCAGCACTGGCGGCTCATCCTCTTCGGAGAGGTGCTGTTCCTGGCCGCTTTTCTGGTCTTCTACTGCGTCCGCTTGAACAACCCCGACCTCTGGCACGCTGCTCGAGGTGGCGAGAAGCCGATGGACTTCGCCTACCTCAACGCCGTTACCCGTAGCACTACCCTCCCTCCCTACGACCCGTGGTTCGGCGGCGGCTACATCAACTACTACTACTTCGGGCACTTCATGACGGCGAACCTGACAAAGCTGACCGGCATCCTGCCGGAGGTGGCCTTTAACCTGGCCGTGCCCCTCTTCTTCGCCGTCAGCGTGGCAGGCGCCTTCTCGGTAGGGTACAACCTGGCGGAGGCCTCGCGGAGACTGCTCCGGCGGCGCCCCGGCTGGCTCCGCATCCCTCCCTGGACGGCGGTCCTGGCGGGCCTGACAGCGGCCCTGCTCGTGACGGTGGCCGGCAACCTGAAGGGCGCCGACGTCATGGTTGACCGGCTGGAGGAGGTCAGCCCCTGGCAGACCGACGTACCCGTGGTAGGTTCCGTGCAGGCCATCATCGGAGGCGGTGGCAAGGTCCTCTTCGGGGCCGCCGATCTGGCCCGCTACGACTACTGGGCGCCCAGCCGCGCCATCGCCACCAACCCGGGGAACAATGCCATCACCGAGTTCCCCTTCTTCACCTTCCTCTTCGCCGACCTGCACGCCCACCTGATGGCCATCCCCTTCACCATCCTCTCCCTGGGCCTGGCGCTGGCCCTCGTCCTGCGCCCCGGGTCAGAAACGAAGGATGGAAGCGGGTCTTCCCCGGCCGGTCGGGGAAGGTTGTACGCCACGCTGGGGCTGGTCGGCCTGATGGCGCTGGTAGTGGGAGCCCTGCGCTGGACCAACTCCTGGGACTACCCCACCTTCCTCATCATAGCCCTGGCCGCCGTCTTTATCGCCGAGCGGGCGCGGACGGGCCGTATCGACATCCCCATGCTTGGCCGCACCGTGCTCCTGGGCGCCCTGCTGGCGTTCTTGAGCTGGGCCTTCTTCCTGCCCTTCAGCCGCAACTATCTCCTGCCCGCCACTGGCTTCCAGGGCATGCCCGACCCCAGCGAGCTACCCCGCTCGCCTTTCCATCAGTACCTCTCACACTTCGGCCTGTTTATTTTCCTTGTGGGGTCCCTCCTGACGTTCCTGGCATACCGAGCCGTGCGGCGGTGGGGAGTGGAGCGGTCGGTCGTGGCGCTGCTAGCGACGGGCGTTGGCTTTTTCGCTGCAGCCACACTGGTCGTCGGCCTCGCTGGGCCAGCCTCCAGGCTGGTGCCCGGGATCAGCATCACCGGCCTCTCTGCGGGGACCTTTCTGGAGGAGATATTCACAAACACCATCCCTGTCGCCGTCTTCTCCCTCTTCGGCCTGGCCGTGGTGGCCCTTTTGGCATGGGAGGAGGTCCGCAGCCAGCGGCCGGACGCTCACCTCCGATTGCTGGTGCTGGGTATGGTCGCCATGGCCCTGCTCTTGAGCGCGGGCGTAGAAGTTGCTGTCCTCGACCCTGACATCGGCCGCCAGAACACCGTCTTCAAGTTCTACCTGCAGATCTGGACCCTGCTTGCTCTAGCGTCGGCTTTCGCCGTCTGGTACCTGGCGGCCGCCCTAGCACCGCGCTGGGATTCGTTCCGGCAATGGATCGGGACCACGCTCGATAGGCCGGCGGCCAGCCTGCCGCGACTGGCCTTCGCCGTCGTCCTGCTGGTGCTCCTTCTCGCGGCCCTCGTTTACCCCATCGAAGCCACCCGCTGGCGCGTGCGCATCGATGACCGGTTCCCCGATGCGACCTCGCAGGGCGAGGCCCTGGTAGCGGCTGGAGGAACCACCAGTAATGGCATGGCCTTCATGGAGAAGGCAGTCTACCCGGAGGAGAACGGGTCCATAGAGCTGAAGTATGACTACGATGCCATCCTCTGGCTGCGTAACAACGTCCGGGGTTCTCCCATCATCATCGAGGCCGTCACACCCGAGTACCGCTGGGGCTCGCGATTCGCCATCTACACCGGGCTACCGGCCGTCCTCGGCTGGCGCTGGCACCAGACGCAGCAGCGCGGACGATTCGAGTATCTGGTGCAGGAGCGGCTACAAGACGTGAACACTTTCTATTCGACGCCGGACCCGGCTGTGGCGGAAGCCATCCTCCAGAAGTACAGCGTCAGCTACGTCATCGTCGGGCAGGTGGAGCGTCTCTACTACCCAGCCGAGGGCATCGCGAAGTTCGAATCCATGGCAGGGCACTCCCTGGAGCCCGTCTACAGCAACCCCCAGACCGTCATTTACCATGTGACTGGCGCTCCGGGCCCGCGCCTGGCCCGCGCCAGCCCCTAGCCATCCCCAGGCCGGGCCGTGAGGCCCACGGCTATCGTGTGCCGGGACCTGCCCGTCTTCGGCTCCCGGAGGGCAACCCCCCTGGCCGGGGGTCCACCACCAGTAGCCGCCTGGCCTCCTCCGGCGAGAGGGCCCGCATCTTGCCTCTGCGAGTCGGGGGTACCTTCACCGCATGGCAGACAAACGCCGCAGACGCTAGTATAAGATGGTGATGGAGCCAAGAGATTCGCCAAACCTAGCGGAGCTTATCGCGCGTTTACGGCAACCCCGAGTGCAGCTCGCCCTGCTGGGCGGGCTCGTGGGCGTCATCGTGGTCGCCATCTTTCTCACCGACCTGGCCACCGGCGGCGACACGGAGCCGCCGCCCCCCCTCGGCTCCAGCATCGATGTGACGCCCGGCACTCGAGTCGTCACCGTCCCCACGCTGGCCCCCATCGAGACGCCCACGCCGGTGATGGTCGTTACCCCCACCCCCTCCAGCGAGGTCGACGCCTTGGCCCGCGACGCCCAGCGTCTTCAGGAGCTGGAGCTGCTCCATGCTGCCCTGGCCGAGTACCGCGAGCGCTTTGACGAGTATCCAAACAACGAAGGCAGCATCCAGACCATGTGCGCCTACAAGGAGCTGGACAAGGGCTGCGACCTGAAGAAGGTGCTGGACGAGGAAGAGGAGGGCATCCTGGAGGACCCCCTCGGCGAGCCCCTGGCCAATGGCTACTGGTACGCCTCGGACGGGGAGTCTTACACCATATGGATGCTCCGCGAAGGACCCGGCGAATCAGGCGACCCCGTCTGCCCCGAGGTGATCCCTCACCTCAAGGAGAAGGGTTCTCTGTTCTGCATCACCGTCAGCGGCGGCTCTCCGTAGGTTCGCTGGACATGAGACGCCGGACGTGAGATATGGGGCCGGGCCTGTTCTCTATGTCCTACCATCCTGCTCTTGGTCATCGCTTCTTCGTCTCACCGCTCCGTGTCTCGTTCGACATCACGGCGCCTTCAGCACTCGCCTTGACGCCTTCGGAAGGCCGCCCGTAGAATGTCGTTAGGTATGATCCATGCTTGAAGTTCTCACAGACAAACTTCAGGGCGTCTTCCGCAAGCTCGGCAGCCACGGCACCATCACGGAGAAGGACCTGGATGAGGCGATGCGCGAGGTCCGCATCGCCCTTCTGGAGGCGGACGTCAACTTCAAGGTGGTGCGCCGGTTCATCGCCAGCGTGCGGGAGCGGGCCCTGGGCGCCGACGTGTTGCAGAGCCTCACTGCTGCACAGCAAATCATCTCCATCGTCAACGAGGAACTTATCCACATTCTGGGGGATAGCCACGCCAGTGTAGCCATGGCCCCCAAGCCGCCCTCGGCCATCGTGCTGGTGGGGCTCAAGGGCTCGGGCAAGACCACCACCGCCGCCAAGCTGGCCCTCCATCTGCGTAAGGGCGGAGCCAAGCCCCTCTTGGTGGCCGCCGACCCTCATCGGGTCGCGGCGGCCGAGCAGCTTCTGGCCCTGGGCCGCCAGCTCAGCATCCCCGTGTTCGGCCACGATGGCTTCAGCCGCGCCCGAGAGCTGGCCCAGGCCGCCCTCGCCGAGGCCCGCCGTCTGGGCGCCTCCGTCCTGGTTGTGGACACGACAGGCTATACCCAGGTAAGCGAAGAGCTCCTGGCGGACGTGGCCGAGCTGCGCGACAACCTCTCGCCCACCGAGATCCTGCTGGTGGTGGACGCGATGACCGGGCAAGAGGCCGTCAACGTGGCCGAGGAGTTCCACCGGGTCCTCCACATCACCGGCCTCATCATCACCAAGATGGACGGCGACGCCCGCGGCGGGGCGGCCCTGTCCATCCGGGCGGTCACCGGTCTGCCCGTCAAGTTCATCGGGGTGGGGGAGAAGGTGGACGCGCTAGAGCCCTTCCATCCGGACCGCTTCGCCTCCCGCATCCTGGGCATGGGCGACGTGGTCAGCCTGGCGGAGAAGGCCAGGGAAGCCATGGAGGGCGTCGACGTCGGGGAGATCGAGCGCAAGGTGCGCACTCAGACTCTGGACCTGGGGGACTTCGTCGCGCAGCTCCAGCAGGTGCGCAAGATGGGCCCCCTTACCCAGGTACTGGAGATGATCCCCGGCTTCTCCTCCCTGCGCGACCAGATCCGGGAGGAGGACCTCGACGAGGCGCAGTTCAGGCGCATGGAGGCCATCGTCTACTCCATGACTCCGGAGGAGCGCCGCAACCCTGCCATCATCGACGGCAGCCGGCGGCGGCGCATCGCCAGGGGAAGCGGGACCACGCCCCAGGACGTCAACCGCTTGCTCAATCAATGGAAAGAAGCTAAGAAGCTCATGCAGGCCATGGCCGGCGGTCGGAGCCCCCGCGGCCTGCGTCTGTTCGGCTAGGGCTTGGGTAGTGTATTAGGCGACGGGAGGTGAATGTTTGCTAAGGATCCGATTGCGACGGGTGGGAAAGAAGAAGAGGCCCGTCTACCGGCTGGTCGTGGCCGATTCTCGGGCGCCGCGGGACGGCGCGTTCGTCGACACCATCGGCCTATATGATCCGCTTACCGAGCCCGCCACCCTGAGCATCGACGCTGACAAGGCCCGCCTCTGGCTGAGCCGCGGCGCTCAGCCCTCGGAGCGGGCCGGCAGGCTGCTGGCCAGCCAGGGCCTGCTCGAGAAGCCCGGGAAGGCCGCCCCGGCGGACGCCTAGGCCGCCCCCAGCGCCATGAAAGAGCTCATCGAGTATCTCGCCCGGTCGATTGTCGACGATCCCGAGCAGGTGAGCGTATGGGAGGAGCGCTCGGGCGACCGCATCATCTACCGTCTGACGGTGGCGGAGCCGGACATGGGCAAGGTCATCGGCAAGCAGGGACGCATCGCCAACGCCATGCGCGCGCTGTTGAAGGTAGCCGCAGTGCGCAGGGGCGCTCGCGCCAGCTTGGAGATCGGCGACTAGGCGCTGCCCGATTCCACCTTGGCCCGACGTATCACCCGCAGACGGAGAATCCCCACCCAGAGCAAGGAGCCCAGGGAGGGATACGTCGCCGTCGGGTGCATCCTGGCTCCCAGGGGCGTCCATGGCGAGTTGAAAGTGGAGCCCCTCACCGATTTCCCGGAGCGCTTCGCGCCCGGGCAGGTCGTCTGGGTGGGGGGGCTGCGCCGCGAGGTGGAGAGCAGCCGCCCGCAGCGCAGCCAGGTCCTGCTGAAGCTCGCCGGTATCGACTCTTCCGAACAGGCCGCTGGCCTCCGCGACGAGCTGCTCGAGGTTCCCCAGGAAGAACTCACCGCTCTCGGCGAAGGGCGCTACTACCGGTTCCAGCTCCTCGGCATGACCGCCTACGACACGGCGGGCGAGGCCCTGGGGACAATAGTCGACATCCTGTCCACGGGCGCCAACGATGTCTACGTCGTGCGGGGTCCTCGGGGCGAACTGCTCCTGCCGGCCATCGAGGGGGTCATCAAGGAGGTGGACGCGGAGGGCGGATGCATGGTGGTGGAGCTCATGGAGGGGATGGAGCCCCGCTGATCTGCTTCCTTGACACCATTTTCGAGGCCTCCGTATAATTCGGGCGTGGGGATATAGCTCAGTTGGGAGAGCGCGGCGTTCGCAACGCCGAGGCCGGGGGTTCGAGTCCCCCTATCTCCACCAAGCAAGAAGACCAGGCTGTCCTTGTGGACCCCGGCAGCGAGTATGGCTGCCACCACCCGTGCGTCAAGGGTCACGATGCCTCGAGTGCGCCCTTGACGCGCTCGCCGTCTGTGCCCTTGGAGAGCGCTGGGACCGCGGTGTATTCTTCGGACTGGCTCAGCCCATAAGGGGAGGAAGCATGCGTCTAATTGGCTGATGGCGCTGAGGCCGACTACAATGGGGTCATGCGGACGTTGGCTCGATCGGCCTGTGATGCGGCCGACGAGTTGACTGCGGCGAGAAGCTAGCGTCAACTATTAGCGAGAATGTCCCTCTCTACTGAAATGTCTGTGACCAAACGGCACCATTACGTCCCTCGTTTCTACCTTCGCCGCTTCGCTGACGAGCAGCAGCGACTACGTGTATATCGGGCACACTCGCAGTTGCCGCCGATTATAACCGCAGTAAAAGATGCCGCCGTGCGAACAGGTTTCTACAAGCTCGATCTCACTGGACCCGGCGACCCGACGATCCTCGAAAATGAGCTCGCGAAGATCGAGGCCGCCAGCGCCAAGGTGATTCAACGCGTATGCTCTGCGCGATCATGGCCGCCCACCCAACCTGATCGCGGAGTTCTGGCGACGCATATGGGGCTTCAGTACATGCGGACTCCGGAGAAACGTCGGAGTCACGAGGAGATGGCCGATACCATCGAGAAGGTGTTCTACGAAAACATGACGGCAGACTGGGCTCGCGAGCGATTGATGGAGATAGGTGAAAGTCCAACCGAGGACAGAATCGCCCTCATCATGGATATCTCCGAACACCCTGACCGATACAGATTCGTCCTGCACCCCAACGAATTCCTGAGGTCGATGGTGACCGTCGGGTTGGAGGTTGCACGCCTACTGGGAGAGCGTTCGTGGTGGCTCGGTACCAGCCCAGGACCAGCATTCGCGACAGGGGATCACCTTCCCGTCCTCTTCACTCGACCCGAAATGCGGCAGCCGTTCAAAGGAGTTGGTCTACAGGGAGCAGAGGAAATCCACTTTCCATTAGATCGGCACCATGTGCTCTTGATGTTCCCTCCTGGTATGCCGGAAAAGGCATTTGTGCTGGAGCGGGACAACGTCACGTTCACCAATTCGCTGATCGCCTCTTCGAGTCACCGTTTTGTCTTTCGCCACCCAGATGATCCCCCAATCGATTTCATGATTCCGAAGGACCCACGGTCACTGATGGAAGTCAATCAGAAGCCGGTTTACGAGGTTGACGCACGAACCAGAACTCAGCTTGCGCCTATCTTCTCTCCCTTCTTCGCCAAGTTGGGCCCACCGCAAGTAGACGAGGTGATTCGCGATGCGCAAGAGGATCAGGCTTAGCCGGATGGCTTGACACAGCGACAACTCTCGCGGTCTTGCTTTCCAGTCAACTAGAAATCCTCTCATTTGCACGCGTCGCGCCAATGGCCAAGCAGGCCATCCAGCAGGGGATCACCGACAACGACCTCGATCGCACGGTCGTCCTACCGACCACGCTCTTCGGCGAGGGCGGGCTGCCGACTGACGCCTGGCGCATCGACGAGGCCGGGGTGCCGGTGATCAGCATGATCAGCGCCCCCGTCTACCTCTACGACCCCCCGACACATGCGACATGGTCGCCCGCCACCAGCTGGCAAAGGTCGCGAAGACCTTCATCCAGATCGTCGAGCGTCTCGATAACATGAGCGCCGACGAGATCAGCGGGCAGTAGGAGAACAGGAGGACGCCCCGACGACGACACTCCAGACTCCGGCCCCATTCGCTGGTACCTCCCCGTGTGCTAGACTGACTCGGAGCGCCCCTGTAGCTCAGTGGACAGAGCAGCGGTTTCCTAAACCGCGGGTCGCGGGTTCGAGTCCCGCCAGGGGCCCCACTGTCCCCACACACGTACTACCGTCCCAGGCCGCGCCGCAGTCGACGGGCCTCCTTTGGCACGGTATAATCGCCCCGTCAAGCCTGTCGCGACACGAAGCGAGGAGGCAAAGCCACGCCTGACGATCACATCGCCTTTCGAGGCAGCCTGCGGCAACTCTACGACAAGGTCCGCAGCGGGGAGATGATCCCCAAGCTCCAGGCATCCCATGCGCCGCCCTGCAAGTTCTGGACCGCCTTCGCTGTCATCAACGGCATCCGACACACCGTGCCCGTGATCCACGGTCCCCGCGGCTGTACCTACTCCGTGGCCTCCGAATTCAAGGTGCGTGCCTGCGAGTACCGTGGCGTTCCCCTCGAGCCCACCACCTGCACAGCTCTGGACGAGACGAACGTGGTTTATGGCGGCGAGGGGAAACTGGTAGACGCCATCCGCGAGGCGGACCGCAAGTACAACCCGGACCTCATCGTGGTGCTGTCCTGCTGCTGCTCGGGCATCATCGGCGACGACGTGGAGACCGTCGCCCGCGAGGCTGAGGACGCGGTAGCAGCCAAAGTCCTGGCCATCCGCAGCGAGGGCTTCGGCGGCGACTTTCGCAGCGGCCACGAGGACGCCTTCCGCGTAATCATGGACCTCATGGAGGAGCCCCAGCGGAAGCAGGAGAAGACCATCAACATCCTGGGCGCTCGCGTGGGCCCCACCCTCACCGAGTGGAACCAGGACATCAACGAGCTGGAGCGCATCGTAGCCGGGATCGGCGGCCGCATCAATGCGGTTATCGCTGGGGGCTGCACCGTGGAAGAGATCAGGCGAGCCCGTGAAGTGGAACTGAACGCTTCCTGGTGCTACGACTGGGGCGGCAAGATCGGCGAGCTCATGCAGCAGCGCTTCGGCATCCCCTACGCCAGGACGGGCCAGCCCTACGGCCTCAAGGCCACCGAAGAGTGGATCATGGGGGTGGCCGAGCCTCTGGGCCTGGCCGAGGAGGCCCGCCAGTTCATCGCCCGCGAGAGCGCCTCCGTCGCGCAGGAGGCGGAGACGATCCACAGACATCTCCAGGGTCGGACCGCCCTGGTGGAGGTGACCGAGTTCCCCGGCCCCATCCGTGCTCTGGCGCTCGCCCGCATGGCCCAGGAGTTCGGCGCCAGGCCCGTGGTCATCAACATACACCCCTACACCGTCAAGGAGCGCATGCCCAGCATCGAGTTCCTGCTGGAGTCCGGCCAGAACCCCGAGGTCGTGCTGACAAAGGGCATCTTTCGCCTGGGAACCTTCCGCTCCTCCTACCATACGGAGCGGGAGCTCGAACGGCTCGCCCAGGAGTACGAGAACCCCATCTACATCGGCAACCCCATCCGCTACCCCGACTGCCCGATAGTCAACATGACCACCGTCACCGGCATGCCTCAGTACGGCTACGCCGGCATTCGCAACTTCGCCAGGTTGATCTCCGACGCCGTGGAGAGCTTCGGTCGGCCGCGGTCCAGGATCTTCAAGCAGGTATTCTACGGGAGCTAGTAGCCACGACTCAGGTTAAGCCGGAGGAACTGCTGGGCACCTCGGAGCGGTGCCACGACCCCTATCTCCGCTGTGCCCTCTACGGCGCGGCCCAGGTGGCCCTCGGCGTCAGCGGCTGCTGCGTCCTCTCGCACGCGCCCCAGGGCTGCCAGACACTGGTTGACAGCGCTTTCAACTGGCAGGACGCCGACTACACCGAGACCAAAACGCTATGCACCAAGCTGTGCGAGGACGAGATCGTCCACGGCGGCGAGGAGCTCCTTGCCCGCACCATCGTCGAGGCGAAAGAACTGGACGTGCCCATCCTCTTCGTCCTCAGTGCCTGCGGGCCGGAGATCGTCGGCGACGACATCAACGCGGTCTGCGAGGACATCCGGCCTCAGGTCGACTACGAGCTCGTGCCCATCGAGTGTGCGGGCTTCCGCGGCACTCAGTACGATGGCACGGACCTCGCGCTGGATGTACTCCTCCGCCGCTTGGTGCCGCCGTGCAATGAGAAAACCCCCAACTCGGTGTGCCTGCTGGCGCCGCACGCCAACGCCAACCCCACCTGGATGGGCGATCTCCTCTGGGTTAAGAGCATCCTCGAGCGCATGGGCGTGCCGGTGGTGGCCACCATGACCCACAGGACCCCACTATCCGAGTTCGCGGAGGTGGCCCGCGCGGAGACCTCCCTGATCCTGAGCCACGACGCTGGCGAGAAGGCCGCCCGCTACCTGGAGGAGGAGCACGGGGTCGAGCCCATCTGCGCCGACATCCCCCTTCCCATCGGCTTCACCAACACGGCCCGCTGGCTGCGCCGCCTGGGCGAGCGCTTCGGCGCCGTCGAGACGGCCGAGCGCATCATCTCCGAGGGCGAGGCCGAAGTCGTCGAGCGCTGCCGCCGCAAATGGGTGGAGACGCAGTATCTCCATCGGGTGGAGGCGGCCATCGTCGCCGATGCCACTGTGGGCATTCCCCTCCTCCACTTCGTGGCCGAGGACCTAGAGATGGTGCCCTCCTTCATCGCCCTGCGGTCCGCCCAGCCGCGCGCGCAAGCCATCTTGGAGAAGGAGATCAACGAGCTGAAGCTGGAGCCGACCGTCGTCTGGGGGGCCGACGTGTACGCGGCCAGGCTCGGCCTGGAGAAGACCCGCCCTCACGCGGTCTTCGGGAGCAACATCGAGCGCCACGCCATCGAGGAACTGGACATCCCCTTCATCTTTCAGCTCGTGAACCCCATTCACCGCTTCCGCATGCTGGACCGTGAGTACTTCGGCTATGGGGGCGTCCTTAACCTCCTGGAGTTCATCCTGAACGATTACCGCGACCGCTATCGCTCCAAGTTCAAGCGCTACAAGGCAAGGTGGTAGGATGAGGCAGATCGCTATCTACGGCAAGGGGGGAATCGGCAAGAGCACCCTCGCCTCCAACCTCTCCATGGCCCTGCGGGAGAGCGGGCTGACCGTGATGCAGGTCGGCTGCGACCCCAAGCGCGACTCTACGCGCACCCTCACCGGCGGCCGCCTCATCCCCACCGTCCTGGAGACCTATCGCGAGCATCTCCGCAAGGGGCGTGATGCCTACGCCATCCAACTGCCGGACATCGTGTTCGAGGGGTCGAACGGCGTTCTCTGCGTCGAGTCGGGAGGGCCTGAGCCGGGGGTCGGCTGTGCGGGCCGCGGGGTGCTGACGGCCATTCAGATCCTCCGCGACCTCAAGGCATTCGACACCTATGGCGTCGACGTGGTGGTCTATGACGTGCTGGGCGACGTGGTCTGCGGCGGCTTTGCCCAGCCCATCCGCGAAGGCTACGCCCGCGAGATCTACCTGGTCTGCTCCGGCGCCTTCATGAGCATCTACGCCGCCAACAACATTGCCAAGGGTGTCCAGCGTCTGGCCCGGCGCGGCGGCAGCCGCCTGGCGGGGGTGATCTGCAACAGCCGCGGCGACGGTGACTTCGAGCGGCAGGTGCTCTCCGCCTTCGCCGAACGCCTGGGCTCCGGCCTGGTCCACTTCGTGCCCCACAGCGATGACGTCCAGGCCTGCGAGGTGTTCGGCGTCACCGTGCTCCAGCATTCGCCCCAATCCGAGGCGGCCGAGAACTTCCGCCAGATGGCCGATGCCATCCTCAAGAACGAGTCACGGGTGATCCCCACCCCCGTCGAAGAACTCACCGACCTGGAGGAGATGTATCGTCGCCATACCGCTCCGGAGGCGGCCCCGGCCTCGTGAGGGGGCTATGGCAGCGGTTTCCGTCCCTCACGTGCCCGTCTCTCACCCCTGCTTCAACGATGAGGCGCACGACCGGGTGGGCCGGGTGCATCTGCCGGTGGCCCCCAGGTGCAACATCCAGTGCGACTTCTGCGAGCGCCGCATGTGCACCGCCATCGCCCATCCGGGATGGGCGGCCAGGCTGCTGTCTCCAGCCGAAGCGCTGGCCCTGGTGGACTCCATCGTCAGTGAGGGGGGCACACGGAACTTCGTGGCGGGCATCGCCGGGCCGGGCGACCCTCTGGCCAATGATGCCACATTCCATACCCTCGCCCTCCTCCAGGAGCGGCACCCGGATATCCTTCGTTGCCTATGCACCAACGGCTTGCTGCTGGAGGATAGGCTGGGGGACCTGCTCGACGTGGGCATCGGCGCCCTCACCGTCACCATCAACGCGCCCAACCCCCTCGTGGCGAGCCGGGTCTATGCCTGGGCCCGGTACCAGGGCCGCACCTACCGCCGGATGGAAGCGGCCGAACTCCTGGTGGATAAGCAGTTCCGCGGGCTGAGGGCCGCCCTGCGCGCGGGAATCTCCGTGAAGGTCAACTCCGTGTTCATCCCCGGCGTGAACGACGATGTCATGCTCGACCTGGCGCGGCGGCTGGCGGCCGCCGGTGCGCCCCTCATGAACATCATGCCCCTCGTGCCGTCCGGTCGGATGAAGGACCTCCGCGCGCCCACCTGCGAGGAGTTGCGGCGCACCCGCCAGGTGTGCGCTGCCTTCATCCCCCAGTTCTGCCGCTGCGAGCAGTGCCGCGCGGATGTGGTCTACCTGCCGGATGTGACTTGAGCTGTTAGAGGGCTACGCTTCCCGCCACCGCACCTCGTAGAGGCGCACGGGGTCCTCGAAGCCGCGCAGGGCCACCTGGCCCAGATCCGCCAGTAGAAATCCCTTGCCCGCCGCCAGTTCCCGGACCACCGTCGGGGCTAGAATCTGACCGGGCTCTGCATGGGCGCATACGCGGGCGGCGAGCTGGACGGCGGTACCGAACAGGTCCTCGTCCTCGGCGACAGGCTCTCCTGCGTTGAGACCAATACGCACCCGGAGGGGCATGTCAGGCTGCTCCTCTGCCCGAGCGGCCACGGCCCTCTGGATGGCGATGGCACACTCCATGGCTCCCGAGGCGGATGGGAACGAGGCCATGATCCCGTCGCCGGTGTGCTTGATCTCGCTGCCTCCCTGGGCCTTGAGGGCGTCCCGGACGATAGTGTTGTGGATCCGCACTACCTCCTGGGCCTTGGCATCGCCGAGGCGCTGGGTGAGGGCGGTGGAGCCCTCCATGTCGGTGAACAGGATGGTGACTAGACCTCCCGACGCCCGCCCCTCAGCTGCAGGTGCGCCCTCTTCACCCTCGCCCAGGAACTCTTCCTCCGCCTTCCCTAAGACCTCTGCTGCCG
>Ga0209979_1003219_pt1 | contig 14628 bp, 14 predicted proteins | sample AnhtaG_FD_183114 | JGI IMG/M metagenome (GOLD analysis project Ga0209979, IMG submission 183114) | Deep subsurface microbial communities from Anholt, Denmark to uncover new lineages of life (NeLLi) - Anholt_01485 metaG (SPAdes) (version 2) | ecosystem: Environmental > Aquatic > Marine > Oceanic...
CAATACTCGATCCCATACAGTACTTCACGTTAGCAAACGAATACGGCGAGAAAGAAAGAAGTGTATAGCACCCAATATCTTGATAAAAGTAAATTTCTTTTGCGAAGTCTAATTTTAATTTCTTGACCGCTTTCCTTAAAGCATATCCAATCGTACCGTAAGGACAACCTGGGCATAATATGGGCCTCCTTCTAACGGTTTCATATCTTTTACCGTTAATTTGCCTTAGGTTTGTTATTGGTATTAGATTAGTTATTTTTGTTAACGCAAGAGCAACTTTAGTTGGATTTAATTCTCCAACAAAATTCAATGCTGAACTTTCTTTTGAATAGGAAAATGGATCTTTCCCGTGTATTTTCGTTTGAACGCCGTTCTTTTGAGCAATCGCTAAAACTTCTGTTTCGATGTACGCATCGTTTTCTTCTACTACAAATACTTGTTTAAACTGTTTAAGGAACGTAACGATTTTTCTTTCAGGTAGAGGGTTAATAAAGCCAAGTTTAAGGACAGGTGCTTTTATGTTAAGTGATTCTAGTGCTTCAAGCACATATGTATATGATACTCCACTTGTAATGATTCCTAAATCGAATTCATTTGACACATTTTCATATTCGATTTTATTTAAAGAGCTATTTTCTGACTTTGATAATGCTCGATTCATCCTATTATATATCTGATCTTGCTTCAAATCTAAGAAATAGAGTCTTGACGCTACATTAACCTCAGGTGATAAATCAAAATTTTCGTTAAGTTTAGGTGGTACTAGTTTTCCAACTTTAACATTACTCCTTGCGTGAGCCACCATAGTAACCAACCGTATAATTACAGGAATTTTTAACTCCCTTGAAATTTCGAACGCAAGTTTAGTATATTCCAAACATTCTTGGGGATTACTGGGTTCCAGAGCGGGTACCTTTAATAGTTTCAAGTAATATCTTGAATCCATTTCGACAGCACTGGAATACTGTTGAGGATCGTCAGCAACTAAAACAACCATAGCGGAATTTTCATTTTTTGGGCGTGTAGTAGCAAGAGCAAAGAAGGCATCTGAAGCGACGTTCAAACCTACATTTTTCATCCCAACCATAGCTTTAGCTCCTCGAGAATATGCAGCACCTGCAACTTCAATTGCAACCTTTTCGTTAACGCTACTTTCTACCCAATTCAATCCTGCATCTTTAAATATTTCTGTAAAAGTCTCTCCTACTTCTGAACTTGGAGTACCTGGGTAATAGGTGTAAACATTTAAACCGCTTTCCAGAGCACCACGAGTAACGGCTTCATTCCCTAAAAGAAAGAATTCTTCACCAGATTGGCCTTGTAAGATTTTGGAGCGTTCCATTGTCTTGTGAAATTACTTTCCTAATTAATTTTTAATTTAGTAAATTGTACTTTCACTTGCATTAAACTTTTATATAAATAAAATAAATGCATTTTATCGGTATTGAATTGAATTCTATTACTAATGATACCATCTAAGAGAAAAAATTAACAAAAGCTTGCGAGGTGCAAGAATTGGTCAAATACAAAAGAGGTCATCTTCATTATCCCATAATTCCTATCCATAAAGTTCTAGAAAGTACAGCTAAAAGGTTTCCTGAAAAACTAGCTTTTCTTTTCCCTAGGGAAATGACTTTCAAACAGTTTAAAGAGCAAGTAGACATATTTGCTACAGCTTTAAAAAACTTAGGCGTGAAAAAAGGCGATAGAGTTGCCTTATATGCTCACAATTCCATCGAATGGGAAATCACTTTTTATGGATTAGAGAAGGCTGGGGCAACATTGGTTCCTATGAATCCTTTATTTAAAGAAGCTGAGGTTAAATACGAAGCTAACGACTCTGGTGCTGAAACCATTATTGTTTATCAGCCGTTATATCCAATTGTAGCTGCAGTCAAAGATAAAACAAACCTTAAAACATTCATAATACTGGAATCAGAAGATAATAAAGAGAATCTAAAATTGCCGGAGGGAACCATTGGATGGATAGAACTTATGAAAAATACAAAATCTGATCCTCCTGAATACGAGTTCAGTCCTAAAGAAGATCTCGCAGCACTGATGTATACGAGTGGAACGACAGGTTTACCAAAAGGAACGATGCTTACCCATTACAATATCGTATCAAACGTAATTCAAGGTGGTATGGTGTATGAGTTAAGCGAGTTTGATATTGCTATGACCGTACTACCACTTTACCATATCTACGGTCTTAATGTGTGCATGAACCAAGCGATTTGGCTAGGAGCATCACAGGTTGTGACACCTCGATTCGAAGTGAAAGAATATTCTGAGCTGTTAGAAACATATAGAGTGACATATAGTTTATGTGTTCCCCCAATATTCCTCGCAGTAGTTCGACACCTTGAAGAGCCGGAAGTTAAAGGATATGATTGGGAGGATCTTAAAGTTGTCAACAATGGTGGAGCTCCTATTCCACTCGAGCTTCTTGATAGGTTTTACGAATTAGCAAAAGAGAAGTGTAACGCTAAAAATGTCACTATCCAGCATGGGTGGGGATTAACTGAAGCCTCACCTGTAGTTGCCGTTAATCCTATGTCTCGGCCTAAGATGGAATCCCAAGGAACCTTAATTCCCGATACTTTTCATAAGATTATCGACTTAGAAACAGGTGAAGAACTACCAAATCGTGGAGATATTGGTGAGTTAGTTATAAAGGGACCTCAAGTTATGAAAGGGTATTGGAACCGACCAGAGGCTACTGAAAGTGCATTTTGGACAGATCCTAAAACCGGAGAAAAATGGTTAAGAACGGGCGATATGGCATATATAGACGAAGAAGAATACGAACACCTCCTTGATAGGATTAAGGAAATGATTAAATATAAAGGATGGAGCATCGCACCTGCTGAACTTGAAGATATGTTATTCAACAATCCTCATGTTTTTGACGTCGCAGTAATAGGCAAGCCGTCAAAGGAATTGGATGTAGGTGAAATCCCAAAAGCGTTCATCATTTTAAAACCAGAATCCAAAGGTAAAATCTCAGAACAATATCTTATAGAATGGGTCGCTGAAAGGATTTCTGCATACAAAAAGATTCGAGAGGTTGAATTCGTTGATGAAATCCCAAAATCGGGCTCAGGAAAGATTTTAAGAAGAGAACTGGTCAAACTGGAAAAAGAAAGACTTGGAATAAAATAAAAAAAATTATTTTGCATAAGGATCGTTCTGCATTACGCCGGACATAACACCTTCAGAATCTTTGAAGTACGCCATCCAACCTACACCCGGCACAGCGTGCTTTGGGCTCACTATTTTTCCACCGTTACTTTCAATTTTTTTAATTACCTCATCAATATTCTCAACATCTATAGTGTTTACCACTTTTGGGAAACCCTTTTCTGCGTAACCTAACCCTCCATCAATCCCAGGTTCGTCCTCATCACCTGTCATGATTAACCAATAATCCATGGGACCATCCCATTTTTGAAACCTCCAACCAAAAACTTCTTCGTAAAATGCTATTGTTTTATGGACATCTTTCACATTCATTTCAAAATGCACTAATCTCGGTATTAAACTCACCTCTCATGATATAAAATTGTAACTAAAAAGTAATTATAAAAAAGTTTTTCTTATATTGTAAAAATTCTTTCTGCATTTACCTCTCTTTTTTATCTGCTGCTCTTAGGATAAAGAGCCCTATTAACGCTCCTATAATAAACGGGATAATTATTTGAAGCCAAAGTAATTCGAACGGTAACAAATACGTAGGAGGATCATGCTGTGGATTGGATGGTAATGTTCTTAAATAATAAGAAATGGCAGAGCTAATCCAATTAAAAGCCCACGCTATAAATGTAGCAACTCCTAACCAATTACAGGTCTTATAGATTAAAGACTTATTAAAATAAGAGAAAAAAGTCTTCATAATAACAATAACCGCAATTGCAAAACTAGGCCAAAAATGAAAGTTAAAACTAAAACTAAGTATTTCAAAAGGTGGTTCTCCAAAAAAAATAGTTCCTAAATACCCTGAAAGCCCCGCAAATAGACCCAAAAAATATAGGGTTGTCGCAAATCCACCAAAAGCCCTGTGAGATCTAAACAATATATCATTTGTTTTTAGCAATGCTACCTTCTTCTTCTTGTAACCCGCGTAATATCCTGTTGCCGCTTGGACTGTCGCACATAAACACCCTAACATAGTAACTATTGTGTTAAATTCTGCCGGTTCATATGAAAATCCTGCCATAATTATATATTCCCTTTTTTTTGATTTAAATCTCAGTATATTAAATATTTGTCATAGATTAAAACTGTTAAACATTCAAAATTCTAAATCAAATAAATATTGTATTTATTACTTATTAAAAGAGATTTTTTATAAGATTAATGTATACTATTTTCAGATAATTTTGTTTGTACGTGAGATGAATTTAAATTCTCTAAAATAGAGGAGTCAAGCAGTGGAATCTCTAATTTTCTTAATTTTGCACTTAATTTTGTATGGTCTTTCACCTATATTAATTGTTTCGATTTTTCGAGCATTTAAATCAACAGCATTCTTTTATTTTTATTTTGGATTCTTATATGTATTCACCCAGTTATTTGCTGTTCTTTATTCAATTAAATTGTCTGAAGACATACAAATCACTGGAGGAAACATTGCATACTCTTCTATTATTTTAATCACGTTCTTTATTGGAATAGCCTCACAGGAACCGACTGTAGTTAGGAATTTGATTAGCATTCAGGTTTTTTTTAATTTGTTTCTATTTTTTTTATATCAACTCTTAGTTGCAGTTTTAAACTCACCTACTACAGTAAATTTATTTTCTATTTCACCAGGAATTTTCACTACTACAATCACGATCAATATAGTAAGCTCTATCGTATTTATAATTGAGATCCTTGTTCTGTTTTATATGTTAGAGAAAGTAAAGGAACATGTTAAACAGCTTTATTTAGTTATTGCGCTATACATAGTATTTTATATTGGGATTCTCTGCTTAGATGGGTTTTTATTCCCTTTCATCGTTTCATTCTTTGAACCTGTATTTGGACAATTTATTGTAGGAAATGTCATCGGGAAATTGATTCTGGGCATTGGTTTTAGCCCTTTCCTCCTTGTTTTTATGATACTTCATAAAAGGAGTCTAATACAATTCATAAAAAAACCTTTCTCGACAAGACTCGTCATTCTTCCTAAAAGAAAGCCACTTATAGAAAAACTACAAATGGCAGAAGAAAATTTAAGAGAGACTGAAGAAAAATTTTATGTCTTATTTAATAACGCAATAACCGGGATTGCGTATCATACCATCCTTTATGATGCAAAAGGAAAGCCCATTGATTATATAATAAAAGATGTTAATCCACAATACGAAAAAACTTTATCTTTTAAAAGAGAGGACGTGATAAATAAAAAATCTACTGAAGTGTATAAAGTTGATAATGCTCCATATTTAAACATTTATTCAAAAGTGGCTAAAACAAAAGAAGCAACGAGTTTTGAGGCATACTTTCCACCAATGAATAAACATTTTCAAATTTCTGTTCTTTCACCAAAAAAAGGGGATTTCATAACTATTTTTGATGACATTTCAGAACGCAAAAAAGCAGAACGAAAATTAAAGAATTCCGAAGATAAATATCGCAAAGCTTACGAGCGAGCTAACTTGTATAAAGATTTGCTTACTCATGATGTGAATAATATAATATCCGTAATTCAAGGAGCTACCCAACTATATTCGTTGCATAAGAACAATCCTGAAAAAAGAGATGAAATGGTAGAAGTAGTTTCCAATTCTACAAACAAGGCAAATAGGTTAATTGTCAATATACGCACACTATTTCAAATTGAAGACGATGTTGATGTTTCGTTAAAAAGTGTCGATGTTTTAAACTATTTAAATGATGCCATAAAGTTCACAATTGATTGTTTTAAGGGTAGAGAAGTTCATATCACAGTTGATACTCCCTCTAACAATATTATTGCTCACGCAAACGGTCTCTTGATTAATGTCTTTGAAAATATATTAAATAATGGTGTAAAATACAATGATAATCCATCAGTTGAAATAACTATTAAAATCTCAAAAGAGCAAAAAAGTGGAAGGAATTTCATTAAAATAGAATTCATCGATAATGGTATAGGAATTTCTGATGAGTTCAAAGAGACTATATTTCAGAGGGATCATATAAACACTAAAGGTGGAAAGGGATTAGGATTTGGCTTATCAGTTGTTAAAAAATTAATCAAAATATACAAAGGAAAAATATGGATTGAGGATAGAGTTGAAGGAAAATATCTTGAAGGAAGCAATTTTATCGTTTTAATTCCAGAATTTAATGAATTGCTATAATTTGCTGTTTTTCTTCATAAGATTAATTTTTAAAAGCCCTTCTTCTTAAGTTGTTCATCTCAAAATGAATATCGTTCTATTTAATCAATGCTTCGCACGGAGGAGCATCCTCTCCGATTGACCATAGGAAAAAGTGGGCTCCAGTTGGTCCCAGCCACTTAAATTGTTTGGCTATAATTTGCTGCTTATCTTCGTAACACTTGTTTCGAAAGGATCCCAAGTAATTCTCAAAGGAACTGTGTTTCCTAACTAATTCAAGAAAGATTTTCGCATTAGATACGATTGCGTTTACTTTCCTTGAATTTCGTATTATTTTAGGAGATTCTAACGCATCTGAAACCTCATCTATTGTCCAATTCGAGATAATTTCGGGGTCGAATTCGTTAAAAACTTCTTTGATACCTTCCCATTTTGTTCTCACCACTTGATATGAGAATCCCGCATTAAAAACGGCTTTACTTAAAATTTCAAAGTATCCCTTCTCGTCTACAGGTTTTTCTTGAGGTGGAATAATTTTTTGCGCCATAGTTATTTCGTAAATTTGACAAAATTATACTTTGGGATTATTTTTCATTAAAAGAAAGGCTCATAAGGTTATTAAAAATTAAGCGTATTAAAAAATAATAATTTTAAAAGATAAATACTATAAGTAAGAATTCAACCAACCAATACTCATGACTCAAAATCTAACTTTGTTTGACGAAACTTAATTTCTTGCTCCTTTTTTTTATTTAAGGACTCTTTAAAATGATTAATCCTTTTTTCAAGGCTTCTTTTAAACGAATTGTCTATACCTAGATTATTTAAGACTTTATTAAGTATGAGAAAATTATTAAATTCCGCTTTAGACTTAATAACAGGTATAATTATTGAGGTTTCTGATAACAAATCATTTATTAAATTTAGCGATAGCTCTAAATGAGGTATCAGATTTTCTTCACTTTCACGAAAGTTTTTTCCTTCAAGAATTCTCGATTTAATAACATCAACGCGGGGATATTTTTCGTAAGCGTACCCTTTTACCCCTAATTTCAAACAAGCCGAAAGAGTCGTACAAGTCCCCCCAAATGGATCTAAGATTATTTTTGCATTAGTCACCATTTTAATGCATCTATATGGGAGTCCAATTGGGAACGGTGCTTCGTGACCCTTTTTTATCCTTGCTCCCGTAGTCTTCATATACGGGATTAACCAAACATTGCCGCGATCTCTCAGATCTATGTCAGAATATCTTCCTACGTTGGATTTATCTGCATACGGTATTCCTATCGCCTTTGGATCGATTTTATATTCTTTAATATTTTTTGCAAAGAGATAAATATGCTCCCAAAGATTATTTAATCGTCGATTTCCTCCTGATGGTGTGTAATGACCTTTCCCAAGGAACGATTTAACCCAGATAATGTCCTGTATTCGCTTCCAAGATGCGTCTTTGGCAGAATTAGCAACTTTTTCGGATTTTCCTTGATCTCCCGCTGAATCACCAATATTCAGAAAGAAAACTGCACTTTTTTTTGCTACTCTATAACATTCAGACCATATAGTAGTTAAGAAGGAGTAGTATTCATCATCTTCCATTTTATCATTATGAATCTCCCCAGTATCTGAAGTATATATTTTTCCTCGGTTGTATGGCGGAGAAGTAATAATAACATCAATTGATTCGTCCTCTAATTCGGACATGTCTTCTGACGATTTAAAAAAAACCGTTTGATTCTCAAAATTTAGGCTAAGGTTCTTATTCATCGATTTAGAAGCTATAGTTCTTAATGCGGGGTCGTATTATTGTAACATTAGTTAGTCCTTATTAATTTATATGTGCCTTATGCCATTAATAAGATTTTCTTAAATTAAGAAAATTCCTTTACGATATTAAAATGAAATTTCTCTATGGAATTTGAGATTTATATAAACAAATCGTTATATAAATATACATATGGTTAAGGAATTTAAAGATTATAATAAGTACATTTAATAGTATTAATTTGCTAGTAAATATCTGAAAAGAAAGGTTACTCTTTTCAATTGAGGAGGTATAAAATGAATAAGGAACTCGTACCAAGGGATATATCGTTATTATCTTGCCCATTTACGCGTTCGTGCCACCTACCCAAAACTAAAGAAGTTTGTGACTTTCCTAATTATAAAATGTGTTCTGAATATCAATCTGAGTTAAATAAACTTAAATCTACTTCTAAGGTATTACATTAATAGTATAACAGTCTTATTTTTTAACTTCTTTTCTCGTTTTAATGATTTCGAGGATATTTAATATGCGACAATTAATTTAGATATTCAAATATCAAATTTTTAGTGGAAAAAATGGCTAGACCTAAAGTAGTATTACCAAAAAATGGAATCTCAGAAGAAGAACTTCTTAAAAAAATGGAAGTAATTCGTGAAGACGACATAAATTGGAAGGATGGAAAAGTATGGAGCCTCGTGTATCACGCTTCAGAAAAGCACACTGAAATGCTTAAAAAAGCCTCTGCAATGTTTTTTTCTAAGAACGCCCTTAGTCCCATGGCTTTTCCCAGTTTAAAACAATTTGAAACTGAAGTGATTTCCATGGCAGTTGACTTGTTTGGAGGAGATAATAGGTGTTGTGGAAGTATGACATCGGGTGGAACGGAAAGTCTTTTAATGGCAGTAAAAACGTATAGAGATTGGGCACGGGAAAAATTCCCCCATATTAAAGAACCTGAGATGGTTGTACCCAGTTCAGCACATCCCTCCTTTGACAAAGCAGCAGACTATTTTGGAGTAAAAATAGTTAAAGCACCAGTGGATAAAGAAACTCATCGGGCAGATGTAAAAGCTATGGAAAACGCACTGACCGAGAATACCATATTGATGGTCGGTTCTGCGTGTGATTTTCCAAGGGGCGTAGTGGATCCCATCTCAGAACTCGCATCTATTGCTCGCGAACGAGGCATTGGAATGCATGTTGATGCGTGCCTTGGAGGTTTTATGCTTCCCTTTGTAAAGAAACTTGGAAATAATGTTCCTGATTTTGATTTCTCAGTCCCGGGCGTGACCTCTATTTCGGCAGATGTCCACAAATATGGGTATGGAGCAAAAGGTGCCTCTACAATAATGTATCGCAAAGAAAGAGTGTGGAAGCATCAATTTTCAGTCTATACAGACTGGTCAGGTGGCATTTATATATCCCCCTCTATGAGAGGCACTCGGCCTGGCGGTCCAATTGCTGCAGCATGGGCTTCAATGAAGGCTTTAGGAAACGATGGTTATTTACAGCTGGCTAAAATCGTCATGAAGGCTACCAAAGAATTAATTGACGGAATTAATCAAATCCCTGAATTATATATTATTGGAGACCCGGTAATGAGCGTATTCTCCTTTACGTCTGACATAGTGGACATCTACAATTTAGGAGATATAATGGATAAGAAGGGGTGGCATTTAGACCGAATTCAATTCCCAAACGCTTTACATATGATGGTTAATCCTCACCATGCTAGTATAGTAGATACATTCTTGAAGGATCTTAAGGAAGCTGTTAAAGAAATTAAGGAGCATCCTGAAGCATCTTCAGACGGAGACGCTGCTATATACGGTATGGTAGCAAGTTTACCGGACCGAAATAAAGTTAAAGACTACATAACCAATTTCTTAAAAGCCCAATATAAAATTAAATAATTTTAAAATCCTATTTTTATTAATATGAAGCTAAACAGATTAAAATCTATAGTTAAAGATGCTGTAAGAACGTCCATTTCTAGCTCAAATGGTAAATATTTACTTGATCCTTTTGAACATCATACACCTAAAGTAGAAATTAATATAGATTTGAAAAATAAGACGTTCACACCTGAATTAGAGGGGGACGCCGTTGAAACGTATTATAGCGCTATTTGTGACTGGTTTCATGAAGTGTTACCAAAAGAAGGAATCCCAATCGATGTAATCGATAGCGCAATTCTAAAAATTTCTCCGAATGGAAAAGAATGTATTATAAAAGCTAACAAAAGAGAATTTAGATCTTTCTATTCATTTAAATGAAAACGGCATAAAGCAACATCAATCAAGATCTACTTAACATCATTCTTGTTAATTTTTCAAACGATTCTTCTACATTTTCACCCGTCTTGCTAGAGCATTCAGTGAAACCGCTAAAACCCTTTGCTTTAGCAAATTTTCTACCTTCTTTAAAAGGAATTTCTCTAATTATCTCTAAATCCGCTTTGCCACCAAGTAAAACAAGTGGAAATCGTTCCTTTTTACCGTTTATAACGGATAACCATTCGTCAATGTGAATAAGAGAAGGATAATGTGTAATATCGTACATTAATATCCCTCCCATCGTACCATTTAAATAACTAGGCATCATAAATCGAAATCTTTCCTCACCACCAAAATCCCAGATCATTAACTTTACGGTTTTTCCATCAACCTCAAAAGTTTTAGTTTCAAAGTCAACTCCGATAGTCATCTGAGAATCTGATATGAATAAATCTGATTTAAATCTTTTTGTTAGTGTTGTTTTTCCACTACCCGCATCACCGAAAATGATAATTTTAAAAATTGCGTCAAGCATGTTATCCTAATTAAAACTCATTAATTTTTTTAACCAACTTTGTTGAAAGTGTATTATCTTTATGAAACTTGCCCCGCCGTAATGTTTCTCTTAAACACGCCTTTTTTGTAAAAAAATAATACAAATCTAGACATAATAATTCTAATATTTAAATTTTTTCTAATTCTTTAACCCGTTTTTCATTTTTTTCACGCTGATTAATAGTAAAATTAAATTCCGTAAGACACATACGACTTTTTCCTTTTTGTCCTATGAATTGAGGGAAAAAATCATTCAATTGATATTGCTTGAATTAGGCTAATTTAATTTAAACTAATTATTGAATTCAAGTTCAAAACAAAAAAAAGAAGTAAAGATTTATGCTTAAAATGTTTTATCCTGGTGCTTTTAGGCCTACCATTTCCATAGATTCTACTAATGTAGCCATAGTGTCTACTCTCGAGTTTACACCTTCGATTTCAGAGTAAAGCGCTAAAATTTCGCTAACTCGGGCAAGTCCATCATCAAGTTTTCCTTCTTTTACTTCTGAAATTGTTATAGCTTTTATACCATATTTAGTTCTCATTAATGCGCCATCTAATACCGATTTTCCGAGGGACCTATCCTCAGGAAATTTCTTTGTAATTTCAAGAAACTTCTTTCCAACTTCCTCTCCCTTATGAGGCGGAAACCATACTGTTGCTAGTAAATAAACCATAATTTACACCATAAAATGCGGTAATAAAATTATCCGATTTTTATTAAATAATCGCAAGTTAAAAACACCTCTTTTCAATTTAAGTCTTTACATTATCGTCAAGAATTTAATAAAAAGAAATATACAATAAACAAGGATTTGTGAAGAAGAGAGAAATTCTCTATTTTTCTCTTAACTGAAGCATAAGATCGAATAACATTTTGCTTTCGCTTTTGCTAACTAGTGTAGAATACCAATTTATGTATTCCTCAAATCCTAATTCAAATCCGTGTTCTCCTTTCGTTTCACCAATATACTGATATTCGCTATTTTCAACCCATTTCCATAATCCTGGCCATTTAATACTCATTTCCTCCACTCCGTCGCATTTAGCCACTGCATAAAGCCCTCCCGGTATTGAACGGACTGGTATGTCCCCCTCTACTTTAGTATTGGGTGGAATTGTTATATAAATTCCATACCCATGTGGCTCAGGGTTCTTCGTTGGATAAATATTTCTACCAAATATCCGAATGCTTGAATCCGCTAGTAACAATCCTTTCTTTTTGGCCCAAGATTCTGCTTTACTCCAAGCATCTTCTTCTGGGGTATTTGAGAGGGAATGAAAAAATGCTGCATGCATAGTATCCAACTCTTTAAGGCTAACTTTAATTTTATCACTCATCGTGCTTGCTCCGTTTAATTTAAACCTTTTTTTTGAACTATACAAGTACTACTTGCTTTAACAATTAAAATCTATAGTTAAGCATTTTTTTTTTCCTATGAATTTAGGGAAAAAATTTTTCAATCTAAATAATATCTAAAATAATCAAATTCTAAATAAATTGAGTAAAGTTTTTATTCACGTCAAATGAAATTAACATGCAAAATTATATTTACTCCATTTAAAAAATTGAAATAAAGTAAAATGTGAATTTATATGGCGCTCTCTTTTATTGGTTGGTTAAATGGGCTCACAGCATCAGGTGTTTTTCTCTTTTCTGTTATTTTTGGATTATTTGCAATTTATAAAGCGAGAAAAACACATTCAAAACCTCTATTATATCTAGGATTAACATATTTTTTCGCTGGCCTTATTTTTACAGGAGATTTCTTGGATTTTGTGACAGTACTCTTAACTCAAACAAATATTGATAATTCGATTGGAATAATAGGTCTTATTAATTGGATGTGGTTTCCGGGAGTCGCAATCTTTGGTATGTATTTTGGAGCTGAATTGATAGTACCAAAAAAAAAATGGACTATTTTTATTATTTATTTAATCTTAGGCATTATTTTCGATGTATTTTTATTCTTAGATCCTGCAAGTGCTTTAACTTATACATATCCCACAATTCCAGGTGAAGATTTAATTAATGATAATCTTGTCCTTGAATCAGTAGTTTCGATATTAGCTTTAATATTTTTATTATCCATTCTCATTCTTGATGGATTTGGCTTCTTAAGAAAAGCTATTCAGTCTACTGGTATAATCAGAAGGAAATATTATTATTTATCACTAGGCGCTTTTTTATATATAATAGGTGGAATCTTAGACGGTTTATTTGATCCAGGTATTAGTTTAATATTTATTAGAGCTGCAATGATTATAAGCGCGCTCCTATTCTACTTAGGAGTAAAAAAATAAATTACAACCTTTTTTTTTTTAATTTGCATATCTGAAATATTCATTATATTAGAATACAGAATAATGAGTTCTATCCCAATGAGGTTTTTTTTCCAAAAATCCAATACTGATATTCACAACCTCTGACAAGAATGCTCTCAAATACAATGAATAATCCTGCTTTTTTAACTAAGTCCAGCGTAATTTCCGGTTTGTGATTGCTCCAAAACATAGGGTCAATTCCGTGTGCCGAAAAATCGGGATTTTTTATTATTTGTCTTTTAACTCATAAATTTGAAGAATTGTCTGGTAGATAATTTAGCTTTATAACATAAGATTTCTTAAAGTATAGTAAAACCTTTACGATAATATTAAAATAATTAGAGGGAATCAGGTTGCCAGATTATGAAGTTAAGGTAAAATTCCACATTTTTCCATATAGGAAATTCAAAATAGGCGCTAAAAATGAAGAAGAAGCAAGAGAAATCGCTAATGACCAAGCTCAGCATGTCATCGATACTTTAGATTTTAGCATAACTAATATAAAGGCAAAGAAATACCTCATGGACAAATTTCTGTGAAAAATATTATTTCTCTAGCATTTCTTTAAGCGGTTCCCAATAATACGTCTCCCATCCTTCTTTCACAGATTCATAAGACGCTTCAGGAATGTCTACATGCGTAAATTTAATCAAAGTTCCCTTATCATCGGGTTTAAAGATGAGAGTAATTGTAGAATAATACCCCTTTGGCCAATTCTCGCCATCACCACGCCATGTTTGGACTATCTTCTTATCTTGTATTAATTCGACATTCTTTCCACTTAATGCTCCTTCGAATATTGAAAAACTTCCACCAATTTCACGACTTACCTTAGCTTTGCCCTCAGTTAATTTAGAATGTTTTTTTGCATCCATAAACACTTCATAAATTTCATGAGGAGTGCCCCTAATTTTTATTTCTTGTTCAAAACTTTTCTTTTTTATCATATTTATCATCTCACTTAGGCATAACTATACTGGTTACTACAAAAAATTGAAAAATAAAAAAAATTATTTAGCGATTAAAACATCCACGTCCACATGATTAATGACATACTCAGGGACCGTTCCGACAAACGTGCGTCTTAACTTTGAATGTTTCCCTCCACATCCTAACACAACAAGATCAAACCCTTCTTCTTTTACCCTTTCTTCAATGTAATACTCGGGTCCAAAGTCAAAAATCCTTCTGGTCTCGACTTTTAATCCTTTGCTCTCAAATTTTTTCTTAATATCATCTAAGAGTTTAGTTCCCTCTTTAACAATATCCGTGTGGATCTCATAACTTAATGACGAGTTAGGTATAGGATTTATCCCAAAGGCGGGTCTCATTTCTGAAATGTGGTGCAAAAACGAGTGGAACAATACAACTTCAGAGTTAATTTCTTTCTGTA
>Ga0209979_1003221_pt1 | contig 14610 bp, 13 predicted proteins | sample AnhtaG_FD_183114 | JGI IMG/M metagenome (GOLD analysis project Ga0209979, IMG submission 183114) | Deep subsurface microbial communities from Anholt, Denmark to uncover new lineages of life (NeLLi) - Anholt_01485 metaG (SPAdes) (version 2) | ecosystem: Environmental > Aquatic > Marine > Oceanic...
TGAGAGCAAGTCTGGCATAGAAAGTATCTTCCTTAAGTCCACTTACCACGATATACTCAACTGAAGCCCCCAAGGTAGAAATTACAGATTGCAACAAATCATGCGTCAAAGGGCGAGATAGCTCGACATTTTGCAGCTTTACGGCAATAGCATCTGCTTCAGCAGGACCAATCCAAATGGGTAGATAACGATTAGTTCCCTTCTCCTTTAAAATCACCACCCGTTGATAATTCATTAAGCTAACCCGGATGCTGTCAATCGTCATCTCTACCATGCTATGCCTCCTTTATAGTGTTTATTTTACCCCCATAATCCTAATTAATCAATGAGCTCAAGTCAACTCTCCCGGCTCAAAAATTAAGTTTTTTTCCAGATTGCTATGAATTCTCAGACATTAGATAATTAAAAGTAACTGCGAATAGAACGGGGGTTAACCAGCTTGCATTCGCGGACTGGTCAGCGTCTATCAATGTTGATAGCAGCGAGCTTATCCTGTGATAGATAAAGTCTGCCACCATCGGTCTGACAGACAACCTCAGTCTTCATCAGTATTTGGAGTGCATACGGTTTGAAATCGCGTATGCGTAGCATCCCTTCCAGGAAGGTTGGAGGTCTCAGACCCAGTTCGTCAATTGTCTTGGCAGACCTAGCTTCAAGGGCATTGTTACGCTCAAAAATGCCCACTACCTGATTAGTAGCTCGCTTTATGCGCATCCGCGGCAGCACGAAAAACCCCAGAATAGCCAGGATTATGATTAAGAGTATGAAAAGCGCGGTTGTGCTCATAGGTTATCAGCATACACCAAACCACCCCTTGCAGCAACCTTGGCTCATTACCACAAGACTGAAAAACTTAAGTTTCTTTCCAGATTGCCATAAATTCTCAGACATTAGATAATTATTGCGGGGGGCCATGACAAAACTTATCCTGGCAAGACACGGTGAAACCGTGTGGAATGTAGAGAAGATATATCGGGGTAGAACGGATGTAAATCTGGACGAAGTGGGCATTAAGCAGGCAGAGCTATTGGGCAAATATTTAAGCAATTGGGAATTAGAGGCTATTTATTCCAGCCCTTTAAGGAGGGCGCTAGACACAGCAAATATTATTGCCCGTTATCAGAAAATTGGCGTACATATTGTCGAGGGTCTTATAGATTTCGATTATGGGGAATGGCAATCTTTGCCAGAGCAAGAAGTGAAGAGGCTATATCCGGCCCTCCTCAATGAGTGGCACCATAATCCTCACAAGGTAATAATGCCCGGAGGAGAGAGCCTCGAAGATGTAAGCAAGAGAGCTATCGAGGTGGTTAATTATGTCCTTCCCAAATATCAGGGGGCCGTAGTATTGGTATCTCATCGGGTTGTGAACAAAGTCCTGATATGCTCCTTACTGGGACTGGACAACTCACACTTCTGGAATATCAATCAGGATGTCGGCGGAATCACGATTTTCAATTATGTAGATGGACGTTTCGTCTTGACCAGACATAACGATACTTCACATCTGAAAGAGTTACAAAAATCCGTACTTGATGATTTTTAAGCGCGCCTAGAGGGATTTGAACCCACATCCCCCGTTCCTCCGACCGCTGTTTACATCTAATAAGTCAGGTAGAATTCATCCGAAAAAAGAAGATGTACCCTCTCTTGCTCCACTCTTCAGGAAATCGTGCATACTCTCGGGCATGGCTCTCCTTAGTCATGCTTCCTTGAACCGAGTGAAGTGATACCGACATGCTCGGTATGCTGCTGCCGTTACTCACTAAGATGGATGCCTTGCTGACTTATGCCATTTTCAGTTCTGAAGTGCAGTTCGGACAGCGACTGGCATTAATAGGAATAGAGGTAAAGCAGTAGGGGCATTCTTTCGTTGCCGGTGCCGCTTCCTCTGCCTTTTTGCGAGCTTGCATCCTGGCAACCGGACGCACGATGAAAAAGAAGACGACTGCTGCTATTATCAGCAAGTTAACAACAGCATTTATGAAGGTCCCATAGTTGATTGAAACCGCCCCGGCAGCTTGGGCATCAGCCAGAGAAGCATATGGCCCGGGAACTAAACCTTCTTTAAGGACAACGAAGAGGTTGGCGAAATCAACGTTGCCCAAGGCGAGACCTATGGGTGGCATAATGATGTCTTTAACAAATGAGTTTACGACTAGACCAAAGGCGATACCGATGATGATGCCCACAGCCATGTCAATCACGTTGCCTCTTGTTATGAATGCTTTGAAGTCTTGTAACATTCTTGTTTCCTCCTCTCTGCTTCCTTTGTCATTCATCTTACAACGTCCTTACTACATTATCAATACTTTTCTCCTAGGTAGTTGCCCCTGAGAAAACTTCGTTTTCCAGAGGCGCCTTATCCCTTCCTCTGGCATCTCCTGGGTTTCTGTGAAATCCATCCAGACAAATCGAAGATTTTGTAAGGTTTAAAAGAATGAAGTGAATTTCTTATGGGAGTACGGGATAGCCCTGCGCTATGATAGCGCGCCTAGAGGGATTTGAACCCACGACCCCCGGTTCCGAAGTTTGGCGTATGACGTCCCAAAGGGTGGTTTTACGTATAAAACAGAACTTTTGTGTTAGTCGGCAGAATTCTGTTTTCTTCGTAAAATACCAACTGGTAACAACATGTTTCGTTTCGTCTATTAGCAAATTATTAGCAAAAGTCTAGCTATGACTTCAACGTGGGCTGCTGAATGAAAAAGGAATTCATGACACTAGAATTTGAGGCTAGTCCATAGCCCAATCCAAAGGGCATACCCCTTCTTGATATTCAGATACCTGTCTCTGACCTATTGGGATTTTGGGAATAGGTTGAGGCTTTATCGGAGGATTGAACATTCCGCTAGATTATTACGCCAGAGGTAACAAAACAGGCTAACGTTCAATGGTCTGGAAATGTAATCATATGACTTTTCGGTGAAGTCTAATCCAATAAATAGTTTCATTCGAAGGCAATTTGGATATAATCCTTGCCCAACCATTTTTAACAAATTATTTAGTATTATTGGACCATTTTTGCAGTATTTCTCGCTTACCTCTTAACATTGTAGCTAGCATATTTACTAATTTTAGCCAATGCAACTACAGCTCTTTTTGCATCACCAAACGTAGCAATGTTATTTTGAGCTAAAAAGGCATATTCTTCAGCAGCAAATTCTGGCAACTCGAACAATGTTACAGCCAGCGGCTTTTTAATTATTTTTGCTGCCTCTACAATACTCTGTATACATGGCCAGCCGGGGTCGCTGATTGCCAAAAGCATATCGACATTTTCATCTTCATTCAATATTTTTAGTGTTTCTCCATAAAGATTTGGAGCAACTAATGTAGCTACACCAATATCGGTGGGGTTACCAACACTTGTACCTACTGGCGGCAGCAATTGCGCCAGTCTTTCCAAAGTTGCACCTGATAACCTAGCCATTTCAAGCCCCAGCTCGATACAATTATCTGTAGTACCAACATTAGTTCCTCCCATTCCGGCTACAACAGCAATCCTTTTGCCTTTGGGTAGTGGCAAATGATAAAGGCAAAAAAGACAATCTACGATTTCCTCAAAACTGCGAACGCTGATTATCCCAGCTTGTTCAAACATGGCCTCCCAGACATGTTTCGCCCCAGCAAGAGAACCAGTATGCGAAATAGCAGCCTTGGCTCCGAGTTCAGTAGCACCACCTTTCCAGACGATGATAGGTTTTTCCTTTGTGATTTCACGAGCCAGCTGGAAGAATCGTCTCCCATTTTTAATACCTTCTAGATATGAAATAATAATCTTCGTCTCCTCATCCTGTCCAAAATATTCCAGGAAGTCTACAGCGTTTAAATCGCATTCGTTGCCACAGCTTATTACTTTGCTGAATCTAATACCTTTCTTTGTCAAAATATAGGTCAGGTAATCAACAAAAGAGCCGCTATGTGAAAAAGAGCCTACAGGTCCACCGTCGGTCGTTATATCATGCATTAACCCTTGAGGAAATGTTAGCAGTTTAGAAGTTGGGCAGTAGATACCTATTGAGTTAGGTCCGATAACCCTGATACTTTTTGAGCGAGCAACTCTGCAGATCTCTTGCTCGATTTTCTTTCCCTCAGCTCCTTTTTCACCAAAACCGGCAGTGAAAACGATAATCCCCTTCATTCCTTTTTCGGCACAATCTTGAACCACTTGCAACGTACTATCTGGCGGTGTCATAAGAATAGCAATATCAACATCATGGGGAATATCCTTTATACTCTGATAAGCTTTTAACCCTAGCAGTTCTGTTTCACGTGGGTGAACCGGGTAAATTTCTCTAAAACCTATTCGAATAAGTCCTTCCAAAAACATCCGGCCGAAGCTACCCTCCCTGCTTGAAGCACCAATAATACTTACAGATCTTGGATGAAATATTTGCTCCAGATCTGATACGGTAGAACTCATCAATCATTTCCTCCTTGGAAATATATATCTTTGTGTTATTTGAGAATAAATCGCTTTAGAATTCTTCCTGAGCTTTTTCAAAGCTTTTGGCAACAGTAATTTAGTTTCTGTTTATTTCAGGCTTAATCTTAAGCGGGTAATTAATGGCCTCGTGTTACTCCTTTGACCTGGCACATAAGAATTAGTCCAGTATCAATTCTTGCCTTTAGTGTAAATCGTTACCAGCTATTACTACACTTACCGTTGCCGCCCCTGGTGCACCACCCTGATTATGTGTCAAACCCAATCTTGGATTCTTCACCTGACGTTTATCAGCCTTACCCTGAAGTTGTTTATAAACCTCATACATCATCCTTAGTCCACTGGCACCGACTGGATGTCCAAAACATTTCAAACCGCCATCTGTATTGATAGGTAGTTTGCCATTCAAGGTGAATGTTCCAGCCTGAATATCATCTCTGGCCTGTCCAGGGTTACTAAACTGCATATCTTCGTAAATAGTCAGCTCTGTAATAGTGAAACAATCGTGAACCTCGGCACAACTTATCTCTTCCCTGGGATTCCGTATCCCTGCCTCTTTGTAAGCAACTATAGCAGCCCGCCTCGTCTCCTCTACATGGGCAAAGTCATAATTTTGGCTTAAGAAACCTTCGCGCGGTCCTTGGCAAATAGTCATAGCCTTTATGTAAATAGGATCAGGCCTGAATTTTTTAGCCATATCAGCACGGGTTACAATGGCTGCTGCCGCCCCATCGCTGACACCGCAGCAATCGAACAAACCCAAAGGGTAAGCTACAATAGGGGCATTCATTACCATTTCCAGCGTAATTTCCCGCTGAAAATGAGCCTTAGGGCTAAGTGAACCATTGTGGTGATTCTTGACCGCTATCTGTGCCAGCAGTTTTTTACCTTCTTCCACACTTAATCCATGTTTGGCAAAGTATCCAGTTGCCATCATAGCGAATTCAGATGGTGGTGTATCACTGGGCACTCGATAGCTCCATGTAGCAATTGGCCTTACCTGCGGTAATCCCATAAAACCGGTATCCTTTAATTTTTCTGCACCCACTGCCAGTGCTATATCAACGACACCTGAAGCTACTGCATAGCAAGCACCTCTCAAAGCTTCAGAACCTGTGGCACAGGCATTTTCAACATGGGTAAATGGTATATATCCCAATTTCAATGGGCTTGCTGCAATTTGTGCTGTCTCTCCTGCCCAAACACTACCCCACCATGCAGCTTGAATATCATCAGGTCCTACGCCCGCATCATCGTATGCTTCATAGACAGCATCTACGATCATATCGTCTAGGGTTTGCTCCCAATTCTCACCGAATTTGATGCATCCCATACCGATAATAGCTACTTTATCTTTGATACCTTTCATTTTTTACCATCCTTTCGCCAATAATACATCTTTATCTTGCAGGGCGACATTTCCACCAATAGTTATAGATACCACCGACATAGTAAAGCTTCCTGAACGTTAGGTCTACGGGCATTCCAACCTTGCATTCAGCAGGGTCTCTGTCAGTCATGTCTATAAGCATTCTGCCTCCTTCTTCAAAATCGAGTACTGCTACTGTAACCGGAGGATCAATAGTGGCCATAAGATGGTCGTGACAAAATGAGAAAACCCTGGCCTTTTTGTCCAAGAATGAATAGTACTCAAAGTTGTCCTTGGCACGACAGTTTACGCATACCCTTTGAGGAGGATATTGTGGAGTTCCGCAGTTCTTGCACTTGGTACCCCTTAGCCGTAACTCTTTTTCATTTTCCTTCCATAGTGCCTGCGGCCCAGGTTGACGATATTCTATGGGGGGACGTGCCGGTGGTTGTACTGTTATTAACTCACGCCAGCGCAAGTATCTATTGTAGTTACTGAGCATTTTTTTTGATGCTATACATCCAGTAATTCCCATCCTGTCTTTAACTTTAGCTTTTTCTATATCATCAGTAATCTTGAGGCTGAACACGTCACAGCCGTTTCCATAAGCAACAAGGATAATTCTGTTACCGGTTATAGCTTCTTCCAGAGTTTCTACTAGGCTTATCATTGGCATAGCCGAGCCAGTGTCTCCAACATTAGAAAATAGCATATCCTTTGATTGAGTTTTTGGGTCGAATCCCAATTTTTTGACCAGTGTACCTATTTGTCGCTGATTAGGAACATACAAAACACAGGTAGAGAAATCTTTCGACGTTAGATTGAATTTTTTCAGTGCGCCAGAAACTGCCGTTGGAATTACCTTGTTATAGCCCTCATCTACAATGAACCTGTCCTCAGCAGAACGTACAAAGAGGTCTCTATCCGATCTCCAGAAATCCTGAAGCTCTTCATAAATAGAATAGCTGCCTTCAACTTCGGCAATAACTGCTTTATTACCTACCAAAACTGCAGCGGCACCATCGCCAAACCTAATCTCGTTAGCCCCAGCAGGATAACCTAATCTCATTTCAGAAGCGATTACTAGAATATTATTGGCTGAGCCACTTCTAACGGCATCTACAGCGGCTCTTAGAGCATTAGTCCCGCATCTCAAAGAACCGCTGAAATCCATTGTGACTGACTCTCTATTTATTCCAAGAACCATAGCTATGGTCGCAGCAGTTTGCTTGTCCCTGTACGGTGAAGTGGTAGAGGCAAAGAATAGTCCGTCAATGCTATCAAGATTGATTCCTTTGAGACAGTCCCTAGCTGCTTCTACAGCCATAGTTAGGCTATCTTCATCATAATTGGCTACAGCTTTTTCGCCTGGTGCTGTTGGCATATCCCAGGCGCGGCCTATCTCGGCTCGATTTAGACGATAGAGTGGAATGTAAGCACCGTATGAAGTTATTCCTACCATAATACTTCTCCTTTAGAGAAATGAAAGCTAAATTTTGATTAAATGTCTGAAGCTATAATTTGGTCACGTAGTATTTATTTTGTCACTTTAAAAATTTTATTATTAGACCCTTTGACGACAATTAAATTTATCACAGAATTATCCGTCAAAATCGTTATCATATCTCACTGTAATCTTCTTTCACATTCTAGCACAGTATACAAGTATGAACTACCTTTTGAAGGATCCGACCAAGAGCCTTTTCTATCCTGCCAAGTTGTGCTTCACTGGTAATTTCAATTTACTATTATACCCACTTATCAAACAGGAGGATACAAGAACAGGTATGATTTGGGTAGCAGAAAATCGATTATACTGTTATTGGGACTGATGGGTCCCGGGGGAAGGTCTCACCATGGGCAGGGAGAGCAAAGATTCCACCGTCGGGGTCAAGCGGCTGGACGGCGAGTGAGAAACCATCTTTTACTGCCAGATAACAGCTAGCGCGGGAAAAGAGGAATGGATGAAGGGTGGCTTCCAAAAGTATACTGAGGTAAGGGCTGCGAGTCATTTCCAAGTCACTGACCGGGAAACGAAGGCGCGAGAGCTATGGAAGGGTGTGGTAAGTAAGATTGACAATGAGGGAGTGGGAGTATACCATAGCGACAGTATTTGGCATTGGAAACCATAGTCATAAGCATGTTGAGAGAAGCTGGATATCTTCGAGTGTAAATATGGCTTGCCAGGCTAAATCAAGGTAGGAGGTAGCTCAAAATGAACGAGGCTACAAATTCGACTCCAGCCGCATGGAAAAGTGGGAGTTTATCTTACGGTTCTGGTCTGACGCTTGATATTGCTAAGAAAATGCTAGAAGCGGGTGAGAAAGAAGCAGAGAAACAGGGTGTGCCTATGTCAATGGCTATTAGTGATGCCGGTGGTAATCTAATAGCCTTTAGCCGCATGGATAACGCTGCGTTGTTCAGCATACAGATTGCCATGGATAAAGCGTTTACCACAGTGTTTGGGAAGATGCCTACCGGGAGCTTTGCCAACCAATATTGTACGGGAGGACTGGTGCCCCTCTTCTTCCATGAACGGTGGATTACATTTCCAGGAGGGTTTCCGATCATAAAAAATGGAATGATATTAGGAGGGATCGGCGTAAGCGGAGGAATTATCGAGGATGTCTATGTGGCTAAGGCAGCTTTGGAAGCAGGTGGCTTCATTCTCGATGAAGTAGATGCTGCCATAATGGCTATGATAGGGGATGCGCAGAAGAAATAGAAGGCCTGCCTGGGAAAAGACACTCCTGGTTCTCCTCTGTTAACCTGCTCCAAACGATTATCTGCTTTTTCAAGTTCTGGGAACAGAGGCCAGATAAGGATCCAAGAACTCACCATTGTAGCTAACATGGCTGCAGGAATCGTTTTTTTCTCTGGACTAACCAGTGCCACCGCGAATTCGCCGCAGTTCTGAAAGCCGCACTCGCCACAATTCTCACCGGCCAAGAGGGTCTTTCGGTGCCCCAGTCATGTTTCTCTCTTTCTCTCTTGATAGCAGGCTGTCTAAAAACCTTCTCTGCCGGAGGCTAATCACCGACTGTCGATTGTCTCCGGCACCTTTGAACCGTTAGTCCCTTGAAAGCTATCACCCCCCGGCTATTTTGTCCTCAATTTTCTCTTATACCGATGTTGTTCCCACTCAGGTGGATATTTACGATTGAGTACGCTCCAATAACTGTGTGTAGACAAAGCACTACGGCTTTGTTTCACAAAACCATTACAGTCAAGCACTGAATAGGTATAACGTCTGTCTAATACTTCTCTCATTATGTCCTCTACCAGTCCTCCATCATCCATTACTGGATAGAATGCCTGGTAAAGTTCAATGTTGCCAAGAGCCTTTTCTATCCTGCTAAGTTGTGCTTTACTGACAATTTCAACCTGACAAATATCAAGGTGTTTAACACCGATATTCTGGATAATTGGCAGCATCTCAAATAATTTCCCTCGGTGAGGAGGCCAAGATGGTGTTTCAACAGTAACCGTAGGGATATGCTTGACCGCCAGCCTCAAGTTGTTATACACGGTACTGGAAAAATTTGTCGCTCCCAGATGAACTCTAACCTCATCAAAGCCTGAATCCTTCAGTCTTAATATATTATCCAGATTCAACAAAGTTCCATTGGTATAGACTTTAGCCCATCCTTTCGTTCCCATAAATGGGTCAACTACATTCCTAAAGAATCGCATGAATTCTTCAAGGATAGAAATATAAAATAGTGGTTCGCAAACGCCGGTAAATTCATAGTATTGCATCTTGGAATCGGTAGTGATTATTTGCTTTTCTTGTGCCAGATATTTTTGTATTATGTCTTGCCATTCATCCCCCAGACTGAATTCTTCGGGCGGCATATAGTCCTGCCGAACTATGTGAGGTTCAAAACAATAGACGCAATCTCTATTACAGACATCTGGTAGTCCTACATCCCTTCCCAGCAAAAACCCACGATGATATGCGTCTGAATAAAAACATCCATAACATCCAGGTGAGATATCTTCTCCTATATAAGCGCAGCTTCCGTGGCATTTAAATTTCAGTCCTTTGAGTTTTTCTTGCCTTTCAATCTTCTTTTTGTAGGCTTCTTGAATTGGAATGATTTTTGTCATTGTTTCATCCTTCGTTATTTGAGTAAGCGAATTGACTAGAACCTTGGACAAGCTGCCTACAATTCAAGTAATGTGCCGCTATAATACTAAGCCTACGCTACAATTAAACTTTCAAGTCAAAATCAGTACAAAGAAGAGTCGGGGTTCAGTGCCAAAATACTTCATCTACACTTTACTCAAGAATACCAAACCTAAAAAGAGTAGTCATTCCACTATAATGACAGATGCTGCATACTTTCACTGAGATGCAGTTACTCTAGGAAATAGTGACTTTATTCTGTTGTAGCTTAGTTGCAGAATATTTTCTCTTTATACCCCTATTCATCAAGATAGAGGAATTTGGCAGGGTTTGTCTGAATCATTGTCTTGATATCTTCTTTCTTGATACCAAAGTGTATCATTGCACGAACAAACATGCGCCAACAGTCGAGAGCGTCGCCGAAAAATGGTTGGCCTCCGTCGGTGCAGGGAATGACATGGCCCGGCCCTACTTCCGCTGTCCACTCGAGACCCTGGTTTGGGTCAATCATAGGCCAAATGATACTGGGGAGAACTTTATTAGCATCCACCTGGAGGTAGCAGCCAAGACGAATCAAGTCTCTATATTGCTTAATTGTGACTCGATCCTCCATCGCAGCCCAAGGGGCTGCATGCATCCAGAGCAGATGGGCGCCAACTTCAGAGGCATATTGTGCCATAGGCAAAATGCGATCGTATGTCATGGTGGCGTGGCCTGTCATTATTGGTATTTTATATTGAGCACAAAGTCGTATGACCTCTTTCACTTCACTATCCAATTTCCCATTTTCGTCGTAAATGCGTAGATCTGGACCACAGTTTTTGCCTCCATAAGTTTGGCACCAGAATACTATGCCCCCGAGATTGGGATATTTCTCTATTAAGTGTATCTGGTCAGGATGATGACTCCATGCCAGTATATGGGCGCCCAGACACTGACAAGCGTACTCAAGCTGACCATCACGTACCATTTCGTCTATCCGTTGTTGAGCGCACCAAGCTTGCCCTACGGTGGGGAAAAAATGATCCTGGCTAATGAAGGCACGCATCTTTGCTTTGGAAGCCTTAACAGCATATTCGATTATGTCATTTGCCCTAGGCACATAGTCCGGGTAGAGGCGCACCTGAGTATCTATCGAGTTTTCAACGAATTCGTCTTCGATTCCCATGTAGATATCATAGAACATTTCGTAAATGAAATGGCCAACTTGACCAGAACGTCCAGCCTTTCGGATGTTCCAAAGTTGCTCATATGTCCACTTCGCTGGGTAGCCTGCCTTTGCTACCCCTTCCTTGCTAACCGACCTATATGAATCTATAGCCTCTTTTGGCGGAGCGTTAAACCTCTCATGATGATCGTGTTCCTGTTCGAATATTTTTGGATTGTAAGCTTTTCCTGGCATTTGGCTACCTCCCTACATTTTAGTGTTTTTTAGGCTTCTTTAATCAATAACTCACAGTTACTCAGTAAATCTACCAGGTTGTCGTGCCACCATCAACATAAATAATCTGTCCGGTAACAAAATCAGACGCTTTAGAAGCCAGAAATACCGTTGGGCCAATCACATCTTCAGGAAATCCCCAGCGGCCCAGGGGGATGCGGGCTCTCATTGTTTTGGCAAACTCCGGATTAGCTAAAGCTTGTCGCGTTAAATCTGTCTCAATCAGCGTGGGAGCGACCGCGTTAACAAAAATGTTGTACTTTGCCCACTCGCAAGCTAGTGTACGAGTAAGTGTATCCACCGCTCCTTTACTGGGACAATATGCCACCGCACCCGCAGGAGCCCCATATCTTCCACGCACTGAAGATACATTGACAATTTTGCCGCTCTTCTGCTTTATCATGACTCGTCCCACTGCCTGGCAACAGATAAAGGTACCACGAGCATTAAAATCCATGACCTTTTGCCAGTCTTCTACTGGAATATCTTCAGCCGAATTGCGAATGTTGATGCCGGCGGCATTGACCAGAATATCAATACGTGAAAACTCCTTGACCACACGGTCCACCATATCCTGTACCGAGCGCTCATCGGTAACGTCACACGGGATAGCCATTGCTTTCCTACCCAGAGCTTGTATCTCGGCAGCCACAGGCTCAAGTTTACTTAAAGTCCGACTTGTCACTACTACATCAGCCCCATGTTTTGCCAAACCTATGGCTAGTGCCTTCCCTATCCCCCCTGAACCACCCGTAACAACACCCACCTTTTCCGATAAATCAAATAACTCATTCATATTTTTTCTTCCCTACCTTGCGATGTACTTTCAAATTTAGACATGTATTCGAATTTCGTTTTACGATACGAGATGCTGCCAAGTAGCATTTTAGAAATTTACTTTATCTATTCCTTTTAGACCTATCATCTCTCTAGCTTCATCAGGTGTTGCTGGTACAATACCCATTTCTTTTGCTATATTCACAACTTTACGCACCTGCTCGGCACTACCTCTTGCGAGTCTACCATATCCAGCCCATAAGCTATCTTCCATACCGACCCGAACGTGACCGCCAAGTGCTAAGGTAACTGCGGCAATTGGGATTTGGTCTTTCCCAACCGCAGCTACTGACCAGGTAAAATCACCCAGTACTTTTCGAGCATGTTCATATATAAAATTGAGAGTACCAGGTGTTGCAGGCATGCCACTCAGTCCTCCCATTACAAACTGAACATGCAGAGGTTTTGAAACATAGTGTCGCATTACCATGAACTCGACTGCACCGACCTGTCCTAAATCCCAGATCTCTAATTCCGGTTTTGTATCATTTTCTTTACAAATCTGACTGTATTCCCGCATCATTTTGTAAGTGTTTGGGAAAATAAGGTCTTCCTTTTTAATATGTGCCTCCTCCCAATCAAATTTAAAGCTTTTCATCCTTTCCCCAACATGTATCATCGTGCCACTCAGTGAGCCGCAATTCAGGGTAGCCAACTCTGGCTTGAATTCAGGCACTACGGCAATGCGTTCCTTTTCATTACCTGCACCACCTGTTGTAATGTTGATGACTACATTACAACGGCTTTTTATATCAGAGACAATCTCACGAAAAACATTTAAATCAGGTGTCGGTTCACCTGTCTCATGCTTCCTTGCATGGATATGGACAATAGCAGCACCAGCCTCATATGCTTTTACAGCATCATCAGCAATTTGTTTCGGTGTTATCGGTAGATAATCCGACATACTAGGCGTCGGTCCTTGCCCCGTAACCGCTGCGGTAATAATGACTTTGCGTAAAATTTTTTCTCCTTCTATCATGACCTTCTCCTTATTAATAATTATTTAGTTATTTAGGGCTTTAAATAGAACCAGCTGTTTTAGTAGCCGCCTATTTATCTCGTCCAATACCTGCGTTCGTGTCTTTCCGCGGTAATCATACCAACCACTTCCTGTTTTGATGCCTAACTCACCCCTATTAACTTTATCCAGTAGTGTTGCCGATGGCTCTGTTCGGTTGCTCAGTGTTTTAAAGAGGTTTGCCGAAACTCTCGCTGAAGTATCAAGGCCAATCATATCATCTGCCTCCATAGGGCCAATGCAGGATAATCTAAAGCCATACATCGCTTTGGCAGCCATGTCGATATCTTCAGGTGTGGCAATGCCTTCATCCAGTAGATAGCTGATTTCGCGAAAGATGGCACCTTGAATCCTGTTGACGATGAATCCAGGGATTTCTTTCTTTACCAGAATTGGTTTTTTACCAACCTGTAACATCAAATCCCTTGTCGTTTGAACCACCTTGTCGGACGTATATTTTCCCCTGTGAATTTCAACGAGTGGCACAATATGAGCAGGGTTGAAATAGTGTGTACCAACGACGCGGTATGCGGTCTTCATGTCATCTGTCAATGTGGTAATCGTTATGCTACTGGTATTGCTGGCTAATATAACATCCGGATCACAACCATCAAGCTTTCCGAAGAGTTCTTTTTTATCGGCTAACACTTCGGGAATCGTTTCCACAACGAAGTGACATCCTCTGATAGCTTCCGATAGTTCGGCCATTGGTATATAGGTAATCCTCGACTTAATAACCTCAGGTGCTTCTTCCAGGAGTTGGAACTCAGCAAACAGCTTCAGATTTGTATCTATCTGTTGCAGACACTTATCTAGCGTCTCCCTTTTACGGGATAGTACTTTAACGCTTTTGCCAGCCTGAGCAAAGCTCTGGACAATGCCTTCACCCATGTTGCCCGCCCCTATCACCACGATCTGTTTTATCTCACTCGGTTTTCGATAGCTAATTTCATTCATAGTGATTCAGTCCCTCTACACATCTTATTAGTAACGGTCTCAGGAATTTTTCAAGGTTATTTCACCCAGGTAGACATCCTTTCGTGTTCTGGCCGTTATAGTCTGTTCCTTGTACCCGGCTGCTGCTATTATTATAGTATATTCGGTGTTATCCGCTAATCCCTCAAACTCAAAGTCGCCAAAGGCGTTGGTCTTTGCCTCCCGGCGCTCACTATCGCTACTTAGGGCAACTGTCACTCCCTCAGCACATTTATCTATGTCTCCATAGATTATTGTCCCAGCAATAAACTTCCTGGGCAGTCCGATGTACCTCACTTTCTCTTCAAGGTCATACCCACCATGTAACGCCTCCGTTTTGCCCGAAGCTATAAACTGGGAAACCTCACTTCCAGGGTCGTCCAGGTCGCCA
>Ga0209979_1003222_pt1 | contig 14603 bp, 16 predicted proteins | sample AnhtaG_FD_183114 | JGI IMG/M metagenome (GOLD analysis project Ga0209979, IMG submission 183114) | Deep subsurface microbial communities from Anholt, Denmark to uncover new lineages of life (NeLLi) - Anholt_01485 metaG (SPAdes) (version 2) | ecosystem: Environmental > Aquatic > Marine > Oceanic...
GAAGCGGAGGCTGGCAAAGGTGGGAGTAGCCGGGGTGGAAATCTTCGGTCTTCCACTGGATATAAATGAGCTAAAAGCCCTCAATCCCTTTGAGTTTCAGAACTGGGTCATTGGCAGCTTAGGAGGAACAGTATCCGACAAGAAAACGGCTGATATGGGGATAGATGGCTACAGCTTTATGGAGAGAGACCCAATCCAGGTCAAACAGCAGGAGCATGTGGGCAGAGTCGAGGTGGACAAGTTTGAGACCGCCCTGCGGCGGGCGGGCAGGAGCAAGGGGATAATGGTCGCCTTCAGCTTCACCAAGGGCGCCTACGAGGAGGTCGCCCGAGCCAAAGAGCAGAATGGTCTGGAAATAACCCTGATGACCGTCGCCCAAGTCCGCCAGCAATTAATATAATATAAACTTTTTAAAATAACCTATTCATCATGAAAAAAAGCGAATTATTAGAAAAATTAAGGTTATTCAAAAAGAAATTAGAGGAACATAAAGATCTTTATGATCAATCTTTTGATATGCCGGTACCTCTCCGGGAACATTACCCTATTAAAAATATTAAAGAATTGGAAATGCAAAGAAAGGAACTCAATAGGCTATTTTATAAATTGGAACAGTTTATTAAAAATTATAGCACGCGTTGGATAATGCATCATCCAGCAACTGGTATGCAATGGGATATATACCGAGAAGCCATTGGAAATAATGTATCTTTCATAAAAGATCCTTCTCTCGATGCTGCAATAATGGATTTGGAAGGAATTATTTCCATAATTGAATCAGAATCAGAAGAAGAAATTGATATCATTGAAAATAAAAAATTTGAAACAAGTGAGAGAAAAATTAAGGAACTTGAAAGAAGATTATTAGCAATTTCGGCACGAAGGAGATTAAGTATTGTAATTATATTATTTTTAATAATTGAAGCAGCTATTATTATATTAACAATCCGCTATGGTGAAGGATTAAACATATATCAAAAATTAGTAGGAGCGTTATCTCTTCCTGTTACGGTATTTTTTATATTACGTTATTTTGGTTATATAATTATCGGGAAGGAAAGAATCAAAGCTCTCGGCTGGCTATTTACAAAATTTTTTAAGCTTTGACTAACATTATTAGTAAAAGGCGGGATGGAACAAAGATTATCTAGTCATAAGCCAGAAATTCTGGCATCTGGCGTTAGGTGCGGGTGGGCAGGAGCAAGGGCATAATGGTCGCCTTCAGCTTCACCAAGGGAGCCTACGAGGAGGTCGCCCGAGCTAAGGACCATAATGGGCTGGAAATCACCCTCATGACCGTCGCCCAAGTCCGCCAGCAATTGATGTGATAAAAATGAATAACAAAATAGATGATCTTAAAGATGAGCGGTGGTGGGATTTTTCAATAAAAGCAGCTATTAGAGGAGCTAATGATCTACGCCAAAATCTGCATACAGATGAAATTGGATTTCGAACAGTGGCTGGCTATTCTCATGCTGACGCTAGAAGTTATTATCTTTATGCTGTTCTCAATGAAGTTCAGAAAGCTGGTATAGCTTTAATGAGATGGAAGGAGTTATTTAAAGAAAAAGAGAATACATCAGATGATGACCAAATATCAAGAGTTATTCTTGAGTCTATTCTTGAAGAACAAAGTTTATGGCTCCGAAAACTCTCAGAGGTGTTAATTTCTCTTATTTGTTTTGACACAACAAATGAGAATGATTACTACAGGCATTTTTTATTGCTCACTTCTTTAGACAATGATCTATCTGCTACCGCTGATCTCAAAGACTTCTACAATTGCCCAAACAGGAATCTCGAATACAGTATAGCTATGCTGAAAGACCAAATTTCTGAAATTGAAAATAAAATCGATTTAAGCCGTTGTTGGTATCTAAGAGGGGGAAAGAAGCTTTCTGATCGTAGAAAGTTAAATACTGGGCAAATTCTTTCTAGTATGCGACATCGTATGAAGTTCGCACTTCATCGATGCACTAATGGGGAAAAGTTAACCCTTGGTTTAAGCTATGAATACTATTCTTCAACAAGTGAAGATATACATTTCAAACCTTATTCATCTAAGCTTTATAATAAAAAGTTATTAACGGAATTAAATTTTACACATATGGGACTGTTAATCCTTTATATTTTGCTTAGATGCCAAAGACTCCTTAAGGCCGTTCCTAAAGGAATAAATGAACAACTTAGTAGAGTATTTAAAAAGAATGCAAAACCAAAATTATTAAAAAAGCTTATGGATACCAAAATCGAGGTCGGTGACTTTATTCTTGCCTATGGAGACTTAGCTGAAGTGTTAGAAGTTAAAGTCAGCTCATACGGATATAGATGCTATAAAGTGCGCTATTTAACTGAACGACCAATACCAGAAATTGAAGAAGATTTTTTCCCTGCACAAAAGGTGAGAATGCTTTTTAGGGCGCAAGATATAAGGGACGGATTTAAAAGAATAGTGGGTGACCGGGCAAAATATATATCTGCTGATGAAGTTCAGGAGTTTTCTAGAAAAGCAGTTATTGAAGTATGGAAAGACTTGAACTTGCAGGAGCATTTTAGAACCAAGCGAAAAACTATTGACAAAAGATAAACAGCTTTGATATAATAATTGCAATTGGAAGGGTCCAGCAGTTAAGTCTGTCTTTCCTTCCTTTGAGAAATCTCGTCTCGCCTCCTTGAGATTTTGCACAAGACAGATGCTGGACCCCTTTTTTATAGGGGTTAACAGCTATTCTTATATTTTGAGGAGAGGTGATATTTTTTATCTTTGAGAGCTTTACCTCAAACAAGTTTCGGATTAGAATTTTTTAATGTAGCCGATGGAAAAATGGGAGGAACTATAAGTTAGCAATGGCAAGGTGTTATCGTTGCGGGCATCAGTTTGAGGAGGGATTTCACCCCTCAAGGGAGGATTACTGCCCCAGTTGCTCAGCGGATGTCCATTGCTGTCTCAACTGCCAGCTCTACCGCGAGCATGCCCATAACAAGTGCCTGGAGCCAGCCGCCGAATGGGTGGCTGACCGGGAAAAGAGCAACTTCTGCCCCTACTTCACTCTAAGCAGTCGAGAAGGGGATAGGGAAAAGAGAAACCGGACGGGGGAAGAAGCCCGCACCCGCTGGGAATCCCTGTGGAAGAAGGACAAGCCCTCCTGAACAATCAGGTAGCGCCCCGGGGTTGCCCTTCTCTGTCTACGGTTGGGGTTGTAGCTTGCTCTTTTTAAAATATTCGGTTGTTGCCCCCACATCCCGGCGAATCTGCTCCCGGAGGCTGTCGGGGTGGGGAAACCTCTTCTCATCGCGGAGCTTTTTGTGGAAGTAGAGCCTGATGGATTCCCCGTAAATCTCCTGAGAAAAGCCGAGGATGTGTGTCTCCAAAATGGGGGTGTTTTCCCCGAAGGTCGGTCTCACTCCCAGGCTGGTGATACTGGGGAGGGGATCCCCCCGAAGGAAGCAGCGGGTGATATAGACTCCGAAGCCCGGAAGAAGCTCGTTCTCCGGCTGGATGTTTGCAGTAGGGTAGCCGAGGCTCACCCCCCGGCGTTCTCCGCGAGTTACCCTGCCATCAACGAAGTATTCCCTCCCCAGCAGGAGGGAAGCCCCCTCTACTCGCCCCTCCCTTATCAGCCCCCTTATCCTAGTGCTATCTACCGGGCGATTGCCAATATATACCTTCTCCACCTTTACTACCTCAAATCCGTGCACCTCTCCCAGCCTCTTGAGCAGTTGGACATCCCCTTTGCCCTGATGGCCGAAGCGAAATTTTGAGCTGAGGCACACCCCCCTTATTCTCAGCTTATCCACCAAAAAGGAGCTGACAAACTCCTCCGGGGTGGTGTGGGAGAACTCGTCAGTAAAGTCGACCATAAGGAGAAAGTCCACCCCCATTTTCTCTATAAGCTCGATCTTCTGGGAAGGGGTGTTAAGAAGCGTGGGGGGATGCTTGGAGTTGAGGAGCGTTCTGGTATGGGGGGCAAAGGTCATTACCAGGCTGTTGGTCTCCCTGGCTTTTGCCAGGCTGATTGTCTGGCTGACGACCTTCTGGTGCCCCAGATGGACCCCATCGAAGTTGCCAATGGTTATTACCGGGGAGATGTCTTTCAACCTTGGGTCTTCAAGTTCTTTCAGCACCAGCATAAGATGATAACCCCCATAGTTCGATGGTTAATCGCTCACCAGTTCCAGACCGTCGTAAGCCAGATGAACGCCGGGCGGCAACTCCCTGCTCACCTTATTGTAGCCAAAGTCATGAGAGAGGTGTGTCAGATATGCCCTCCGGGGACGAACCCTGGCTACCACCTCTAAAGCCTGGGAGAGAGAGAAATGGGTCGGATGGGGTTTGTAGCGGAGGGTCCCCAGAATGAAGAGGTCCAACCCTTGAAGGAGACGGAGGGAGTCCTCCTCAAGATGGCTGCAGTCGGCTATATATGCCAGGGAGCCGACCCGGTAGCCCAGAATCTTTAGCTCCCCGTGATGTACTTCTACGGGGATTACTTCCTGACCAAAGAGCTCGAACCTCCCCTCAACAATGTGGGTGGTTATCCTGGGAATACCTTTGCTGTCTGGGGGAGCGGCGAAGATATATTTGAACATCTCCCGCAGGCTGTTGATGGTGGTGCGGTTGCCATAGCAGGGTATAACACCCCCCTGGAGGTAGTTGTATATTCGCATCTCATCCAGACCGAAGATGTGGTCGGCGTGAGCGTGGGTAAGGATGATGGCATGGATGTGATTGATGCCATATCGGAGAGCTTGCTGGCGGAAGTCGGTGGAGGCGTCGATGAGGATGTTCCTACCGTTCAGCTCCAGGAGGACCGAGGCGCGGAGCCTTTGGTCCCTCGGGTCGTGCGAGCGGCAGACTTCGCATTGGCAGCCAATAACCGGCACCCCCACCGATGTCCCGGTCCCTAAAAAAGTCAACTTCATCTCTTCCAACAGCTCCCCTTTCAGCGGAGATGCCCCTAAGGGGACTAAAAAATATGGTCCCCTCTTCAAGCCTGGGCAGGGGGTTCCTTCTTCTTTTTAACAAAGATAGCGGTTCCGATGACACCACCCAGGGTGCCGAAGATGGCGAAGATGATAATGGTGAAAAAGAGCCCCACAATCATCATCCCAGCCCCTACGGTCGCCGTTCTGGCCATTCCCAGATACTCCTCAAACTGGGGGAAGCGGTCTGCCAGTTGCTCGAGGGCAACCATTCCAGCACCGAAACCGGCAATATTTAAAAGCAGTTTGATGACCCCCGAGAGCACCCCACCAATCAGACCTGCCAGCATACCTACCATCGCCCCATCCCCGTAGGTTACAGGACCGGGAGCGGAGGTATTTAGGATGTAGACTGCAACCACCCCTCCCACCAGCACCCACAGGCAGCAAATGATATTAAGCCAGTTGACTATAGGGATGACCGACAGGAAACCCGCCACGCATCCACCTATAAGAGCCGCCTTGAGGTAAAACTCTTTGTTCATTAGCTTAACCCCCTTGTTTGGATTAAGGTTGCCAGAGATTTAAAATTTGACCACCGACCAAGCATCTGATAAAGGGCGGGCAGAACATAGAAGGGCAGAGCGAAGCCAAAGAACATACCCGTGAGTGCCTTGAGCCACAGCAGGGGTGGATACGCCTCCACCGCCAGAAGAGCCACATCTCCTACCATAGGGAGGGAAGCCAGCATAATATATCGCCGATGAACCACCCGGCTAAAGTCAAAGGAACGGATAAGAGGGTAAAACAAAACCCCCAGCATCATCCCCAGATAAATCCCGAAGCAACGGGAACAAACCGCCATCTGATTTCCGTAAATTATAAAGGAGCTCTCCTTCAACTGATGACATGCCGGGGAGAAGAACCAATATATGAAAAAAGCGACCCCCTTAGCATCAGAAGAAGGAAGGGAGAGGAGAAAGGGTGCCCACTCTATTAGTCCCAACCAGAGAACCACCAGGCAGAGAGAGAGGAGATATAACCTTCGGCTGGACAGTTGCATGGCAACCCCTTCTTTCACCATCGACTATCTTCAATCGATATTAAAAACAAACAAATTATATCTAAAAAAGGCTGCCCAAGCAAGGACAAACTTGACAGCCGACAAGGGCTATGATAGATTTAAGACTGGCAAGGGGATTAGCGAAGGAGGAATTCTGATGGATTTTAAGATGGAGAAGGTGGGAGACATCACCGTTGTTCGGCTGGAAGAAGGGAAGTTGCTCTACGACAACCTGGAACCCCTCCACCAGGGGCTATACGACCTGATAGATAAAGGGAGCATCCACATTGTGCTGAACCTCTCTAAGATAAGCTACATCGACAGCTTCTCGGTGGGGTTTCTTATGGACATCTACCGTCGCTTAGCCAACCAGAAAGGGAGGGTTGCGCTGGCGGGGGTGCAGCCGAGGGTGAAAACTATCTTAGCTCTAACCAGGGTAGATGAGGTTATCTCCCTATATAAGACCGAGCAAGAGGCAACCCAAAGCTTTGCGGGGAAGGATTGAGCTCTCTGAGGAATTTTAACAGGGTTATTTTATGAAAAAAATAAAGATGCTCGCTGGTCGGGAGATAGAGTTAGACGGGGACTTAATGGCGATTATCGAGTCCCTCTATCAGGAAGTCGTCCTCAAAAAGGAGCTAAAGCACACTTACAAGGATATAAAGCAGGAGATTGAGAACATAGTTGCCCAGATGCCCGAGGTGGAAAGGAAGACCTATCTGGTGGAAAGCCTATTTCTCAACTCGGTCATCTACGAGAACCAGATGCTCGATGCCCTCATTAAGAAGCTGAACAAGCGGGTCGAGCAGGATTAACCAATCCCCCTCTACCAACACCTTCTGGGAGAAACATCCCTCATCTCCACCCTTCTGGGCGCCATCGCTCAGCTCTTAACCCGCTCGCCATTAATCTAAACGGTCAACTTTGACCTGCAAGCACCGTTTTGCCCAAGGAAATAAAACCTTTACTTTTCCTCTCACTTCTGCTATAAGAGTGACATAAAATAGGGTTGGTGGATTTAAGGAAAAAAGGAGCATCCTGACATGAGTGTATCCAAGGATACCATCTGCACCAGCCTTCTGGACAGGGAGCTAACGGAGCTGGAGAGGAAAAAGAAGGGCTCACCCCACGATTCCCACCTCCTGTCCCAGATAGCTCAGGCTTACAACCTTAGGGACATGGATCGGGAGGCTATCGACCTCGCCCGCCAGGCTCTCAGGTGCGACCCTCGTAACGACCAGGCATGGTTTGAGCTGATTATTGCCACTGCCGCTGCCGAGGAGGACAAGCTGACCTCCATTGCTCAGAACTGCTCCCGGCTGATAAAGGAAGCCCCCTCCCTTCACTGGGCGCACCGAAATCTTGCTTTGGTCAGCTACTACCTGGAGAAGAGGGCGGAGGCTGAAGATGCTGCCTTAAGGGCTATGGAGCTCAACCCTAGGGATTACGCCACCCATCTGGTGCTCGGATACCTATACTTCGCCCGGGCGGAGTATGATAAGGGGATTAGTTACCTTAAGGAATCGGTCAAACTCAATTCCGTCAACCCCAGAGCCCACTGGATGGTGGGGCACTGTTACTGGGAAACGGGAAAGATATACCAAGCGAAGAGATACTACCAGATGTCCCTCCAATGTGAACCCCACTTCGTCGCCGCCTGGAACGCTTTGGGTCGCTTATATCTGAACCAGAAAGGCGGCTTCACCCGTGCCCTGCGCTGTTTCTCCCGTAGTCTCTCCATCAACCCCCAGGTTCCGGAAAGCTACTCTACCCTGGCTGACTATTATTTTGGACACAAGAGGTATTATGAAGCCGTAACTGAGTATCTTAAGTTATTGTCCTTGGAGCCGGAGCCAAGGGTGAAAGGGGAAGCCCACACTCAGATCGGGCTGACCTTCTTTACAATTGGGGATTATAAAAGCGCCCTCAAGCACTACCAGTTAGCCATCACCATCTATCCCACTTATCCTCTGCCCTACTATTTCTCCGGGCTTATCCACTTCAACCAGAAGAAGTTTGATGAAGCCATCACCCTCTTCAACCGGGCAATAGAAACAGACCCTACCTTCGCCTGGGCTTATACCAAGCTGGGGTTCACCTATCTGGAGAAAGATGAGGAGCAGAGAGCCGCCCAATACTTCCAGCGCGCCCTAAAGCTCGACTCCCGGGAGTATTGGGCTCATATAGGGCTTTCCGAGTTTTACCGCAGGAAGAAAAAGTACGCCCAGCAACTGGAGGAGTGCCTCAAAGTAGTAGCCATTGAGTCGGAGGATAGCGATGCCCATAACTACCTGGGGGTAGCTTACGAGTGCAATCAGCAATATAATCAGGCGATAAAAGAGTATACCACCGCGCTGCAATTAGACTCCTCCAACCTCTCGGCTGCGAGCAATCTCGGCTCCCTCTGCGAAAAGATGGTGCAACAAGGGGAGGATAGTCTACTGGATATAGCTATCAATGCCTGGAAGCAATACCTTCTCATCTGCCAGCACACCAGAAAGCCCCTGGAAGACCCCCTGGCTCATCTGCGGCGGCTCGGCGTGAAGGAAAAAACCATCTCCCTCTGGCTGAAAAAAGAGGGTATGGAGGAGTAATAAAAGGCCGGGACAACCTCTATTGTTTAACCGCTTCCTGCTGCCACTTCTTGCTCCGCACGAAGAAGATATCGTAGCCCACCAGAGCTACTACCACCCCGCCCAGGATATCGACAAAATAGTGCTGTTTGGTATACAGAGCTGCCAGGCTAATCAATATAGCACCTATCAGTATGAAGATGCCCGCTTTCCACCGAACCCTGAGGCAGACCAGGGCAGACAAAAAAATACCCGAAACATGGATACTGGGAAAGCAATTGAAAGGCTTATCAACCGAGTATAGAACAGCCACCATGCGGGTGGAGAAATCCTGCGGAGCAATCATCGGTCTTATCATCTTGACCGGATATATCAAGAAGACCAGAAAAGAGACGGAGAAAACAAAGACATAAGCCATCACCAGCTGCCTAAAGGTGGGGAAGTCTTTGACAATCAGCAAGGGGGAAAAGATTACCAGCCAGATAGCCATATAGATATAAATCCATTGGGGGACAAATGGTATCCACCTGTCCACTATGCTGTGCATTATGGAGAACTCCCTCCCCTGAGAGAGGGAATTAATGGCAAAATACCCCCCCACCCAGTAGAGCACCAGGAGGGCTACATAGATGGCTTTCCTTTTCTGCTCTTCTATCCTCTCTAACATCCCTATTGCTCTCTAAAGAGGCAAGCCCCCTTGGAAGGAAATTATTTTAAGCCAATCTCTGCTTCTTGTCAACGAAATCTGCCTTATAGCCAACATGGGAACCCATCCATCCCCCTCTTTTTCCCTCGGGCATGTATTTCCCCTTGCCATCCAATAGATATTATGATAATAAGAATAGAAAAATCAACTACCTTTTTTACCGAAAGGAGTTCACTTATGACCACTGATAGAATGGAGAGATACGCCAAGGAGGTTTTGATAAACCTCAAGGCGGTGATTTATAACAGCCACTTCGTCTACACCTCGGGGAAGCATGGGAGCGCCTACTTGGACAAGACCGCCATCTGCCTCGACCCCGTGGCGATGAAATTCCTATGCCACTTCTTGGCGCAGAAAATTCCCGGCATCGTAAAAGAAAGGATTCAGGTGGTGGTCGGTCCCGCTCTGGCGGGCATTGCGGTAGCTAATACTGTGGTGCTCACCCTGAACGACTGCCGGCTGGATGCCGAGCCCAAGATACACTTCGCCTGGGTGGAGGAAGACAAAAGAGGGGAGAAGTCCCTCCGACCCACCTTTCAGAAAATAGTCAAGGGGCAAAACATCCTCCTGGTAGACGATGTTATAAACACCGGGCACAGCCTTATGGCGACCATCAAACTGTTAGAAAAGCACGGCGCCCGGGTGCTGGCAGTGGCGACCCTTTACAACCGTGCAGAATATGACCCCCACCTGTTCGACCCCATCCCTGTTTACAGCCTGATTACGGTGAAGCTTCAAGAGATCTATCCCCCTGAGGAGTGCCCTCTCTGCCGTCAGGGGGTGCCCATTAATACGGAGTTCGGGCGGGGTAAGGAGTTCCTCGAACAGAGGGAAAAGCCAAGCTGAGGGAATTTTAACCAGCCAGGGTGCCACCCTTCTGGACTCATCGGAAAGGGGAGGGAAAGATTATGCTGCTGGGGATTATAGCCGACAGCCACGATAACCTGACAAGAATCAGAGAAGCCACTACCATCCTCAACCGCCGTGGGGTGGAGCTGGTCCTTCATGCCGGAGATTTTATAGCCCCCTTCACCCTCCCTGAGTTTGCCAAAATCAGATGCCGGAGGTTTGTGGGAGTCTTCGGCAACAACGATGGGGAAAGGTTCGGTCTGCAAAAGGGGATAGCCCCCTTCGGCGAACTCCATCGCTCCCCTTATAGCTTTGAATATAAGGGGAAGAGAATCCTCCTCCTCCACGAGCCCGACCTCCTTGAACCCTGCATCAGGGCACAGCAGTTCGACCTCATCACCTATGGTCACCTCCACGAGCTGGATACCCGCCGGGAAGGAACTACCTTGGTGATAAACCCCGGAGAGCTGGGGGGCTGGCTCTATGGCAAGAGCACCTTTGTCATCTACGACCTCGCCCACCAGACCTACGAAGTGATAGAATTATAATTGACATTAAACTTAATACTTAGTGGGGCTTAAATATATCAAGACTTTCCTACGCCATAATTTAAGGAGTTCATAAAAATGAGCCCTGAAGGAAATAAATATCCGACGGAGACTATTGAGGGGGTTTTTGCCGCCTGCGACTATGTTGACGACCTGCCTATCACCATGGCTGCCGCTCAGGGGTTCACTTACAACATAGGGCGGGGATTGAGTGCCATCGCACCCTTCACCATCGGAGCCCTGGCTAAGACCTACGGGCTGGGCATCGCCTTTTATCTTACCGCCGCTTCCTTTCTGTTCTCCGCCCTGGTGGCTTTCGCCCTGCCAGAGACCAAAGGTAAGGAGCTGGAATAAAGGGGCGAGAAAATACAGCCCCAGCGGTTAAGCAAAGGGTTAGGTATATCGTTTCGGATGCAATAATTTTTGGATTATGGCAAATTATTTTTGGATCTCATAATTCAAACTTAAATAGCAAATCATTTAATAAGAAGTTATAAGAAAAGCCGATGAAATAACCTACAGCTGAAATGGTAAAGCGGGAAGAATCGATTTATATTCATAATAGTTTTAGAACTCTTAGAATGGTATCGAGATATTTTGGAACTGTCTTTAAAGCAAGTTCAAGCTCAGGGCGCTCGATATTAGGAATAAAATCAGGATGTCCTGCCTCGTTCCTTGTCATGCGGTAATAGCTGGACAAGGTGTTAATTTTTGTATCAAGTTCCCGAAATAGATCATCATTCCCGGGATGCTTCCTTCGGAGCTTGCTTAAATTATCGCTGATAAAATTAGCATAATGTTTTACGCTTCTGCACCCGGAGTATGTTCTAGATACGCTTGGCTCATTCAAATCAGCTTCTAAACACTTTGCAAGCAGAAGAATGCACCGTTCAGACATGGCACCAAGGCAAAATGCGGAGGAGATGAGAAAATCTGACTTAAAGGTTTCTATGCATTCCTTCAGATAAATTTCGGCTACTGAGTCAAGAGGCCCGGCGGAGCTTTTTAGATCGTTAATTAATTTTTCTGAGCTCTCGGCGGACGGAAGAAATTGCTCTGTTTCCATCTCCTCTCCTTTAGCTGTTAGCTCCACAAAATCTGGACTGTGAGTTTGGTTATGATCCGGCATTATAAGACCTTTATCCTTAAGAATCTGGACAGCTTGAGCAAACTTCTTTTCAAAGCCGGGATGAATCTTCACTTGTTTTCCACCCGGATATATTAGAAGTTCGAATGCTTTTATAGAACTGAGTTGCCCTGGAGAATATGATGTGATTCTTTTTGTTGTTGAAAGATTACGTTTTAATATTTTAAAAATGAGCATAGCTAACTCATCAACAGATATTCTTTCCTGAGCTTCTGGCTCAAGACTGAAATTTTCCATCTTAACCTCCTTCTATAAAAATTAGATAAACATAAAGTATTTAATCAATCCACTCATGTTTTATTTTCCAGTCTGAATCTGGAATAATATCTTCTTTTGATACTACCAATGTAGACCGCGGATCATCGGTCGGTAAAGAAACTTTAAACAGGCTAGACCAGTCAGGAATATTTTGATTAGGGGAGAGGCACAAGAACATTCTAAATAGAAAATCTTTTGAAATTTGTTGTAGTGAACCTATTCGTTCTCTCACTAAATCCTCGTGCTCAAAATTCCATCCGGATATATTACCATGAGCTATTTTATGGCGAATATCTTCCAACGAATAGCCGTTTCTTTTATTATAAAGTTTCCTTAGATAATTGTGTTTAGGTCCAAATACCTTATTTAAGGAGGCGCTGGTTTTAAATCTGAGAGATTTGACGCAATTGAAATACGCTTCTATTACAAAATCAACAGGGTCTTTTTTGTAAACTTTCTCAAGATAATTTTCAATGCAGTCGATGGTTTTTCCAGTTTCAATTTTCCTCTCCTCTTCAGTAAATCTAAAAGGGATGTACTCATCAAAATGGCCGTCAAATAGGGCAATAGCTAATCCCTCCATAGCAATCCAATAACAAAGATATTCGTTGAAGATATTGTCCGAAGCCAATCCCCTTTTATACCAGTCTATTGCTGAGTCTATGAACTTAAGAGCTTTCTCTGAAAATGGAGATTGAAGTATTTTTTCTAGAAGCTTCAGGTCCTTAAAAGAGGGAGTTGCTACTGATTTTGAATGGATAATTGTAGAATATTTAAGTTGCCAACGAACTTCACAGTCATATACAAAAGAAAGCCTATTCATAGCCCTGTTGATTTCAATTAATCCTTTTTTGATTGTATCTATTGTGTGATCTTCCAAATTTAGCCATCCATCATAAATCCAGATATTGGCTCCAATAATATCTTTGGAATCTGTTTTTCTGCATTTCCATAAATGAATGCCAGGAGGAAGAATCAGCTCTTCAGAGGGCAACTCCACAGTAGCTTTAATAGCAAATTCAATAACACGATAACCTGTGCACATCATGTAAAAAAGTATTCCTTTAACTCTTTCATCTGTTGTCAGGTTATTTATTTCTTGGTTAAAATGATCAGTATTACCAGGAAAAACGATAGGCTTCCATACACCTCGATGATTATATTTTCCTGGAAGGCCTACTTCATAGAGTTTTTTATCACCAATCATCCATTCTTTCCTCAAAGAAGATATGTCTCCTATAAAAAAATTAATTTCTTCACCACTAAGAGTTATATTAAGAGGATTTGAGCTGTCCTCATGTCTTTCATAGCTAGCATGGGAACCGTTGGAAAAATAAACACGAAAGCCATAAAGTCCACAGTCATCATTAACTAATAATTCTAAAACTTCAAAATTGGGTAATTTAAAAAGACGAGGAGCTCTTCTATATGACAATCTCATTTTTTTATAAATGTCGATAAAAGTTTTATAAAAATTGAGACAATTTAAAAACGTGCTTTTCATTTCAGAAAACAAAATTTCTTTGCTCTCTGTCTGCTTGGCAATTCTTTTATCCGTAATTTTCAGAGAAGTCTCCATATTTACTTGCAGGATTTCTTCATCTAAAAAAGAATCAAAGATAGTATTTAAATATGATTCCTTCATTTTGGAGGCATGTGTTCGGAGTTCATTTACCATTATTAGCCCATTAGGTAGCTTAAAGTCAGGAAATGATCCTCTCCAAAGGTGCCTGAAAGGGTCAGGATTGTAAGGCAATCCTTGAATACAGCGAAGCAAATTGGCAATTATTTTATAGGGTTCTCTAATATCGATAACCGAATGATAAATAGATATATTTTTTTTCAATTGTGATATATTATTAAAAGCTGAAAGGGGAATATCCACATTAAAATTTTTAAGGGAATCTTCAAGTCCAACTAGAGGATCAATATGTCCATAAGAAACCCCTTTGACCCTGAGAAGAGTATATATGAATTCTAAATGATTTTTTTCTCTTGCTTTTTCAAAAAGACTTTGAATATATTTTTTATATTTGCCTTCAGAAATTACCATCATTGAAATTATTCTACCTTTTGTCTCTGCTTAGCTAATAAATAGCTTTTATTTATTTCTATAAATATTATAACATAGCAATCTTCCTAAATTTAAAAGTCAGTGATAAAAGCAATGATATTGTAAGATGCAACAATTTTATGCCTTCTTGCGAGACATTTTTTATCTCGCCCCGCTTTTAGGCGGAACATTTTAATAAATTATACCCTATAAATTACTAAAAGTCAAGACTTAACAGATAGTTAGGTGGAGAGCAATTCCTCTAGGCACATCACCACAAGGTAGCATATTAACCTCGGTCGGTTGCCTGAGATATGGGGGCTTAGCGCACTCCTTTAGCCTCGAACTGCTCCAGAGCCTCCAGGGCTTCGGAGCCATACACCACTGAGGGTCCTCCGCCCATGAGGACGGCAACGCCGATGGTCTCCACCATCTCCTGTCGTGTAGCACCGGAGCGCAAGGCGTCGTTAACATGAAACGAGATGC